>Ga0116214_1000029_pt1 | contig 87329 bp, 88 predicted proteins | sample Sb_taG_FD_88964 | JGI IMG/M metagenome (GOLD analysis project Ga0116214, IMG submission 88964) | Peat soil microbial communities from Weissenstadt, Germany - Sb_50d_1_NS metaG | ecosystem: Environmental > Terrestrial > Soil > Wetlands > Peat | place: Germany: Weissenstadt | collected 2010-09-21
GTGCTACCCGACACAGCCAGACCGACACTCAGACTTCCGCTGGGCGCCGCTGCCGATGTGGTCACAGTGCACGATACGCTGCCCGGAGTCGTCAGAGGACTCGGCGAACAGGACAGCGCTTTCAATGTCACTGGCGGAGGGGGCGGCGGCGCCAACTGGAGGGCAAAGCTCTGTGAGCTCCCATTCAATGTTGCGACAAACGTTGCCGTGGTGGAGGCGCTCACCGCGCCGATTGTGGCGCTGAATGCGGAGGTCGTGGCTCCCTGGCCGACGGTCACCGACCCCGGCATACTCACGCTGCCGGTGCTACCCGACACAGCCAGACCGACACTCAAGCCTCCGCTGGGTGCCGCTGCCGATGTGGTCACAGTGCACGACACGCTTCCCGGAGTCGTCAGGGGATTCGGTGAACACGCCAATGCGGTCAGCGTCACTGGGGGTGGGGGCGGAGGCGCTAACTGGAGCGCGAAGCTTTGCGAGCTTCCATTCAAAGTTGCGACAAACGATGCAGTGGTGGAAGCGCTCACCGCCGCAGCCGTGGCGCTGAATGTGGCGGTCGTGGCTCCCTGGGCGATGGTAACGGCGCCCGGCTCACTTACGCCTGCGGCGCCACCCGAGACTCCCAGAGCAACACTGAGTCCTCCGCTTGGCGCTGGTGCTGATGCTGTCACCGTGCATGACGCCGTGCCTGGAGTAGTGAGTGGATTGGGCGAACAGGACAGTGCGGTCAACGTCACTGACTGGGTGATCGTCACCGTTCCGCCAGTAGCGGTTACCGCAAGCAGATTACCTGCGGCATCAGTGCCCGAAGGATTGGTTATCTGTACGCCAGAAGACTTGTTTGTCGTGGTGGATGAAAGCGTGAAAGTGATCGTGGCAACCACGCCACTGCTCATCGTGTTCTCATTTAACCCGAAAAGCAGGCAATTGATCGATCCGGCGCCGGTGCCACACGATACGGACTTACCGGCGGCGGTTGCCACAGGTCCTGCCGCCACGCTGATGGAAGCGAAATCAATTGTCGAGTAGACGGTCGTCCATTGCATTCCCGCCGGCTGGGTTGTTCCTGGCGAGTTCAGCGTCAAATTGAGCGTAACTGTACCACCAGGCGTCGAGGTCGCGGAAGAAAGCGCCAGCGTCTCCTGTCCCCACGCGCAACCGCACATGGCCAGCAGCACAACGGCTGCCCGAACAGTTAAGCGGAACGCCAGATTGTGGCAAAAATCCGATCTTTTTTGAGTGATTCCTTGCGCAGTTTTCGCCATATAGGTCCAGTAATTAGCGACGATTTAAGTGCAGTGTTGACTGTAAAGCCTTAGGCGGGATAGATCAATATTTCAAAAGGATGGTGGAAATTGCTGGCGGGCGGTTAGCGCCGATTGTTTTCCGCGTCTGATATCCTCAACCGGACGGCTCCGGCTCGATCATCACCGGGTACACGCCCGTGAATCACGGCAGCGCGATGCGGACGGTTCGCTGCGGCAGAGCCACCAGCATGCGGCTCAGGGAATCCAGGCTCATGACCCAGAGCGGGGTGGGCTCGGCGGTGCCGTCAAGCGCTACACTCTGTTGCTGCGCGATTTCCGCGAGGGCCACGCCCTGCAGCAGAATCTCTCCGGTAGCGGCGCCGAATGCGACCTCGCGGTCGGGGTCCTTGGCGTTGAAGTCGATGCGGAAGGCGCGGTTGACGGCGTCGTCGAGTGCGGCCAGATCGGCGCTTCCACGGCTGTCCAGGTTATCCAGGGAGGTTTTGCCGGTCTCGATACCGACGCTGACTCGAACGGCAACGTCCAGACCAAACTGCCCTTGCAGCCCGCCGGCGGCACGCGCGATTCTCGAGACGCTCTCGAACGCCGATAGCACCACGTTCAGTGGAGGCTTGATGGAGCGATGAACCCAAATGGCCAGGATGGCGGGCCCGAAGTATTTTTGCGTCCACGCTCCCATGTCTTCGAGGATCGGGCGGGCTTGGTGGTGCAGCGCCGCAACAATCACCGCGAGGCGCGGTGCTCCCACACGACGCTCCAGGTCCGCATAATCCCGGATGTTGATCACGACGGTGGTGACCTGGTGCTGCTCCTCGCTGACCTGCGTATCCGGCGCGGCTGATGGCAGTTCGGCTGGCGGCGCTTGAGCGGATTGCTCGTGCGCGAAGCCGAGAGTGTACGGGCCGATGGTAATGCGATCGCCGTGACTCAACATCGTGGGGACGGAAACGCGCCGGCCGTTCACCAGGGTGCCGTTGCGGCTGTCGAGATCGTACAGGTAGCAGGAGCCGGAGTCGGTGAACTGCACCATGGCGTGCGCACGGGAAACGGACTCATTGGGCAACGCGATGGTATTGTGCGGGCTGCGCCCAATGCGGCACGGCGCGCCAGGCTCGATACTGCATTCCCGCTGCTCTTGCCCGATGCTGACGGTCAGGTGGGCCGTGGCTACGCCCCCTTTCTCATGAAGTCTATTGTAATCGGGGATTGTTGCCAGGGGTCCAAAAATTTTTGGCTAGGGTTCCAGCAAGCGCTGGCGGAGCAGAGCCCGTTCGGAATCGGCAATCCCCATGCCATTTCGCACGTAAGCGTCGAAGGAGCCGTAGGCTCTGGTGATGTCATCGAAAGTAGACTCGAGCCTCTCCGGTTTTGTGGTCATCAGCGACTGTACGGCAGAGCGGTCCGGCGGTTGCGAAAATCCGAGCATGATCTGCACATCGGCCGTGGTGCTGTCGATGCGGTCGGGGGCCAGCAGATAGGAGGTGGTAAGAAGATAATCCTGCGTCACGGCCTCACGAGGAACGCCGAGCGCGGTGAGCAGGATGGCCGCGAAGACGCCGGTCCGGTCCTTGCCAGAGCTACAGTGTTCGAGAGCGGGCAGGTCTCCAGCCGCGAGACGGCGTAGAATCGCACCGTACTGCGGGGCGTAATCGAGGGCGTACTGACCGTAGCCGCTGCGGGCGTCGAGCTGGCGCTGGAGGTCCTCGGCGGTGAAACTGGCCTTGCGCTCGCGCCCGATGGGCGCAGCAAGGAATTCCGGCGCGCGCCCCATCCAACGGGTGGGCAAGCGTGTGCGCTCGCCGACGGTGCGGACATCGCACACGAGGCGGATGCCCAATCCATCCAGGTAACCGAAATCCGAGGCGGTCAGATTCGCCAGGTGGCCCGATCGGTACACCAGGCCCCAACGAACGTAGCGGCCGTCGGAGGCGCGGTAGCCTCCGAGGTCGCGAAAGTTGGCCGCGCCTTCGAGTGGCAGCCGCCGGATCGATACCACGCGCGGCGGCCCCGAAGCCGGGCGCAGATGAAAGTAGACCCGGCTTGAACGTTCGGGAAGCGATACCTCGGCAGGTGTCTGGCGGATGATGAAAGCGGGGAGCAGCGAGTCCATTCGATCCGGCCGTGAGCTGGCGAATACCTGAACGGCTCCGGCGTCCGGAGAGGCCTGATAGTCGATCCGATATACACCGGGTCGAACTTGCTCACACGTAGGGTTTTCGATTCCGGCCACCGCCCGACCGGTGGTGAGCAGCAACAGGGCGCAAAACAAACGCATCGCGGAAGCCCGAAGCCTAGCAGACGGAAATGAACGATACATGACAATCGAGTCACAATTTCATTGCGCCAAGGCGCACGCGCCTGGACGCCGTTCATCGTGGTTTCATGTTGGGGGGGCCACAATGGTTGCTCTTAAGGGAGATTTACGCATGATGCAAGTGAAATTACTCGCTCGATTCGCAGCCCTCGGTTTGGCGAGTGCTCTGTGCTTCGCTGCGGCCGACGCGCCTGGATTCAAAGTGACAAAGAAATATCCGGTCCCTGGCGACGGAGGCTTTGACTATGTCACATTCGATGGCGCATCGAACCGGATTTACGCGTCGCATGGCACCGAAGTGAATGTGCTCGACGCCGACACCGGCAAGGTGCTGGGGAAAGTCGAAGACACGCCCGGCGTGCACGGCATCGCCATCGTGACCGATCTGCACCGCGGCTTCACCACTAACGGAGGGAACGCGACGGTCTCGGTTTTTGACACGAACACCTTCAAGACCATCAAGAAAATCTCCGTAGCCGACGATCCGGACTTCATCACTTACGATCCGAAGACCAAGCGCGTGCTGGTGTGCCATGGCGATGGCAAGGTCATTACGGCGATCGATCCCGATAAGGAGACGGTAATCGGGAAAGTGGACCTCGGCGGCGGGGCAGAGGCCGCCGTCGTGGATGGAAAGGGCAGCGGGTTCGTCAATCTGGAGGAAGAAGCCGAGGTGGTCCACTTTGATCCGCAGAGCCTGTCGGTGAAGGATAAATGGCCCATCACCGGCTGCAAGACGCCCACAGGCTTGGCCATCGACCCGGCAAACTCGCGCTTGTTCATCGCCTGCCGGAGCAAGGTGCTGGCGGTTATGGATTCCACCAACGGCAAGGTGATCACGACGCTACCGATCGGCGACCATACGGATGCGGCGGCGTTCGATGCGGACAATCAGTTAATCTTCGCGTCCAACGGTGATGGAACAGTCTCAGTGATCCGGCAGAAGAGCCCGGCCGAATACGAGTCACTGGGCAGCATCAAAACGCAACGCGGCGCCAAGACGATGGCGTATGATCCGAAGTCGAAGCGCTTGTTCCTGACAACCGCCGAGATGGAGTCCACGGCCGGGGCCAACGGTAAGGGCGGCAGGATGAGACCGAAACCGGGATCTTTTACGGTTCTGGTGGTCGAGCGGCAATAGGGGACGGGCGAGTATCCGAGATCAAGCAGGGGCGGCCCGAGAGCTTGCGCCATCTTGATTGTGGGTACGGTGGAATCCTCCCGATTTCCGATAACCCCACATATCGTTCCCGATGGTCGTCGGCTATGATCGTGTATGGATGAAACCTCTGCGTGCGGTTGCGTCGCTGCTCGTCGGAGTCGCTTTTGCCGGTCTGCAATGGGCACTGATTTTCGCGGAACACTCATCGGCCAATTCGTTCGCAATCGAACCCTACCGTGCGGCAGCAACACTCTTTGCGATGCCCGGTATGATTACCGCGATGGCGGCCGCTGGCAACGTACACGCGTTTTCAATGTGGTTGTCGTGGTGGCCAATGTCATCTTCTTCGCGCTCATCACGTGCGGGTTGATGTCCCTTTGGCACAGGTGCCGTCTCGCCATTCGTACGCGCAATCGCATGTAGGCTATCCGATCCCAGTCGGAGGTATCGGCAGAGATAAGGACTGTCGTTAACGGGATTATCGGAAACCGTCAATCGGCTCGGCCTCGATCAATCCACCGCGGCCTTTTACGAAATCGCCGGTACTTGATCCCCTTGCGCTAGAGTCTCTCGGAGGCGCGTGAGGTCCTCGCCGCTGCTCGCCGTGGGCGTGAGCCCGCATTGCACGGTAAAGTAGAACGTCGATCCCTTACCGGGCTGGCTCTCTATGCGGATATCGCCGCCCATCAGCGCCGCCAGCTTGGCACTGATGGCGAGGCCGAGACCGGCGCCGGCTTTAGAGTGCAGGATATCGGCTTGGCGAAAGGGCTCAAAGATCAGTTGCAGCTTTTCGGGCGGGACGCCGGGCCCCGTGTCGGACACCGCGAACACGATGCGCGCCGCGGATGCCTCACTGTGCGCGACGGTCACCCGAACCGCAACCTCGCCGCGCTCTGTAAACTTTATGGCGTTGCCGATCAGGTTGAGCAGCACCTGGCGCACTCTGGTGGGATCGCCGACCACGCCATCGGGCACGTCCTCGCCAATCTCCGAGCGCAGGGCCAAACTCTTCTGCTGCGCCACGGGTTGGAATGTGCGGACGGCGTGGCCCACGCATCCCCGTAAAGAAAAATGCACGGCATGCAATTCGATCCGGCCCGCTTCAATCTTGGACAGGTCCAGAATGTCATTCAGGATCGCCAGCATGTTGCGCGCCGCCGCCAGAGCGTCATTCAGGTATTCGGTCCGCTCGCTCCTGTCCGCTGTGTCCAGGGCCAGTTCGGTCATGCCGATGATGGCGTTCATGGGCGTGCGAATTTCGTGGCTCATGTTGGCCAGAAACTGGTCCTTCAAACGGCTGCTTTCGTGAGCCTGCAGCAGCAGGCGCTCAATCTGATGATTCTTCTCTTCCACCAGCGTCTTTTGCCGGCTCAATTCCTGGGTGCGCGCCTGCACTGCGGCTTCTAGTTGGAATTGGCGCTGGCGCAGCACACTCAACCGCCAATTGAGCAGATAACGGATCAGAAAACCGGCAGCCAGGCACTCCAGCGCAATCAGCCACCATTGCTGCCACCACGCAGGCAACACCGTGATCGAGAGGTGCGCGGGCAAAGATGTAGCATTCCCGGTGCGCGCCATGAACTCCAATTCGTGCGTTCCCGCCGGGACGTTGGAGAAACTGGCCACGCCATGCGGCGTCTCCACCCAGTCATCCTGAACACCGCTGAGCCGGTAGCGAAATACGCGCTGGGCCTCGTGAGAAAAGTTGAGGGCTGCCAGTCCTATTTGAAATGAACGGTACTGATACGGCAACTGAATGGAGGCAGCCGCGTCATGCGACTGCGATCCATATTGGATCCAGGTGGCAACCACCGGGAAGGAAGACTCCGCCGGCGATCTCCCCGTGGGCCGGTAATGCGATAGGCCCAGGTTGACGCCAATCCAGACGCCGCCATCGGCGTCCGCCATCATGGCGTTGCCGGAGCAATCGTTCCAAAGCAGCCCGTCTTCGGTGGTGAAATGGCGCCACTCGGAACCCTCCCGCACGTCGATACCGTTGTCTGTTGAGAGCCACTGCCGGCCGGCGGTGTCAAACACGATGGCGCTAGGATCTTCCGAATGCAGGCCGTCACGTTTGGTGTAATGTTCGATTTTCACCGTGCCGCCTGTCACAACGCGCCACAGACCAAGACTTTCTTTATACGTAAACCAGGCCGATCCGTCCGGTCCCTCATCCAGGTTTTCGAGGTCGCCCACCGGCAAGCCGTCAGAGTGCGTAAAGTCCTGCCATTTGCCATTGGCGCCGTGGTATAGGCCGCTGTGGCTCGCAATCCACTGCCCGCCGTTGCGGCCCGCTACGAAGCGGTCGATCGGCTCTCCCGTTACCGGGTTAATGGCTGGCTCGAACCGCATGGACTGCCCGGACGGTTTCCCGCGGAATCCAGGCCCGTTCCGTGTCATCGCCCACAACGTGCCGTCGGCGTCCCAATGGAGGTTGACCACCAGTGTGCTGGTCAGTCCTTCCGCGCGCCCAAACAGTGTGAGGCGACCGCTCCTGGGATCCAGCCGCCCAATCCCTCCCGGGCTCATGCCGAACCAGATCAAAGCGTTGGCATCTTCAGTAATCGCCCGCACGGGATGGCCGCTCAAACCGTCGCGAACTCCCCAGGAACGGCCCGGCCGGCCGGATTTGGTGAATTGTTGCAGACTGGTGTCGGTACCCACCCATAGGATTCCCGAGCGATCGCGGTAGATCTGCTTCACCGTACTGCCCGCGAGGCCATCACTCTCGGTCCAGTTCTCCCAGGCATCACTGCCCAACCAGCGGGCCAGTCCAGCGCCGGTCAGACCGATCCAGATGGACCCTTCGCGATCCTGGAGTGCAAGACAGGTGTCGCGGACCGCCAGGCCGTTCTGCGCGTCGATGCGTTCCCAGTGTTCGCCGTCGCCCCGCATCAGGCCAAGCCGCGTTGGGACGAGCAGGCGGCCCTGCCGGTCGACATACAGGCTCTCGACGGTGCTCGATTCCGGTATGCCTTTGATCACCGTGAATGCGCCACCGCTCGCTTGCCGGACCAGCACCGAGGTCGCGCTGCGGACCCACAGCCTTCCTTGTCCATCCTCGGCAATCGCATGCCACTGCTCTGGCGGAACGCCGGCCTCCGGGCCCAACATCTTCACTTCACCGTTCGCCAAATGGCAGAGCCGGGTGTCGCAGCCAAACCAGAGTTCGTGCCGTGCATCCACATATGCGGAGTAGACTCCGTCCTGGCCGACTCCGCGCGGAAGAACAAATTTCCGGAACTCAATGGGCTCGGGACCGGAACCCGGATGGCCGACCCACAAGCCGGTCGACGCCGCTGCGTAGACCTTTTCCCCGTCGCTGATCGCCAGGCTTTCGGGCCCGGAAAAATTGCGCATCTCGGGCGGCCCGAGCCGGCGAAACTGGCCGCCCTCACGAATCACCAACCCCTCGCGCGTAGCCACCAGAAGTTGCCCGCTCGGCGTCTCTGTCACGGCGATGATGCGCGTGGAAGGCAGCCCGCCCATGGACTGGAAGCGCTCCCCGTCATAACGAAACAGGCCGTTCATGGTGCCCAGCCACAGGAACCCGGTTCGATCCTGAAACAGGCAACTCACGGTCAGGTCCTCGAGCCCCTGCTCATGGCTGTAGTACTTGAAGCTGTATCGTTGAGCAACAATGACCTGCGGTACCAGAGAGCAGACGCAGAGAAGACCAACGCGAGGCCAGAATCGATGACCCATTAGCTGTAAGTCATTTTAGGATGAGCGCCCTAGGTATCTGTAGCTCTCCTTGGTTAGCTTTTGAGGTTAATACTCGGGCTGAATTACTGAAAATCACTGGGATTTCCGGATAACGAACGGCATACATATAAATAGAGGATTGTAAATTACTATCTCTGCCCGGTAAGATAGAGCTGTGAATGGAGGAGCTATGGAACCGATGATGCTGCTTGCGGCGCTGATGTTCGCCGTGCCCGCAGCCGGGTTCGTGGTGCTCATCAAGCGGCTAACGTCGCGCGACCGGACGAGCATGCCTCTGCCGCTGGAGGATTGGGAAAGGATTCTCTCGCCTTCGCGGTACAGGGCCATGGAGCGATTGCTGGATGACACGGATAGAGACTTCTTACACGCTCAACCGGGAGCCAACCGGTCAGTGAAGAACAAATTCCGCAAGGCGCGAGTGATCCTTTTCCGCGCCTACATGCACCAGCTCTCAGAAGATTTTCAACGCGTCTGCAAGGCCCTGAAGACCTTGATGGTCCACGCGCCGGTGGAGCGGCACGATCTTGCTGGACTGATTCTGAAGCAACAGTTCCGGTTCACCGTCACGATGATGACCACCGAAGTGAGACTGGCCCTGTACAGCTGGGGTTGGGCCGGCGTGAACGCCGAAGCACTTCTGGAGCCCTTGACCGCCGTACGCATCCAGCTGCAATCGCTGGCGGCCATCGCCGACCCATCTCTCAGCGCCGCGAGCGCCTGAGGCACAACAGGGCGTTCATCGCTTCGACAGTGTGTTTCCGCCTGTGTTGGCAATCCACACGTTGGCGCTGTCAAACGCTATGCCCGTAGGTCCGGGGCCAACCGGAAACGTACCCAGAGGCAGTCCGTCGGTCGCGCGTAGCTTGGTCACGCTATTGCCGCCTTGGTTGGTGACCCAGATATTATTGCCGTCGAAGACCACGCCCGCCGGCTCTGGGCCAACCGGGAAGGTCCCCTGCAACGTTCCGTCGCTCGCCAGCAGACGCGTTACCGTATTGCTGCCCGAGTTAGCGACCCAAATGTACATGCCATCGAACGCCACGCCCCGCGGTCCGTTGCCCACCGCGTAGGTGCCCACCGTGGTGTTGTCTATCGTCCAAATCTTGGTGATGGTGTTGCTGCCCTTGTGAGTGACCCAGATATTCACTCCGTCGAACGCCAGACCTGCCGGCGCCGCGCCCGAAGGCAATGTGATGGTGGCGAGAGTCAGCCCTGCCTGCTTCGAACTGATCTGGGCTACGCTGTCCTTCGAGGCCGATGCGGTCCAAATATTGGCGCCATCGAATGCCAGCGCCGAACTCGCGCCCGCCAGCATGTAGGAACCAAGCAACACGCCGTCGGAGGCGCGCACTTTGCGCACCGAGCCATCATGCGCGGCCACCCATAGATTGCTTCCGTCGAAAACGATGGACCCGGGCTCGGCGGCCTCGGCGCCCATATCAAACGTGCCCAGCACGGTCCCGTCCCAGGGCCGGATTTTGGTGATATGGCTGCTGCCGGCCTGCGTCACCCACAAGCTCGTTCCGTCAAAAGCCAACGCAGAAGGAGCGTTGCCCACCGTGACATCGTCGGCCATGACCGCCTGTGACCAGCGCAGCATACCGATCTGGATGGGGTTGAGCCCGACGCCAGGGTGACCCTGAGGACCGATAGGACCTGCTGGTCCAACTGAACCGGCTGGACCAGATGAACCTTGGGGACCCAGCGCTCCAACAGGTCCCGCGGGACCCATCGCACCGGCTGGACCAGCCGGACCCATCGCCCCAATTGCACCTGCCGCTCCAGCCGGACCTGTCACACCTGACGGACCTTGCGCACCCGTTGTGCCAGACTGGCCTTGGGGGCCCATCGGCCCAGGAAGACCCATTGGTCCTGGAGGTCCGGCTGGCCCTGCACATATCAGAATCAAGGTATTCGGGTCGAACGAGATTTCGGTCAACCCAGGAGGGCAATTGGGCGGGGCTTGGAATACTTGTGGCGTTGCGTGTTTTTCTGCGGCGCTAAACCCAAGAGATGAGCCGGCCATCAATACGGCGATGATGGCGGTGGGCAAAAACGTGGCGCTTCCGATCCGCATAAGATATCTCACTTACTAATGTGGCTAACCTTTACCTTAGGCTCAATAAGGAATTAACCATTGGGGGACGACAGAAGTACTAGTACAAATCAAGAATTTTCTGATGATTAAATAACATTAAGTTCAATTTGCGCTCGCGATTCCACGGCAACGGCCGAAGCATAGCCGTCCGCCAACGCCAATTCGCGCACGGAGATTTGCTCCAAGAACTTCCTATTCGCATCAAGACAATGGATTTGCGGGGCCGCATCATCGGTGAGCCCCACTTCCACCACCGCCGGCGGCACTGACAAACCCAGTCCGGCGCATTTCAACACCGCCTCTTTTATGGTCCAAAGCCGATAGAAATCGCGTAACCGCAGTGGCGCGGGCAGCTTCCGCAAGCGCTGGTGCTCACCCGTGGAATAGTAGCGGCGGGCGAGGTCGTCAATCGGGCAGTCGGCACGGACCTGCTCGATATCGACTCCTATTTCCACCGCGTCGGACACCGCCACCAGCGCGTAATCGCCGGAATGGGAAACATTGAAGAAAATCGGCGGAGTACCCGCAGGCGGCGTCAGCCGGGGCTTGGTCCAATCCGCTTCTTGGATGATGAGATCCGCGGCCGGGATCCCGGTGCGGTCGGCCAGCGCCCGCTTCAGCGTGGCACGCCCCGCGACATAACGCTGCCGGTCCTCTTCAAAACGGTAGCGGTCCGCGCGGGAACGTTCCGCCTGGCTAAGAATACCAGTCGCTCCCAGGCAATCGAATGCCCGCGTGTTGATTTTGAAGATCGTGACCGCGCAATTAATAAATCAGATCCTTTTCCGCCGTCACATGCTTCTCAAGTTCGTAACGGCGCAGGAAATAAGTGGGCTTTACGCTCGCCCGACTAAAAAGTTTCTCCGCCTGATCGTCGAAGTGCGGCGAATCGGGATGATCGCTTTCCCCCAGCGGGATCACCATCCACGACTGCGGCGGTTTTGTGAGAATGACGATCTGCGTGGAAGTCTGCCCGCCATGGCCGAGCATGATTTGGCCTTTCTTTTCGAAGCTGATGGCGCGCGGCGTTGACATTGCCGCTTGTGGCAAAGTACCGCCGCTGACGGGCCAGTTACGGACGGAGCCTTCACGGCCCACGCGGAACAGCGTCCCGTAGACCGCGCCCGGCGGGAAATCGGATCGCAATTGCAGTTCCGCCTTGCTCAGTGCCCCGCGCACGCCGTCATCGGTGAGATCCGTGGGTGGCTCGACCAGTTTGCCACGCGCGCCCAGCCCCATCTTGAAAAGGTAATACGCCAGCGCGCCGGGCGAATCGGCATCGCTGCGGCGGTTCCAGCCCAGGATGCTGTGTGCGAAATCTCCGGATGCACCGGCCTGGCGAATGCGCTCCTGCCACAGCTCCGCTTCGAACACCTCAGTTGAAAATGCGATGTTCATCGCCTGCTCGATGGTCACGTCCTTGGCTGCCGCCAGTTCGCCGAGCACCATCGCGGCTCGCTGATGCGCCTGCGTGCGATCGGCATTGTACAAGTAGGGATGCGCGGCATATTTCTCCGGCACAAGCGGCGACTCTTTCATCATGACCCACGGCGAGATGTTGCAATTCTGCATGTAGCCCTGCGGCGGGTTCTCGATCTGCACCAGGTCCTCGAAAGGATGGATGCCTTGCCACTCGCACGCCCCGGTGCCTGGCATGGGTTTCGAGGGATCGCAGCCCGCCGGCCGGATGGGCACGCGGCCGTTGCGCACATAGTAAGTGTCGCCATCCACCGTGCCGACCATGATGTTCTGCGCCATGTACTGGCGCATGGCGAGAGCTTTTTTCATCTCCGCCAAGTTGCGCGCCGTTACCATGGCCCAGCTCTCCTCCATCAGGCGGAACTCGTCGGCGTACGGAATCGCCAGCGTGTAGGCTTTACCGTTCTTGTGCGCGACGATGGGGCCGTGGTGCGTGAATTCGATAGTGACGGGTTTCCAATCGACTTTCTCGCCAACCTTCACGCCGATCTTCTCGGTCCAGCTTTGAATGGGCCGCCACTCCCCGCGGAAATGGTATTTGCCGTCCTGAATTTCCTCCTCGTAGGCGTCGGAGGTGTCCGGGCCGCCGGTAGTCATGGCAATCGAAATGTACCGGCTGTGGCCCAGAGTAGGGAACGGAACGCCGACAATCGCCGCGCCCGAATATTCCAGCTCTCCACCGTAAACGCGCATTTCATAGAAGCGGAATTCGCCGTACCAGGTAAGGTGCGGATCGATCAGCGCAATCGGCGCGTGCATGGCTGTCCGCCCGGGCGCGATGAGCCATTCGTTTGAGCCGTGATATGCGACGGGATCAGGCTCGATTCCAGCGTGCAGCAGATCGCCGCCCGCTTCACTCTCAGGCCAGCCCCAAATGATATAGCGGCCGAGCGCCACCACTTGCCAGGGCTCCATCTTGGGCGCCCAGGCGGGAACCTGCCCGGGATGCTCCGTCATGAATTTCTTCACGCCGGCCTGAAATGCTTCGATCACCGCGCGCGACTGAGCGCTGAGATCCTTGTAATGCTCCTCGGCCACACGCCGGTGCCGCCACAACCGCTGGCGGTAATCATGGCGAAACCAGCTTTCGCCGAAGACCTCCGACATAGTGCCTTCAGCCTTGCGGTAATTGCGCAGCATCTCTTCCAGCCGGTCCTCCGCCTGCGCATACCCGGAGCCGAATGCCGCCCCCACCGGGGTCGCCGCAAAGATGTGGGGCACGCCAAAATCGTCGCGCAGGATGCGGATTTCTTCCTCGCCCCAACCGCAGGTGCACGCGAGAAGAAGAAGCGTTAATCGCTGTATCGGAAGACGGGCGGGCAAGGCTGGCTTTCCTTGCGCCGATCATAGCATGCGATCGCAGCCACACTTGAAGTTGACCCGCAACCGAAACTGAACCGCCTTTTCTGGTGTCTAACCTACGATGTTCGAGCAGGCAAACTTACCCGAGCCGCGCAACGTGTTTGGCGACTGGATTGTGCGCGGGGGCATAGGGCTGGCATTCGTATATTTCGGTGCCGACAAGTTTCCGTCGGATCCCGGCTCCGAGTGGATCAAGCTGTTTCAACAGATCGGCGCCGGACAATGGTTCCGCTATTTCACAGGCGTGGTGGAGATACTGGGCGGCGTGCTTGTGTTGATCCCATCGACAACAAATATCGGCTTGGCGCTGCTCGCTTGCACCATGGCGTCCGCCGCGACTATCGTAGCATTCGTGCTCGGCCGTCCTGCCCACAGCATTGTCTCGGGCGCTTTCTTTATCGGGCTGAGCATGTACTGGATGGCTCGGCGCAGCCGCTGAGTGGTCTGTTGTGTGGCGTGACGGTTCGAGAAAAATCGATCTTTCTGGGTTGCGTCATACTTCTGCTGGCCGTAGCCATCGCAGCCAGCGTCATTCCGGTACGCCGCGCCGCGAAACTCGATCCCATGACATGCCTACGGCACGAGTAGGGATCGTTCTATCTAGCCGAGCGGTAGCCCGACCGCGCGAAAACAGAGTCGCTCCAGTCTGTGCGCCAATCGAGTTCGGTTGATTCGCTTCGCCTTAGTGTGTGCGTCGTCCACTACGCCGTGGAGGCCGCTAAACAGAAACACCGCGGTGAAGCGCGCGTCATCAATGGACCATGCCCCCGCGTCCGCACCCGCCCGAAGCAAATCGAAAAGATGATCGATGACGACATTGTCGACCAGTCCCTCCCGCGTATGAGGGCGCGACCCGTAAAACAGAATGTCGTGCAGCCGAATGGAATCCAGATAGCCAGAGACACTGGCCCTGGCCCATGCTGCAAGCTTTTCCTGCCAATCCTCATCCGGTTTTTCAGCGATGGCTGCTTTTATCCCCACCAGAAGCTCTTCGCCGTACCGGTCGCCTAGCGCGGCAAGCACGTCTTCTTTGGATGAGAAATAGAGATAGAAGGTCCCTTTGGCCACGTCGGCGCGCGATGTGATTTGCTCTATCGTCGTGGATGCAACGCCTTTTTCCAGAAACAGCCGACGGGCTGCACGCATGAGCTCATCACGCCGCTCTTCGGGCGGCTTAGTCCTGGGACGGGACTCGGATTTGGCGGGCATCGAATCAGTCTGCCTCCGCGACGGAACGCTGGTCACTGACTGTAGCATAGCGGAGCTCGTCCTCGATCACGCCGGGATCGGTTGTTGTGTTCACAATGAGCTTGTCCGCACGGCGTAATTCGGGAAAGATCCGGCTCCACAGCGCTACTACCGCCAACGTGCCTAATCCACCTAACAACGCAGCGGGCACTGTGCCGAACAGCGCGGCGGTGGCGCCCGATTCGAATTCTCCCAGCTCGCTGGAGGCGCCGATAAACACCCATTGCACGGCGCTGACTCGCCCGCGCATGGCGTCAGGAGTCGAGACCTGTACCAGTGTCTGCCGGATCACCATGCTAACCATGTCGAACCCGCCCGCCCCGACTAAGGCGGCAATCGACAGCCAAAAGTTCGTCGAGAGGGCGAAAACGACTGTGGCAAAGCCGAAGCCCGCAACGCAGGCCAGCATCAGCCTGCCGGCGCCACGCTGGATCGTGCGATGCGCCAGCACCAGGCCGACGATGGCGGCGCCGATGCCGGGCGCGCAGCGAAGGCAGCCGAGACCGGCAGGGCCAACCATGAGAATGTCCTTCGCGTAGATCGGAAGCAGAGCCGTAATTCCGCCCAAGAGAAGGGCAAACAGATCGAGCGAAATGGCGGCCAACAGCAAACGGTTCGACCGAACGTAGCGCACGCCGCCAAGAACGCTCTCATCCGTCGGGACGTTTTGCTCGGCGCCCGCTTCGTGCCGCCCATCCGCAAGGCGCCGCACTTGCGTGAGGGCGATCAGATACAGTGCCGCGGTAACCGCGAATGTGCCGCGACCACTGACGGCATAGAGCAGACCACCCAAAGCCGGACCGGCAAGGGAGCAGATCTGAAAAGCCGACGAAACCACGGCGACAGAGCGCGGAAACTCCTCCTGAGTCACCAGCCGTGGCAGCGTTGCCGACATCGCCGGAGCCGCAAAGGCTTGCGCCGCACCCAAGACAATCAGCAGCGGATAGACCAGTGGTACGTGGGATGCAGCGGTTGACAGAACACCAAACACGGCGACGCAAACGGCCTGGAGGAGCAGCGAAAATCCGATGATCCGCCGCCTGTCGAAACGGTCGGCCGCATGCCCTGCGATCAGTACCATGCCGATATTGGGCAGAAACCGCGCCAATCCGACATAAGCGAGGCTCATCGGATCATGCGTGGCGGCGTAGACATACCAGGCGGTGGCGACGTTCAACATTTGCGCACTCAGTTCATCGAGGGCGCGAATGACGAGGAACGCGCAGAGCGCGGGGTGTTGCCGCAGCAAATGTCGAAGTGGAAGCTTCCTTGATGAGTTCAATTTCGCCATCGCCAGGACCGAGCTCGTCCCTAAAACCCATATTGACTGACCGTCGGTCATTTGTCAAATTGATTTGCGCGACACCTGTGGTATATTCCCTCTACTGACCTTTTGTTCCACAGCAGGCGCATCGGCCGCCAGCGGATGGCACTCCCTGGACGATCGATAGCGCAGGAGGAAAAATGTCTTCGACAGTCACTTTTCGTAAGGGAATCGGTGTGACCGCTTGCGGCGTGGCGGCGATCGCGGGCTTGCTCTGTCCATCTCTTTGTGTCGCTGCCGATTTCGTCACGGCGGTGGTCTCCACCCGTCCGGTTGCGTATTACCGTCTTGACTCGACATCCGGAAAGAGTCAAGTTGGCGCGACACAGTACAAGGCTTCGGGCGGTGTTACGAGCGCGGATCCGGGAATCGCCGGCAGCCATTTCGTCAAACTGGACGGGCACGACGGCTACATCCTGACTACGCAAGCCGGGGGTGTCGCGTCCACCGCCAGCATCATGGCCTGGGTCAATTTGGAGGACTTGCCCTCCGAAGAGCGCCACTTTTTCTATGTGGCTGGCGAGTCGGAGAGTGGCAACGATCTGGACATCCAATTCGAGAATGACAACGTTCTTCGGTTCTATACAGCCTCCGGTGGGAATCTGGCCTATACTCCTCCGGCAACCACGCTGGTTCATCAGTGGCACATGATTGTTGCCACCGTGGACACGGCAGCGCGCACCAGAGCAATCTACTGGGATGGCAAGCTCGCCGCGTCGGACAAGGGCGGCGGCAGCTCGAACAAGAGGGGCACGTTCTCAATTGGCGCCAGCACCGTTTTCGCGGGCCGGTTTCTGAAAGGCGGAGTCGAGGAGGTGGCGCTTTGGAATCGTGCGCTTGGCGCCCGCGAGGTCGCCACGATTTACACGGCTGGTAAATCCGTGGCTCCGTCAGCAGGCTCGGCCCCAACAGGCGCATCTGCCGGGAATGCGGCCAGCGGCGCCAGCCCGTTTCCGACTACCGCTAAGGTCGAGGTTAGCGATACTGCGGGCAAGGTCAACCTGAAGCGCGAAGAGCAGATCGCGTACATGTTCTTGACGGCTATCCAACAAATCGAGGACGATTGCCAGTACAAGCACAAGAGGGCATGCGCATGGGATGAGGTCCTGGGCCGGCTCAAGTTTGACCCGAGAACGGATCCCAACTACACCTACACGCTGGCCGTTGGCGGCACAGCATGGGAAGCGCACGCCAACGCCAAAAAAACCGGCTTTGGCGGATTTTACTCTTTCTCAATCAGCTTTCCCACAACCAACGTTTTTTACAATGCTAGTGGGATCGCCTCCGTCACCAGCAGACAACTCATGGAGCGCTCGATTGAAGGCGATTCCTTCATGCGCTGAACTGGCACGCGTGGCGTGACACTGCCAAAATGCCGGATGCAACTCTCTGGATGCGTGCGCCCTGGTCGCACTAACCGATTTCAGGATGTATACTGGCTGCGCCGAGGAGCTCCCATGCGTGATCATGGCCGATTTCTAACGCCTCTTTGTTTGGCGCTTTTCTGCGCCTTATCCTCATTCGCCCAAAACAGCCCCAACAAGCTTCCCAAGCGGCTCGTCGGCGACTACGGTTATTGGAGCCGAACCCAGACCCCTCCCTACAGTGCGGACCAGATTCCCTTCAAGATGCTGACTCACATCAATCACGCCGGCGTCAGTTTCAATGCCGACGGAAGCCTCACCGTCCCCGATGGTTTCCTCGAACCTGCGCTCATCAAGAAGGCGCACACGGCGGGCGTCAAGGTGATTCTGCTGCTGGGCGGCGATTTCACCGGAATGGAGACCACCGCCGGCGGAATGAGCACGCTGGTCGAGAACCTCGAATCTTTCATCGCCCAGCACGATTACGATGGTGTGGACATCGACTGGGAGTATCCCAGCAGCACTCTGGATGAGACCACTTTCTTCAACCTGATGAGTGGGCTCCGTGAAGCTTTCCCTTCTCCCCGCTACTTCCTTTCCGCCGACGTGGCGCCGTGGGGAGGAACCGGATACGATTTCCCCCAGGTCACGCCGCTCGTCGACTACTTCAACATCATGACCTACGACTGCGCCGGACCGTGGACCGATGACGGGCAGCTCAACTCAGCCATCTTCCCCGATCCCAACAATCCCGAGCCCTATGAGTGCGAGCCCGGGGGAAGCGTCAAGGAAGCCATCGACATCTATCTGCAGTCGAATGTCCCGCTGGCCAAGATGAACATCGGCACTCCGTTCTACGGCTATTTCCACAAGAACGTAGGCACATTGTTCGGCCCGTGCACGAATTGCGGGAATACCGTTCTGTCTGAAAACTACGGAACTTTCATCAAGCAGCGAGTCAACGCCAAGGGCTGGCGAACCTCGTACGATCCGTATGCCCTCGTGCCCTACATGCTGCGCACCGATGGCAAACCGGGCTACATCACCTACGACGATTCATTCTCAACCTACTACCGGGTCTGGTATACGCTGTGGCAGCGTGGCGCGGGTGGTACGTTCATGTGGTCGCTTGATGCGGATTACGACGGCACATCTCAGGATCTGTTGGACGCGATGTACAGCGCAACGCTCGCCGGCGCCACTGCCACGCCGCTTATTCCCTGAAGAGCACGCTCGGCTCGCCTGCGATCCGCCAAGCAAACATCAGGAATGAGGGCGCCGTTAAATCAATCGCCGGCTCGACGGCTGAGGCGGCGGGACAGCATCTATGCAATTATAGAGCTTTCCTCCATATATGCAAGCCCCGTCCGCAGCCCAACGGGAATGCGCGGATTGATCTCAACCGGCACCCCTAATGGCTGCCACTTCGGGGCGAATCCATGAAGATGAACACATGACGATCACGCAGGCGATCTTCGCAGCATTTACGCAGTGCCGGACGAAGTCACACTTGTCCTCACACTCCGCCGTCGTAGTCGAGAACACGCTGGGCCAAGCGCGGCAGCACTGGGGCCAGCTTTACCAGCGCAATGGTTCATCCAGGTTGCGTGCACGTGTTCTCGATGGTCAGTTGTACGTGGGCACACCCACCGTAGAGGCCATCCAACAGCAGAAGTATCGCGTGATCCTCGACTGCACGCTCCAGACATCCGATTTAAGTGCGCACGTCCACGGTTTGGAACTAGTCCGATCACCCAGAGCCAAAGGCCGGCGCGCCTACGTGCCGATCCGCTTCGTGTCGACAGAAAGGATCTCGACGGCTGACAAACTCCTGCTGACGTTCGATGCACTTGTCTTTTCGCAGACCTGTGGTATCACGCCGCCGCGCCTCGGTAAACTGATCCACGGCCAGGAATACACGACGACCACCGTGCCGCTAGCGCCGCTCTACGCCAAGGTTCAATCAATCCTAACGGCCATCTCTGTTCAACGGACCAGCCCCACGCCGCCGCCACTTGTGCTGAACAAACACTGCGCCGAATGCCGATACGCAGCCCAATGTCGAGAAATTGCGACAAAGGCGGACGACCTTAGCCTGCTCGCGAAGATAAACGAAAAGGACCGCAAGAAGTACCACGAAAGAGGCGTCTTCACGGTCACCCAGTTGTCGTACACCTTCCGGCCCCGGCGGCGACCTGTAGAGCGCAGAAAGCACGAGCACGCTTTGCAAGCTCTAGCCATTCGAAAGAATCAGATTCATGTCGTCGGCGTAGTCACGATGAAGGAGACCGGCATACCGGTCTATTTGGACATCGAAGGTGATTCCGACCGGGATTTCTACTACTGCATCGGGCTTCGATTTGAAACGGGCGGAGAGATGGTTCAGCGCTCGTACTGGGCCGATAGCCCCGCGGACGGAGGAACGATGTGGGCCGATTGCCTATGTGCGCTGGGGGCGATCGAGGCCCCGCGGCTGGTTCACTACGGCAGTTACGAGACTACGTTCCTTCGGCAAAGGAAGAAGCGACATCCCAATCCTGAGCGCACAGCCTTGCTCGACCAACGAAGCCCGCCGCGGCCCGGCGGAATTCCCCGCCCCTCATGTTTCCTCCACAAAAAAACCGCATCCCGCCCCCTTGTGGGAGCGTCCCCGACCGCCGTATGATACCATTCCGTCCACTTGGAGGAATGTGAACATGAGGACCTTTCTGGTTATCGTGCTAGTGGCTGGCTGCGCACTCGCTCAACGCCATAAGCCGAACATCAATACCGAAACGCCCGAGGGCCAGGCGTTGCAGCAAATCGGCCAGGAATCCGACGACGCCAAAAGGTTGGCTGCGTTCGAAAAGTTCGTGCAGGACTACCCCAAGAGCGAAAACCTGGCCTGGGTCTACTCGCAGATGGAGCCGCTGTACGTGAAGGCCAACCAGCCCGACAAAGCCATCGAGACCGGCGACAAGCTGATCGCGCTCGATCCCGGCGATCTCGAAGCCGCCCTCGCTACGCTGAAAGCCTCCGAAGCCAAAAAAGATCCCGATCTGGTGAAGAAATGGTCCAACACCACCGCACAGCTCGTTGAGAAGGAACTCGCGGCGAAGAAGCCCGAAGACGAGGATGAAGACGATTGGAAAAAGCACCTGGACTACGTCAAACAGGTGGGCACGTATGCGGATTACGCCATCGACGCCGCGGCATTGCAGGCAACCGATCCGCGCAAGAAACTCGATCTCATCGAAGCTCTTTATGATCGCAATCCGCAGAGCCAGTATGTGGCACAGCTCATGCCCGCGGCCGCGCAAGCGCTCAATCAGATGAACGACGCCGACCGGTCCATTGCGTTCTCCGAAAAGGTGCTCGCCAAAGATCCGAACAACGACGATATGATGTTGATCGCGGTCAATGCCTACAGCACTAAGGGCAAGGAGCCCGATAAAGTCATTTCTTATTCCGCCAAGCTGGCGGACGTGATCGGCAGCAAGCCGAAGCCCGACGGCGTGAGCGATGCCGATTGGGAGAATCGCAAAAAGTTCATCACCGGCTTGGCGCACTACTTCCCCGGGAAGACGTACTACGGGCAGAAAAAGTGGGGACCTGCGGATAAGGAACTACGCGCCGCACTTCCCTATGTGGAGACGAACGCAGCACTGAAGCCTGAGGTTCTGTTTCTGCTCGCCGATTCCAACTACCGCCTGGAAAATGCCGCCGAGGCGCTGAAGTACTTTCAAGCCTGCGCGGCCATCAAGAGCCGTTTCCAGGCGCAAGCCGCGAAGAACGTAACCGTTATCAAGAGCCAGTACCGGGCGGTGAAGTAGAGCTTCTCGCTCCTATTTCGCCGGCTCGAACAGCTGTTCCTTGGAAGAGAACCGCTTCTCCAGTTCGGCGGCGATCTGCTTCGCCTGGCGCGTGACTGTTTCTTTGGTTTGACCCGCCGCTTTAAAATCCATTCCCGCCGTGGCGATGATCTTGCCTGCGGAATCGTGGAGCGGCACAGTCACATCGAACTCATCCTTCTCAAGCTCCACAAAGGGCTGGTTGGTCTTGATGGCCGTGAATTCGTCTTTGTCGCACTTCTCGCCAACCTCTTTTGCCTCGGTGGCGGCGATGGTTTTACAACCCTCTTGCTTCGACCGCGTTGCAGCTACTTCCAGTCCGGTGATCTCGGGGTGCGCAGCCAGAACTTCCTCCGCTGCCTTTTGCGCCGCGATCTTGTCCGCGCCCGCGCAAACCATCACCACGGTCGCCGCCAGGATTGTGGATGCCAGAACAAACTTGATACTCCGATTCGCCATAGTCCCCCTCCCCAGTCCCTCTCGGACTGGAAAGCCTTTCGACAAGCCGATTATGCTTGGCCCATCATGAACGCACGATGAACCAACCGCTAGCCTGACAGCCACTCAAGCGTGGCGAACCGCTTCCATTGGGTTAATTGTGATCCACGGCCTGGCTGAGAGATAGGCGATAGCGAGCGAAACGGCCATCATCGCTCCGCCCACCGGGAGTAACACGGTCCACTCCACCGCGCTAATGCCGTAAAACTCGTCACGAAAAAGAATCGTGCCGCCTATGCCGAGCAGACTGCCCAGGGCGACCCCCGCGCCGGCAATGATCAGGGTCTGTCGCAGTACCATCCTCAGCAGTTGCCACGGCCGCGCACCTAGCGCAACCCGAATGCCAAGTTCCTTCTTGCGCTCGCTAACGGAGTAGGAAACCGCGCCATATAAGCCGATAATCGCGAGCAACAACCCCAGCCCACTGAGTAGCCCGACACATCCGGCAGCAACACGTTGCACCAGCAGCGCCAGATCCATCCATCGCTGAAGAGTGACGGGCTGAATCATGATCTTTAGGCCTAGGCCGCGTAGGGCCTGAGCGAACGGCTTGATCCAGACGCTCGGATCACCCTTGGTCCTGGCGATGACGCTGATCTGGCCTTGGTAATTCTGGCTGAGTGAAAAGTATAGAAACGGCCGCGGCGCCTCGTCAATGTCCAGGTATTTGCCATCGCCCGCAACTCCGACCACCGTATATCTGCTCACGGGATCGCCGGTGATTACAGTTCTGCCCAGAGGATCCTTTCCCGGCCAAAACATAGCGGCCATTTTATGGTTGATTACAACAACGCCAGGACTGCCTTGGCGGTCGGCGGAGGTGAAAGTGCGGCCTGCCAGAATTGGGATGCCAAACGTGCCGAAGTAATCGCCATCCACGACCGCATAGGCCGCGGAAACCGTTTGCGCTTCGTTCGGAATCTGCACAGGAGTCTGGTCTCCGCCCAGCAGCGGCAAATTCCCGGCGAGCGCAACCGATTCGACCCCGGGCAGCGCGGCAACTGTGCGGCGCAGCGTCCCGTAAAACTCCTTTCCGCGCTTCTCGTCGTAACCCTCTGCCTGCATATACACCGTGTCCGCCACAAGGTTCCGCTCCGAAAAGCCGAGGTCCACGTGACGCAGGTTGTATAGGTTCCGCTGGCACAAGCCCATGCCCACCAGCACCAGCGTGCAAACAGCGACCTGAACGATCACCAGCGCATTCCTGCGGACGCTTTTGCGCGTTCCACCGACAACGATCTCGCCGGTGAGAATTTGCGCCAGGTTTGGGGATGATGCATACAGGGCAGGCGCCAACCCTGTCGCCAGGCCGGCAATCAGAGCGAGAAGTCCGGTGAACGCCGCAACGTTTCCGTCCAGATGAAGGTTGAGCCCGAACGAGAACGCACCCAGGCCGGGCCAGTCAACGCTCCAATCCGAAAAGCGCGCAATCACCGCCGCGGCGATCGCAAAACCCAGGACGCCGCTGGCCACCGAGAGCACCGCGCTCTCCTTCAAGAATTCGCGGATGAGGCGGCCTCGCGGAGCGCCTAGCGCCAATTTGATCGCAGCCTCTTGCCGCCGGCCTACAGCGATGGCGAGCAGGAGATTGGCGACATTAGCGCAAGCGATCAAAAGCACCAGCAGCACGAACGTCATCAGAATCGTGCCCATCAATTCCGCGTTTGGGATCAGGTCCGGCGGCAGAAGAGTCGCTCGCCTCACCACCGCCGTGCGGCCTTTATCTTCCTTCGGGTACGCACTCGCGAGTTGTCCAGAAAGAGCCGACATCTCCGCTTGCGCCGTGCGCTGGCTGACTCCCGGTTTTAGCCGAGCCATCAAAAATAGCCGCCGCACGTCACGCTGCGTGAACCAAGCCCGATCCTCATCCAATTGGGAGAGCGGCGTCAAAAGGTCGCCGTTGAGTCCGTAGAAAGATCCCGTGAATTCCTTGGGCGCAACGCCAATAATTGTGTTCCCGGCAAGCACTTTGTCGGCGATATGGCGATCCGACCCCAGGCGCTTCCAGCAGGAGTACGTCATGACGGCGATGTGTTTGTTGCTTCGGTCGTCTCCGGGCGAGAACATGCGTCCGAGGAATGGCCGGATTCCCAGCACCGCGAAGTAATTCTCCGAGACGGGCCTCATGATCACCCTGACACTGCGTCCCTCGAAATCAAGGTCGGCACTTATATTGACCGAATTGGGCGCTGCCGCCACATCCGTGAAGACGTGATTGTTGTCCCGAAAATATGCGTAATCCGGATAGGAAACCTGATCGATGGCCTTCCCTGGCGTTCGGCCATTAATCGCGACCAGGCGGTCCGGCGCCGGGGCGGCGGGAGGCAGAATCAGGATGGTGTTCGTTACGCTCAGGCCCACCACACCCAGGGCTAACGCGATGGCGAGCGAAAAAACAGCGATTGAAGCGAGCTTCCACTGCCGCCGAAATGCCCGCATAAATGGAAGGACCGGGATCATGTCGGTTCAGCCTAGCACGCCACCTGCCACGCCTCCGCTGATCTCAACGAAGCGATTGCTGTCGCACCCGTGTGATTTTCCGTCACGATTGTGACGATCGCGAATCTACGACCCTCGTTTTGCTGTGAATTCCGCCGGCTCGCCGCCCTCGCGCTCGCGCGTGAATTTGATCTCATCTCCGGAGATTTTGCCCTTGTAGATAAGCTTCACCGAGTTTCCGTTGAATTCCCTTGTCTCGGTAAACGAGATGTTGTCGCCATCGATTTTGCCATCGGCGATCTGCACATCGCCTTGGCGGCCGCTCACCGTACCCGTAAGAGTGCCACCATCCGCCTTCAAGGTAAAGGTGACCTCCCGCGTCTGCCCGTTGCGGCCCGGCACCTGACCCACCCATTTGCCACTTACATCCGCCGCAAAGGCAGCCACCGCCGCCAGCAGCAGAAACAGAATCGTAGAGGTGAAACGTGATTTTTTCATGGCTGTAAAGGTACCACAGCGTGAAAAAATGTTACACTCCCCACTGTTCGTTACGTCTTTTCAAGGGAAGGAATCGTGATGAATTGTACCCGGCGCGTGGCCTTACTGATCATTCTGGGGATAGCGTCGGTTGGTTTTGCTCAGATTTATCGCCGGGGCCAAGCCGCCCCAGGAGCCGTTGGCGACGAGCCCCTGGCGACCTTCACCGGCGCCGTCCAGGACATCGATAAGAAGGTCCTGCGGATCAAGAGCGAGGACGCCAACACCTTGCAGTTCGTTTGTGATCGGAAGACGCAGTACTTTGACGGAGACAAGAAGATCAAGATCACCGATATCAAACCCGGGGATCGTGTTTCGGTGGAAAGCAAGCGCTTCCGCAATGGGGAGTTGGAAGCGATCCATGTGCGTTTAGAGCACCCCAAAACAGAAAACGCCGGGGCGCCAAAAACATCCTGACGCCCCGGCATTTTGAAAAACTGGCGAGTTTAGCTGTCCCGCCGCTTCAGTGTGGGCCGCTCGTCTTGATCAGCCGGCGCCTTCTTGTCGTCGTCGGTGTCGATTGGACCGCTACCCGGGCTGCGGCGCAACGTCGGGCGGTTGGGGTCGTCCTTGCGATCCAGGCGGCGGTTGTGCAGCATCGCCAGGCGGTTCTTAACGTCGTTAAACTCCGAAGTGTTCACTACGTATTCCGGCTTGGCCTTCAAGATTGTTGCTATATTTTTCTGCGCCGTAGCGATGCGGTCGTCGGTCGGAGGATGCGTCGAAAACACTTTCGACATGGTCCCCGGCTTTCTCTTCTCGAGCGTTTGGATCTTCTCGAAGAAGTCAACAAACGCCGTCGGATCATAGCCGGTCTTGTACATGTACTGGAGACCTAGCATGTCCGCTTCCGCCTCGAACCCGCGCGAGAACTTCAAAAAGCCTAGAGGAATGGCCAGGCTCGCGCCCTGCATGGCCGCGTAACCGGTCCAGCCATAAGGGATAACAATTTCGGCGGCAATCATGGCGATTTGCGCAATCTCGCCACGTGTCGCCTGGCGTGTACCGTGGCGTGCGGCCACATGAGCAATTTCGTGCGCCATGACGCCGGCCAATTCAGCCTCGTTGTCGGCTTTCAGAATGAGTCCCGAGTTCACGAAGAAGAAACCTCCCGGGAGAGCGAAGGCGTTCACTTCTTCCGAATCCAGAACTTTGATCGTGAAGGGGACTTTGGCGTCGGAGTTCCGCACCAGGTTCTGGCCTACCCGGTTCACATATTCCGCAATAATCGGGTCGTCAATCAGCTTGGCTTGCCGCTCGACCTCTTGCGCCAGTTGTTTGCCAATCGCAATCTCCTTCTCGAGTGAGTAGAAGTTTACGCCGCCGCTAACATTGCGATTACCGATCTCGTCCGGATCCTTCTTTTTGTCTTCCGCAAACGAAACCGGGATCAGGAGCGCTGCCGCCAGAGACCACGCGCAGAGACGCCTCATTGGACTTCCTCCCATTTATACATTATAAGCCTGGACACACCGACCGCTTTACCTATCTTTACCTATCTTTACCTATATTGATAACGGTGGCAGGGCGAGCCCGGTTTCTCTCGCGAATGAATTATTTACAGAAGGTCTTCGCGGCGCTGGAGGGTGGGACGGTCGTCGCCATCTTTCCCGGATTCGGCGGCGTCGATCTTGCCGCTGCCGGGCGCTCTTTTAAGCGTAGGCTTGTTGGGGTCGGATTCGCGCTTCTGCTCCCGGTGCATGGCCACCAGGCGGCCTCGCATTTCGTTGAATTCAGACGTGTTGACGACGTATTCCGGCTTCTCCGGCAGGATCTCGTTGATGTTCTTCTGCGCCATCCGGATGCGATCCTCGGTCATCGGATGGGTGGCAAAAACCTTAGCCACCGCACTGGGCCGGGTTTTTTGGAGCGAGTCGATCCGCTCGAACATGTCGATCGTCGCCGTAGGATCGTACCCCGCCTTGTACATGTACTCGAGGCCTAACATGTCGGCTTCGCCTTCGAATGCGCGCGAGAAGCTCAGAAAGGTCATCGGGATGCCAAGCCCGGCCCCTTGCCGGATGGCATAGCCCGTCCACCCACCCAGAACCATCAATGGTAACGTCGCCAGGTTGGCGATTTGCGCGCGGGTTTGCTGGCGGGTCGAGTGCCGGGCGGCGGAATGCCCGATTTCGTGCGCCATGGCGCCGGCCAGCTCCGCCTCGGTCTCGGCGATCCGGATCAATCCGGAATTCACGAAGATGTAGCCGCCAGGAAGAGTGAAGGCGTTCACCGAGTCGGAATCGATGATTTTAAAGGTGATGGGAATCTTGGCATCCGAATTCCGCGCCAGGTTCTGGCCCACACGATTGACGTATTCGCTCAGGATGGGATCGTCCACCATACGGGATTGCTTCACCACCTCTACGGCCAACTGCTTGCCCATGGCCATCTCTTTCTCGATGGAGTAGAAGTTGACGTCACCCGCGACGTTGCGATCTCCGATCTCGTCGGGATCTTTCTTCTTGTCGCCGGCGAGCGAGAGGCCTGCAAACAAAGGAATTAACACGAGCGGGATCAGCCGGCGACGCATGAAGCCTCCTGGTTCAGGCTAGCATACGTGCGGCCGAGACTTTCCGTTACCGAAAAGTTTGCAAGTCTTTCGGCGACGCGGCGATATACTCGGGCTTAATTCCCTTCACTATGCGGTGGCTCGCGGTAATTCTGTTTTCTGGTTCTCTCGTGAATGCGCAGGAGCAGATTTCTGTATCAAACGCGGCCAGCATGCTCGCGGCAGGCACGACGGCTGCCGGCTCATTGGTGTTAATTGGGCTGAACCCGCAAGCGGGTGGGCCGTTCACTATTGATCCGCCGCCTTTTTTTGATCCCGGCACATGGACATTTTCCGGAAGCGGAGGCGCCGGTTCCCCGCAGTCAATTGGTGTATTGCCGTTCTTGGTACCTCTAACGCTTCCGCCGGAGATCATGGCCACGAACTTTAACGCATTGCAAACCATCAACCGGCAAACGGGCCTGGTGGTGATGTGGGACCCCACGGGTTTTGGAGAGCAAGACGTGCTGACATCCACGTTGAGCGGCAGTACAGTTCCCGGTGGGCCCAAGACAGGGCAGACGGCGGTCATCTGTAACGTGCCTGCCACGAGCGGACAACTCGCGATCCCAGCCGCAATGCTTCAAAATTTGGCGCCGAGTGCGCTGGTTGCTGTCGGAGGCGCATATATGGAGCTATCGGTTGCGCGGAGACAGGGCCACGCACAAACGTTCTCGCTTCCGCTGCCGGAGGGGAGTTCGGTACCGGCAGTGCTGCAATTTGTTTCATTCGAAACTTGGCCGGTAGCGATCCAGTGAGGCAGCGATATACTCGGGTGTTGCGTTGGCTTCCCGTAGTTCTGTTCTCCGCGTCGCTCGCAACTGCCCAGGAACAAATTGTTGTGGCGAATGCCGCCAGTATGATCGGCACTGCCACGGCAGCGCCTGGATCGATGATCTCGGTTGAGCTGATCCCCATTTTCGGTGATTTTGAGACGATCGATCCGACATCGCTGAATGTGACGATTCTGCCGAACGGGGCGAATTTCGCCGAGGAATGTGGGATCGTTCCGGCGAACACGTCTTTCGGCCAGTTCCTGAACCCGAACCAGGTGATTGCCGTGTTGCCCGCGACACTTCCATTAGGACCCGCGCAGTTGATGCTGTACCACAGCGGACTGACCGCGACGGCGCAAATTATGATCGTGCCCTCGAGTCTTGGACTGTTCCCGCCAAGTCAGGCATACCCGGTCTTGCAGATGGGCAGCGGCCAGATGCAAACGCCGAATCAACTGACACATCCGGCGCAGCCGGGAGACACCGTCACGATTTGGGCAACGGGGTTGGGTTCGGCCACGCAGGTGACGGTGGTGGTCGGTGGAAGGGCAACGACTTCTTCTTCTGCCGGGGCGGTGCCGGGACAGCCGGGAGTTGATCAGATCCAGTTCGTGGTTCCGAGCGATCCGACGATTCCGAATGACTGCTACGTGGCGGTGCAGGCACAAACTCCGGGCGCAACCAGCAATACGATTGCGATTTCCAAGACCAACGACGGAAGCGCGTGCCAGAGCACGCTGGGCTTTACTACTGCGGATTTGGCCACGCTCGATGGAGGCGGAACAGTAGGCCTGGCTCAGTTGACGATATCGGCTGAAGTCGGCGCGCCATTGTTGCGGCAAGGAGACTTCTCATCGCTGACAGGCATTTTGCAAAGATTGACGAATCCTAGCTCGCCCGGTTTTTCGCGCACGGAATCGGCCAACTTTACCCCGTTGGGAGTGAACGCGACGGGTGCCGCGGAAATCTCAGGAACCGTGGTCGCCGATGACGTATTTTACGACTGCACCGCCTCGCCACCGAGTCCATCCGCAATCGGCGAGGTGGCGTTGTTCGGCAGTTCCTACGACTTTGGAAGCAAAGTCACGCTGCAAGGTTCCGGCGGAACGCTCGCTCTGACTCCGCCGGCTCCGCTGCTCGGAGGCTTTCCTTTTCTCGGCCAGCAAACCAGCGCGCCAGTCTCCAACCCGAGCCAGCTTCCTCCGCCGCTGTTTACGCCGGGCACCTGGACATTTTCCGGAAACGGCGGAACCGGTTCCCAAGCAACACAAGTCGCAGCGCCGTTCTCCGTACAATTGACGATACCTCCGGAAATCATGGCCACGAACTTCAGCGCATTGCAAACGATCAACCGGCAGCAGGATCTGGTAGTGGCGTGGAATCCCACGGGCTTCGGGGAGCAGGATGCGGTAAGCGTGACATGGAACGATGAGCCGATCGCAATTTTTTTTCTTCCGACGGCGTTCTCCCCGCCGAAAGGGTTGCAAACGGCCATCTGCAGAACCCCAGCCACGAGGGGCCAAATAGTGATTCCGGCGGCAATGCTTCAAAATTTGACGCCGGGCAAAACGGGCGGACCGCCGACCGCATTTGTTAACCTCTCGGTCTCCCCAAGATCCGGCCGCATCCAAACTTTCTTTCTTCCGCTGTCAATGGTGCCAGGAGCTTCGATACACGGGTTGCTGCGATTTAGTTCTTCCGAAAATTGGCCGGTGATGGTGGAGTAATTGGCCGTCACGCGAGCGGATGACGCCAGCGCAGGCCGGGAAACCGGCTGTAGTCGCGATCGGCGGTGATCCATTCATTTCCGGATTCGATCGCCAGGGCCGCCAGATAGGCATCAGCTACTAGATTCCCTTTCGCCTTCACTGCCCGGCATAGCCCGGTGAAAATGTCCCAGTGCCGTGGGCCTGGTGCAACATTGACGCAATTGGGCTGATTTCGCAGCACCTCGGTAAAGCGAATTGCCGCCTCAGGCGGACTGGGAGGATCGAATATTTTGGGGTGGGTGGCGACACGCAGAAAGCCGGAAAGAACCAGATCCGACATTCCAAACGACTGGTCGGAGTTGATGCACTCCTCGAGCCAGCGCGCATAGGACTTGTGCTCGGGCGCGCTTTCGCGGAAGGCGTATACGAGTACGTTTACGTCAATCAGCAACATTGCGGCTTTCCATCAAATCCAGGATTGCCGAGGTATCATCGAGATCCACGCCAGGCCGCAACCTGCCTCCCGGGAAAGTCGGCAGGCGCACCTTACGGCGTTTCACCGGATGCTTCCGGCGCGCGAGCGTTTCACGGAGAGAGTCTTCGATGACCGCGGTCAACGTCTTTCCGCTGTCGGCAGCGTATTTCTTGGCCTCAGCCAGCAAGGGGTCGTCCAGGCGCACGGTGGTCCTCATACATCAAGACATATCGCTATGGCATCAATATGTCAAGCGGGGATCAGATGCCCTTCCGCCAGTCTTTGTCGCTGTTGCTCTTAAGCTGAATTGTCATCGAGCCGTCGGCGTTGAGCGGCTGTGCGCTCGCCCAGCGAATCGGGTGGCGGACTCCGGCTTTGGCTTCGATTTCACCGCGCAGAATGAGTTTGCGCCCGTCCATGCCGGGTGGCAGAATAAATGATGCCTGGCGAATCTTGCCTGCATGCGGATGGCCGGCATCGAGCGAGCCGCTCTGGCGAAAACTGCCGTCCTCGCTTTCGACCGTCACGCGCAGCACACCGGGGATGCCGGCAACTCCGTCGTTGGCGAATCCGATTACCAGCTCCGCAGTGCCGTAGCGTTTCCGCTGCCAGATCCACGACGGCCGCACGCGATAGCCCAGGCGGCGCTGCATGGCGCGGAAGCCGTTTGGGTAGCGTTCATTATAGTGGGCGAGATTGTCGGCTTCGGTCCACAATGCCCAGTAGTTGGCGCCGATGTCGAGCACATGCATCATGCAGTTTTCGCGCAGGTTCACGCCCGCGGCATCAACTGCGATCTTGTTGACGTCGTAGTCGCGATTGTATCCGTCCTCGAGAATCGTGGCGAGCCAGGGCGGGCGGTTCGACAGCTCCTCGATCTGGATCGGCTCTTCGACCAGAATGCTGTCGGAACGCAGCCAGCAGCCGGCGCGGACGGCCATGTCCTCCACCTCGCGATTCCCGACGTTGCTGATGTCGGGCTGAGTATTCACGGCCAGCGGCGTGCGCTTCCAGGTTTCGATCTGAAGTTTCGTCATGTTGACGAAAGTACGTTCGGCGGTACGGTAATCGGGGAACGGATTGGGCAGGTCGTTGGTGTGGCTCTCGCCCCAGAAGCCGTACTGCATCAGGTCCATCCACTCGACCAGCGGATTCGCATCGAACTCGGCGGCCATCAACTCGTTCAGCTCGCGGAAAGCTTTTAGAAATTGCGGGTGATCGTAGCGCGGCTCGACGGCATCGAAATGCTGTCCGCGGCGCTCGAGCTTGCCGATATTGGCGAGCGGCACGCGGTCGCGGAGGAAATCGGGCAGCGCGATTTTAGCCGGCTGGATTTCGGGATTAGATAACTGCACGCGAAAACCAACGCGCAGCCCGCGCTGTTTGGCAGCGTCGAAGGTGAGTTTCCAGATGGGATGCAGGTTGAGGCGGCCTGCTTGGCTTTGCACGTCGCGCCAGTCGCAGCGGATGTACAAAACGTCGACGAAGGGCAGCGACGAGATCTTCGCCACGTGCTGTTCGAGCGTTTCCTTGCCCGCGCGGGCAGCAAGCGACGGCCCGCTTTCCTCCCACGTGTAGCCGACCAGGCCGAGGCCCCAGTTGCGAATGTGCTGGTCGGAGGGCGTAGTAGTGGCGATGGTGAACCAGCCTTCATCCTGCTCGATGCCGAACGGGCCCTGGTTGAGGCGATCGGCGACGGCGGGCCCGGTGCCGAAGTCGTAGCCGTCCCAGCGGTGCGAGGGGACGTCGGCTAGGGCGAGGGCAGGGAAGGTGGAGAGAAGGGTGCGACGGGAGAGGGGCATGGATAGATTGTAGTTGACATATCCCATTCGGGCGATGCGACAGCCGGTCGGCTGATTCGAACTGCTCACGAAGTCCGCAGGGATTGCACATGTCTTTCCAGCAATCTCTGGAGCGTACGCAAGTATTTGGTGCCCTCCGAGGTTTGCAGAAAAGCAGTTTGGGTTGCCCAGTCGCTCTGCTGGTTCATCCCATATGTGGCTCCGCCCGCTGCGTTCATAAGCTCTATGAATCGCTCACTGCTCACCGGCACATCTGATCCCGGCCGGTTATGTCCGTACCAGCGGACCACATTCTGCATCACGAATCTCATTCTTGCCGCTGGCGGCGGATGAGTCAGGGTTTTCACGTGCGATGCCCGCGGGATTGGCGCTCGAATGAAGAAGAACGCCCCAACCGCGATGATAAAACAAGAGAGCAGTGCCTCCTCCTGGACCGGTTGTTTTTCTGCGTTTAGGCCGAGAAGCCTCACAGCTCGCAATCGTCCATCGCCGTTAAGCAGGTCCTCGAGGACATAAAAAACGGCGTAACCGTCGGCATCGAGCTCCAACGCCTGTCGTTCTTCACAGCCCGCGCCTCCCAGTATTTCGGCCGCAAATATAGAGTCTTCCGCTGCCTGTAGTAAATGACCATGGACGTGATGAGTGTACTCGTGCACAACGACGAACTTGAGCTGCGTTTGGAACAGAACTACGTGGAGTGGCTCGTAATGAACGCCGTCTACCCCATGACCGAGAGTATTGGTGACTAATCCCGACGTACTCAGCCGGATGCAGCAATCCCATAGCTCGTGGACTAGCTCCATGGTTACGCCGATGAAAGAGTACCCGCTGTACTGAAATGCAAGGGCGTTCGGGACTGGGGACTCGACATAGTCGAAATGGAATGGTGGATGCGCTCGGTGTTCGGAGATGTCAGTCCTTTCAGCTTGAAGTGCGCCGTTGAGCGACTGCTGGATCCCGGACAACAGTGTGCGTACAGGCGCCTCTAGGGTTTCAAGATCCTGCTTCCCCCGGTAGTTAGCGCGATCGGAAGGCCTGTTCCGGTCCTCTTGGAAAAATCGGTGGAAAAGTACTTCCGGAGGAATTGGCGAGGTGATTGCGTCGGTCACCATCCTCCCCTTTCGCCACCAGGGTACTTCGTTTCTCGAAAGCGGTCTACCACATCGAGTGCGGCTGGGGAAACTGCCGCAGGTCTGCCGCAAAAGGCGCGACAGCCCTGCGCTACATGGTCACCAGCGGCAGCTCGATGAAGCTGGTGTGATACACCCGCTGCGTGGCCTTACGGTAATCCTCGGGCTTGGCCCAAAATATACTTGGCACGAAAGTCTGCGGATTGCGGTCGTAGAGCGGGAACCATGCCGATTGAATTTGCACCATCAGGCGATGGCCGGGCAGAAAGACGTGGTTCGCGGTAGGCAGCGCCCAGCGGTAAACCTGAGGAATATCGGGCGTGATGGGCTTGGCTGTCTCCAGGCTTTCGCGATAACGGCCGCGGAAGACGTCGGCTGAGATCATGAGTTGGTAGCCGCCGAGCTCGGGCTCGCTGGATACTTCGTCGGGGTAGAGATCGATTACCTTGACGACCCAGTCGGAATCGGTGCCGCTGGTGGAGGCGACGAGATTGGCGATGGGCTGGCCGCTGATTTTCACAGGCGCCGTCAAGACATCGGAGGTGAACGCGACGACATCGGGACGGCCGGAAGCCTCGCGCTGATCGTCCACCAGCCATCGCCGCCAGGAGCTGTTGTCGATGGGGCGCGCACGGTAGGGTGCGGGCTTGGCGGGGTCAGAAATGTATTCGTCGTATGCAGCGTCATCGCTGTTTGGCGCATTAAAGCCCAGTTTGAGACCCGCAGTGAGATAGAGCGGTGTGGGCTTGACGGAGCAGCCGCTCGCGCAACCGGCGGGCCAGGCGGGCAGACGACGCCAGGTATTCGTTCCGGTTTCAAACGCCATGACGGGCGGCAGGTCGGCCTTGGGTGCGCCGTCTTTCAGATATTGATCGAGGAACGGGCGCAAAATCTCGCGGCGGAAGTAGCGGCCGGTATCGCTGCCGAATTTGATGGCGCCGAGCGAACTGCCATCGCCAATCTCGCCGCCGTGACACCACGGCCCCAAAACGAGAAACACTTTGTCATTCCCGGTGTCTTTGGGTTTGATGGCTTTGTAGACGGCGATGTCGCCGTAAATATCCTCCTGGTCCCAGAGGCTGTGCACCAGCATGACGGGAATCTTCAGCGGCTGCGCGGCGAGCACACGATCCATTGCCTGATCGCGCCAGAAGGCGTCGTAGCTGGGGTGCGCAGCGATCTTGCGAAAGAAGCCGAGCGGTTCGAGGCCGCGGCGCTGGCCCAATGCGCCGGCGGAACCGGCTCCCATGTACAGGTCGTAGTCGTCATGGTAACTGGTCCACCATTTGACTTCCGATTTGCGCGTGGCTTCCTGGTCATAAATGTAGGAGAGACTCCCCTCCTGGCGGAATGCGCCGTTGTGGAACCAGTCGTCGCCCATCCAGCCATCCACCATCGGGTTCATGGGCACGGAAACTTTGAGAGCGGGGTGCGGATTGACCAGCGCCATCAAGGGCAGAAAACCGTCGTAGGAAATTCCGAGAATCCCGACCTTGCCGTTCGATTCAGGAACATTTTTGACCAGCCAGTCGACGGTGTCGTAGGTGTCGGTTGAGTGATCCACCGGCGTCGGGTTCTGCGGCCCGTGCAGAGGGCGATTCATGATGTAGTCACCTTCGGAGCCATGCTTACCGCGGATGTCCTGTACGGCGCGGATGTAGCCGCCTTCCACGATCACGTCGGTGGCGTTGTCGTAGCCTTGCAGTATTGGGCCGAGGTGGGAGCTTTGCGCATGGCTGGTCAGTTCCTTGGCGTCATAGGGTGTGCGTGTGAGCAGGATGGGTGCGTTCCTGGCGCCTTTTGGCACGATGACGACGGTGAACAGCTTGACGCCGTCGCGCATGGGGATCATGACTTCGCGCCTCGCGTAGTCAAAGGTGTCGGTCTGCGGGGTGAACTTGGAGGGCGTCTCGCTCGGATAGTCGGGATACTGGGCGGCGGGCGCGGTGGTCTGCGCTGAGCTCGAGCAGGTGAAGGAGAAGACGCCGAGCAAAATCAACGCGTGGTTGCAGGTTTTCATAATTGTGTGGCGCGCGTAGGCTGCGCCAGTTAAGAGATCATGAAACCATGAGCCGTTCGGAAATCGCAACTTCGGTGCCGATCTGGGAGCAGTATCAGGATCAGTTCCCGGTTCGCGAGAACTTGATTTATTTGAATCATGCGGCCGTCGCGCCACTATGCAAAAAGTCAGCAGAGGCGATGCAGCAGTTTGCCGATGACGCGCGCGATTTCGGCTGCCATCACTATGACCAGTGGCTTGCCGTGTACGATGGCCTGCGGCGCGGAGCGGCGAAACTGGTGGGCGGCGAGCCGACGGACATCGCGCTCATGAAAAATACGTCGGAAGGCATCGCGACGGTGGCCATGGGATTTGACTGGCGCGCGGGCGACAAGGTCGTCGCGTTCGAGGAAGAATTTCCGGCGAACTACTATCCGTGGAAGCGGCTGGAAGCGAAGGGCGTGCGCGTCGAGTGGCTGTCGGTTTTCGATCCGCTGGAAAAAATCGACGCGGCGTGCGCGGGCGCGCGGTTGCTGGCCGTGAGTTTCGTCCAGTATTTGAGCGGCTATCGCATGGATCTGGAAGCGCTGGGCGAAATCTGCCGGCGGCGCGGGTGCTTCTTTTTCGTGGATGCGATTCAAGGGTTGGGCGCGTTTCCGTTGGATGTGCGGCGCTGCGGCATTCATGCGCTGGCCGCGGACGGACACAAGTGGCTTTTCGGGCCGGAAGGATGCGCCATCCTTTATATCAACGCGGAGATGCGCGAGCGCGTGGCACCGGTGGAGTTCGGATACACGAACGTGGCGCGCTACGCGGACTACGCGACGCGGGATATGACGCTGCGGCCCGATGCCGGGCGTTATGAGTGCGGAACGATGAACACGATCGGATGCTACGGGCTGAAAGCGGCAATCGACTTTGTGCTGGAGGTCGGTGTGGAGCGCATTACACCGGCGGTACAGGCGCTGGGGGACCGGATTGCGGAGGGTGTTGCCGCGAAGGGGTGCGAAGTGCTGGGACGGCGCACGGCGCAAACGGGCGCAGGTATCGTGAGTTTCCGTAAGCCCGGCGTGGAGAGCGGGGCGATCGTGCACCAACTGAATCAGAGGCGCATCACGGCTGCGAACCGGAGCGGATGGGTGCGGACGTCGCCGCATTTCTATGTGAGCCCGGAGGAGATTGATGAAGTGGTGGCGGCGGTGGGGTAACTGATACCCCACCATCAATCGTGGCCCGGTACCCATCGAGTCAAGCGTCGCCGTAATACAATATCGGGGCGATGCTGCTCGGCTGCGTTACCTACAACATTCTCAAAGACTGGGATCTCGAAACCATCATTCGCAACCTTGAAGAGGCGGGGTACGATGCCGTCGAGTTGCGCACGGGGCACAAGCACGGCGTTGAACCCTCGCTCACGAGCGAACAGCGGACAGAGGTCGCGGCGCGGTTTCGAAGATCAAAAGTGCGGCTGCTGAGCTACGGCTCGACGTGCGAGTTCGAATCGCCCGACGCAGATGTGCGGCGCCGTCAGGTGGAAATTGGCAAACAATGGGTGGAACTGGCGCACGATACGGGCGCGTGGGGCGTGAAAGTCCGGCCCAACGGACTGCCGGCCGGTGTGTCGATGGAGACCACGGTTCAGAATATCGCCGGCAGCCTGCGCGAACTGGGCGATTACGGGCGGCGCTACGGCGTCGAGATCTGGATGGAGGTGCATGGGCCAACCACGCAGAATCCGCCGGTTTCCGCCGCCATCATGAAAGCCACCAAGCACGACAACGTGGGAGTGTGCTGGAATTCAAACCCGACTGACGTGGTGAATGGCAGCGTGAAGGCGAGCTTCCAACTGCTGAAGCCATGGATCCGCAACGTGCACATCAACGACCTCTCGAATAACTACCCGTGGCGCGAGCTGTTCACGCTGCTGCGCGATTCGGGCTATGAGCGCTACACGCTGTGCGAGGTGGACCCGCCGAGCCAGGAGCCCGAGCGTTTTCTGCGCTACTACCGGGCCCTGTGGATTGAGTTGAACCGCACGTGTCCAAAACACGAAGAAGAATAACAACCGCGGTGCTGGCGGTGTGCAGCTTGCATGCCGCGGTACCCACTCCGAAAAGTCATTTCGGGCACGAGATTGGCGTTGATCGTGAGCTGCTCGATTGGGATAAAGTCGTTTCGTATTTTCAGGCGCTGGCGGCCGCGAGCGACCGGATTCGCGTCGAAGAACTGGGCAAGACGGTCGAAGACAGGCCCTTCATCGCCGCGACCATCGCCGAACCGGAAACGCTGCGCAATCTCGATCGCTACCGGGAGATCCAACGGCGGCTGGCCGATCCGCGCATCACATCGGAAGCGGAAGCTGAACCGCTCATCGCCGAAGGCAAGACGGTCGTCCTGCTGACCTGCTCGATTCATTCGACCGAAGTTGCTTCCACGCACACTGCAGTCGAGTTTGCGTACCAGCTCCTCACCGAGGACAAGCCACGGTTTCGCGCCATTCTGCACAACACGATTCTGCTGCTCGTGCCGTCCCTGAATCCGGATGGCGTCGATCTGGTCACGCGCTGGTACCGCCGCACGTTGGGCACGGCGTATGAAGGGACTTCTCCGCCTGAGTTGTACCACCACTACATCGGGCACGACAACAATCGGGATTGGTACATGTTCACGCAGCCGGAAACGCGGCTGACCGTGGCGAAGCTGCACAATGTCTGGCATCCGCAGATTGTTTACGACGTGCATCAGCAAGGCGAGTACACATCGCGCATTTTCATACCGCCGTGGCTCGATCCGATCGAGCCGAACGTGGACGCGATTCTGGCGCAGGAAATGAACATGGTCGGCACTGCCATGGCGGCGGACCTGACGGCGGCCGGCAAAAAGGGCGTGGCGATTCATGCGGCATACGATTTCTGGACGCCATCGCGCCATTACCAGGCATTTCACGGCGGGTTGAGGATTCTGACCGAATCGGCCAGCGTGAAATTGGCTACGCCGGTGACGATTCGCCGCGATCAGCTTGACGAAAGCGCGCTGGGCTACAACGCACGCGAAAGGAGCTGGAACTTTCTCGAACCGTGGGAGGGTGGCGCGTGGCATCTGCGCGACATCATCGACTACCAGTTGATTGCGTTCGAATCGTGCTTGTATCAGGCGGCGATTCATCGCGAGGATCTGCTGCGGAACTTCTATCGTGTCGGGCAGAGAGCCATCGCGCGAACGGAGCCGGCGGCGTTTCTGATTCCGGCCAAACAGCGCGATCCCGCCGCGACGAGGAAACTGTTGGAGACCCTGGCATCCGGCATGGTGGAAATCGGGCGGGTGGCGGATGGCAGCCATGTCATCTCGATGGCGCAGCCGTATAGCAGTTACGCGAAGGCGCTGCTCGAGCGGCAGCACTATCCCGACATGCGGCAATATCCGGGAGGCCCGCCGGTGCGGCCGTATGACGTGACGGCGCACACTCTGCCGCTGCTCATGGGCGTCGATGTAGAAGCGCTCGAAAAGGCGTATAGCGGAGAACTCACGCGTGAAGAGTTCGCGGCTGACACGCGCCCAGAAAGCTTCGCCGCGGCCGACACCGACTCTTGGCTGACCATCAACCGCATCTGGAAATCGGGCGGTGCGGTGTGGCGCGACCCGGTGACAGGCGATTTCGCGGCTTCGCAAAAAGGAGCGGACTGGAGGCAAGTTCACCGGCCACGCATCGGGTTGTACAAGAGTTTTGTTCCTGCCAACGATGAAGGCTGGACGCGATGGCTGCTGGAACAATTCGAGTTCGCGTATGCGAGCGTGGGTAATCGCGAGATTCAAGCCGGTCATCTGCGAAACCGCTTTGACGTGATCATGTTTCCCGATCAGCCGGTCAGCGATTTGAAGAATGGGTTCGCCAAGGGCGCCATGCCGGAAGAGTTCACGGGCGGCTTGGACGAGGCTGGAGCAAATGCCCTGCGCGAGTTTATGGCACAAGGTGGCACGCTGATTTTCTTGAACTGCTCAACGGCTTATGCCACCGAAGTTCTGGGAGTGAAGGCAAAGAGTATGCTGGCGGGCGTTTCGGACCGTGAATTCTATGCGCCGGGATCGCTGCTGAATGTCGTGCTCGACACGCACCATCCGCTCGCGCTGGGCCTGCCGAGGGAAATCACAATCTGGAGCGAGCACAGCCCGGCGTGGGAGGTTGACAGTGCGGCAGTCGCGCGATATCCGGATGGGCCGATTCTCGCGTCGGGATGGCTGCTAGGGGCAAAGCTGCTGGCGGGCCGAGCGGCCCTCATTGACGAGCGCCTGGGCGCCGGTCGCGTGATCCTGTTCGGCATGCGTCCGCAATACCGCGGTCAAAGTTACCAGACATTCAAACTGTTTTTCAACGCGCTGGTGGAGTAGATGCCGGCTCCGGCTCGCCCTGCGCGGTAACCTCATCGGCGGGGTTACCTGCCACCATTTGCTGCGCCAGCACTAACTGCCGCGCTTCCGGCCGCAACTCCGGCCAGCGCAGGCCAAACCATATGGAACCCGCGACCGCCACCACGCCTCCGGCCCCGACGGTGAAGGGCGCGCCCAAATGTTCCGCTACCACACCAGCCAACAGCGCGCCTAATGGCGCCATACCCATGAACATCATCGAGTAAACGGACATGACGCGGCCGCGCAAACGGTCGGGCGTCATGGACTGGATAAGCGTATTGGATGCGCCCATCTGGGTCATTAACGCGAAGCCCACCGGGATGAGCATGGCGGCGGCCAACCAAAACCAGCGCGAGAATGCGAACAGGATGAGACTCACGCCGAAGACACCGCATGCAACTGACACCCATCTGCCGAGGCCTTTCACCTCACGGCGCGCCGCCAGCGTCAGCGCACCCATGAGCGCGCCAATTCCGGAGAAGCCCATCAGAATCCCCAGACCACGCGCTCCGGAGTGGAAGATGCGATCGGCAAAAATGGGCATCAGCACCGCATAGGGCATGCTCGTGACACTCACGAGACCCAGTAACAGAAGCAGTGCGCGGATGGGTCCCGTGTGCATCACGAAGCGAAAGCCTTCGATGATATGGGTCACAGCAGATCCCCGGTGGATGCGCGTGGCTACCGGCGGAATGGTCATCATCAGCAATCCAATGATGACGGCAATGTAACTCGCGCCGTTAGCGAAGAAACACCAGCCTTCGCCAATCGCGGCAACGAGGATTCCCGCGATCGCCGGGCCGATGATGCGAGCGCCATTAAACATCGAAGAGTTGAGCGCGATGGCGTTGATCAGATCGTCACGGCCCACCATTTCGACCAGAAACGACTGGCGCGCGGGGATGTCGAATGCGTTCACAATACCGAGTAGCGCCGCCAATACGAAGATGTGCCACACCTGAATACGGCCCAGTAACGTAAGCGCGGAGAAAATGAAGGCCAGGATCATGGCCGCGGTCTGGGTAGCGATCACGGTTCGGTGGCGGCTATGCCGGTCGGCGATAAGCCCGCCCAAAGGCGAGATCAGAAAAACCGGGATCTGCCCGGCGAACCCAACCATCCCGAGCAGCGCCGAGGAGCCGGTGAGCCGGTAAACCAGCCACGATTGCGCCACATTCTGCATCCAGGTGCCAATAAGCGAGATGAGCTGGCCGGCAAAGAACAGCCGGAAGTTTCGATGGCGCAACGCACGGAGAGTGGTGGCGAGTTTCGAGGGTTCGGCCATCGTCTACAGCCTGTTATTGACATCCGGCTGGTGATCTGTAAAATTAGAGTACGGCGAATAAAAGGCGAATATCCGGGAAGCCGACATGGCTACAGCCCTCCTTCAAACTATTAATTTTAAGCTGCAAAAGCGGCCTGCGCCCGACCTGCTGCCATCAGGCATCGCAAGTTTCAATGCAATATTCGATGGCATTCCCCGTGGAAGTGTGACCGATATTTTCGGACCGGCTTCATCAGGCCGTACAAGCCTTTTATTCTCTTTGATTTCGGAGGCTACGGCACGAGAAGAATTTTGCGCCCTGGTGGATGCGAGCGATACGTTCGATCCCACGTCGGCTGCGGCGGCGGGCGTGGCGCTGGGGCGGCTGCTGTGGATTCGCTGCGGAGGCAATGCCGAGCATGCGCTCAAGGCGACGGATTTACTGTTGCAGGCAGGCGGGTTCGGGCTGGTGGCGATGGATTTGGGTGACATCGCACCGGCGACCGCACGCCGCATCTCGCTCGCGTCATGGTACAGGCTACGGCGTGCTGTGGAGAACACGCCGACGGCGCTAGTGGTGGTCGAGCGTGCGCCCAATGCCCGTGCCTGCGCACAACTTGCTGTGGAATGCGCGCGCAGCCGGGTGCGATGGTCGGGCGCGCCGGGATGCTCCCAGCTTTTGCGTGGGGTCGAGTTCGCGGCAGAGCGCCGCAAGCCATTACGGCCGGCATGCGCGGTTATGGAAGTATTCGCACTGAGGTGAGTTGTGTTCGCATGCATTCATGCTTCTGGAGAAGCCGAGCGGCTGATTGCCTGCGCCCAGAATTTCTCACCGCTTGTGGAGCAAACGGACGCCGATACGGTGACGCTGGATATCGACGGCCTCGAGCATCTGTTCGGCTCGGTTCATGATATTGCAAATGCCATCGCGCGGCGCGCGGGAATCCCCATGAATGTAGCAGTAGCAGCCAATCCGGATGCGGCGTTCCATGCGGCGCGCGGATTTTCCGGGACGAGCATTGTCCCGCAAGGCGATGAAGCCAAATTTCTGGCAAGCCTGCCGGTCGCGCTGCTCTCGCCCTCTGAAGAAATCTCGGAAACGCTGGCACGCTGGGGTGTGCGCACGTTTCGCGATCTGGCGGTGCTGCCGGACTTGGGCGTGGCGGCTCGCTTAGGCGAAGAAGGCGTGCGCTTGCAGCAGCTCGCGCGCGGAGAGCACGAACGGCCGCTGGTTCCCGTGGAAGCTCCGCAGCGCTTCGAGGAAGAAATGGAGCTGGAGTATCCCGTGGAGCTGCTCGAGCCGCTACTGTTTGTTCTGGCCAGACTTCTGGGTGATGTCTGCCGTCGGCTCGAAGATCGTGCGCTGGCCGCCATCGGATTGCGCGTGCGATTACAGCTCGAAAATGCGGGTGAGCATGAGCGCTCGATCCGGCTGCCTGTGCCCATGCACAGCCCGCGCGTGTTTTTAAAGCTGATTGAGCTGGATTTGGAGAAGCACTCGCCGGCCGCGCCTGTGGTGAGGGTCACGATCGCCGCCGAGCCTGCCAAACCGCGCACCACGCAGAACGGGCTGTTTATTCCGCTTGCGCCTGAGCCGGAGAAGCTCGAACTGACGCTGGCGCGCATTGCGGGGGTAGTTGGGGAGCAGAATGTCGGGTCGCCGGAGCTGGTGGATACGCACCGGCCGGGAGCATTTCGCATGCGGCCGTTCGGGATGAGGGAAATAGGGACAGGCAGGAATGCCTGTCCTACACAGCTTGCGTTTCGCGTGTTTCGACCGCCCATCGCAGCCAAAGTGCAGGCGGATTTTCTCTCCGCGCCGGGCATTCGCGGCAAGATTGTGCAGCAGGCAGGACCCTGGCGCACCTCCGGCGACTGGTGGACTCCAAGTCCCTGGGCGCGCGACGAGTGGGATATCGAGTTGACGGATGGCGCGCTCTACCGCATCTACTGCGACGCGCAAACCGGCCGCTGGTTCATCGAGGGCAGCTATGACTGAAGCCTACATCGAGCTGCACGCACGATCGGCTTTCAGTTTTTTGCAAGGCGCATCGCTGCCGGAAGAGCTGGCGCAGACGGCTGCGAACCTCAATTACCCCGCGATGGCGCTGGTGGATCGGGATGGTTTCTACAGCTCGCCGCGGTTTCACCTGGCGGCGAAGAAATCCGGCATTCGCGCCCATATCGGGGCGGAGATCACTTGTACGGATGGTTTTCAATATCCGCTGCTGGTGGAAAATCGCACCGGATATCAAAATCTTTGCCGGCTCGTGACGCGCATGAAGCTGCGGGCAAAGAAGGGTGAGGGAGCGGCGACGCCCGGGGAACTGGCGGAGTGTGCGAAGGGAGTTATTTGTCTCGCACCGGCGACACAGGATTTGGGGTTTGGGATTTGGGATTTGGCTAAAGCAGATCGCCTATCAGACAGATCTAATCCATCAACTAAATCCCAAATCCCAAACCCCAAATCCTGTGTCGATCCCAAATCCGCTTTCGAGCAGCTTCAGCGTATCGTGGACATTTTCGGCAGCGCCAACGTCTTCGCTGAGGTCCAGCGCCATATGAATCGTGAAGAGGAGGCGCGCAATCAGGCGCAGATTGCTGCAGCGCGCCGGCTGCGCGTGCCGATCGTGGCTACCAATGGCGTCCGGCATGCTACGCCGGCGCAGCGCGAGGCGCTGGATGCGCTCACTTGCATCCGGAATCATGTGCAGCTTGCCGCAGCGGGCAGGCTGCTCGAAATGAATAACGAACGGCATCTGAAATCCCCCGCGGAGATGGCGCGCCTGTTTGCCGATCTTCCCGACGCCATCGCCAACACACTGGAGATTTCCGCGCGTTTGCAGTTCACGCTCACCGACTTGGGCTACGAATTTCCCCGCTATCCGGTTCCACCGGGTGAAACCATGATGTCGTTTCTGAGCCAGCGGACGGATGAAGGCGCACGCCGGCGTTACGTCCCCTATCACGAAAAAGCGCAGCGGCAAATCGAGCGCGAGCTGGCGATGATCGAAAAACTGAAGCTCCCCGGCTATTTCCTCATCGTCTGGGACATTGTCGAGTTCTGCCGGAAAAACGGAATACTGGCGCAGGGACGTGGATCGGCGGCCAATAGCGCGGTTTGTTATTCGCTTGGCATTACGGCGGTGGATCCCGTGCGCATGGAGCTGCTATTCGAGCGATTTCTTTCCGAAGAACGCGGCGAATGGCCGGACATCGATATCGACCTGCCCTCAGGCGACGAGCGCGAGCGCGTCATCCAGTATGTTTACGAGAGCTACGGCAAGCTGGGCGCGGCCATGACCGCCAATGTCATCACCTATCGCGGCCGTTCGGCGGCGCGCGAGGTGGGCAAGGCGCTGGGATTCGAGGTCGCGACGCTCGACCGGCTTTCCAGCCTCGTTAGGGGTTGGGAATGGAAAGATCCGAAAGACACGCCTGAGCACCAGTTTCGTGACGCTGGTCTGGATCTTGCGAACGCGCGCATTCGCAAATTTTTCGAGCTTTACCTCGCAGTTCAGGATCTGCCGCGGCATCTTGGCCAGCATTCGGGCGGCATGGTGATCTGCCAAGGACAACTCGATTCCGTAGTGCCGCTCGAGCCCGCCACCATGCCCGGCCGCGTCGTCGTGCAGTGGGATAAAGACGATTGCGCCGACATGGGCATCATCAAAGTCGATCTGCTGGGCCTCGGCATGATGGCGGTGATCAAGGATTCACTCAACCTGATTCGCGAGCATTACGGCGAGGAGGTCGATCTCGCGCACCTGCCGGCCGATGATCCAGCGGTCTACCGCGCGTTGCAGCACGCCGACACAGTGGGCATGTTCCAGGTGGAGAGCCGCGCGCAGATGTCGTGCCTGCCTCGCCTCAGCCCGAAGAATTTTTACGACATCGTGGTAGAAGTCGCAATTATCCGGCCGGGGCCGATCGTCGGTGAAATGGTGAATCCGTATCTCGAGCGGCGCATGGGGCGTGAAGCGGTGGATTATCTCGACCCATCGCTCGAGCCCGTGCTCAAGCGCACGCTCGGCATTCCGCTATTTCAGGAACAACTGCTGCGCATGGCCATGATTGTGGCCGGATTCACGGGCGGCGAAGCGGAAGAACTGCGGCGCGCCATGGGATTCAAGCGCTCGGAAAAGCGCATGAAGGAAATTGAACTCAAACTGCGAGCCGGCATGGAGCGCAAGGGAATCAAGGCGGACGCGCAGGAACGCATCATCCGCTCCATCACGTCGTTCGCACTCTACGGATTTCCCGAATCGCATGCGGCGAGTTTTGCGCTGCTCGCCTATGCCAGCGCGTACCTGAAATGTCATTATCTGGCGGCCTTCATGGCGGCGATGTTGAACAATCAGCCCATGGGATTTTACGCCCCAGCGATTCTGCTCAACGACGCGCGCCGGCACGGACTGCGTGTGCTGCCGATCGATGTGACGAAATCGATGTGGGAGTGCACGGTGGAGGAAGAAAGTGCCAGGTGCCAGGTGTTAGGTGCCAGGGATTTGGGATTTGGGATTTGGGATTTGGCTAAAGCAGATCGCCTGTCGGCCAGATCCCATCCATCAACTAAATCCCAAATCCTAGATCCTAAATCCCGGTCTTTGGCCCTTCGCCTGGGACTGATGTACGTAAAAGGGCTGCGAGCGGAGGCGGGCCAGGCTGTCGTTCGGGAGCGCATGCGGGCGGCGTTTCGTGATATTGGTGATCTGGCGCGGCGTGTGCCGGAGCTGCGCAAGGACGAACTCAACAAGCTGGCGGATGTCGGCGCGTTGAATCCACTGGAGGCGGCGCATCGGCGTGATGCGTTATGGCAGGCGGGACATGCCGCGCAGCCTGCCGGACCTTTATTGGATGCGCTGCCCGAGCCCGATCGTGCTTCGCCGCTCGCGCAGATGACTCACGAGGAGCGGCTGAATGCCGATTTTTCTGGCACAGGGTTCACCATCGGCCGGCATCCCATGGCGTACCGGCGCGAGGAGATGAATACACTGGGTGTCACGCCCGCCCACAAGCTGCCGCACATGCGCGACGGGAATTTCGTGCGCGTAGCCGGATGCGTCATCGTGCGCCAGCGGCCCGGTACGGCGAAAGGTTTCGTGTTTCTCAGCATGGAAGACGAGACCGGCGTGATCAACGTGATCGTCACGCCTGCCATGTTCGACCGCTACAAATTTGCGCTGCTCGGCTCTTCGTTCCTGCTGATCGACGGCACTTTGCAAAATCTAGATAACGTCATTTCAGTGAAGGCAGGGCGCATAGAAGGCTTGTCGGCGCGCGTGGCCACGAAGATATCGCATGATTTTCATTAGCTTAGCGCCTACCAGCGCGCTAAATGCTGGTTGACTTGGCGCATTCGAGGAACCAAGCGACTACGTCATCGAAGACACTCGCAGACCAGGGGAGCAAAGGCACCGAAAGGCCGAGCCTTTGCAAATCACTCGCCCGGACATCGATCCGTCCGCAGATCATCGGCCAGGCTACGGACTTTGCGTTGTGCGTAAACATTGGGGCCTTCCTATCTTCGTTAAAGCGCCACCTGAACTACGATCTATCGCGCCCCCGCCATCGCCCCCGCTGCCACCTGCTCAATCGCCGCAAGCGCCCTTTCGCACGCAGCCCGGCCAGCGTCGTAGTGCGTTACCAGGCGCATCCTCTCCCCCCGGATTCCATCGATCAGCACGCCCTGCGCTTTGAGGCGTGCGCTGAATTCCGAGGTCGAAAGGCCCGTTCCGCTGGCGTCGAAAATCACGATGTTGGTCTGCACTTTCTTGGGATCGAGCGCAATCCCCGGAATTCTCGCAAGCGCTTCAGCGAGAAACCTGGCGTTGGCATGGTCGCGCGCCAGCAGCTTGGGATGCTCTTCAAGCGCGATAAGGCCTGCCGCCGCCAAAACGCCTGCCTGCCGCATTCCGCCGCCCAGGCGTTTGCGATACAACCGGCCGCGGTCGATATCTTCGCGCGCCCCTGCCAGCATCGATCCCACCGGCGCCCCCAGCGCTTTCGAAAGGCAAAACATTACAGTATCTACCGGCGCCACGATCTCGCGAACGGAGGCGCCCAGCGCTTCCGCCGCGTTAAACACGCGCGCGCCATCCATGTGGACCTTTAATCCCAACTCGTGCGCGCCATCCGCAATTTGGCGGATCACCTCCAGCGGGTACACCATTCCGCCCGCCATGTTGTGTGTGTTCTCAATTGCAATCAGTCCTGTCGGCGCCCAGTGCGGATCGAGCAGCCGGATTTCGCCGCGAATCTCGGCCCATCGCAGGATGCCATCGTCCGTATGAATCGGTCGCGCAATGCACCCGGAAAACCAGCCCATCATGGCCAACTCGTAATCCAGAACATGCGCCCGCGCGTCGCAAATCACTTCCTGCCCGTGCTGTGTATGAACCTTGACCGCGATTGTGTTGCCCATGGTCCCGGTGGGCACGAACAGCGCCGCCTCCTTACCCATGATCGCGGCTGCCCGTTCCTCCAGGCGATTGACCGTCGGATCTTCCCCGTAAACGTCGTCGCCCACTTCAGCCTCGCCCATGGCCTTTCGCATCGCCGGTGTAGGTCGGGTCACGGTATCGCTGCGCAGATCGATCATCATTTCGCGAGAAACTCCTGGAACACTTCGTTGGATAGCAAAACTCCCCGATCCGTCAGCCGCACCGCGCCGCCATGCTTCTCGAGCAATCCTTCGCGTAAGAACCGGCTGAGCGGTTGTTCATATCGCTGCCATTCTTCAGCGGTCGGAGCCACGCCTTCCGCCAGCCGCAGCCCGACGAAGAATTTCTCTTCGTCCAAATTCGCCGGCTCCGGCTCGGTCAGTGGTCCCTCATGTGCGAGGTATTCCACCACCGTCTCCGCATTCTGCCATCGCTGCTTGCCGTCAAACGAATGCGCATCGGCGCCGAATCCAACGTAAGGCTCCAGATGCCAGTATTTCAAGTTGTGCTTTGACTCCCAGCCGGGCCGAGCAAAATTCGAGATCTCGTAGCGCGGAATGCCCAGCGCTGCGAGCCGCTCGACGGCTGTCTCATACAACTCCACCGTCAGCTCTTCGGACGGAACCGCCGGTGCGCCGTAGCGCTGGCCGTTGAGCAGGATCTCGTTTCCCAAACGGCTGTCCTCGTCAATCTCAAACATGTAGACCGAAACGTGCGGCGTAGCCAGGCGCTCAATCCAGTCGAGTGACTCATCCCACGAAGCCATCGACTGGCCGGAAAGCCCGGCAATCAGGTCGATATTGATGTTATCGATACCGCTCTCGCGAAGCAGCTCGACATCGCGTGCGACAATCTCCGCGGTGTGCTTGCGCCCTGTGCGCGCGATTTCGTTCTGGATGAAACTCTGCACCCCCAGGCTCACGCGATTGATGCCACAATCTCGCCACAGGCGCACCGCGTCCGGAGTCAGCGAGCCTGGCGCGGCTTCGATCGTTGCCTCGCTCCACGGCGCTCCAGGGATCGCAGCCAGCACGCCTCTGAGCGCCTGTGCATCGATCAAACTCGGCGTGCCGCCACCGAGGTACACTGTTTCCGGCCGCCACTGCCACTCGTGCCGCTCCATCTCCGTGCGCAGTGCGGCAATATATCGCGGCTCCATCTCGCGCGGAAAAACGCCGGAAGCGAAGTTACAGTAGGTACACTTCTGGGCGCAGAACGGATACGAGATGTAAACCCCGGGCACTCCGTCCATGATAGCCGGATCAGCATAAAAAAAGCCGCCGGAAATCCCTCCCGGCGGCTCGTTAACGCTGCTGCGGTAACTGTTAATCTCCGAACGACCCGACTTCCTCCCGATCCTCGGCCTTCTTGGCGGGCGCGGCAGGCTTCAGGCCGGCGATACCGTTCAGTGGCACGAACCCGGCATCCACCTTTTCTTTCAGCACTACTTCCCGATACAGCTTCATCATGCGCGCATCGTTCTCGGCTTCTTTGCGCAGTTTCTCGTTCCGTTCGCGGATCTTCTCTTCGCGCGCCGTCTTGGCGATTCCCAGTTTGTCCAGATCGTGTTGAATGCCCGCAGCCACGGCTTCCTGATTCAGCACCAGGTGATGCTGTACCTCGGGAAGCGGTACATCGTGATTACCCGCAAAAATCTCATGCCGCCCGCGCTCTTCATACCACTTGGTGAGCGTGGCGGTCATGTGCATCTTCTCCACGATGTTGCGCCAGCCCACACCGGTGTTGTACGCGCAGAACGAGATCTCGCCTTCCTGCGTCGCGTAGGGAATGATGCACTGCTCTGTGCGCCGGAAATCGTAGTTGAACAGGTCCTGGAACCACATGCCGGCGACGAACAGGAAATTCCACCGGTCCCCGCGCCGTTTCTGAATGTCCGCCATCGTGCGATCGCCGGAAACCTTGCCGTAGTTACGGCCGGTGGCGCCGAAACACTTGTCGAACTTCGTAAGCAGATCCGTCAGTTTGAAGTGTCTGGGCGATTTGAACGGATCGTAATTCCGCAAGAGAGACAGCGCCACGCCCACTACCGAGAGGAACTTGCCGCGCGCCGCGTCATTGACACGCGCCACATCTTTTGCCAGCCGCTCGGCGTTGAGGAACGACGTCACCGGCGCCCGTTCCTTGGTTTCCTTGTCGACCATGATCGCCAAGCCCACACCGCAGTTCGGATGGCAGCCGCAGCTTAATTGCCCCCACTCGTGCTGCGGGCCATGCACCAGGTCGGCCCAGTCGGAGAACGTGCTCATGAAGGAGATGGGGAACCAATCCCTCTCCGGTTCGCCAATTCCCATCTGGTTCTTGAGATCGTGCGCCAGGTGGGAAAGCGTGTAGCGCTGTGCGTGCCGGCGATCGTCGCTGATGGCCTCATCGCGGCCCGTGAAGGATACCGGCTGGAACGAGCAGAAGGAGATCTTCTTTGGATTGTCGAGTGCGAATTCGACGATACGACCCACCTGCTCGTTGTTGATTCCGTTCAGGATCGTGGTTACCGGAACGATCTCGACGCCCGCATTATGCAGATTTTCGATGGCCTGCAATTTGACATCGAAAAGATTCCCCACCGCGCGGTGCGAATTGGCCGCGTTGCCGATGCCGTCGAATTGCAGGTAGGCATAGCGTAAGCCGGCTTCGCCCGCTTTCTTTGCAAACTCGGAGCTCTTCGCGAACTCGATACCGTTGGTCGCCGCCTGCACGCTGTTGTAACCCACGTGCCGTGAGTACTTTATCGCATCCAGGAAATAAGGCGATAGCGTCGGCTCGCCGCCCGAGAATTGCACCGACATCTGCCGTCGCGGCTTGATCGAAATGGCATTGTCGAGCATGGTCTTGATTTCTTCCCAGCTCAACTCGTGCACAAACCCGACCTGGTTGGCGTCCATGAAGCAGGGATCGCACATCATGTTGCAGCGGTTCGTGAGGTCGATGGTCAGAACCGAACCGCGCCCGTGCTTGATCGTGCTCGATCCATGGTTGTGCAGTTTCTCGTCGGCGTGCGCGCGAATATCACGGCCCGGAAAAACTTCCTCCAGGTGCTTGAAGAACGCCGTGTCGATGGCCATCACGTCCTCGAAGTGGCCGTGCACCGGGCAGTCCTTTACCATCAGGATCTTGCCGTCGCGCTCGATGACCTTGGCTTTGATTTCGCCGACTTTTTCCTTCAGCAGAATCGTGTAGTCACGCTTGCCGTCGAGGATCTCCTTGCGAATCTCGGGGATACACTTCGGACACAGCGAATCGGTCTCGCGCGGCCAACCGAGAGGAGGCTTGGTCTTCTCGTAAGACTTCAGCAGAGGCTTTTCCGACCATTTGGGGGTGAATGATGGATTCTGCTTGATCTGGTTCAGTTTATCGAAAACTGTCCACGCGGCCCCAGCCGCAACTGTCACTACTTTTTCCGCGTATTTGATCGGCTTGTGCATATTCTCTCTCTTATCTTATGCTTACAAGTGTTCACAGAGGTTCCCGTGAATGCGTACGCCTACAGTATTCGTGGCTTTCCAACGAGTATAGTCCAGCCTACCTGCCGGTACTAATGGAATGAATTAAGCAGCCTCTTTTCTTAGCTGTGTGGTGATCCCCGCCGGTTGAACGGCTACTTCCGGCATCCGGCGAATCGCGCCGATAACACCATGAATTCAGCCAGCTTATGGGCTTCTCAGCTCGTTTTTGGAACTTTCGTTACATTTCTTGTTCTGAAGCCTATTGCAAGAATAGAGTGCTATGTTAAGTTTGTGTAAACCATCTTCCCCCCGGAAGGAACGGTGACACAGCGGATTTCCAGGCATTCTGAGGCGCCCAGGAGCTTGGCCACACGGTCGCGCGACGGCGAACCGCGGGCTCTCCTAGCGGCGATTCCGGGTGAGCTACCAGATCGGTAACACTTGGGCGGAGTAGACGTGAGTCACAATGACGCAGGCAATCCATGCGGGACTGTAGCATGACTGTAGGTGACCGTACGGTGCCACAGACTTGCAAGATTCGCCATATGGTGACGAACTGATGGGAGTCCGCCCGAAGCGCCAGCATGCCGCGAGCGGGGGCATTGGGCGGCTGCTCGCCGAGGACACTACCGAGGCAATGCTGGTGATCGACGGAGAGACGCTGGCTATTCTGGACGCCAACCGCGCGGCAGCCGAGAAATACGGTTACAGTGGCGAGGAGTTGCGCCGGATGCGGCTCACGAGCCTGATCTCGTCTGAAGATCGCATGCATTTCGATGAAACGCTGCGCCGCGACGAACGAGCCGCGCCAGATTTCTTCGATATCCGGCACGTCCTCAAGAACGGGAAATCGATTGAAGTGGACATGCTGATGCACCGCATTCAGTACGGCGGAAAAAAGGCCATGCTGGTGGTGCCGCAGGATGCCACTCGGCGCCACCATCTGGAAGAGCAACTCCGCCAAGCGCAGAAGATGGAAGCCGTGGGGATGTTGGCGGGGGGCATCGCGCACGATTTTAACAACCTGTTGACCATCATCAACGGCTACAGCCAGATGGTGCTGGGCAACCTGCCCGAGGGTGACGACAACCGCAACTCCGTCGAGCAGATCATGAAGGCCGGGGAGCGCGCGGCCGAGTTAACACACCAACTCCTCACCTTCAGCCGCCGCCAGGTGGTGCGGCCCAAGGTGCTGGATTTGAACACGGTGGTGACGGCGACCGCGGTCATGCTGCGCCGCCTCATTGGAGAACACATCGAGCTGCGCATCGTGGTCGGCCCGCACCTGGCAAAAATCCATGCCGACGCCGGCCAACTGCATCAAGTCATCCTCAATCTCGCGGTGAATTCACGCGATGCCATGCCGAACGGCGGCACGCTCATTCTCGAAACCCAGAATGTAGAACTTGGAGAAGCGTACGGCGGCGCGAACGCCACGATTCGGCCCGGGCATTACGTCATGCTGGCCGTCACCGACACCGGAATTGGGATGGATGAGCAGACACGCTCCCGTCTATTCGAGCCCTTTTTCACTACCAAGTCCCAGGGCCAAGGCACGGGATTGGGCCTTTCCACGGTTTACGGAATCGTCAAGCAGAGCAACTGCGAGATTGTGGTCTACAGCGAACCGGGGCACGGAACTTGCGTGAAGATTTATTTTCCCGTTGTGACGGAAGAGCCCGTGGAAGACACCTTGGAGAGCTTGCGGTCGCAGGTGTTGTCGGGCACGGAAACGATTCTGCTGGTGGAGGACGACGAGGCGGTCCGAAGACTGGTGCGCCGCACTTTGGAGAAACAGGGTTACCAGCTGCTGGTGGCGGCTAGTGGAACGGAAGCTCTGGAAATCGTCCAGGGCCACCCAGGACGAATCCACCTGGTGATCTCCGACGTCGTCATGCCACAGATGGGTGGCCGGCAACTGGCCGAGCGGCTGCAGGCTCTGCGCCCCAAAATCCGCGTGCTTTTCGTCTCCGGTTACACGGAAAACTCCATCTTGAGCAGAGGCAATCTGGTGGAGGGCGAAGCATTTCTGCAAAAGCCATTCACCCCGCTGGCTCTGGCGCGGCGCGTGCGTGAACTGTTGGACATGGCCGAGGGCGAGCTAGGCTCTCACAAGACCGAGGGCTCCACCAACTCTTAGCCAAGGTTCTCGCGATTCACTCGATTCTCGTAGACGTGTGGGGGGATTTTACTCCTACAGCAGGCCCCAGTACCAGTGAATGACGGGCGCGCCGGTGAGCGCGACGAGGATTCCGGCGAACCCGAGAAACGCACCGAAAGGCAGCTCGTAGGTGGATGCGTCCTTCTTGGTCGCGTAGATGTAAATCAATCCGACGACGGAGCCCGCAATCGATCCGACAACCAACGTCAGCAGCGCTGCGCGCAGACCCAAGAACGCCCCTACCATGGCCATCATTTTCACGTCGCCCAACCCAAGGCCTTCTTTGTGGCGGATTTTCTCGAACACCCAGCCGCCGAGGCCGAGGAAACCGGCAGGCAACACGGCGCCCGCCAAAGATTCCGCGAGCGACGCCCAGTGCGGGCTGGGATGAAACCCGGCGATCGAAAGCGCCAGGCGAGCCACCATATCATCCACCGGCACAAACCAGGCGAAGAGGAGACCAACCACGGTTCCACCGAGAGTGAGCTCATCCGGAAGAATGAGTGAGTCGAGATCCGTAAACGTCAGGCCGACCAGCAGTGCGCAGAGGACGCACAACTTGAAGGCCACGGCCGTCGGCCCGAGCGCAAGGACAATCAAAAAGAACAGCAGCCCGGTGAGAAGTTCGACGAGCGCGTAGCGGAAGGAAATGGGGGTCCCGCAATACCGGCATTTACGGCCCAGGAGAAAAAAGCTCAACACAGGGATGTTGTCGTACCACGCAATCTGCTTCTGGCATCCCGGACAGAACGAGCGCGGCTTGATAACGGAAAGATCGCGTGGCAAGCGATAGATGCAAACGTTCAAAAAGCTGCCGATGACCAAACCGTATAGAAACGCAATCAAGGAAAAGGCGATCACGCGAGCGCCTCGTAGACGGCTATGGTGTCCGTGACCATGCGCTCGATAGAGAATCGCTGCTCGACCGTGCGGCGCGCCTCAGCGGCCAGAGATTGCGCGAGCGCGCGGTCGTCATGGAGGCGGCGCACGGCAGAGGCAATGGCTTCGGGCGAATTCTCGATCAGTAAGCCCGTGCGCTCGTTCTCGACGATCTCGGGGATGCCGCCAACATTGCTGGCGATGACGGGTACGCCGGCGGCCATGGCCAGAAGGACCGCCGAGCCGAGTCCTTCGGATTCTGTGATGTAGACGAACATTCCGGCGCGCGCGAGGTCCTTCTCGAGATCGTGCGAGATGAGCGGACTCAGGCCCGCCTGTTTCATGCCCGCGAGTGCCAGACGCATGCCTTTGCGCGGGTCCTGGCTTTCGGGCACCACGATCTCCGAACCCTGCGAAACGGGCAGCATCGGCACGCCATCATACACTATGCTGATTCGCGATGGCGCGATCCCGGCGGCGAGCAAGGTCTTCCTTACGAAGTCAGAGACGGCGATGTAATGTGCGGCGCGCGTGTATTTCCAGTGCGAAACGAGATTGCGCTGAACGGCAAACGCCACGCGGCGCGAAACCACGAGACGAACGGGCGCGACCATAACGGCGGTGGTGTGCGATCGCGCATCGTGCGCGTGGGTAACGTCGGCCCCGCGGCTCGATCGGCGCACGGACAACAAATTCACGGCGTGCACCTCGATCCCGCGTCTTTGGGCTTCTTTGAATAGCGGCGCGCCATCGCGCGCGAGCAGCACACTCTCATGGCCGCGTGCCCGCAAACCTTCGACCAGGCGCAACACCTGCCACTGCCCGCCGCGCATTTCGGTTCCGGAATCAATATGAAGAATCCGCATGATCGCGGGCCACGCGTGCGTGGCCCCTACATTGAGCTCATATTGCGGGCTTTGGCGTACTTCAAGAACGTGTAGAGTGCGGCCATGTATGCGATGGTGAGGCCTTCGAGGCCGTCCTGAAAGCCGCGCTGGAAGAAGTATGTCTTGGTGAAGGTCCAGGCAGGATCGAGAATCATATTGCGCAGGTAGATTTCTTGCTTGCGGAACACCAACTCCTCGGCGGCGAGGGTGGTGTAGCGGTCCATGGTCTTGAGGTGCTCGGAGAGTGAGTCGCAGGTGTAGTGCAGCAGGTTCGCGTCCAGATGCCCCACGCGGCCGCTTACTTCGACGCTCTCGTGCACGAAATCGCCTACCCACTTAGCTTTGGCGCGATGGTAGAGGCGCACTTTGCGGTCGGGATACCAGCCGGAGTGCAGGATCCAGCGCCCCATGTATTGCGCGAGGCGCGGCACGGTGTAGGCGTCGTAACTCGGGCCTTTCTTCTTGAGCGTCCAGATCTCGCCTTCGAGCGACTCGCTCAAGGCTTCGTCGGCGTCCAAGGACAAGATCCAATCGTATGTGGCCTGGTCGGCGGCATAGTTCTTCTGCGTCGCGTAGCCGTGCCAGGGGCTCTCCACGACCCGCGCGCCAAGGTTCGAGGCCAGCTCCACCGTGCGGTCGTTCGAGCCCGAATCCACCACCACAATCTCGTCGCAGCATCGCAGGCTTTCGATGGACCTCGCGATTTTGCGCTCCTCGTTCAGCGTGATGATGGTCGCGGTGATCTTCATAGGCGGCTCAGAAACCGCCGGTGTAGGCGATGGGAGCGAGGGTGAAGCTCAGCAGAAAAATCGCCAGGGCCAGGGCGGCCAGCTTGCGACGGCGCGGGCCGAGCTCCGAGGGATCGTAGATGGCGGGATGGCGCATGCCGAAGATCAGCAGTAACACGGCCCAGAGCAACCAGCCCGGCCAGAAAAACATCGGGTAGAACAGCCCACACACGCCGACGGGAATCAGCACGGCGGTGAAGATGCGGGAAAGCAGCTTGTGACGGTCGCCGACGATCGAATAGAGAATGTGGCCGCCGTCAAGCTGGCCGATGGGCAGGAGGTTGAGGGCCGTGGCGAGAATACCGATCCACGCCGCCCGCGCCACCGGATGCAAGTAGATGTCGGCCGTCCCGACATGCGGAAAAATGGCGCGTTCGACGAGCCAGAGCAATGCCGGCGTACCGAAGATCATGCCACCCTGATGCGCGATGCCGGGAATCACTTTCGAGTACGCGAGGCCAATGGCTAACGCCGGCAGCAGGAAAACAAATCCGGCCAGCGGCCCCGCCACCCCTACGTCGAATAGCACGCGCTTGCTGAAGATCGGTTCCCGGATGCGAATGAAAGCTCCGAGCGTGCCGGTGAATGTCGGGGCGGGCAGAAAATAGGGCAGGCTGGCATCCACGTGGTAGTACATGCATGCGAGGTAATGGCCGAATTCGTGCGCCAGGAGAATGGTCAGCAGGGTAAGCGCGAACGGCAGGCCCCCTAAGAGAAATGCAGGGTTGCGCCAAAAAGTCAGAAACGTTTCGAGATCACGCTCCAGATCGAACGAGGGCAGGTTGTGCGCGAAATTGTATTGCATGCGCGCGCCGACGATTGTCGTGGAGGCCAGCGTCAGGAAAAACATCAGCGCATGCAGCCAGTAACGCGGCCGGCGCCGTGCCTGAGAGACGATCTGGGAGTGCGCGCCGTTGACCGGGGCAGGGGGATAGCAAGCCGCTGAAAAATCCTGCGGAGACACGAATGATCCGACGTTCTACTGCAGCGTCTGCAGCTCCTTGCCGGGTTTGAAACGGACGGCCTTGCCGGGAGGAATGGAAACTTCCGCGCCCGTTCGCGGATTCCGGCCGATGCCCGTCTTGCGAGGTTTGACGTTGAACACGCCGAAGCCACGCAACTCGATGCGGTCGCCATGCTCCAGCGCCTTCTTCATGGTTTCAAAAACCGTTTCGACCGCCATTTCCGCCTTGGTTTTGGTAATGCCGGTCTTGTTCACGACTTCGTTGATAATGTCGAGCTTAATCAAATCATCCTCCCGCGCAACGGACAACATCATGATAAGATTAGGCTTATCGACATGTCAAGCAAGCCCGCGCGGCGGCCTCCCGCGCGCGTCGCGAAGGACCACTTCTGCCGCACCTGCGCGCGGTTTCCAACTGGGGTCACAATTCTGACTGTTCTCGATGCCGAAGGCGTGCCGCACGGCATGACGGCCAGTTCCTTTACGTCGGTTTCGCTCGATCCGCCGCTGGTGCTGGTTTGCGTGGATCATCGCGCCACGCTCATGGAACAACTGCGGCGGTGCGAACACTTCGGGATCAACATTTTGAGTGAAGAGCAGCACGACCTTTCCACGCGTTTCGCCAGGCGGGGTGAGGGCAGGTTCAACGGGGTGGCGTGGAATGCCGGCCAGCATGGCGTACCGGTGATTCCTGGAGTACTGGCTGCCTTCGAATGCGGCATGCACAGGCTCATGGACGCGGGCGATCACGCCATTCTGATTGGCGAGGTGCTCCATGCCGAACATCAGGACGGCAGGCCGCTGGTTTATTTTGGCAGCGGATATCACAAGCTGGATGGAGCCAGTAGGGGGTAGTCCATCATGAAGCGCATTTTACTTGCTTTCCTCGTTCCGCTGCTGATGTGTGGGCAGACGGATTCCTCTCCGGCGCGGAAATTGTTTGCGGAGTTTTTCGAGGATTATCTGCGGCTTCATCCCGGCGACGCGACCCAGTTCGGCCGCACCGATTACGACGACCAATGGAGCGACTGGTCTGCCGCTGGGCGGGAACAGTGCGCCCATCTGGACGAAACTTATTTGGCACGGCTGAAGGCACTGCCCCTCGACGGCCTGCCGGAGCGTGACCGCATCAGCGCCGAGGTTCTGCGCTTCGGTCTCGAGAGAGAACTGGAAACACAGCGCCTCGGACTCGATGGTCTGCTGCGAGTATCGCAGTTGCATGGCGCGCATAACTGGGTTTTTCAAATCATTGACCTGATGCCTGCGCGAACGGTGAAGGATTACGAGAACATCATTGCGCGCATCAATGCCGTGCCGCTTTATATAGACCAGACGATTGCGCTATTCGAATCCGCTACGGAAACGGGGCTCGCGCAGCCAAAGGTCGTGGCCGACCTCGTTATCCAACAGCTTTCCGCGCAGGTTCAGCAGACGCCCGATAACTCTCCGCTCCTCGGAGCATTTCGGCGTTTTCCCACGTCGATCTCGAAGGACGAACAGGAGAGGTTGCAGAAGCAAGCGGCCGCGGCGTTTGAGCGCAGCTTTCTGCCGGCGTGGCGTAAGCTGCTGGCCTACATGACCGAGACCTACGCGCAGAAAGTGCGAGCCGCCACCGGAGTGAACACGGTGCCGGGCGGCGATCGCATTTACGCCTACCAAGTGCGGACCATGACCACCACGCGCATGACGCCGGCGGAGATCCACGAGCTCGGGTTGAAAGAGGTCGCGCGCATTGAGGCGGCGATGCAGGCCATCGCGCACGAAACAGGGTTCTCCGGCAGCCTCTCGGAATTCGAGGCGAAATTGGCGGCTGACCCGGCGCAGCATTTCCAAAGCAAAGAAGAAATGCTGGTTTACTGTCGCAACATCGCCATGCTGATGGAGCCGGAATTGCCGCGACTATTCAAGCTGCTGCCGCGAACTCCCCTTGGCGTTCGCGCAATTCCGCCCGATCGCGAAGCGGCCAACGCATCGCACTACACACTGGGAACGCCGGACGTCACGCGCCCGGGCTACTTTAACTTGCAGGCGTACCAGCCGGAGAAGCAGGTGAAGTACACAAAGACCGCGCTGGTGCTTCACGAGGCTATTCCTGGCCATCATCTGCAAGTCTCGCTCACCCAGGAGACACGCGATCTACCTGATTTCCGCAAACTCTTCGCGTTCGGGAATTCCGCGTATGCCGAGGGCTGGGCGCTTTACGCCGAGTCATTGGGCGAAGAAGTCGGAGTGGGCACGGATCCGTACAGCCGCTTCGGCCGCCTAGCCAGCGAACGTTTCCGCGCGGTGCGTTTGGTCGTCGATACTGGCCTCCATACGATGGGCTGGAGCAGGGAACAGGCTCAGCAGTACTTCCATGAGCATGCACCATCAGTGGGGTTGGACGAGATCGACCGCTACATCGCCTGGCCCGGGCAGGCGCTCGCCTACAAGATCGGCCAGTTGAAGATACGCCAACTGCGCACCATGGCGGAACAGCGCCTCGGGCCAAAATTCGACATCCGCAACTTTCACGATCTGGTTCTGCGCAACGGGGTGGTGCCACTCGAAGTGCTGGAGCAGTTCGTGACCGCTCATGTGGACGAAGCTGGGAGGCAATGAGGCGGGGAGCTAAGGAGTCCGCAGGGCGCCACTACTGCCAACCGCGGAAGCTTTCTGCATAGCAAGGCCCGAGTCACGGCGGAATCTCTTTTGAAGCCGCCGGGCGACAGGATACGCCAACTTTGCCAGGATGTGTTTCTCGTGGGAGAAGGCGAGCACTTCGTACCACACGGAATTGTCGTCACGCCACTCGACCAGAAAACGCTCCTCGCCCGCTTCCACGTGCTCAGGCAAAGTGCCGTAAGCGAAGCCGTAGCGGCGAGGTTCGTCGATCACATAGACCACCCGGCAAACATTTACCATCCAGACACCAAAACCGCCGGCCAGGATGGCTACCGTGTTGCCCGCTTTGAGCGGCAGGTTCTCACGGCACAGGTGCACCCAGGGGATCTCGAACATCCGCCACTCGCGGACAGCCTCTTTGGCCTTGTAGAACACAAGGGATCCTTCGCCCAGAAGGAACTGGCCCCGATGCACCTCAGATCCAGCCGGCAACAGCGTCCGCGTCATTCCTACGCCCTCATAGGAGAATGTGGACGCTTTTTGCCGCTCCAGAATTCGTCGAACTCCGACATCCGTCTTGGACCCTAGCAGGAACATGCGGGCCGCACTCCGAATTATCCCTCCAGTGTAGTGTTGTCTGACGTACACAGACGGGCGCGGCGGGTCATTTCCCCGCCCAGGTACTTCGGGGCTCGATTAGCCCATACACCGTGAGGAGCAACGCCTCGGGTGAGGCAGGCTTTTGGAGCGTGTCGGTTGCTCCCGCTGCCATGGCTATCTGAGGCATGTCGCCAACCATGTATCCGGATAGGGCCAGGATCGGCATGTGCGAAAACTCGGAGCGAATCTGACGCAGCACCTCTATGCCGTCCCGATCGGGAAGGGAAAGGTCGATGATCACCACGTCAAACTCGCGGCTGCGAACTTGCGCCAATGCCAGGCGGCCGTTCGCGGCGAGAGTGACATAGTAGCCAACGTCCGAGAGCACTTGTTCGAGCAGCAACCGAACGGCCGGTTCGTCATCGACGACAAGAATGCGTGGTGCGTAACCCATGTGTCCTATTGCGTGGTGTAACAAACATCAATGATGCGGGGCAAGAGAATTCCATCGAACAACACAAAAAAGAGAAAAGGCAGCCCTCAAGCAGGTCAGAGGTTTACCCCAAACATGGGACTCCGGCGCCTTCTCGCGCCGCTCGGCTCCTGTATCCTGAAAAGTAGCATCCATGACGGTCGACACTAAACGCAACCCGCTGCTCGATATTAATTTTCAAATTCCGTTCGACAGTATCTGGGCGGAACACGTCGAGCCGGCTATTGACGAACTGCTTGCCGATGCACGGGCGCGGCTCGAAGCCATCGCGCAAGAACGACGTCCACGCACATTTGAGAACACGATGCGCGCGTTCGACCAGATGACCGAGCGGCTCGATTTCGCCATGTCGGTAGTGAAACACCTGGAATCGGTGGCGACCTACCCCGAGTTGCGAGCGGCTCACAATGTCGTGCAGCCGCGAGTCAGCGCGTTCTACTCGGGCATTCCGTTGCACGAAGGACTTTGGAAGGCTGTGCAGCAGTTCGCCACCACCGATGAGGCCAAGGCGCTGGCCGGACCCAGGCGGCGTTTCCTCACCAAGACCATTCAGGATTTCCGGCGGCACGGCGCGGAACTGGATGCAGTAGGGAAGAAGCGGCTGGAAGCGCTGGACGTCGAGTTGAGCCAATTGACCACCAAGTTCGGCGAGAATGTTCTCGACTCGACGAATGAGTTCGAACTGGTGATTGCGGAGGAATCCAAACTAGCTGGTCTACCACCTAGCGCGGTTGCGGCCGCGCGAGCGAGCGCCGAAGCCAAAGGCGCCAAGGGCTGGCGGTTCACGCTGCAAGCACCCAGCTATCTCGCGCTCATGACTTATCTGGACAATGCGGCAATTCGCGAGCAGGTCTACCGCGCTTACAGCACACGCGCCACGTCAGGGGCTCATGACAACCGCGAGATTCTCGGGCGCATTCTGGAGTTGCGGCGTGAGAAGGCGAAATTGCTGGGCTTCGCGAGCTTCGCCGACCTGGTGATCGAGGACCGCATGGCGCATTCGGGCGAGCGCGCCCAGAGGTTTCTCGCCGATCTGAAGGAAAAGACCGATGGGCGGTTCCGCCAGGAAAACGAGGAGCTGGCCGCCTTTCGCCGCGAATCCGGCGCGAGTGGCGCACGTGAGCTCGAGGCCTGGGACATCGCGTACTACGCCGAGAAGCAGCGGCTGGCCCTCTACGATTTCGATGAAGAGGCGCTGCGTCCCTATTTCCCGCTGGAACATGCGGTGGACGGAATGTTTGAAACCGTCCGCAGGCTTTATGGGATCGGCGTGTCCGAGCGAACAGGCGTTCCGGTGTGGCACCCGGACGTCAAGTACTACGAAATTCGCGATCAGGACGCGAGCCTTTTGGGCGCATTCTATGCCGATTGGCATCCGCGTGAGGACAAGCGCGGCGGCGCATGGATGGACGCGTTCATCACCGGGCTGCCCACGAAGGATGGGTTCCAGCCGCACCTCGGATTGATGTGCGGCAATCTGACACCGCCAGTGGGTGGCAAGCCGGCGCTGCTCACGCACCGCGACGTGGAAACCATTTTTCACGAGTTCGGTCACTTGCTGCATCACTGCCTGAGCCGCGTCGAATTGCGGAGTCTCGCGGGAACCGCCGTGGCGTGGGATTTCGTCGAACTGCCATCGCAGATCATGGAAAACTGGTGCTGGGAGCGCGAGGCGCTCGATCTTTTCGCCCGGCACTATGAAACGGGCGATCCGATTCCGGAAGACCTGTTCCAAAAGACGAAACGCGCGCGGAATTTTCGCAGCGCCAATGCGCAAATGCGGCAGCTCGGCTTCGGATTCGTCGACCTGGCGCTGCACATCGACTACGATCCCGCCCGCGACGGCGATGTGATGGAGTACGCACGGCGCATCCTGCAACAGTTCTCCCCCGCGCCATTACCGCCGAATCATGCGACCATCGCGGGCTTCACGCACCTGTTCGCAAATCCGGTGGGCTACGGCGCCGGTTATTATTCCTACAAGTGGGCCGAAGTGCTGGACGCCGACGCCTTCACCCGCTTTCGGGAGAACGGAATCTTCAGTCGCAAAGTGGGCCTGGAATTCCGCGAAAAGATTCTAGCGCGCGGCGACAGCGAGGACCCGGCGGAGCTCTACCGGACGTTTATGGGGCGCGATCCTGATCCGAACGCGCTGCTTGAACGATCGGGTCTTCTGGCCACGCTCAACGCATGAGCCGCTTTTGGCTGGCTGCTTTGATGGCGACACTGTGCGCGTGCGGTGGTGCGCCTCCCAAGGAGCAGCCTCAGCCAGCGCCCGCGTCCGCCGCAGCCAAGCCAGTAGATGAGAGCCGGCGGTTTCCACTGGCCGACCGCGTGAGCCTCCGTTTGGCGGATGATCATATTCTGGGCAAGGACTTTCTGCCCGGAGGCAATATCGCCGAGTACCGGCGAAAAGGGAAGACCTACCAGCAGTTCCTGGTGCGTTCGACATCCGCCGAATCCGCGGCGCTGTTGATGTTCGATTTCAAGGGCCACTTGAAAGACTCCAAGTATCTCGCTCACATGGGCGGATACTTTGGAATGGACGGCGCTACCCCGGTCTACATGTTTCAAAAAGGTGTATTCCTGGCTGGCTTCGTTGGGTTGCCGGAAAAAGACGCCGACGTTTTGGCCCGTCAGTTCGCCGCGCGGCTGGATTGAGTAACTCCTTCGACGGCTTCGAAACCCTAGAGCCGATTGACTGTACATCTCCAAAGTCCGTTAGCGGTACAGTCGATATAAGTAAAGGTTAACGGTGTGTGCCCAACCAACGGCAATCTTGTTTCAATGGGCCGAATAACCCAAAACAGAATGAGACACACAAATCCTGGAGCGGTGACTTAAATGGCGAAACCACTTACGGTGACCAGCGCGCGAAGTTTGAGACTTGTTCTCCTCCTGGGTGTTACGGCGGCCGTCGCGAATCGAGTAGCCGCACAGGCTTCCGGCGGATTCCAGAGTTCTGCACCGGCAAATACCGCGGCCTCAGTCGCTCAGATTGCCTCGGCGGGAGGTTGGGACACGAGTGTCACGCTCGTCAACCTCAGCACAGTCCCCGTGGGAGCTGTGATGAATTTCTTTGACGACTCCGGGAATCCGCTCAGCCTGCCCTTCAGTTTCCCGCAGGGCGTGATCAGCCCGACAACGAACTCCACGGTTACCGGCAGCATCAACGCCAGTGGTCTGCTGCTTGCGGATACCACGGGCCTAGCTACCCAGCCGGCCCATGTCGGATGGTCGCGCTTGCAAGCTAGCGGCGATGTGGGCGGCTACGCCTTGTTCACCAACGCGCCAAATAATTGGCAGGCGGCGGTTCCGCTCCAAACGCTGAACGCCAGTTCGTATTTGCTGGCGTTCGACAACACTGGTTCATTGAGCACCGGCCTGGCTCTCGCGAATCTGTCAACCCAGACCGCGAATATCAATGCCATCATTCGCGATGATAGCGGGACAATGATCGGAACCGAGATGATCAATGTGCCGGGACAAGGGCACACCTCGTTCATGCTGAACTCGACCTACGCGGTCACCAGCGGTATCCGGGGTACGATTGAGTTCGATACACCCGCGGGCGGACAGATCAACGTGCTGGGATTGCGCGCCAATGGTTCGGCACTCACCACGGTTCCGGTGCTGGCCGAGGTAGGCGCCAACGGCGGCTCGATGGCGCACGTCACCTACAACCAGGGCTGGAACACTACATTCACGCTGGTCAATACGGGAACCTCCCCGGCGCAAGCGACCTTGAGCTTTTTTGATGATTTTGGCACACCGCTCCAGATGTCGGTGACGTTCCCGCAGACGGGCGTGGCATCTGAATCCACGACAGTCACCGAGACGCTGGCCGCTGGCGGGTCTTTAATTATAGAAACCAACGGAAACGATAACTACAAGTCGGTCTCGGGATCGGCCCTGTTGACAACCACCGGCAATGTCAGCGGCTTCGCGATCTTCCGCTACAACCCGAGCCAGCAGGAAGCAGTGGTGCCGCTAGAAACCCGCAACGCCAGTTCTTACACGGTGGTTTTCGATAATACCAATGGTGTAGCGACGGGCTTCGCGCTAGCCAATGCGTCGGACCAGGCCGTGACCCTGAATTTGATCGTCCGCGATGAGAGCGGCGCGCAGATCGCCGGCGGATCCATTAATTTGGCGGCGCATGGACATACGGCGATGGATATGTCGCAGGCCTACCCGGGAACCGCGGGAATCCGCGGCACGGCCCAGATTGCCACACTGGCCGGCAGCCAGTTCAGCGCACTCGGCATTCGCTTCACGCCGGGCCAAAATATCACGACAATTCCGGTGCTGGCAAAGTAAAGGCAGCCTTTGTGTGAATGGAGCTGGCGGAGGGATTTGAACCCCCGACCCTCTGATTACAAATCAACGATGCACGAGTAATCAATCACTTGCATGGAGTGGGACCAACGTGCACCCATTGCATTTTCAGCGACTTGAAAAAATTACATGGCAGACCATCTCACTCCATCCGTGCAGGTAGTGGGCATACCAGTGGGCATACCTAGAGAGAACCGCAATCCTGCAAAACCCAACTGCTTCGAGACGAGCTACGAAGCCCCCACCGCTTGTCCAGTCGCACACTCAGTATGCCCACAATTGGCAGGCGATGGACATGCGGTTGCCAGCCCTACGGTGTTTGACCAACCCCGTACTATAAGCCGGAAAATGGTACTTGACGCAATATCAGGGTGTAACTATACTACATGCCCATGAAAAGTCCCCTGGCTTGGTTGGCTGTCTTCGCTTTCTGGGTACTATCTGCTCATGCGAGCACAATCTCATATAGCGATAGCGGCACGTTTACCTCATCGACGCCGAGCAGCGCATTCACCGCGCCAAGCGAAACATGGGCATTCGCCTTCCAGGCGGATACCAGTCCAACGTTGCTCGAATCTGACCCGTCTGGATTCAACCTCGCGTTTTCGGATTTCACCTATTCCCTGGATGGTTCCCCCATCGCGATCACACCTACCCTTATCCGGTTCTGGAGCGCCACGGCTGGCGGTGGGTGGATGATTTGCTTCGACGGTACCTCCCCTTGCACTGACGGATTTTCGACTGGCGGCGCTGGTCCCCAGATGTACAGTGGAACTACTTCCGCACCGACTTTGCTACCGGGAGCGTTCACCTCGGATGAGTTCGCCGTTTTCGAGAGCACGACTTTGCTTTACGTACAGCCAAATACTACCGTGCAGGCCGCCGCCATCCCGGAACCCTCGACTCTGGTGACTCTTGCCGCAGCGCTTCTGCTTCTGTTACTGGGTGGGCAGCGTCTGCACTTGCGCAGTTAGGTGCTCGGCGGGGGTGCCATAAACAACCACTTTCGGCACCCTACAAAACAGCATCGGCGGGAATTGATACCACACGGTTTGCAGGCTGAATTTCCGGCATGTTTTTGGCCCCCTTCAAAACCCGCCTCACGGTCGAACGTGGCACCCCAGTCGCCTGCGAGATCTAACGGCGATAACCCCCTTGACTTAGTGTCGCACTCCAGGGGTTCACTTCAAGCATTTCTTATGGTTTCCTCATCCTTGGTTTTGTCCGCCCCACCGTCGATTTCGTTCAGTTCTTGCTCCGATAGCTCTTCGGGAGCAACGGTTTGTTCTTCCTGAATGGCTTCCAGCTTATTCTCCTCGCTCATAAATCGATCCTCCTTCTTTTGTGTTTAGTGGTGCTCAAAAGCCGCTGCTTTTTCGACGCCACTTTGCTGCTACACATACCTGCGGAATTCCCAAGCAAAATTGGCGCTCACCAGGATACTGTTTTTGCGATCGAGCTACAAGGGGGAACCCTGTACGACAACTGAAGGGATTCGTACACCTCACACGCGCCGTGATTTGCCGTTTGTTTTCCCCCGTTGGGTAGTGCCATTTTTGACTACGGTTTCCGTACAGCCGGAACGGTACGCATCCACAGCCGTCATGACGGGAATGCCGAGTTTTCCCGCAATGCTCCGCCACGACTCGCCCCGTTCCCGGAGTTGCACCACCTCATCCCGGCGAAAGACTCGCTTGGGACGGCCAACATGTTTGCCGTTGGCTTGGGCAACCCGGATTCCTGCTAGAGTGCGTTCCCGGATCAACTCCCGCTCGAATTGCGCCACCGCAGCGAGGATGTGCATCAGGAGCTTACTGGCGGGGTTGGATTCATCCGTATCCAGTCCTTGGGACGTGGCAATGAACCGCACCCCCAAGCTGGCGAGTTCCTGAATCCCGCTCACGCAATGGACGAGTGATCTGCCGAACCGATCCAGTTTCCAAACCAGCACCACATCAAACCGGCGCTGACGGGCATCGGTCATGAGCTTGTCCAATCCCGGCCTTGAAGCCTTCGCTCCGCTGATTTGATCCTGGTAGATCCCGGCAAGCTCCCACCCCCGGCGCTGCACGTACTCCGTCAATTCCCGAACTTGGATGGCGTTGTGTTGATCGGCGGTGCTCACACGAGCGTAGATGGCGGCCTTCATTTGGCACCTTCGAGCATCGTGCCAGCGACAATTACAATCAGCATGGCGATTTCAACGGGGGACAGAACCGGCGACAACGTCAGGGTTGCTACGAGACTGAACATCGCCCAATCGAACCAGCGCCACCGATCAGACATGTTTACCTCGACGCTTGCCAGCAGCCTGCCGTAGTTCCTGTTTACGCTTCTCCGCTTCAATCAGCACATCGTTTGGATCTGCGTAGCGTTTCTCCCACCGTTGCCGTAATCGTCCAAACTTGGCCCAGTCGTGCTGTTCTCGGCTGTGCATCACTTCGGCAATCTCGAAGTTCACCCAGCATCGGGTTTCTTCGATTACAACCCGGAAGTGTTTTAGGAAATCGCGGCTGAGGAATGGGAACGCCTGGAGGCTTTGGAGATCGGCCAGGACTTGCTCGAAATCCTGGTTGAGCGAATGAAGGGTTTCGTACACGCGGAGTTTCTGCGACGGTTGCATCACAGCCACCTCCGCATCAGCCGATAGAAGAACGCGTGGATGTTCCACCCCAGCAAAGTCCAACGGGTTTTCAGCGTGGGCTTAGCCATTGCTCACCCCCGCTGCTTTTTGCTGCTCCTCATCCGTGAGCCATCGCCACGTGGAACCGTCCCAGAGTGCCCGTCTCACGTAGATGGTTCCCCACAGGTAAAATCCCGTGGGTCCTTGGGCATTCTTGCGAAGCCAAGCAATCGCTTCTCGATAATCAGGCCATCGGATCATGCTGCCACCTCTGCCGATTGCGAACGCTGGATCATGAAGTCGGCTGCCTGTTGTGCCTTCGATGCTGCCGTAAAGATGGCCCGTTTGTCAGCCTTGAGAACCTTGAGCCATGACGCAATGTATTGGGCATGATCGGCACGGGGTTCGCTGCTCAGCCCCAGATGTGCCAACGTGAAAGCAGCCGTCAATTCCGCTACCAGTTCCTCAACGCTATAGGCGTTATCGCCGAAGCGCTTGCCCAATTCCCGATTGCATCGACTCGCGGCTGATGTCCAATGCCCGGTTTCATGTGCTCGGGTGCTGTAGTAATCCATCGGCGTGAAGAACGCAGCAAACGGCGGTAGGGTGATGGTGTCATCGGCGGGACTGTAAAATGCCCGATTCCCTTGATGAATCACACGGGCATTAATCCCGCGAAAAAACACCTCAGCCTGTTCAATCCGCTGCTCAATCGGCGTTTCAGCATCAGCCTTGGGCGAGTACCCGTCTACCTGTGCGGCATTGAACACGGAATATCCCCGTGTGAACAACAGCCGTGATCCAGCCTTCGGCGTATCTTCGCCATCATCGGTTTCGGCTGCATTGTTGGCGAATTTCCAGAACACAACTAGCGTTGCTTTCTCGCCCTTGCGGACTTGTGCCCCTCGATCTAACCATTGAGTGTAGGTACCCCACTCCCCACGTTCGTAGCCCTTGGCATTTGCCGCAGCCCACAGACAAACCGTGTTGATGCCCCGATACGGTTTCTTGCTCGTGACGTTGATCGGGCTGAATGCAAACTTCCCAGAGGTGTGCCAGGGCATTCTCCAGTTGCTCACCCCTGCTTCGATTGCGTTGATGATTTGGGACGTGACACGGGAGTACACGTCCGGTTTTTCGGTATGCTCGTTTGTAGGCATCGCTGAAAATCGACCTTTCGCGGTGTTTAGGGATCGGCAGGTGTTGATAGCACTTGCCGGTTCCGTTTCTTGCATCGACAGAATAATCTAGATTTAGAAAACGCGAAAGTTACTCTGGGTTACCGCAACATCGACGGGGGGATGGGTCGATCCAAAGCAGTGGTGGGGTACGCTGGCGTAGGCGCTAACGCGGGAAAGCTCACAAAAAAAACAAAAAAAATCGGGGGGTACTGAATTTCACTCCTAATTTTGTGTGAAGGGAGTCCTGCGCCGTAGCCTAATGCTCATGACTTATTGGCGACATGGAGTCCCTCCGCGAGACATGAAAAGAGGATGGAGTCAGTGATCCGCCAGTTACGCCAGATACCCGGTTTGAGGGACAAAATGATAACCCAAGTTAATACACCTCGGGTGCTATGATGCGGGTCATGGAACCTTTAGCGCTTTTGCAAATGACTCCTGGGGTCTTCCAGGTGGTAGGCACCATCAATTCGCTCGTGTTCGGCGTCTTCGTGGCCTGTGTCGTGGCGGCGGTTTTCCTTTTCAGCGTGAACAGGAAGCTGAAACGCATCTGCCAGCTCATCGAGAAGAACAGCACTCCAACGTCAGATTGATTTCATGATCTTGGCGGCCAGTTCTCGACGGGCGTCCCGGTATTTTCCCGCGCCCAGGCGGAGGCTTTTCTCGCTGGAACATGACGCAGGCTGATTTGAGAAATTGCCGGGAACGGAAAAAATTGTGGGATGGGGATTAGGTGCGGCTAGGTAACAGGATTCCTACGCGCCTATGGCGATGGGCTTGGGGCGGATGTTTATATCGGAGTTCAGTTGAAATAGCTGCTCACACAGAATACTGACCTTCTCCAGATCCCCCTCACGCACTGCCTTCGTCAATTCTGGGAACTCGCCCAGCCTACCCACGATCTTGTCGGTGTAAACGAAACGGGCGACTTCACCTACCTTAGCGGTCGGCAGTGTCAGGAACGGGCTGGTTTCCTGAAAATCGGAGCGTGTTGGATTGTTGTGGCTTGTGCCGCTGCTTACCGTGTGCCATCCCTCAATGGCAAATGACGCAAAGAAAGGTGCGATATTGCCGAGCCTCATCCTTACGTGCAAGTACCCGCGTTCCGCAAGCTGGCAACGCTACTTCAACCTGGCGACAAGAGCGCCAAGGAAAAATAGAATGAGACATCCAAACATACCGGCAATGCCAAGGATGATGCTGCCCTCGCGGGAGGGTCCCTTCAGAAAAGCGAGCCAAGGCGGAATGTAGTCGTACGCGATGCCAGAGATGAAGCATACGAGGAAGATGATACAAAGAATCCCGGTCTGGATTAGCCCCGGATACGAAGAGAGTTTGAACCGTGCTGGACACGGTGTCACGGGTTCCATTTCGCCTTCCCGACCACGAGCCAGTATACTCCCCACGCCTCTTCGTTTGGGTCTTTTGGCGAGGTCCTGAGGCCGGAAGCAAAGGACTACGTGGATGCGATGCGGGTGGGGATGCTAGAACAGCTATGAGGTGGTGCGTCCCCGCGCAGAGAGGTCAGCCCAAATCTAACCGTGTGCTGCTAGAACTTTGCAAACCTCGGGCAGGAACACTTCGTCCTCAACGGGCTTGTGCAGGCAGGCGTTGGCACCCAGGTTTTTGACGGCAGGAAGAAATGCTCCGCCCAAGAATTCCGACACTGCGAGTACCTTGACGTGCGGAAGCTCGGCACGAATTGAACAGATCAATTCAATGCCATCTTCCTCCGGCATGCTTATATCTAGAACGACCAGATCGAAGAAGCGATCTACAACAGCCTTCCAGGCTTCCCGTCCGTTTTCCGCTTCCACAACTAAATATCCGGCTTCTTCCAAAGTGCGGCGAAAGCTGCAGCGTGCGTCGGGATCATCATCTACAACGAGAATCGAGGGCACATACGGGCTGGGAGTTCTCTTCTCCGTCAATTGCCCACGACCTCAGATTGGCTCCGCGTATAGAAACGAGTGAAGGTGCTTACGGGCGATGTCGTTGTGTCGACTGTTGTCACATGTATCAGCCGCAGATGTTGGCGGTAAGAATCCTCGGCCTGATTCATTTTGACTTGAGTGGCGTGCATCGTCATGTCAAGAGGACTCAGATCTTCTGAGGCTTCCAGAGCGGCACGAAACTGACGCACCGCGTGCCAGTGTTCCAGAACTGCTTTTTTGAGCAATTGCTCTTTCTCGGTGCAGATCAGGCAATCCGACATGCGGCCTCCCAGTATCCTTTCGTTACCTGCGCCGGTGCGGTGGGGGGAAACCACGCTTCGCGGATTTGCGCAGCGGACGCATTCCTGGCTGGTGGCTTCCCCTCTACACCAAGACAAACACGCGAAGGCCAGCATCAAGGCGTGCTCATGAAATCCTGGCCATCTTCATCGACAATGAATTGCGCAGCGAGGAAAGCATTCTTGTAAATTGGCTCAGCCCTCTGTTCCTGTCCAATCCTTCCGCCTGCCCTGGTTCAACCAATTGCGCTGGCGAATGTTCTAAACAACCATGCTCCCTGACGTGCTGTTCATAAGCCAGTCGCGCACTTTTCCAGGCAGTTGCGGCAGCGATGAGATCTGTCCCAAACCCACGACCGAACGAATGGCCCACCTTTGATGAGCAACGGCATATCGGTATACCCTGCTCCTCCTGTGCCTCTATCAGGGCTTTGACCGTTTGCGCCATATATTTGAACAGCCGTTCGCGGCGTTCGCAAGGAAATTTTCTGTGAGTACTTTGGTTCATTCCGGCCCCCAGCGTTCATCACGTCAATGGTGTCATTCCTTCCGCCAAGCAGCCGCCTTCTCCTCCGAGCCTGCCCAGCGTTGGCAACTCTCAACGCAGTTCACTCGCCAAACAGAATGTGGCTGTGTGCTCAGAAACGCGGGTTGAAAATACAGGATCTTGGTCGATCTTCCAAAGCTTGTGCTAACGAATGATCTAATGGCAACTATATCTCCTGTGAGTTCGCTGATTTCAGCAGTCTGAGTGATTTGCCCCAACTCATGTGATCGCCACGTGCGTGGTTCTACGCTGATTGGGCTTGCGCATCCACCGGCAAAACCACCGGCGCTTGCCCCACCAACGTTGTCGATCACATCAAGGCGCTGAAGCGTGGGGGGGCGGATGATCCCGGCAACATGTAGTGGCAGAGCATCGAAGATGCGAAGGACAAGGATCGGTGGGAGGATTGAGCGCCCGGTGTGGGCCGATAAAGCACACTCGCCCTGTTACCGCGACCATGGGGCAAGCATGATTCACTGATCTCGTTTCTGAAGAGCGCTAGAAATGGCTTGGACAAGGGCCGTTGATTGGCTTTTGAGATCCACGATCTTTCGTTTACAAACGTCGTCAACTTCCGTTGTAACGCATCCCTCAATTTCAAGAACAGAACGGTCAAGCCTTCTGGCGCTCTCTTGAAAGTTGGTCACTGCACTTATCTCAATGTTGACCGTATTCTGGCGCGAACCAAGCAATCGTTCGGCAGGTGTTGCAAGCTTCAATCCATAGAACGCAAGGGCAGCGATGGTGACGGAGCCAGTTAGTCTAATCCTTGTCCTCTGCTTTTCATTAGTGTCGGACTTGTCGAACAAGGCCGAACTCGACTTGTACAGCAGAAGTCCGATGGCCGTCGCCGTGATGGCCCAGAGTACTGGAAGAAGTAGTGTTAACGTCTCTTGGCTCATAACACTTCTTTCGGCAGTGCTAGTCTACTTTTTGTAAGGTGCGCAGGCGCTGACTACGCTGTAAAAATAGTCGCCGAAGAGCCGCTCAATTTCCTGACAGAGCTTGTCTGTCTTGCTGCTCTCGTGTACCTTATCTTTGCTGATGGTTACTATTTCTGCAGATCCTACAATTCCACAAGTCATCTTATCTGGGCCTAAGTCTACGACGGAATCACAGTACTGAGTGACCAGCAACACTTGATAGTAACTCGATGCATCGTCGCTACCCGTCTTCGGTACTGTAGTAATTAGGGCCTCGCCTGAACTCAGGCCATTGAAGGCAATGTTTTCTCCCGAAGCCGTCAGCTTGGACACGACAGTTTTGCTAAGTCCAGCGAGATCAAGATGCTGAATCGCTATTAAGTACCACGCAAAAGAGACTACGCATGTTGGGCAGCCGACCTTCTTCCCTTCGAGTACTTTATGCAAGGCGCCCGCTGTAAAGTCTGTCGGAGATTCGAAACCGTAGATCAGCGGTGCGCCCTCCAATCCAATCTTGCATGGGGTAAGTTGTTTAGTAGGTGGTCGCTTTTTCGCACAATCTGGGAGTTTCATAGCTTGGCCAAGCAGTGCTTGCATCGCCAGGATGCAGGAGAGTGAGAAGCAAATCGCTGTTGTTGTGCTCATGCGAGCCCGATCTCTCAGGAAGAGAAGTCTAACATGAACTAAACTCAAGCGGGAAGCCGTTGGTCTTGCAGTGCTCGAACTCTCATGGAGGGCTTAACCCGAGTGCCACCCCCTCATCTGCTTCCACGCCTGCACAAGCTCCTGGATCGAACGAGCGAGGCTGTTAACCCAACCAAAGTGAGTATTAAGACAAAGGATGAAGGCTCGGGTACGGGCATATTGAGGTTGTCCATCAATGTTTCCCGAATGGAGCCGTCATAGTTCGGCACATCGATCGAACCAGAAAAGACAAACGAAAAGTAATGCCCAGGCTCGGCTGGATCTGGCTGACGTCCACGAAGGCATAAGTGCTCATTATCGGAGCGTAATGTGTTGTAAACGAAATATCCAGAGGATTAACACCCTCGGTATTCTCTATCCCATCGAAGTCCCAAGCCAAGAGATCAGGGGTCACGCCCGCCTCACCAAGCGACGCGGGCACAATGAAATATCCAGGGGGCATATCAACGGTGAGCGGCCCGTAGTATTCGCCACCGATGGTCAGCGATGACGCGTTGGGCAATCCCAGCAACAGTGAATCTATCAAATGTCCGTGATCGGCATCCACCGTGTAAGAGTAAGTGTACACGCCGCTGCTGGAATCAAACGTTGTATCCAGGCTGATGCTGTCGGCGCAAGCTGAGCCAACGAACGGCAACAGGAGCAGTACTAGTTTCTTCATTTTGGCAACCTCCAGACGGTGCATGATGGGCAGTATACACCTGACGCCCTCCGGCTGGAAAAGGCTCCCACGGGGAACCAGAGCGCATTCGGGATTATTCAAAACTTGCCTTGACAATCCGTCCGACGACCAAGGCGAAGCTGGACGCTGTTGGCCGTGATTGAGGGACGCCCGGCCTGGAAGGTGGTGGAAGATGGAATTGATGCCTACATCGGCAACCTGGCTCCAGAAGATCACAAGGCGGTGCAGGCTGTTGTCGAGAGAATCCAGGCGAAATCTGGCGCATGAAAACGAGAGAAGAAACCCGACAGTTCAAATTTCTAGAACCGCATTTGAAGTGGCTATGGCTTTTGCCGTATACTCCCCTCCATGCCAAAAGAAATGGGATACACGATCGAGGTGCCAGAGTATCGGCTTACAGTTCGACCCCACGGTGTCGGCTGGATCTGCTTGATTTATGATCGCTCAAGTGGTTCATATGTTCAGCCAATAGATCACGTCGAGCCGACTCTGGATGCAGCCAAGCTCTGGGCTTGCAGATACGCCTCACATCTCGCAGCCTTGCATATCGAACAAGCCGTTCAAGACCCATGCGAGGAGATGCTTACCCTTTGGAAGGAAGTCCTGTTGGATTCTAACTGACCTGTTACCATTGACCATGATGCCCACCACCACCCGCACCGCCCTTCTCACCCACGCCCTGATTGGCTACGAGGAGCGCAAAGCCGAGATCACCGAAGCCATCGCCAAATTGCGGAGCAGCCTGCAAGCCGCCACACCGGCACTTACCGAAGCCAAGCCCCGGCGCAAGCGCGGCACGATGTCCCCTGCCGCCAGAAAACGCATGGCCTTGATGATGAAACAGCGTTGGGCCAAAGCCAAGCGGAGTGGGAAAAAGAGCTTAAGATAGGACGATCTGGGTGCGTAGCACCCGTTGGACTGCGACGGAAAGGAGGATAGCGACATTCCAACCGTATACCTCGCAATCACTCTGGTGTTTGCCGTGATGGTTCTGTTCTCGGGCATCGGCAAAATCCGGCGTGACCCACGTCAGGTTAAAGTGGTCCACGAAACTGTCGGTGTGCCATTGGAATATTTCCCGGCGTTGGCTGGGTGCGAGTTTGCTGGCGCGGTTGGACTGGTGGTTGGAATCTGGTGGCCCCCAACAGGGATCATGGCGGGAACGGGCCTGGTGCTCTATTTCATCGGGGCCGTCGTTGCCCATCTCCGTGTCGGCGATGTCAAAGGGATCGGGCCTGCTGCATTTATGCTGGTGCTTGCCGCCGGAGTGCTGGCGGTTCGTGTAGTTACGATGTGAATTGCGAATCGATACTGGCGACAGAAGGTGGGGAGGAAGAGGTTGGGTGATGCTTCTGCATACGCCGATATTCATACGCTCACTTCAACTTCATTGCTGCGAGTAACTCGTCCCGTGCCGTCTCGAATACAGACCACAAACGACTTGCGCACCAATGTGGTGATGGCTCTGTTTGAAGCTTTGAAATAGACATATCCAACGTGAGGAACGCCATATTCTACAAACGGATCTTCATCAAGCAAGGTATCAGCATGATGCCGGGCCGCTTCTTTGTTCGGCCATCTCTCCGGACTGGCTATCTTGGGATACTTTTCAGAATGCCCATTAGCTTGAAGTTCAATCCACAGGTGTTCGACTATGGCGGCCTGTCGATGCTTGTTTTCGAGCCTCAATCGCACTTTGAATAACGTATCCTTGTCATCTGCCGCGAGGAACCCTAGTGCCGCACTGAAGTCAGCTAGGCGCTCTTCAGCGTTCGACTCCATTACGGAGTGACCCATGATGTTCGGTTCGATCAGTGGCACCTCAAGCTGCTGCGCCGTGACGGAGAGCCTGTCTTGCAGTTGCGCTATTTGCGCCTGGAGTTCATTGCACTCGGCGGTATGGCGCTGAATCGCCTCTCTATAGATCTTCCATGGAGCACGGGCGGCGTGAGGTATGACATACAGGAACAATATGAGGATAGTCGGTAACGCGGGTGCTAAAATGCGCAGGAAAGTTTGTCCCGAGGGTACAAGCTGAAAATGATCCAGCAGGAGAGCGCCAATAGTAGCGACGAAGAGAGCGATGATCGCCCATTCAAATCGCGGACGGATGTCCTTCCAGAACTGAGACAGCACGAGACGGCAATACTCGGAAAACCGCTGGCCTTGCATGTCGCCATTGTCCCACGTACCGCAACCGTATCCGCTTCTCAACAGGCGTAATGAGATCCTCGCAGCTCAACGCCTGCTTGGAAAAATCCGTGGACTTGGCCATGCCAGGAGTTCTAGCATATTCGCTTTTGTTCACCTCGCCCTCTCTGGCACGGATCACATTTTGTCGTTGTTTGTGATAATCACTTGTGATAATATGGTTTTGGCCATGGCGTTTGATTATGATTCGTGGATTAAACAAGCGAAAGATCGGCTTGCGCTCCTGTACCAGCAACGGGAGGCCATCTCGGAAGAGATTTCTAGCCTTGAGCGTGGAATCGAGGGATTCGGACCGCTGGCGAAGACCGCTTGGCTGGGTCCAGATGCCGGTATCACGGAATCCGTTAGACAGGTTCTCAGCAGTGATCCTCACCGTCTATATACGCCCGTTCAGATTCGAAATAGCCTCAACCTTAAAGGAGTTCGGCTTACCCAAAAGAATGCACTAGCGACGATTCACCAAGTCCTGTCTAGACTGGTGGCTAAGGGAGTAGTGACGGTTCAGATTGAGAGAGGCAAAAACTACTACCGCTGGATCGGAATCAATGGACAGGATGACGTGATGAAACAATCCAAGCGGAAAAAGGAATGAAGTTGTGCTCGGTACCTCAATTAGACTAAGCGCATGTTTCGATGAGTGTTATGAGCGGAAGAACTGCATCGACGGGGTAACGAGATGAAACACCGTGCTCCGCACTCCGGTGACATCTTCCACCAAGTCAAGTACTACGCGGTCGAAATCGCCGCAACTGTTGTTTTCCTGGCATGGTTGGCCAAGGCTGTATGGCATGAGCTAATGCGGTAGTAGAGTTCGCTCGCTATCGCGGCTGTTCAATTGTCGTAGCTGAGAACGTAAAGAAGGATTCCCGCATTATGTGGTTATGGCTAAACCGTAACGCACCAGCAGTGCAGGCGTTATCCGCTCTACTCGTGCTCTTGGTGACGGTGGTTCTGTGCTATCTGACTTGGCGCTACGTTCAGTTGACAAAGAAAATCTCAGAAACCTCTTTGAGGCACTTGTCAGCGAGCATTCAGCCGATAGTATTGCTAGAGATTTTCGAGTACGCTCTCATTACTGGAAACCACCCTTTAATAGTAACCGGGAAAGTTGGCGTGAAAAATCTCGGCTCCGCTCCTTTGAAAATTCGTTCTCTAAGCGTGTTGGTCCGGTTCAAATCCGCTAGTGAGTACAAACAGATGCCATATCCCGTCAAACGTGTAGACGGCTTGGTATTAGGCGGCTTGGTATTAGTCCCCGATCAGGAGAACATCCAAGAGTTCATAGCGGAAACTGACATAGACTCCAAGGATCGCGGTGAAACTACTTTAGCCCTCGGCATGGACTGTACTGATTTGGCAGGCGTGAGCGAACACTCATTTTTCTTCGATCCGAATATAGGCTTGAGGCATTTCTTTGGATTTCGGAAACCCGCTTCGTGGCGAGCACGAGCATGGAAGCGAGTCCGAAAAATTGCGGCGATGCTAAAGAGGTGGGGAGATGTTGATGACGCAATGCGGAGCTTCCCAGAGGACTTTCCGCCTGCTCCGTGAGGCTGTTCAGCATCGTTGGCACCTACACATCCTGAAACAGCCCCGCCATCGAAGTGTCCAAGGCGCGGGCAATCCGAATCAAATTTTTCAATGACGGATTCCTCCGTGCCGTCTCAATGCCACCCAAATACGTCCGGTGAATGCCAGCTTCTTCCGCCAGCCACTCCTGGGACCAGCCCTTGGCATGGCGCAACTCTCGAATCCGCACCGCCAATCGCCGGATGATTCTTTGCTCGAAAGTCAAGGCTTATCATGCGAGGCTGTAGACTATTGGTCCACAGAATATGAGTAACAACGTTATCTTCCGTCAGCATTGCTCCCGGAACGCCCCTGCCGCACAATTTAGAGTGAGGCCTTGCTTTCCCCCTCACGCCGTGACACCATCAAGCCACAAAGGAGCGCCATTTCATGAAGCGTGTGTTCGCCTGCGTCTGTCTCTTGCTGGCAATCTCGTCGATCGACCTCAAGGCACAGGAACCGCTCACCAACGACACCATCGTCAAGCTGGTCAAAGCCGGAATCTCTGATGACACCATCGTTGGCATGGTGTATCAGCAGGTGGGCAAATATGCTCTGTCGGCTGATGACGTAGCCGCACTGAAGACTGCTGGCGTTTCCGAAAGGATCATCGCCGCGATGGTTGTCAAGGGCGGACCTAGTGCGGCCAACAAAACCTCCGGCCAACCGTCCGAGCCGCATTGGAAGGACCGTGCCGAGTACGATCTCGTGCAGGCGATCATGAAAGAGCAGAATCCGAGCACGAAACTCGAACTGCTGAATAACTGGAAACGGAGATATCCCACCAGCGAGTTCGTCCAGATGCGCAACACCCTTTTCATACAGACCTACAATCAGATGCGCCAGCCGGATAAGGTGATTGTTGCAGGAAACGAAGCCCTGCAAGCCAACCCGCAGGACTTCCTCGCGATGTATCTGATGGCATTGAATGTGCAGTTGCTTCCCAAGCCGACCGCCGAAGAATTGGCTGCGGGTGAGAAAGCCGGGGATGGCATCCTGGCCAACGAATATACAGTCTTCGATCCGAGCAAGAAACCCTCAACAACCACCGATACCGCTTGGGCCGAATCCAAAACCCAAGCCGAGGTGTTGGCGCACACTACGTTGGGATGGATTGCGCTTCAAAAAAACGACGACGCCACCGCTGAAAAGGAACTGACGAAGGCTCTAACGTTGGGTCCGAATTCAAGGACGGCCAGCGGCTGGCCCGTGGACAGCGCCCAGATTTCCTCGTGGCTGGGAACGGCGATCGCCCAGGAAGCCATTCAACAGAAGAAGCCGGAGATGTATCCTCAGGCTCTGTTCCAGTTCGCACGTGCGGCATCCCTCGATCCGGCTCAAGGAGGATTGCCTCCGGCAGCGCAAAAGGGGTTTGATACGTATTTCGTCGATGCCTACACCCGGTTCCACGGTCAGGATGCGCAAGGTATAGAGCAGCTTCGGGAGCTGGCGAAAGCCCAACCATTCCCGCCTGCCGGTTTCACAATCAGCGATCGCAACCAACCCGTGCAATCAGCCGCCGGTTTCTCGTTCAAAGTCCTCCAATCGGAATCCGTTCCCTATGTCGTGCAGACCGGCGGTGGCATATCGACCAACTGCCAAATCTCTGGTTCAACGAATACCAATTTCTCCGCGACCACGATGGGGAACTCGACCTTCGGGAACGCCACCATTAATCCGAATCTGCGGATGAACTGCTCGTCTACCGACAACACCGTCAGATGGACCCACGTGCTCAACGCCATGCTCGTCGAGGCTTCAGATGGCAATGCCTACATCATCGCTTGTGATCGGGCATGGAGGTGGTCCAAGTGCAGCACTTTGCGACCCGGTGATGTGTTCCCCGCTCGGCAGACTGACAAGGGATTCGTAGTCCAGTTCCTCAACGCGAAGAGTGAGGAGAAGGAAGCTACATACAGTGTGTTGCAGGCGAAGTCCTTGCGGTAGGTAGCTGAACTGGTCATGCCCACAAAAGACGCCAAAAACACCGCCAGGACGCGGCAGCACAGTCTGGCCCTGCAATCAGTGCTGGTAGCTGTCGTTGCATTCGGCTACTTTCCAACGATCGTACTCGCACAGGCACGAGTGGATGGTGTGGCTATCGGCAAACAAATTGCGCCGACGTTAGTTCTGATAAAAGGCCAAGCCACCAACGGGAGCGCAGAAGGAAGCGGCTTCATCATCTCTTCCGATGGCAAGATCGTTACGTGCCTCCACGTCGTTGAAGGCCTTACTAAAGGTGCAGTTCGCCTCCCCAGCGGCGAAATCTTTGACGAATTCACAGTTCGAGCCTTTGACAAACGAAAAGATCTCGCGATAATTCAAATTCCGGGGGCAGATTTGCCGAAGGCTGAATTAGCCAACTCAGATGAGATTCAGCCTGGTGAGCCAGTCTACCTGTTCGGAAATCCACTGGAATTCCAAGGAACTGTCACCGCTGGAGTGGTCAGTGCGGTTCGTCTTCTGCCGGAAGGCTACAAAGTTATACAAACTGATGCAGCGGCGAACCCCGGCAATAGTGGCGGACCATTGGTCAACTCGCAAGGCAAGGTCATCGGGGTCCTGAGTTTCAAGCGTAGACAAGCAGAGAATCTAAACTTTGCCGTCCCGATCAACTACATCCGAGGAATGATGGAAACTTTGCAGAGTCCGATAACGTTGATCGAGTTGCGAACTAGGCTCGCGAACGTCAGTGATGTTTTCAAATCGGACTCACTAGCTGTTACCTGGAAGTCCATCACGACTGGGCGAATTATGAATCTTCGTTGGGACGGCGACACACTATACGTAGAACCAATCCTGTCTGATTTCGAGCGTCAACAAGGAGTCTATGAGATTGGCGAGCTTCACAAGCAGGGAACTGAATATGTCGGATACAGGCGGCTGACGTTTTCCTGTCAGTACCGAACCGGCACAGAGATACGCACACGAGTCTGCAACAAGGAGTTTTCGATCAAAATCAATTCCGTCAAGCCCAACCGTATCGATGGCCAGATCATGAGTCCTCCTGACGATGCGCTGTTCGACTGCGAATATTGTGCATATGCGCCGCTAGGGGGGAGTTGGAAACCGTTTTCGTGGATTCCGGCGGAGTAAACGATATTCCAGACAATGAATCCGAGACTGCATTCCGCGAAGAATCCGAAAAGGGTTCAGGGGTATGAAAGTGAACGCGATTCCCAGATGAAGCCAAACTGGTTTTAGCGGAATACCCAAGGCTGTTGCCGTAACTGGTGATGCGCTCGGATTGCGAGGAGCAGGCTCGATTCCTGCCTGCATCGCGTAGCGTGAAGAGAGCGCTGATCCGCCCAGACTTAGCTAGCAGCAGTATTCGCCGCAGCCAACCGGGTGTTAGCCGAAGTCCAAATCCCCGAAAGGCTCCCGCCCGAACTCACAAACAGTGCAGCCGTCGCCAAGCAAACAAACGCCAGCAACAAGGTGTACTCGATCAGGTCTTGGCCTTGGTCATCAGTAATGAATTGTCGCAACATGGCTGCGGTTCCATTCACTATTCCTGTGCGTAGTCCGCTCACGACCTAGCTAGCCGCAGTATTGGCATTCGCCAGATCAGTGTTGGCCGACGTCCAAATCCCGCCCACACTGCCCCCGGCACTGATAAACAACGCAGCCGACGCTAGACACACGAAAGCCAACAGCAGCGTGTATTCGATCAAATCCTGACCTTGTTCGTCCCGAAAGAAGTTCGTGAGTGTGTTCATTGCTATCCAACCTCCGATTACAAAAGTAATCGAACTGCATGTTCCTTTGCTAGTCCACAAAGGTTCGCGGCGGAGGTACGGCGAAAGTTAGGTGTCTCAATTGACGGCTTGGGTTTCATTTACTTGCAGATAGCCGCTAAGCCATCGATCCGGGAAAATTAACAAGTATCGTCAGGGACGAATGTTACCGAAGTAGGGACGGTGCTTAGGCCGGAGGTGGCTCTGGTGGGGCGTCACCCTGCTCGCGCCCGAATCTTGCAAGATAAGATTCAGCCTCCCTTACCGCCTCCCTATGCTCCTCCAATTCCTCTTCCGCGAACTCCGTCACTGAGCACCGGTCTTGTTCGTCCTTGCTGAGGATCATTAGCTGCATGGGTTCGGCTACTCCGCCGGGATTGGTTCTGATGGCGTGCTCAAGGCTCCAGAGAGTTGCAAATATACCCTTAGCAACATTTGGTAAGGAATCCTTCCAAAACACATGACGCAAGAACGCGAGGAAAGGATCTGCAAGCTGCTGACCGCTTCCGATGGCAATGAATGGCAAATCATCCGTCGCTTCCTCGGGAGCGCCACCGCAATCAAACTGATATAGCCGTAGTTGCTGATCTATTGGTGCTGCGATCACGGTGTGCGTGAGAGCCGAATGCCCCGCCTTTGTCGTTCCAAGAAGCTCAGCTACTTTATTGGCGTAATGGATTTCGACCAGTAAATATTCTCCGATGGCATTCCGTATGATGGTCATTGCCTCAAAAGACTGCTTGCTAGCCAATTGTCCGGAATTCCAGAGCTGCCGCATCACTCCGTTGATACGCTGCGCAAGGCCGACCGGCCCCGAAACACCTGCTATGATCGAATTCTCAATTGCCGCTAGTTTCTTAACTGGCTGCCGAACCGTAAAATGTCCGAGCGCTCCGCCGCCCAGAGTTGCCGCACCGTCGGCACCCATGACAATACCATCTGAACACTTAATTCCGATGATGAGAGTCATCTAATCGTTGAACACGCTGTTAACGCGAAACTCTGGGTACTTTGCGTAGATGGCGCGTACCAGCCCGGAAAACGATTGCCGCTGCGCCCAGCCTACTATGCTTTCGAGGTACTCAAGCAGACGTGGCGTTGCTTCACGAGCCACTGCCATCGCCCGCTCCGAACCAGGTGGAGTTATTCGATACTCAGGGTACCCCGCGCTTTTTCGCTCAATGGCGACGAGGCCGTCAGCAGCCAAACGCTCAGCATCGGAGTATACGTCTTTGCAAAATGGCCCGTAGTTGTGCGGAACAAAATTGTAGAAGGGTATCGTGATCTCGTTCGGAAGTTCTTTGCCTAACAGGAAAAGAATCTTCTGAATCTGGACCGGGGAAAGCCCGCCGGTGCCTGCACGATCCACTGCCAGTAGCGCCCAGTCCTGCCGGTTCATGTTTTGTAGCATATCACGCCCTCCCTTCGAGACTCCACCCCACTCGCCCTCTTCGATGTAATAGCCACCCGGATGTGTCGGGGACTCAGACAGCATGGATCGGATATAATCCACGAGGGGACTGGAGATTTCCCAACCGTACCGTAAGGCATCTGCAAGTGCCGCCCCTGCACCACGGTTTATCGCGATGGAGGCGAACAGATTGTCTTCCAAAGTCGAACAACTGCTAAAGAGGTGGGAGCAGGCATCCACGCTTCTGAAGGTCGAATTTTCATCGAAGTACATTTCAGTTTTCGGCGAGGGCATCATCAGAGCGGTCAAGCCCGACCAAATCCTTCTGGAGTGCAAAGGCTGCGGGTACTGCATCTTTCTAGCTGACGCTCAGTTCGAGCCACCGATCACGACTGATGGACTTCCTGAACGGCCCCGCCTGACTGAAACTGAAGTTGTGCTCAACCAACTGCAAATCTCCGTGCCGGACAACCAACGGGTTCTACTTACGGAACTACAACGGGTATAGCTGAAGGAGTTGAGGTGTAAACAGAGCCATGTTTCTCGATAAGTCACTTATATTATATCACTTAGCAGCCTCTGTTGCTGACAAAGCACTTAACTGAGTCAGTTATTTTGCGGTACGAAAAAAGCTAGATATCGGGTCACTCACACCGGTAATTTGACGGCAAAATGCGTACCTTGCCGTAAGCATTCACAATACACAACTTAGGGACCACAGATCACTTAGTCGGCCCGAACTAATTGAACCGGATTTCTATGTTATCTCCAATTTCATGCGAGACATACAAGAATAAATTGGGTTTTGACAAAAGCTCTCCGGCAAATATCTCGCATTGGGCTGCACGGAGGTGGATGGGGTGTGAGGCGGGGGGATGGAGGGCGAGACGGTTTATTTTGAAAAAACCAAAATTCGAGCAAACACGCAGCGGCTAGCTACATCTTCTTCTTCTTCTCCTGCTTCTACCGATGCCGATGCTTCCTTTACGTCGCTCATCGTTACAGTGTCGCGAGCATAAGCTACGATTCGAGTTGTGCCGGGGTACGCCAAAACAGTCGAGGCAGTCGAGGCACACATGAATCCTAAGCACTTACACCCGAGGCATCAGCCCGAGGCAAGGCGAGGCAGGCCGATGTGCCTCGATTACCTCGGTGGTGCCTCGGTCGAATGCATCGAAGAGAATCAATAACTAAATCTTTTATTATCATCAATGACTCGATTGCCTCGATCATTTCCTACCCACCTGCCTACGCTACTGCACCCGGCGCGCCTGTCTCAACTCTGGCGCTTTTGACAACCTGCCATCTGTCGCATCAACGATAACGCCGAGCCTCCGGCATTCTTTGATCCAACTCGCATAGGTTGAACTCGACTTGAGAGCCATCTTGACCATCTCCTCGCCTTCGCGATACCCGAATGTTGCCGGTGGGTCGGGCAGTTGCTTCCAGGCCAGCTCGCGGCCCGGTGTGTTTAACACCTGCGCCAGATTGCATTGCGCATCCGGCACGAGGTGGAACCGGCGATTCTCGTCCATCTGCAACAGCGAAACCTGCTGGTTGCCGTCGCCTCGCTGCCTACCGCCAAGAAAAACCGAATAATCCTCCCCCTCAGGCCGTTCCAAGCCCCAAAGACTTCCTGTGGAATTGATGAAATGCGAACTGCCCATGATGGATTCGAAAAACGCGCCAGGGTTGCGCCTGAGATCGATCGGATGTTCGAGATCGCCCTTTTTCGGATGCGCCGCAAGAATAATAGCGGCGTCGTGAGTCTTCGCAAGCTGATAGCAGAAAGTCATCAGCTCGTGTACGAGCCTCGGGTCATTGTATTCGGCACCGATTACGTGAGCCAGGTTGTCGATCACGATCAGGTCGGGTTGGTGCTCGCGTGCGGCCCGAAGCACTGTATCGCGAAACGCCTCGTTTCGAACATCTCTCGGAATATTGTGCTCAAGAAAATCATCCCGGCTGAGGATTCTGATTCGCCCGGCAATGTCGCGACCGCCAACTACAGTCCTGAGCTTCTCCTGGTACTCGCCAGAATCGTCTTCGAGCATCAGCAGTAGTGACCGCCGGGCCGTTGGTATCTCATACCCCAGGAATTCCCGCTCAGGCACCGCAAGCGCAACGCCCATGTGCGTTGTCAGGGAAGTCTTACCGTGTCGTCTTCTCGCCCCAAAACCAATCAAATCGCGCCGGTGGACGAGGTTCGTTATCAATGGTTCCTGCGGTGGAAAGGGGCGTTTCAAGAATTCCTCAGCCGACCATCCGATGAATGTGCCTTCGGTCCTGACGTGTGTATTAGCCCCGGTCACGGTCATCCCCTCGGTTGTTCCGTTGGTTTGGCTTCAAAGTTTCGGTTTTCTTCAGCAGGACTATCTTCCCGCCTTGAAAGGTGAGTTCTAGCGATCCCCAGAAACCGGTGTTCGCAAGATCCTGAACAATAATTACAGCATCGCTGGCCGAATTCATTGCTCCGTCCCCTTCCTTCCCGCCTGCACCATTCGATGCAATTCCCCAGGCTCGATCAACACTCGTCTCCCTAGCCTGATCGTCGCCAGCTTCCCCTGCCTGATCCACTGACGAAGCGTCCAGTGGCTCAATCCCACCGCTTTGGCCGCATCCCTGATTCCTATTGCTATTTCTTCCATAAAGACCCCTTTCAGCGCTTGACAACCCACGGTCAAAGCGCTACGATATTCTATAAGATATTATAGCACTTATTGGTGCTGTTGTCAAGTACGCAGGAGCCGCTCCACCCATGGACGCTTTCGAACTCGCTGAAATGACTAAGGTTCTCGATATGTCGCCGATCAAGGCTAAGAACTGGACCTCGGATCGGCCATTCAAGATCCCCGCTTCCATCCACACCTCCACCGGCACCGGCTCCCGGAACCTGTATAGCATCGAGGATGTCTACCTGATGGGTCTAGCCAACGAATTCAGTAAAACTGGCTTCGCGGCAATCGCGATTGGAAAGCTGCTCGCGGTTATCGATGCCACCAAGCTGGCGAAAATGGATTGGCTAACGGTCTACAGAACCGGAAAAGGCGAGGAAAAGAAATTCCACATGCGCGAGGGCAAAGTGCAGCCGCCGGAGGGGGTGCTGCTCTGGCAAACGGTGAACGTTGGTGGGATGGTGGAGCGGATTGACAAGGCAGTTGAACGGATGCGAAAAGCATAGGCTCAAGCGCTCGTTTTTTGGAACACCCAAAAGAACATCGCCAAACTCACCGCTGCGAATGCATAAACTAGGGTTGTTAAGAAAGCAACCATTGAAATCGCGCCATTCAAAAGGTTCCAGCCCTCCATCACGAGGCGCGCCGCCAACACAAACGCCAGCAGCGCCGTCCCTGCAAAGGCGAGTAAAGCAGCAGCTTTCAAGCCCATGCCCGTCCTACTGTGCAGCTAGGGCGAACGCCGTCGTATATGCACCCACGGCGTTAACCAGTATCGCCAAACCCGCAATCGCGTCAGCGGAACTGTCCGCACTTACTAGCGCTGTGCCCGCTTGTCCGGCAAGGCTCGGGTACTGATTCGTCAGGACAAACGATTTGTGCTCTAGCGGCCCCATTTGAAATTGATCCGTATGAAGGGTAGCTCCAGTGAAATCCCGGAAAACGAGATTCAAAGTCACGGTATTCGGGTGTGGATTCGCCAACGCAAACCCCGTCGCATTCCCGTTGGCGTTGCTGAAAGCCAGAACGAACTTTTGGGAGGTCAACGTTTCAAATGGCACCACCGCCTGTTGCCCAGTCACGTCATATGTGAACACCGCTGCGCCGCCGATATCCCCCGTCGAACTGGGATCAATCAGCGCCCAGCCTGTAGTGGTTGAGGGATTCTTGTCTCGCGCTTTCAGATCTACCTCGCCGCCGACGGGAATCATTCCGGTAAGGACTGATTGGTTACCAAGATCCTGTTGGGTATCGGTATCCTTAAAAGGAAACGCCTCCGCTGCGCCAGAATCCCCGTAGAATTTCAGTGTGTAGTTGGCCGGGGTGGTCCCCAGATTGATCAGCACAATCAGCGTGCTCCACCCCCCGCCAGCCGCCATGTGTGTTGCAACGCGATTGCCGGTGGTTGTGTCAGCGGCAAGGTCTTTGTGAATTCTCGCCACCTGTGAGTATGCTGGCATCACTACCAGCGCAAGAACTGTGAGCGCGAATAGTATCGGGTGTTTCATCCCCGTTCACCTCTTGGCGGAAGATACTCTCACAAAGTCGCGTGCGGCGCAAGCGGGTAGTCTGAGCTACACAGCCTCGAAGAATCTTATCGAAAATGGATGTCGCCAATCAGACTAATGGGGTAGATTTGCAGGCACATATATCGCAATTTATCTGGTAAAACAGTCGATTTATTTCGTGGCGGAGCTTTTTCCTGTGCGAGGCAATCGCCACTCAGAAGAGAGAAAGGGAAATTGGAAATTTACCCGCTCCTGCTGAGGTAGCAGTTTGATCTGCTACCTCGTGCAGGACTGAAATGCGGCTGGGGGAGTTTGGAAACACCGCTCGATTACCGGAGATACAGAAACTCGACGCCTTCGGTTTGTCCGGCGAAGAACCACTTCCCCAGAGCTTCGGGACTCCCGTTTGGCCGTTCTTCGAGTGTGATTACCGTGCCGTCTGTTGATTTGGCTCGATTAGCAGGTACGGTGAATATCGTCGCCACTAACTGGCGCTGATCCTCGGTGAAAATCTGGACGATGCCATGCTCCGAAGGGTTGTCGGCCAATTTGAAGACGTACTCTCCCGCCGGAAGAACTCTCCCGGTGGGCACCTCAACCGGGCCGCTCAGCTTTACCATCGTTTCCTGATTCACTTCGTCTGCCTTAGCAAGCGGCGACAGGGCAACACTGCCGAGTAAGAACACCAAGCCGAACAATTTGAATTTGCGATTCATGTTTGTCTCCTGATTTTGTGGTGAGCGGATTTACCGCCCTCACTATTCAAGACGTTTCGGATTGCCGCGAGGATTGTAAAGAGTATGTAAAGAGCCGAGAGCAGTCGCGAGGGCTACTGAGGGCTACCAGTTGTCCGTTGATCGGGTGCCCCTTGGGTGGTGTGCAACCGTTCGGCGGTCGTATCAAAATCGCCGAGGGAATTATTGCCTGCTGTCCAGCCCCGTGCA
>Ga0116214_1000034_pt1 | contig 83926 bp, 80 predicted proteins | sample Sb_taG_FD_88964 | JGI IMG/M metagenome (GOLD analysis project Ga0116214, IMG submission 88964) | Peat soil microbial communities from Weissenstadt, Germany - Sb_50d_1_NS metaG | ecosystem: Environmental > Terrestrial > Soil > Wetlands > Peat | place: Germany: Weissenstadt | collected 2010-09-21
CGACCAGCCACCGCTCCCGAATCGCGCTCTCGTCGACCATCGGCCCCGGCATGATGACCCATGACTACGCCCCCGACCGCCAAAACCCTCGCACTCCCCGACAATTATTTAGAAGGAACCCCTAAGACAATCGGGGAGACAGGTCCAAAGACCCCCGAACGGTCAATGCTGGCGGGGCGCTGCCGACGCCCTGCTACCGAGATGCTACCCGCCCCGGCCCCTCGCTGGCCGCGAGTCGGAGTACAATCGCGCCCGATGGCCCCGAGACGAGCCGATTACAAGACCCGGAAGGAATACCGCTGGGCTAAAAAAGTAGAACAGCGCGAACACATCGCTAACGCGCCTTCTATCCCCGGCGCCATCATCGTCTCGTGCATCGTCTGGTTCGCCCTCGTTGCTCTCGGGGGCATCATCGCTGGTGGCGGCGGAGGAGCGGTCATGGTCTTCGTGGGCATCCCAATCGCCGTCGTCTTCTACAAAAAGTGTGCTCCCACCATCAACCGGGTCTGGGACACGAAGGCGATAGCCGAGAAGCAGCGCCAGAACCGCCAGAACCGCTGAGGAGCACAGCCCGGCTCTCGCCCATGACGCCAGAGCCAGACGCGACATCGGAGAAGACCTTGCAGGCGATTGAGGCGGCTTGCGTAGCTATAGCCTCTTGGCTCATGCAGCTCCCCGAGTGGCCGCATCCTCACCCGAGGAACGCTTCCGGGTCCGTCTCAAGCCACTACGGGCCGACCATCTTGAGCGAGCACGATTGCGTGATGCAGTTCGCACGGCATCTCAACGAGGCTGGGGTGCCCTGGGAGGACATCCACTTGGAGTTCAGCCCCGGCCAATGGATGTTTGAGAAGACCGATGGGTCCGAGATGCGTCCCAAGCGTATTGACCTGGCGATCGTCTCCCGTGACCGACTGCTGAGCGCGAGCTTCCCAACCCATCTCGGCGGTTTCCGGTTTGACGCGGTGATTGAGTTCGCGCTGGCGAGCAACTACTGGGAGTTCGGGACCGGGAGCAAGCAGGTCATCACGGACAAGATTGCGGGCGACATCAAGAAGGTTCAGGAGTACTTGGTCTCGGGCCTCGCCACCCACGGCTATGTGGTCGTGATTGAGGAGACCGACCACGGGTTCCCGGCCGCCTGGGATGAGCCGCTGGACCACGAGACAGGCGTGAGGACACGCGTACTACGGCGCTGGCGCTAGCTGCTCATAAGTCGCCAACGGCTTTTAGACGCCGCGCGGGGTTACGCCGGAATGCCTCACGAACGCGCGCCAGCGATGCTTTAATGGAGGGGTGTCCGTAGGTGCTCATCACAAGCGCGCCGCCGTCTGTGTGGCCGAGCTGGACGGCCACATCAGCGTGGCTCGCTTCGAGTTCAAGTAGGTGCGTCGCGCAGAAATGCCGAAGCTCGTAGAACGCCATTTTCGGGCGGCCTGCCTCTGTACGGAGCAGTCGCCAGTAGTAGTAGTGCGAAGTCTTGGAGAACCGCCGACCGCAGGGAGCGGTAAAGACATACGGACTGTCGGCCCTACGGGGCATAGCCAGAAGAACCTCCTTGGCTTGCGGCGGCAGGACCACACATCGCGTGAGCCCGTTCTTCGGGAGGGTTATCTCTCCCGTGTTGCCGAGCGAGCGATTGATTTTGATTAGGCTGCCTGGGATATCGAGGTCGGACCATTGCAAGACGAACATCTCGGCGGGCCGCAATCCAACGTATGCCGCGAACATGACGCACGCGCGAAACGTCGGGCCGTATGCGCCGAACAGGTGCAGCGAAGCGTCGGCGAGGTCGCGGACCTGCGCCTCACTCAGCGCCACGAGGTCGCGCCGACCGCGCCGTTGGTCGAGGCGCAGGTTGGCGAACGGGTTGGTGGTGACGCACTCCTCGTTAAGCGCATCGTTGAACATCGCGCGCACAACCGGAACGCTGCCACGATGCCGGAGCGCCCACTCGCGCGCACGCCGCCGGGATATGTCCGACATCTTCACCGTGCCGAACTCGGCGACGAGCGGCTTGACCATGTAAGTGTTGTGGCGGTTGGTCGAGGCGCGCGGGCGCTTGAAGTCACAGAGCCATCGCTCCACGAACTCCGCGACAGTCTCGTCGTTCGCCGGGCGGACCCGCATAGACGCTTCGCGCTCGGCCAGCTTCGCCTCTTGGAGGGTGCGGAAGGTACCGACCCAGACCTGCCGCTTTGCGGCGTAGATGCGAACGCCGTATCGTTTGCCACGTTTCTTAATCATGCGTTCGCCTCACTCGGTCGCGCGAGCCATGCCTGGCACTCGGAGAGCAGAAACCGGCGTCGGTTGCCTCGCAGACGCGAAGGCATCCCCTCGCGCACTCGCAGCTCGACCCAGCGTGTCGAGAAACCGAACCATTGAGCAACCTGACGCTTGCTCAACTCCGGCTCCCAATCTGTGCGGCGCGGAAACGGTATGACGTTGCCCATGCCAATACGAATAGGGGCTTGCGAGGGGCTGACCGGGGAAAGCGGACCATACATTTGATTATACGCGTGCGCGTATATCACTTCAAGTGTCCTGGTTCGCGGGCTCGGCGAGGGCTGTCTGTCCATAACCAACACCATCGGGGCTTTTGAGGGGCCGACCGGAAGCCCACCCGGAGTGCCCTGCGTTGCGGGGAACCGTCTGTCCATGACCGATAGCATCGGGCGTTTTGAGGGGCTGACCGGGAGCACATCCGGAGTGCCCTGCGTTGCGGGGCTCGGCGAGAGCCGTTCGCCGATAACCTCCGCTCCCGTGGCATCACTGGCCGGTGACTTCCTGCGGGCGACCCGCGAGCGACAGGGCGTGTCCCAGGAGGAGTTGGCGCGTCGTGTCGGCTCTCACCAACCGCAGGTTTCGGCCTGGGAGACCGGCAGGAAGCCCATACAGGTCGAGCAGTTGGCCGCGCTGCTTGAGGCGCTTGGCCTGGAGCTGCGCTTGGGCGCTGAGCCCAAGCGCAGCGAGTGAGGTTCCGATAGCTCCGGGCAGCCTGAGCGGAGCGCCTATCCCAAGAGCCCCGCGTCGAACGCAGCAGCCTCAACCACGTCAAGGCAGCGGAGACTGCGGCTTAGCTCGCGCTCGGTCGCCTCGTCGTAGAGCACACCAGGCGGGGGCTCATCCGCGACGAGAAGGTCGCGCAGCGCCTCTATCTCGGCCTCGAACTCGATGGCTTTCGGCAACCTGAGCTGAAAACCCAACCGGCAGAATAGAGCCAGGCGGCGGTCGTTGAACGCTGGGGCGATGCCCGTGGGCGTTCTCGCCGCGAGCAGCCAGTACCCAACCTGTTCAAGGCCGGGAACAGCGAGGCGTAGCGGGGGCGATGGTCTCATCTTCCGACCATAGACCCGAGCACATCGGCGCACGCGGATTTCGCATCGCCTCGGCCAAATTTCTCCTCCGCTGCGATTTTTTCCGGTCAGCCCCTCAAAAGGTTCGATGGTGTTGATATTCGCCACTCCCGGCGAACATAACCCAGAAAGGAATTACCATGCAGAACACCATGAAAAACCAAAAACTCTCGGCTACGGTCCGAGATGGCTGGCTGGTCATGACCGAGGACGGTCTATGCGTCGTATATGGGACGGTCAAGGGTGAGCCTATCACGTCGGAGCAGGCGGGCATCATCGCTAAAAAGGTGAGAAGCCAACTCGCAGAAGATGATAAGTAGGAACAAGGTGAATGCGGTCAGTGACAGGAATGTGCTGTCACTGACCGCATCAGTTTGGTCGCGTGTCTCTCGACTGCACCGCGCTCGCCGCCGCGCGGCTCGTCCGCCCACTTGCCTCCCGGAGCCGCCCTCACTCGCCCGCTACGCGGCTCGGTCGGTCGCCTCCCTCCGGCGCGTTGGCGGACAGGGAGGTCCCTCACCCGCCTTCACCCGCCACGAGCAACGCCTGCCTCGTCCTCGCGCCTAAGCTGATGCGTCCCGTCGAGCACTCTCGCTGATGCTCACGCTCCGCCAGCAGAAAGCGTCCCGCATGGCCTTCATGGACCAGCCGCCACGGTCCATCGTCCTCGCCGCCGCCGTACCACTCCTCGACAAGGCGGCGCTGAGCTTCTGTGAGTTTCAGAGGCCAGCCAGCCGACACACGAAAGGGCCTTATCCGCTTTGCGGCCAGCTCTCCGAGCTGGGACACACGCGACACCTTCGCCATATACGCGGCAACCACACCCGCCTCCTCCGTTGCCACTCGATAGGTCCCCTTCGTGAAGTACGCCGAGAGCCGCTGTTCGCGGCGAGGAATATCTGTCACCTCGCGTATATCAACAATCCGTCCAAAGCCACAAGCCTCCGCCATCCTAGAGAGTTCGGCTTGCGCAATGAACCCACCGCCTTTGGCGCTGTCAATGAGAAGGAAATGCCCGTGGAGCCGACCAGACTGGGGCTGGACCTCAAGCGCGCACGCGTAGTCGCCGAGCTTCGCTCGGCGGCGAAGCCGGGGACGGAGCTTGCGAGACCACGCCGCATAGAAGGCGGCGAAGTCCATGTCGCCGCAACCGTCTGTAAGCGTCATGAAGCGGACACGCGAACCCCGCTCGGCGGCGGCGCATAGACCATCCTGGATAGAGACGAGCGCCGCCGCGCGCTTGAGGCGAACGCACGATGGACAGGTCCAGCGTTTGCACAGTCTCGGAACGGCCAGCCCGGAGCTATCCGAGATGGCCCACCAGCCGTCCGTACTCGGGCACTCCGGCTCGGGCGCGCGCGCGATGGCGCGCGCGTAGTGCAGTTCTAAACGCTCCCGATGCTCGAACAGACCCGGCTCCAAACCCGCGAGAACGTCCAACTCAACGACGCGTTTCGCATATGGGCCTCCGGCGAACTGCGTTCGCCTCCGGCCCTCAAGTGAAGAGGCCGGGCTTCCCATTGCGTCTCGGGGCCCCGAGGAGGTTGGTCTGGCGATGCTTCATGAAGCGACTATGCGCTTCGCACGGAGCGCGCACGCCATCTTTCGCTTCCGGCATCCCGCCGCTGGCTGCTACCGAGTTGGGCCGTTCCTGCTACCGAGCTGCTACCGACTCGCGGGCATCTGAGCCCATCATCACCGAGCGACGGTTCGCACTTTTCGCAGGTGCTAGGCCAGAAACTGCCTGCAATCGGGCGATTCTGAGGCTCGCGACCGCCTTGTTCGCATTTCTTCGTATTTGGACTTTTTAGTCGGGGAGACAGGATTTGAACCTGCGACCGCCCGGCCCCCAGCCGGGTGCGCTACCAGACTGCGCCACTCCCCGTGGCCAATATCCAGAGCCTACCCCGTGGGAGCTCTCAGAGCGGGCGACGGGAATCGAACCCGCCCTAGAAGCTTGGAAGGCTCCTGTGCAACCACAACACCTCGCCCGCAAGCCCTCCTCATCATCCTATCGGGCGCGACCCTTTCCGCTCCTCGGTCGGCACCGCACCTGAGTCGTCGGTCAGCCCCGGAGGTGGCCATGGCCCGGCCCAGTTATCGCGCGCTCCGTCCAGGGTGACCGTCGAGCCGTTGAACGCGTGCCCAAGCGGAGAGGCGAGCAGGGCCACAAGCCACGCGTGCTCGGCGACGCTGCCCATTCGCTGCAGCGGGACGATGCGCGCCATGCCAGCGCGAACGGTCTGCGGGTACTTCTCCATCACCTCCGTGTCGAAGGGACCCGGCGCCACCGCCGCGACGGTGACGCCGGCGTCGCTCCACCGTAGGGCCAGTTCGCGCGTGAGCGCCTCGACGGTTGCTCTTGCCGCGCCCGAGTGCGCCATGCCCGGCATCCCGTGATGGGGAGACAGCGTCACGTTCACGATCGTCCCGTTGCCTGCTGGGCGCATCGCCTGCTCAAAAGCCGCCTCGGCCATGTTGAGCGTGCCTTCGACGTTCAACCGCCATACCGCCCGCCAGCCCTTGGCAGTGATTAGCTCGGCCGGCGTGAAGTACTGGCCGCCCGCGTTGTTCACCAGCAGATCCATCTGCCCATGCCGCTCGAGCACGGTCCGCACGAGCCTCTCGGCGTCGCTTCGCTCGCGCACATCCCCCGCCACCCAGTCGACTTTCCCCGAGCTCGCGCCGATCTCCGCTACCGCCTGCTGCAGCACCTCCGCCCGTCGCCCGGCAATCGTCACGGCCGCGCCGCAGCGCACCAGCTCGGCCGCGGTGGCCTTCCCCAGTCCCGTCCCGCCGCCGGTCACGAGCGCCACCCGGCCGCTGAGCAGCCCTCGAGCGAAGATTTCGGAGGTCGTGCTCGCGCCGCTCATAGCGCTTGATCATATGGCGCTGTACGCGCGCACCGTGCGTCCCCTGGGCGGCCTCTTCCGCTATCCGTCCCCGTATCTGTTTAAGCTCTTGCTTATGTCCCACAGGCCCCTGGCCTTTGTCTCTGTGCTCGCCCTCGGCGACTACCTGCTGTGGAACTGGTCGCTGAACGGCAATCACGACATATTGGCGCTCGTCTCAGGGCTGACGCTGCCCCCGCTCGCGATCGCCTTCCTGGGGCTGCTCGTGCTGAGCCTCGCACGCTTGATCACCCATTCGGCGCGGCGCTCCTCGCGCCGTCACGCCATCAACTCCACTCGCCGTTCGCGGGCCCAAACAGCCAGCCGCGCGCGAGCGGTCGATGGCCCACGTCGATCGCCCGGGACCACTGGCATGTTGGACGAGGACCAGGCCCGGACATCGACTGCGGCCTCTGGATCGTCGTCCTCCGGTAAGCTCGCCGCCTGACAGCGAGCCGGCCACCGACGCCCGTGAGCAACCGTGCCACGCGCCTGTTCCCCCGCTCCAAACGCCTGCGTCTCGGCCTGGCGGCGCTCGCCGTCCTGATCGCGGCGCTCGCTCTGGGGGGATATCTGTACGAGCGTCACCGCACCGGCTCCATCTACCACCCGCACGCGCGGTTCATACCCGAGCCGACGCCGACGTTGCCCACGCATGGCCCGGCTCGATTTGCCTGGCCACTGTACGGCTACTCCAAGGAACACACACGCTTCTTCCCAGCGCCCGCGCGCGTGTTCCCGCCTTTCAAGCAGCTGTGGGTGCGCACCGGTGATTCACTGCTCGAGTTCCCCCCGTCACTGTATGGCGATCACATCTTTCAGCTCGCCGACGACGGCGTATTGAGCGCGATCAACCTGCACACCGGCCACACCTTCTGGCAGCGACGCATCGGCTCGCTGTCCGCCTCCACGCCCGCTGCCGTCGGAAACGTCGTCTACGCCACCGTCCTTGCGCGTCCGGATGGCACCGAAAAGGGCGAAGTCGTGGCGCTTGCCTACACCACTGGCAGGATCTTGTGGTCGCGCGCGCTACCCAGCCCAAGCGAGTCATCGCCACTCGTGGACGATGGCCGCGTGTTCTTCGGCTCCCAGAACGGCACCGTTTACGCGCTGGACGCGCACAACGGCAACGTCATCTGGGTCTACCACGCATCAGGCGCCGTCAAGGCCAGCCCGACGCTCTCTGATGGCGTGCTCTACTTCGGCGACTACTCCGGACACGTTCAGGCGATCTCTGAGCGGACCGGGCTGCGGCTGTGGGTCAGCGGCTCCGGCGGCGCGCTGCTCGGCAGCGGCACGTTCTACTCGACCGCCGCGGTCATCTACGGCCGCGTCTTCCTCGGCAACACCGACGGGCGAGTCTATGCCTATGACGCCTCTACGGGCGGCCTGGACTGGGCAGTGCAGACCGGCGACTACGTCTACGCCTCGCCCGCGGTCACGAACGCGCCCGGCCTCGGCCCGACGATCTACCTTGGCTCCTACAACGGCACCTTCTACGCGCTGAACGCCCGCTCGGGCCAGATCGTGTGGCACTACAACACTGGCGGGCGAATCTCTGGGTCGGCGACGATCGTCGGGCGTGTCGTCTACTTCGCCGACCTCGGCGAGCACCGCACCTATGGCCTCGGGATCTCCACGGGCCGGATCGTCTTTGAGATGCACACCGGCTCGTTCGACCCCGTCATCAGCGATGGACAAAACATCTACCTCACCGGCTACACGGGCCTGTATGGGTTGGCGCCTTAGTAGGAATCATCGCAGCACGCGGGCGAGCAGGTTGCGGGTCATCGCCACCACGCGCGGGTCGGGTGAGCGCGGCGCATCGGGGGAGGCCTGGGGCACCGGCGAGAGCGCGTACTCCCAGCCGAGCGTGCCGGTGGCGAACACGAGCGCACCCGAGCGCGCCGTGTAGAGGGTGGTCTCCGCCAGGTCTCCGCGGATGGGCGAAGGCTCGTCCTCGGACAGGCAGGGCACCCCCGCGCCAGCGCCCACCAGCAGCGTGCCGGACGGTGTCGCGGGCGTGCGCTGATCCAACTCGTAGCCGACGATGCCGGGGATGCGCGTCGAGGGGGTGACGCCCGTGTGAGCGAACAGCCACGCGGGCTTCAGGCCCGGAGCTGGGCGCCAGGGATAGTAGCGATACACGGGCGGTCCGGCCTGCTGCACGCGCGGGGTGATGCAGCCGTTGTACGCGCTACCCACGAGCGGCGCCCCACCAGCGGGAAACAGCCCCGAGGGCTGGGCGCGATCGGGATCCTTATCCACATACTCCTTGTAGGCGACGATCACGTGGTCGGGTTCACCCGCCTGGCTCGAAGCGGCGGTCGCCGGCGCGAACCGTACGCGCCAGGCCATCGTGTCCGAGGAGATGAAGATCAGGCTCGTGCCTTTGTCGCGCGCTCGGGCGAAGGCCTGCTCGTCGCGCTGGGACCAGTACTCGGAGTGTCCGACGTCCATCAGCGCCCGCGGGTGGGTGGGTCCCAAAACCTGGCCGGGATCGCGGTCGATCGAGTCGATCGTCGTGTATGACACCGGATAGGAGTAGCGCTCCAGAAAGCGCACCATCGCCACCTCGCGAATGAAGAACTGCCCCGCGCCGGTCTGGCTCTGATAGGGGCGGTCGTAGGAGACTTCGACCCCCTGGTCGGTCCCGGTGACGCCGACGCGGTCGGTGCCGCCCGGGTACAGGCTATCGCCGCCCCAGGCGTTGTAAGCCTCGTATGAGGCCGTCGGGATCTCGACGAGCAGCGGCGCCGGATGCGCGGAGCGCACGATGAAAATGCAGTCGCTCTGTGCGCCATGCCCAGCGAGCAGCTTGACGATGTACACCCCGCTGGGCAGCGCTTCGGGAATGCGAAACGACAGTGTCGCGTGCCAATCGCACTCGGTCAGGCCCGTGTAGAAGCGATGGGCACAGGGCGGCTGGCGCACCACTGCCAACGCCCCACTGCGCAGCACCAGCCGCCCGCCCCTGCCTCCATACCAGCCCATGCGATAGACGCGCAGCCGCACCGTGCGGGAGCCAGGGGCGTTCACATAGACCCGCTCGATCTGGCCCGGAGCGATCGCATGCATCGCCACATAGCCCGCGACCGGACCGCGCGCCGCGCCTCCCAGCAGGCTCAGCGGCCCGGGCAGGCGCCAGGCGGTGGTGCCATGTGCGCGGTTCTCGACCGCAATCGAAGGGAGCCGCCCTGCAGTGGGCACCAGCCAGCGGTAGGCGGACGGGGCGCGCCGCGCGGGCGCCGCGGTTGGGGAGCGCGGACGCACGGCCCGCAGGGCCGGGCAAGAACCGCCCAGGCCCAGAGCACGGGAGAGCGAGAAGCGGGCGGCGACGAGGACCGTCCCCGGCGCGCGTGCCGTCACCGATGTCCAGCCGCCCGGCGCGGATCCCACGCAGCCGATCCCCCGTGTGAGGGTGAAGTAGCGGGTGTAGTGCACGCGCACGAGGAAGCTCCCCGGGGCGAAGGCGCGCAGCGCGAAGGAATCGTGACCCAACGACGTAAGCCGCCCGGGGCCGGCGGCGAGCGGCGTCGGAGCACGCACTGCGTAGATCCTCCAATGCAGGCTCGAGAACACCTCACGCAGGTAGGGCAGGCCACGACGAATCAGGCGTCCCTCCTGGGCTGAGGAGGGATCGAGCGGAGTGTCGGGCAGCGCGACATAGCTGACCGCCTCCTCGTGCAGCCAGCGATCGTAGGCGGCCGCGGTCAGCCCTGGGGCAAGCAGCACGGCGTCGAAACGGGTGTCCAACTGCTTCTCCCAGCCGCGAGCGAGCGAGACGGTCGGCGCGAGCAGCGCCGCCTCCCAGTGTGAGCGCGTGAGCGGCACCTCGACCCGTACGGGCCCGGGCGGGGACCCGATACCCGCGAGGAAGCGTTTGACGGGCGCATAGTAGGACGCTTGGGTGGATCCGTTCCCCGCCACCGCGAGCGTTTCGCGCACCGGCCCCCACGCCACCCAGACCGCAATCAGGCAGAGTGCGACCACGGCCACCGGCGCCGAGCGGCCGCGTATCGAGACGCCGCCCCCCGGCCCATAGCCCCCCTGTGGGCGGCCGCGAGGAGCCAGCGCACACAGCAGCAGGGGTCCGGCGAGGAGCACGCCGTAGCGCTCGATGTTGCTGCCGATCGGGGTGTGGACGAGGAGACAGAGCAAGCAGGCGAGTAGATAGACGACCCCCCCGGTCCATAACAGCGACTCCTCAGGCGGGAGCGCACAGAGGAACGCGACCACAACGAGCAGCGTCGCCGCGAACGACAGGATCGGATAGGGCTCGAAACCGCCCTCGGGGAAAAGCAACGTCAGCGGTATCACCACAGCCGCCGCCGGCGCCGCGAGCACGAGCACCGCTCTGCTGGAACGCCGGTGGAGCGCATAGCTGAGGCCAGCCAACGCGAGCAGGAAACCGGCGACTGGGCTGGTCGCCGCGCACAGGGCCGCGAGCATGGCGGCCGACCGAGCTCGGCGATGGACGAGCGCGAATACTGCCGCCAGCGCGAAGGAGACGCCCAGCGCGAACGTGAGCCGCCCGATCCAGATGTCGCCGACCGCAGCGAGGGCGAAGCATACCGAGCCCCAGTGCGAGAACGGACCGTAGACGGCGCGCGTCAAACGCTCGAACAAGGTCACGGAGGCGAGCACGGACAGCACCGCCACCAGCCGCAAGCCCAGCAGCGAGGCCAGCGGTCCGAATAGGAGGCTGTAGCCGGGCACGTCGTGACCGGCGTACCAGTGCTCGTCCCAGATGGCAAACCCGACGTTGTTGAAGAGGCTCACGCGATACACCTGGGCGGCGAGATCGGGCGTGCGCGGATCGACGATCAGCCATGCCGCGAGGAGCACCGCGGCGAGGAGCAGCCCAGGCGACGGCGCCATACGCAGGCTCTTGGTGCGAAGATCGACCGGGGTCCGGTGTGCTACCCCACCGGACCCCGGTACACCCGCCAAACGTACAACGACGGATCTACACCTATGGAAACCGGCGAGCGGCCACGAAGTAGCTGTCGGTCTAATCCGCACGCCAAGATGATGACGAGCATGAGGACTACAACGAGCACGCGCGGGCTCCGACAACGAGCACGCGCGCACACGAACGGGCTCCGCCGTGCGGCACGCGCGGGACTGGCGTTGGCCGTGCTGTGCGCGGCGGCCGCGTTGAGCGGTTGCGCGACCGGCCATCCCCAACCGATCGGCGCGGCGGCGCTCGCCGAAGCACAGACGTTTCCCTACTACAAGATCTACTGGGTGGGCCGGAGCTTCGTCGGTGAATCGCTCGCGGCGGTGGACGGCCAGAAGGGCTACAACCCCTCACTCGGAGACAGCGTGTACTACGGGGACTGCGTACACAGCAAAGGCGTCTTCGGCGGCGGCAGCTGCCTGCTGCCGCTGCAGGTGACGACCGTGATCTACCGCCTGCACTCCAACGCCACGTTGGGCTCGCAACGCAACATCGTCGTGCGGGGCGTGCCGGCGACGGTGTACGACGAAGGACGCTCGATCGAGATCTACAGCGGCAGGGTGGCAATCGACATCTTCTCCGACACGTTCTCCCAGGCGCTACGGGCAGCGATGGAGCTGCTGCCGCTGAACGCGCCCGGCTCGGCGAGCGGCAACCTCCCGCCGCCCGTCTACTGTCCCGGCCTCTCGGGACCGATGGACGCGCAGGTCAAGCGCGTGATGGACAGACTGCCGGGGCGGGCCTGCCAGCACGCGAATGCCGCGATCGCCTTCGCCAAGAGCCTGTCCTGAGAGTTGTCGAGGCCTCTCCTTGGAGTGATGATCGCGGAGCTCGAGCCCACCGAGGGCTATCCGGACGGGGCAGGCGCCACAGGCCTCGAGAGCTCGCTGCGCAAGCTGAGGAAGGCGATCGAGCCGATCGTCGCGGGGATCCACAGCGAGATCGCCCGGTAGATGACGACCGCCGCCAGCACCAGCGAAGCCGGTCGAGCGCCGAACAGCAGGAGCATGCCCACGAGTCCTCCTTCGACCGCGACGAACCCTCCGGGAACCGGCAGCGAGTTGGCGAGCATCCCCAGCAGATAAGCCATCGCCACCACCCAGACGGAGGGGGCGTGGCCAAAAGCCGCGAGACAGGCGTAGAGCACGAGGTTGTCCAGCAGCCAGTAGGCGACCGCGCCCAGCAGCCGCCAATCGCGTTCGCCGATCAGCCGCAGAGCGTCCGCCACGCCGCCACTGATCGCGGTCAGCGCAACCTCGAGGCGACCGTGCTCGAACGGTTTGCGCGCAGCCACCCGGCGCGCCCACGCCGCGAGCGCGAGCGTCCCCCCGATCGCCGCGAGCGCCACGGCGGCAGGCAGGAGCGTCAGCAGCGGATTGCGTGAGCCCGGGAGCAGGCCCAGCCACATCAGCAGGCCAATGACGACGACCGCACCGACATTGACCGCGCTGGTCAACACGAAGATCAGCACCGAGCGCTTGGCGATGCGGTCCACCGAGACACCCCGGCTGCGCAGCACCCACGCGCCCAGCGCGATGCCGGCCAGGCCGCTGACCGATACGACCGAGTTGACCGCCAGCTCCGACAGCGACAAACGCGAGGCCAGGCTCCTGCCGAGCCTGCCAAAGACCAGATCGAAGAGCACCACGTAGCCGATGCAGGAGAGCGCCTCCAGGCCGATCCCAGCGGCGACCCATGCGGGGTTGGCGTGGGAGATGCGATCCCCCACCGAGTCCAGACCCGGCACGGCGAGCAGCAGGGCGACGACGAGCGCGAAGAAGACGGCCAGGCTGATGACGCTGTTGCGCAACGTGCGCGAATGAGCCGCCATCGCGGCGCCGGTCTCCTCGGCCACAGTCTCCCCACGGGCGATGGCGTTCCGCGCGGCGACGCCCTCTCCCCCGGCGACACCCTGCTCCTCAGCGATGATCTCTGCCCCGGCGATTATCGATTCTTCGCATTATCTTCGCTTTCCATTAGCCATACATCCGCAAGACTCGTCACGGTAGCCTGAGAACCACATCCTCCCCGCCCGTTTCCCAACCCCAACCGAATAGATGGATGCGAGGAGGCTTCCGATCATGGCTGAGCAAGCACGCATACTGGTCGTCGACGACGAGCCCGCCGTGCAGAGCGCGCTATCGCGGGCGCTTGCGCTGGAGCGTTATGACGTCGCCCAGGCGATAGACGGACGCGAGGCGCTGGAGCGCTTGGGCGCCGCGTCGCATGATGTCGTGATCCTCGATATCTCGATGCCACACATGGACGGCCTGGAAGTCTGCCGGCGCTTGCGCGAAGGGGGCGACCGCACGCCGGTGCTGATGCTGACCGCCCGCGAAGACGTCGACGACCGCGTCGCGGGACTGGACGCGGGCGCCGATGATTACCTCGTCAAGCCGTTCGCGCTGCGCGAGCTGCTGGCCCGTGTGCGCGCACTGCTGCGCCGGGCCGGCGAGGAGGACGAGCAGGAACGGGCGCTTGAGTTCGAGGATCTACGGCTCGACTGCCTGGCCCACGAGGCGTGGCGCGGGGAGCGGGTGTTGCAGCTGACGCGCACCGAGTTCCTGCTGCTCGAGATGTTTCTGCGCCACCCGCGCCAGGTGCTCACCCGCTCGGCGATCTTCGAGCACGTGTGGGGGTATGACTTCGGTGCGACCTCCAACTCGCTCGGCGTCTACATGGGCTATCTGCGTCGCAAGACCGAGGCCGGCGAGGACGAGCCACGGCTGCTGCACACCGTGCGCGGGGTCGGCTACGTGCTGCGTGGTCAGCCATGAGCTTGCGGCGACGCATCACGCTCGTCTCAGCCGCCGCGGTCGCGGTCGCGGTGGTGCTCGCCTCGCTACTCACCTATCTGCTCACCTCCCACCAGCTGCGCGGCCAGGTGGACTCGCAGCTGAGCAGCCGCGCCGACAGCCTGAGCCTCGTCGCTCACAGCCCGACGCGTCGTTCTCACAGCCAGCTGCTGGACCTCATCAAGAGCCAGGACTCAGAGCAGGCGCCGGCGCAAAGCAGCGCGACACAGGGCGTCACCCCCCTGCGCAACCTGCCGCCGCGGCCCGGCCAGGTGCGCGGCTACCAGCAGCTCGTGGACGCCCACGGCCACGTTCTTTTCCGCTCCTCGGGAAACGTGACGCTGCCAGTCGACGCCCGCACCCGCGAGCTGGCAACCGGCACGGGCAAACCCTTCTTCCGAGACGCGCGCGTGAACGGTCTCGATATGCGCATCCTCGCCGAGCACATCGCGCCCGGGCGCGCGGTTCAGGTGGCCCAGCAGCTCACGGAAGTCGACAAGCTCCTGCGCCGGCTGCGCCTGATCCTGGCGCTGCTGGACATTGGCGGCATCGCGCTCGCGGCGCTACTCGGCCGACTCGTGGCGGGCGCCGCCGTGCTACCTCTCAAGCGCCTCACCCAGGCCACCGAGCATGTAGCTCTGACCCAGGATCTCAGCGGGCGCATAGAGCTCGTTGGGGATGACGAGATCGGGCGGCTGGCGAGGAGCTTCAACGCCATGCTCGACGCGTTGGAACTGTCGATGAACGCACTCGACGCATCCGTCCACGCGCAGCGCCAGCTGGTGGCCGACGCCTCACACGAGCTGCGCACGCCGGTGACCAGCCTGCGCACGAACATCGAGATCTTGCAGCGCCAAGCGCAGAGCATGGACCCTGAGGAGCACCAGCGGCTGCTGAGCGATGTGGTCGAGCAGATCGAGGAACTGACGCTGCTGATGAACGACCTGATCGACCTCGCCCGCGGCGAGGAGCCGCGCGCGGACGCGGAGGACACACGCCTGGACCTGGTGATCGGCGAGGTCGTCGATCGCGCCCACCGGCGCGCGCAGGCCACGCCGTTCCAAGTCGAGCTCGAGCCGACGATCGTCGCCGGTGTGCCCGCGCGACTGGAGCGGGCGGTGAGCAACCTGATCGATAACGCGGTCAAGTACAGCCCCCCGGGCGAGCCGGTGGAGATCCGTCTGCACGGGCAGGAGCTGACCGTGCGTGACCACGGGCCGGGGATCTCAGCCGAGGACCTGCCCCACGTTTTTGATCGCTTCTTCCGCGGTGCCGAGGCACGTGGCCGTCCGGGCTCGGGGCTCGGGCTCGCGATCGTGCGTCAGGTGACCGACCAGCAGGGCGGCAGTATCGTGGCCGAGCCCGCCGACGGCGGCGGAACCCTGATGCGCTTGCGACTGCCCGGCGCCGAATCCGTCGAGCCGGACCGCTCGGAGATCGACATGAGGCCCTACTCGGCGGTCTGACGGGCCGTCACCTGTGGGGCGTGACGCATAGCCGCCTTGTGCATAAGCGCCTGCTCGCGAAAGCGCGCCGGCGGAAGCCCGTAGCGACGGCGGAACGCACGGGCGAAGTGGGGCGCCTGCCGGTAGCCGACGAGGCGCGCGACGTCGCGCACGGGGATCGCTCGCTGCTCGATCAGCAGCTCAGCGGCGGCGGCCATGCGGCGCGCAAAGAGATCCTCATGAAACGTGATCTCGCCGAATTGCGCATATGCGCGTTGCAGCTGGCGGGGCGAGGTCGACAGGGCGCCGGCCACCACCGCGAGCGTCAGCGGGCGGCGGTAGTGACGCGCGACCACCACGCGCGCGAGCAGATACAGCCGCCGGCGCGCGGAGATGGTATCCGGGTGCATATCTCCTACTCCGACCCCACCCCCCGGGCGGGACAGGCCCCTCAGTGGCCGCGCTGCCCAACATCAGTCGCACATAGCGCGGGGTCAGTGGTCTGTAATCGCCGCGTCTCTCCGTCAGCGGGCGTAGCGTAGAGCGACGCGTTCGGCCGCCATGCGGTAGGAGCCACCGAACAGCAGTGCGTGCACGAGCAGAGGGAGGAGCTGATAGAGCTCGATTCGCTCCTCCCAGCCATCGGCCAGCGGTGCGACCTCCTGATAGGCGGCAAACACACGGGATTGAGTTCCCGCCCACCCGCCGAACAGCCTCAGCATGGCCAGGTCCACCTCGCGGTGCCCGCCGTAAGCCGAGGGATCGATCAACCATGCGTGGCCGTCGACGTCCGCCATCACGTTGCCAGACCACAGATCGCCGTGCAGGCGCGCGGGCGGCTCGGTCGGACCGACAAGATCGACGAGTCGTTCGCAAACGCGCTCTACCGCATCGATCCCATCCCCTGACAGCGCACGGCGTTCGCCCGCGATGCTCGTCAGCGGACGCAGGCGCCGCTCGGCATAGAACGAGGGCCAGTCATCTGTCGGCTCGTTCGAGAGTCGCAGCGAGCCGAAGCCAGCCGCCCCGCCCGCAGCCGATCCCTCAGGCCATCCGAAAGACGCCGCGCCCGCCGCATGAGTGGCCGCCAGCCCGCGTCCAAACTCCTCCGCGCCGGCCCCATCCAGGCGGCCGGACTCAATCCACTCGAGCGCCAGATAGCCGTCGTCGACCTCCAACACGCGCGGTGTACGCAACGCACCCGGCTCTGCAAGCCACCCTAGCCCCGCGGCCTCGGCCGCGTACTCGCCCGGGGCTACATCGGGGCGCGTCTTGACGAACGCATCGCTCCCGCCCGCGAGGACCACTTGAAAGGCCTCGTTGATGTCACCGCCACCAACACGCCGCTTGACGCTCGCACCGGGCGGCAGCGTCACGGGGCCTGACCGGTTTGGATCTGCGTAAACAGACCCTCGCACGCCGCCTGGACGAGATCGAGCACCTCCTCGAAGCCATCGCCCGCGCCGTAGTAGGGGTCGGGCACGTCCAGGTCCTCGGAGCCGACGCTCACCGGATCGAACTCGCGCAGCAGCCTCACCTTGGCGCGCTGCTCATCACCGGACGCCAGCCGTTGCAGCTCGCGCATGTTTGCGCTGTCCATCGCAACCACGAGATCAAAATCATCGAAATCCTCTCGCGTCACCTGACGCGCCGAGCCATCCAGCGGGATCCCGCGGGCTCGCGCCGCGGCCGAGGCGCGAGCATCGGGCGGGCTGCCCACGTGCCAGCTCCCGGTGCCGGCGGAGTCCAGCTCGATGGTGTTCTCCAATCCCGCCGTGCGCACAAGCGCGCGCATCGTGCCCTCGGCGGTCGGCGAGCGGCAAATGTTGCCCAGGCACACGAACAGCAGCCGCGTCTTGGCTGGGCGCGCCTCTGCAGCGTCGTCCGGCGACGAGGCCACGCGCTAATCCTCGCCGAGCTCGAGCACCGCTAGGAACGCCTCCTGCGGCACCTCGACGCGCCCAACCTGCTTCATCCGCTTCTTGCCCTCCTTCTGTTTGGCAAGCAGCTTTTTCTTGCGCGTGATGTCGCCGCCGTAGCAGCCCGAGATCACATCCTTGCGAAACGCCTTCACCGTCTCGCGGGCGATCACGTGAGCACCGATCGCCGCCTGGATCGGGACGTCGTATTGCTGGCGAGGGATCCGCTTGCGCAGCTTCTCAGTCAGCGTGCGGCCCATCTCATAGGCCTTCTCGCGGTGCACGACCATCGACAGCGCGTCGACCGTGTCGCCCGCCAGCAGCACGTCCAGCTTGACCAGGTCCGAGGGCTTCGTCCCGCTCAGCTCGTAGTCAAGCGAGGCGTAGCCTTTGGTCCTCGACTTCAGCTGGTCGAAGAAGTCCAGCACGATTTCCGCGAGCGGCAGCTCGTAGTTCATCTGCACCCGCTCCGGTGAGAGGTAGTGCATCCCTGAGTGCTCCCCGCGCCGCTCCTGGCAGAGCTCCATGACCGCACCCACGAACTCTTTCGGGGCGATGATCGAGGCCTGGATGAATGGCTCTGAGATCTCGGCGATCATGCCCGGGTCAGGCATGTCGGAGGGGTTGTGCACCTCTAGCTCATCGCCGTTGGTGAGCGTCACGTCGAACTCCACCGAGGGCATCGTCGCGAGCAGCTCCAGGTCGTACTCGCGCTCCAAGCGCTCGCGCACGATATCCATGTGCAGAAGGCCGAGAAAGCCGCAGCGGAAGCCGAAGCCCAGCGCATCGGAGGTCTCAGGCTCCCAAGACAGTGCCGCATCGTTGAGGACCAGCTTCTCCAAGGCGTCCCGCAGGTCCGGATAGTCGTCTGAGTCGATCGGGAACAGCCCGCAGAAGACCATCGGCTTGACCTCGCGGTAGCCCGGCAGCGCCTCCGTGGCCTCGGCGGGTGGGTGGGCTCTCGATCCGCTGCCCGGGCCGGAGGTGCGTGCACGCGTGGTCAGCGTGTCGCCGACGCGCAGCAGCGTGACGTCCTTCAGGCCCGTGATCAGGTAGCCGACCTCGCCGGCGGCGAGCTGGTCGGTCGGCATCATCTGCGGGCTGAACACGCCGATGTCGTCGATGTCCGCCTCGGTCTGAGTCGCCATCGCGCGGATCGCCTCGCCCTTCTTGAAGACCCCGTCGACGACCCTGATGTAGGCGATCACGCCGCGGTACTGATCGAACTCGGAATCGAAGATCAGCGCCCGCGGGGGGCCATTCGGGTCGCCCGAGGGCGGCGGCACACGCGCGATCAGCTCCTCTAGCACCTCACCCACGCCCTCGCCTGTCTTGCCGCTGATCTGCAGGATTCCCTCGGTCGGCTCGCCGATCAGATCGCTCACTTCGCCGGCCACGCGCTCGGGCTCGGCGCCGGGCAAGTCGATCTTGTTCAGGCAGGGGATCAACTCGAGGCCGGATTCGACCGCGAGGTAGGTGTTCGCGACCGTCTGCGCCTCCACCCCCTGCGCTGCGTCAACGACCAAGAGCGCGCCCTCACACGCCGCGAGCGAGCGCGAGACCTCGTAGGTGAAGTCGACATGCCCCGGCGTGTCGATCAAATGAAGTTGGTAGGTCTCCCCATCCTTGGCCGTGTAGAACACGCGCACGGCCTGCGCCTTGATCGTGATCCCGCGCTCGCGCTCGAGGTCCATCGAGTCGAGCAGTTGCGCGCGCATCTCGCGCGCCGCCACGGTTTTTGTCAGCTCGAGGATGCGATCGGCGAGCGTTGACTTGCCGTGGTCGATGTGCGCGATGATCGAGAAGTTGCGGATCTTGGCTTGGTCCATGGGCCGTACAGCGTAGACGCGCTAGCCTTAATGGTCCGGCGGATCGCCAACTCGACGAGGATTCATTCAGCCGCGGCTACGCGCTGGGCGGGTGAAAGCCCATTCAGCGGCCTGTCCAGGTGTCGAGAGTGTTAAGCCGCCCAGGCGAAACACACAGTCCTGGGACGTAAGTAGTAAGCGGCGATCTATGTTCGGGCGCAAGCCGGGTGGGCCTTGGCTCACCCGGCCTCTGCTCGACCGCTCGCGCGACGGCGACACATCTATGCGCGGCCCAGGCGGCTGCGAATCAGGCTGTTGACCTGGTGAGCCTCAGGGATGCGCATGGCGAGCACTGCGCGGGCGTACACGAATACACCGGCCGCGCCGGCGCCTCCAACGCTAAAGATCTGTGCTGGCAGCGAAACGCCGAGGGTGCTGTCGAGCAGCTTCCACACGACCCACGACACGCCTGCGAGCAACGCCGAGGCCACGACGATCCGCGCGGTGATCATGATGGTCTGGCCACCCTCGAGACGGCCGTTGAGACCGATACGCAGTCGGTGGATCTGCAGAGCGGTCATGACCGCGTTAGCGACCACGGTGCCGATCACCAGCCCGGCGATGCCCAAGGGCTTGTAGAGGCCAACGCTGACGACGATGTCCACGACGATGTTCATCGCCGCCAGCCGAGTCGGGATCCATGGTCGCTGCACCGCGAAGAAGGTCCGGGTGAGCAGCAGATTCAGGCCGCCGAAGGGCAGGCTGAAAGCGAACCAGAACAGCGCGATCGAGACGAGGTGAGTCGATTGAGCATCAAATTGACCGCGTTCGAACAGCAGCCGCACGATCGGCGTCGGGAGCACGATCATGAAGGCTGCCGCGGGGATCAGCAGCAGGTTGATCTGGCGCATGCCATTGCCCACGGTGCGGCGCATGGCCGCGGCGTCGCGGCTGGAGGCCATGCGACTCAGGGTTGGGAACAGCACCGTGGCGACGGCCACGCTGAACATCCCCTGAGGGAGCATGTAGACGCGGAACGCGTTATCGATCGCCCGTGGGGCTTCGTCGGAGACCAGGCCGCCGAAGGCCGAGTTGATCAGCTGGTCGAGGTTGACGATCCCGAGACCGATTGTCACCGGAAGCATCAACATGAACACCTGCTTGATGCGCGGGTCGTGCCAGTCGATGTGAACTTGCAGGCGGAAGTCGATCCGCCCGAGCGCGCCAAATGCCAGCAGCACTTGCACACCGGTTGCCACCAGGACGCCGATCGCAAACGCGTAGATCTCGTCGCTTCCGTGAAAGTGAGGCGCTAGCACGACCAGCAGCACGATGATCACTAAGTTCCACACGGCGGGAGAGATCGCGGGGATAGTGAAGTGGTCATAGGACTGCAGGATCCCCACGAGCAGGCCGTTCAGGCCGAGTAGCAGCACGACGGGGAACAGCACCTGGGAGAGACCCACCGTCAGACCGGTTTGCGCCACCAGCTTCGGCCCGATGAACAGCGGCATGATCACCCCAGCGGCGAGGATGAAGAAGGCCACGATCGCCCCAAGGCCGATCAGCATGATCCAGAACAGGGTCGAGGCTAGCCGCAGCGCCTCCTTGCGGCGTCCCTTCTGGAGCAGGTCGGTGAACACCGGGACGAACGCCGCCGACAGCGCGGACTGGGCGAACAGCTGCGCCACGAGATTCGGAACCAGGTTCGCAATTGTGTAGGCAGACGCGAACGGGCTGGTTCCGAAGTAGCTCGCGAAGACGATTTCGCGGGCCAGTCCCACGATCCGCGAGATGCCTGTGCCAATCGAGAAGATTGCCGTGTTGCGAGCAACACGCCCGCCGCCACTCGGTGGCCCCCCACCCGAGGCCACCTCCTCCTCCAAGGAGGTCTCGCCTTCTGCGGCCTGCGCTCCGCCTGGCGACGCTGCGCCCTGGCCGATCGGCTGCCCCTGGCTCGCGGGCTGCTCGGCTTCTCCGGTGGCGGACAAGGCCGCTATAGTACGGCGCTCCGCGGCGCGCCCGCAGCTTCTCTGTGACGCCCCGCGGCATCTAGTTATGGCCAACATCCACTCCCAGAAGAAGCGGATCCTCCGTGCCGAGCGCGAGCGCTTGGAGAACCGGCGCTACACCTCCGCGATCAAGACCTACTTCCGTCGGCTCGAGTCAACGATGGCGAGCGACGACACCGCGACGGCCGACGCCGAGCACAAAGAGCTCGTCAGCACGATCGACAAGGCCGTCAAGCGCGGCGCGATGCACAAGAACACTGGCGCCCACCGCAAGTCGCGTGCCGCCAGGCTTCGCGCCGGCATTTCGTCAGAGTCCTAGCTGGTTTCTCTAGGTTGTGATCGTCTCGATCGCTCGCAGTGCGATCGTGTCCTCGTCCAGTGCGGCTGAGGTCGAACGGCTGGAGGCGAGCACCGCGCCACCGCGCGAGTCGAGCTCTAAATCGGCCAGCGCGCCCAGGGCCTGGCGCAGCCGGTCGGGATCGGTGCGGGTCACGTCCGCGATCAACCGCTCCGCCGCGCGCGCGGGCATGCGCAGCCCGCGCTTGACCTCGGCCACAGACTCGCCCGCGCGCAGACGCAGCGCGATCGCGAGCGCATCGCGCAGCCGCTGAGCCATCAGATACATCAGCCCGGGCAGTCGCTCGCCCTGCTCGCGTAAACGCAGATAGGACAGCGTCGCCTCCTGGGTGTCACCACCGACGAGCGCATCGGCCAGCGCGTATGCCCGCCACTCCGCCGAGTGCGCCGCACGGTGCTCGATGTCCTGCACCCCCACCCGCCTCCTCGCGGCCTGTGAGGGAGCGGCCTCCAAAGTGTCGGCCTCCCCGGAATCGCCTTCCAGCGCGAGCTTCTCGAGCTCCCGCAGCAGCCGCTGCTGGCGCTCGCCCACCTGGGCGACCAGCGCTTTCGCCGCTGCCGCGTCGAGCCCGAGGCCCATGCGCGCGGCCTGCTCGCGCGCCCACTTGGCCAGCTCCCACGGCTTGACCGTCGCCTGAGGTACGACCTGCCCGCCCGCGCGTTTGACCGCCTCGTGGACCGCCGCCGGCGCCTTGGCGCGACTGTCCTCGCGCGCGAACAGAGCCACGGTGGTGTCCGGTGGCATCGCCTTCATCGCATCCGTTAGGTGCTTCTCCACATCGGCCTGTCGCCAGCGCTCCACCCCTTCAACGAGGATCACGCGCCGGCCCACCGTCAAGGTCATCGCCGCGAGCGCGTCCGCCACCCCGATGGGCGTTCCCGCGTCGCCCTCGAGCAGCTCAACATTGCCGGCGCCGCCCTCCCCTTCCGCCAGCGCGCGCAGACCGGCGCGGCGCTCGGCGACCGCGCCGTGGTCGTCGCCGTGGATCAGATATGCGGGCTTCAGCTCGGCCACTGGCGACCGAGTGTATGCGCCTGCGAAGATGGCTCGCAGCGAGCTCTAGACGACCGAGAGGCAAGCGAGGCCATGATGCAAGGAGCGTGGCGTACCGATCGCCGATCAGATGCGATCGTCGATCGGCCAGCACGCGAGCGACGGAGGACGCAGCGTCGCGCCGCTTATCGTTCGTCTAGCGCACGACGAGGTTGACGAGCTTGCCGGGCACGACGATCTCCTTGACAACCTCTTTCCCGTCCACATGGGCCTTCACGTTGGGCGCGGCTCGGCACAGCTCCTTCAGCTCCTCCGCGCTCGCGTCCGTCGCGGCCTGCACGCGGTCGCGTAGCTTGCCGTTGACCTGGCAGACCAGCTCGTATACGTCGCGCTCCAGCAGGGCTTCATCGGCCTGGGGCCAGGGCTCTTCCCACACACGCTTGCCGGTTAGACGGTCGTAGACGTCCGCGCAGATGTGGGGTGCGAACGGGAACAGCAGCGATGCGGCAGTGGCGAGCGCGAAGCGCAGCGTCTCTACCTCAGTGGACTCGCGCAGCCGCGAGCATTCGTTCAGCAACTCCATCACCGCGGCGATCGCCGTGTTGAACGCGAACCTGCGCAGATCCCCCGACACCTTGTCGATCGCCCAGTGTGCCTTACGCAACAGTGCGAGATCGTCGCCCTCCGCCGCTGTCGACCCCAACAATTCGCCCATCGGCGTGCCTGCCCGCTCGGCGGTCTCGGCCGCCAGGCGCCACAGCCGGGCGAGAAACCGGTGTACGCCCTCCATGCCCTCATCAGACCAGTCCGCGTCCTGGTCGGGCGGGCCGATGAACAGGATGTAGCAGCGAGCCGTATCGGCGCCGTAGCGCTCCACGATCGACGCGGGCGAGACGACGTTGCCCCGGGACTTGCTCATCTTTGCGCCGTCCTTCGTCACCATCCCCTGCGTGAACAGCGCCTTGAAAGGCTCCTGGAAATCGAGATGCCCGAGGTCGGCGAGCGCCTTTGTGAAGAAGCGTGCGTACAGCAAATGCAGAATCGCGTGCTCGACTCCGCCGATGTACTGGTCCACCGGCATCCACTCGCGCAGCGCCTCCCGCGCCCACGCCGCCTGGTCGTTGCGTGCGTCGCAATAGCGCAGGAAGTACCACGACGAGTCCACGAAGGTGTCCATCGTGTCCGTCTCCCGTTTCGCGCTCTCCCCGCAGGAGGGACACTTCGTGTTCACCCACTCCTCCGCCGCCGCCAGCGGCGAGCGACCCTTCGGCGTGTAGTCCTCGATGTCGGGTAGCTCCACCGGGAGCTCGTCCTCGGGCACGGGCATCATCCCGCACTTCTCGCAGTAGACGATCGGGATCGGGCATCCCCAGTAGCGCTGTCTGGACACCAGCCAGTCGCGTAAGCGATAGTTGACCGACGCGTGGCCCTTGCCCTCGCGGTCCAGCCATTGCACGATCGCGCCGAGCGCCTCGCGGTTGGCCATGCCGTCAAAGTCGGGGTGCGAGTTGACGAGCGTGCCGTCGCCAGCATACGGCAGCCCCTGCTCATCCCCCCCATCCTCTGGAGGGGTGGGCGGGCCTTCAATGACGCGGCGGATCGGCAACCCGTACGCGCGCGCGAATGCGTAATCGCGCTCGTCGTGGCCCGGGACCGCCATGATCGCGCCGGTGCCGTACTCCATCAGCACATAGTCGGCCACATACATCGGGATTTGCTCGCCGTTGACCGGGTTGGTGACCGTCCGTCCCAGCGGGACTCCAGTCTTTGGCTTCTCGGCGTTGCCGCGCTCCTCGTTCGACTCGTTCAACGCGTGGTTGATGTACTCGTGCACGTCCCCCTCGTGGGGAGTGCCCTCGACGAGCCGCAGTACGTCCGGGTGCTCTGGTGCCATCACGAAGAACGTCGCGCCGAACAGGGTGTCCGGGCGAGTCGTGAACACGGGGTAGTCGATCTGCATCTCCTCGCAGCGGAACGTCACCTCAGCGCCCTCTGAACGCCCGATCCAGTTGCGCTGCATCGTCTTTACGTGCTCGGGCCACTCAATCTCATCGAGATCGCCCAGCAACCGCTCGGCGTAATCGGTGATGCGTAGGAACCACTGCTCGAGCTGCCTGACCTCCACGAGCGCGCCGCAGCGCTCGCAGCACCCCTCACTGTCCACCTGCTCGTTGGCGAGCACCGTCTGATCGTTCGGACACCACTTGACCGCCGCCTCCTTGCGGTAGGCGAGCCCAGCATGAAAAAGCTGGAGAAATATCCACTGCGTCCAGCGGTAATAGCTCGGCTCGTGCGTCGCCAGCTCACGCGACCAGTCGATCGAGATCCCCCAGCGACGGAACTGGCGCTGGAACGAGGCGATCGACTCGGCCGTCGAGTCACGCGGGTGCACGCCCGTCTTGATCGCATGGTTCTCGGCGGGCAGCCCGAAGGCGTCATAGCCCATCGGGTGCAGCACGCGGCGACCAAGGCGACGGTGATAGTGCGCGATCGCGTCGCCGACCGAGTAGACCTTGAGATGACCGATATGGGGCTCGCCGCTCGGATAGGGGAGCATCTCGAGCACATAGGAGCTCGGCGTCTCGCCGATGGCGGCTGACACGCTCGGATCCGACATGTGGGCGCCGCCCTCGTTGGCGACCTCCCAGGTGCGCTCCTCAGCCCACACCGCCTGCCAGCGGGGCTCTATCTCCTGTGGGTCGAAGCGATACTCAGCCATCGGAGATCGCAGATTAGCTCCCTGCCCTCCGCGGCGAGGACCGCTCAGCGACCGCCGAAGATGCGCAGCAGGGTGAGGAAGATATTGATCACGTTGATGAACACGCCGGTGGCGATCCACACGACGTCGCGCTCAGTGGCCTGGCGGCGGATGATCTGAAAGTAGATCGCCAGGTAGGCGCTGACGATCACATAGATCGCGAGGTTGAGTAGGAAGTGTTCGCCGGAGCCGATCAGGATCAGCACGATGCTGAGCGCGAAGACCCCCAGCAGCGCGAAGAACAGTGGGCGCATCCAGCGGATCAGGTCGCGCGAGGTGGCAAAGCCGTATGAGCCCATCACCCCGACCGTCAGCACAGTGCCACCGGCGGCCTGGTAGATCGCGTTGGGGTCAGCCGTCGAGTACTCGGCGATCACCGGTCCGAGCCCGAGCCCAAGCAGCAGCGCGAGCGCGAACAGCCACGTCATTCCCATCGGGCCTTCACGCAGGGGTGAGACAAACATCTGCACCAGAACCATCCCGAAGAATCCAAACTCGCAAATCTCGGCGGTTCCGAACGGCAGATCACGCCCGATATAGGTGCCTGCGGCGGCGAAGGCAAGCGCCATGGCAACCAGAAACATCACCTGGCCCAGCAGAAATGTCGAGCTGGCCGCTCGAGCGCCGGCGCGTGCGTCGAAGATACTCAGTGATCTCTGCTTCGCCGAGGCTGCGAACGGATTATCAGGCGGCATCTGCGGTCTCCCCCCGCTCGGGGTTTCTGAGTGCCCTCACGGTAGCGCAACGAGGGTGTCGATTGTTGGAAATCGCGTGCAAATCAGCATGGTCCCCCGGTTCCGCACGCCGGAGGTTAGCGGGCGAGTTCCTGTTCCTGGATGCGCGGGCTCAGCGAGCGCACCAGCTCCACGATCTGAGCCGGAGCCGTGCGCGGCGAGCCCGCTGCAAACGGCGGCTGCGGGTCGTACTCGATGCCGAGCTGGATCGCCTGGGCAACCGAATCTCCTGCGATCCGAGCGGCCAGCGTGAGCGCCATGTCGATGCCCGCCGACACGCCTGCGGCAGTGACGAGCTTCCCGTCGAATACCACGCGCTCTGAGACCGGCTCGGCGCCAAGACGGCGCAGTTCCTCCATCGCCAGCCAATGACTCGTGGCGCGCTTGCCCTCGAGCAGCCCGGCGGCGGCAAGGATCAGCGAGCCAGTGCACACGGACGTCGTCCAAGTACTCGTGCGGTCCGCGGTCCGCAGCCATTCGAGCACGGCGTCGCCCGCCCGCGCCACGACGTCGCCGGGGCCGCCGGGGACAAGCACGATGTCCGGCTGGGCGACCTCGGTGAGTAAGCGCTCGGGCAGCAACGTGAGCATGCCGTTGTCGGTGCGCACCGGACCGAGCTCGGCGGCCACGAACGCGACGTCTGCACCGGGAAGCCGGCTCAGCACCTCGTACGGTCCGATTGCGTCGAGCGCCGTCAACCGGTCATAGACCACGACCGCGATGTTGATGGGCTTGGCTAGCTGCTGGTCATATGCGTGTTGGTCGCTCATGCGGCTGTCTCCTCGGCGGTGGGGGCTTGGAAGCGCCGCCGGTACTCGGCGGGGCCGACGTGTAGCGTGCGCAGGAAGGCTCGGCGCATGGTCTCGGCGGTCGCGAAGCCGCAGGCGGCGGCGATCGCGCCGATTGGATCGTCCGTGTCCTCGAGTCCTCGCCGCGCCGCCTCGAGACGCACCCGCTCGACGTGGCGGGCCGGGGTGACGCCCGTTTCCGCGCGAAAGACGCGGGCGAAATGCCGCGGGCTCATGTGGGCATGAGCGGCGAGCGCCTCCACCGATAGATCGTCCGCGGGGTTCTCAAGCGCATAGCGCTGCACCTCGCGCAACGGCTCGCGCTCGGGTTGCTGCGCGGCGAGCGTGGCGCTGAACTGCGATTGGTTGCCGGGGCGGCGCAGGAACAGCACGAGATGGCGCGCGATCTGAAGCGCCGTGTCGCGGTCGAGGTCCTCCTCGACGAGCGCCAGCGCCAGGTCCATGCCAGAGGTTACGCCGGCTGACGTCCACACGGCGCCGTCGCGGATGAAGATCGGCTCTGGATCGACATGCACGTTGGGATGGCGACGGGCCAACTCCTCGGCTGACGCCCAGTGCGTGGTCGCGCGGCGACCGTCGAGCAGTCCCGCCGCGGCGAGCAGGAACGCGCCCGTACACACCGAGGTTACGCGTCGTGTCCGCGATGGCGCCTGGGAGATCCAGTCGAGGAGCGCGTCATCGGCCGCCGCGTCGAGCGCGCCCAGGCCACCACCAGCCACGATTAGGGTGTCGATCTCAGGGGGCGCCTCTGCCAGGACGCCATGCGGCAGCACCGTTAGACCGCTCGACGTGCGCAGCGGCGCGCCATCCCGGCTGAGAATCCGTATTTCATAACCGCGCTCGGACCGACCTGTCGCCTCGATCAGCTGCTGAGCCCCGGCGAACACCTCGAGCGGACCGGCGATATCGAGACTCTGTACGCCCGGATAGGCGACGATGACGATCTGGCGTGGGGCTTGAGTGACCCGATCTCGGGCCAGAGCTTTGAGATATGGGGCTGGAGCGCGAGACATAACCCGATCATGACCCAAGACCGGCTTGTCCGCAAGGACATTTTTCCCACGTTTTCTGCCATACTTTCCAGTGCACATCTCATGGCGGTGCACCAGCCTTGCGCGGTTTACCATTGGCCGGATGGAGTCTGACCATGTGTCCGCGCAGGTGACCGACATCGTCGAGGCCGCCGAACGTACGGCGGCAGAGCTGCGCGCACAGGCCGAGGCGCGGGTCCGGGAGCGAATCGCCGAGGCCGACCGCGCCGCCGACAACCGCGTGGGAGCAGCCGAGGAGGAGGCCGAGGAGATCCTCCACGCCGCCCGCTCACAGGCCGAGTCCGCCAGGAACGAAGCCGTATCGGCGGTCGGAGAGATTCACGGTGAGGCCGAGGAGCGTCTGCGGGAGGCTGAGCGGGCACGCAGCTCGGCGCATGAGGAAGCTGAGCAAACCCGCACGACGGCCCGCGAGCAGGCCGAGCAGATACGTATCGATGCACGCGAGGAAGCAGAGCGCACGCTGGGTGAGAGCAGCACGCAGGCCGAGGACGCGCTGGCAAGCGCACAAGCAGAGGCCGCCCAGATCCTGACTGTGGCACAGGAGCGGGCAAACCAGTTGCTCACCGAGGGCCGGGAGGAATCCGAGCGGGTGCTCGCCGCCGCAAGGCAGGAGTCCGAGCGGCTATCAGCGAGCTCGCGTGAGGAAGCCGCCCGAGTAGCCGCCGAGGCCCGCGAGCAGACCGAGCGCCTCCTCGCCAGCGGCGGCGAGGACCTCGACCGCCTGCGCGCCGAGGCGCAAGAGCAGGCCCAGCAGGTGCGCGCCAAGGCGCGAGCCGACGCCCGTGAGATCGTCAGCGAAGCTCACGTGGCAGCGCGCGAGGTGCTGCGCGAGGGGACGGAGCTCTCGCGCAATCTGCGCGAGCTGTCTGTCTCGCTGCGCAACAACGCTGAGCGACTGCTGCGTGACGTGCGCCTCGCACACGGCGGCATGACCGCGCGGCTGGACCAGGCCGGGCCGGGCGCCGGCGCACGAGGCCCTGAGGAGCCCGGCGAAGATCTCGACGTGCCGGAGTTCATCCCCCCGGGATAGCAACCAGTCCACCACGGCAAACCCTCGAGCACAGCCCCACTGATCCCAGCCCGGCGTTATACGATGGTTGGTGACTCGGGGCTATAGCTCAGCTGGGAGAGCGCCGCCATGGCATGGCGGAGGTCGTCGGTTCGATCCCGACTAGCTCCACTGAACTCGTCTGTGCGTTGACCGCCGGCACACGACGACACCACCGATCGGATCTCCGTATCGGCATACTTGTTGGCACATCCCTCTAGCCGGAGGAGCACCACGATGAAGAACCAGCTTCCCGCTGGCCCGCGCATGCCCGCCGTGCTGCAGACGCTCGGTACGTGGAACCGTCCCACTGCCTTCTTGAGCCGCTGTCGAGCACGCTATGGCAAGCGCTTCACGATCCGCTCCCTGGGTCAGCCGCCGTTCGTGGTGCTGTCCGACCCGCAGGACATCAAGGAACTGTTCACGGCCCCACCCGAGGTGCTGCACCCGGGCGAGGGGGCCAGGATCCTGCAGCCGATCGTCGGCCGCCACTCGGTGATCCTGCTCGACGAGGCGCCCCATCTGGAACAGCGCAAGCTGCTGCTGCCGGCCTTCCACGGCGAGCGGATGCAGGCTCTGGCTGGGCTGATGGGAGAGCTGACCAAGCGCGAGGTGTCGCGCTGGCCGTGCGAGGAGACGATCGAGCTGCATCCGCGCCTGCAGCACCTGACGCTCGAGATCGTCCTACGCGCGGTATTCGGACTGGAGCAGGGCGCGCGCCTCGAGGGGTTGCGCGAGCTGCTCACCGAGCTGCTGGCGTTTGGTGATAACCCGCTGTCGATCCTGCCCCTCCCCCGACACCCGCTGGCCCAGCGCTTGCTGAGCAGCCGCGGGCCGGTGGCCAAGCTGGAGCGGCTGGTGGCACAGGCCGACGAGCTCATCTTCGCGCTGATCGAGGAACGCCGCCGCGACGGCGCTGAGGGCGCGGATGTGCTGGCACTGCTGCTGGGGGCCGAGCACGAGGACGGCTCGCCGATGAGCCCTACTGAGCTGCGCGACGAGCTGGTAACGGCGCTGGTGGCAGGACACGAGACGACCGCCTCACAGCTGGCCTGGGGGTTCACGCAACTCTCGCGCGAGCCGGCGGTGGTGGAGCGCGTGGTCAAGGAGCTCGAGGATGACTCTGAGGATGAGTACCTGACGGCCACCATCAACGAGATCATGCGCCTGCGACCCGTTCTGCCAAACGCCGAGCCCCGCCTGGTCAAGCAGCCAATCCAGATTGGCGGCGTCACCTATCCAGTCGGGGTGGTGTTGACCGCCAACGCCTACCTCGTGCACCACGATCCAGAGATCTACCCCGAGCCCCACGCCTTCCGCCCGGAGAGGTTCATGGAGAACCCCCCGGGGACCTACACCTGGATTCCGTTCGGGGGCGGACGCCGGCGCTGTCTGGGCGCGAGCTTTGCGCTGCTCGAGATGAAGGTGGTGCTGCGCGAGGTGCTGGAGCGCTATGAGCTGGAGCCCACAGGCGAGCGTCCCGAGACAGCGCGCAGGCGTGGCATCACAATCAGTCCCGCCAAGGGCTGTCAGATCATCCTTCGCAACCGCCTCGGAGCCCGGGAATCCTCGCCTGAGGTCCCCCTGGGCGCGGTGGCCATGGTCTGAGCAGACCAAGGATGAAGTTCAGCGTGCGTCCGTACGCTTCTCCGCGAGAGCGCGCGCCGAAGAACCTGTTTCAAGAAGATTGGCACGTCCGGGTGTGTCCCTGGACGCGGCGCTGGACCGATCGAAGATCCATGGGATCTTCGATCGTCGCCACGTGACGGCTTGCGCATGCCACCAGCATGCGCTTCGCCGGGTGGGTGGGCATTCGATCTGTCCCAGCTTGATCCATGAACACCCCGACCACACCACCTATCTCGAAACAGGTTCTGAGCGACCTACCGTGCCGGCTGGTGGCGCACACGGTCGCGCACCTCGGCGTAGCGCAGCGCCTCATACGCGATCAGCGCAGAGAGCAGCGCCGCGAGGATCCCGAGCGTCACCAGCGCCGGCAGCGCCGCCCCCGCGGGCAGCAGCGCGAGCAGGACGATTGCGCATACGAGCCGGCGGCGGTTGAGCGTCCGCATGTTGCGTAGTCGGAACGCGACGTGGGCGAGCAGGTACAGCGCGGCACCACCGAGCAGCGCGGCCGCCGGGATGAGCTTAAGTGGATCGTCCACGTGGCCGATCGTGCGCTTGATCCCGACCGCGATCAGCGCGATGCCGGCGACCATCGGGAAGTGCAGATAGGAGTAGGAGTCGCGCGCGATCTCGTTGCGCTCGCGTCCCTCCTCGGCCCGCGCCAGGCGCCGTCCGGCAACGATCGCGACGACATCGAAGTACACCCACCACAGCGCCGCCGTTACCACTACGCCGAGCACCGCAGCCGCGACGATGCCCGCGCCGATCACGGTCTTGGCGCCGACGCCGATCGCGACGATCGACTCGCCCAGCGCGATGATCACGATCAGCCCGTGACGCTCGGCGAAGTGCCCAGGCACGAGCTTCCAGCCCTCGGCGCCGAACAGGTATGGCCCGCCCATGTCGAGCACCAGCGCAAGCCCCCACAGGCTGAGCTGAAGCGTCCCGTTGGTGAACGCCGCACAGAACAACAGCCCGGCGCCGGTCGCCGTGCTGCCGGCCAGCCCGATCACCGAATGACGCAACGCCGCGTCCTCGCGGCTGGCAAGCATGAACAGCACGATGTGCGCCGCGCGCACCGCTGCGTAAGCACACGCGAACAGCAGCGCCTCGGAGCCGAACGCTCCCGGCACACATAGAGCGGCCACAAGAAACGCGGCCATCGCCGCGAACATCGCCAGGCGCACCGCGCCCTCCTCCGGATCGACGACGCTCGTCAGCCATGCATACCCGGTCCAGGACCACCACAGCATCCCTAGCACGAGCATCCCCTTGAGCATCCCTTCCCAGGTCGGCGTCCGCGCGATCAGCGTCGTGCACTGCGTCAACGCCAGCACGAACACCAAGTCGAAGAATAGCTCGAGCGGCGTCACCCGCTCGCCCTCGCGCATCACGGCACTCACGCGCGGGGCGCGGTTGGAGGCGGTTGTGCTCACACCGCCATCTTCGCAAGTCCCGGCGGTTGGGCCCCCAAAGAGCACCTAACAAAAAGATCGGCACGTCCGGATGCGCACCTGGACACGGGGCTGGACCACCGATAGGAGATCAAATGCTATCTCCTATCGGCCAGCAGATCAACGGGATCTTCGATCGTCGCCACGTGACGGCTTGCACGTGCTGGGCGATCCTGGATGATCGGCAGCGTGCGCTGCGCCGGGCGGGCGGGCATCCGATCCGTCGGGTGGGTGGGCATTCAATCATCCATGCACGCCCCGACCGCACCGCCTATTTTGTTAGGTGCTCTACCCGCTCTCACTCACGGCCCGGGCCGGCGCCTCTCCCCACAGCTGCTCCAGCCGATAGAACGCGCGCGTCTCGGGCGTAAAGATGTGGACCACCACGTCGAGATAATCCATCAGGATCCAGTCCGCCTTGGCCTGACCCTCGACGCGGCGCGGCAGCGTGTCGTGCTCGCGCTTTACCCCCTCGAGGATTCCGTTGTGGATCGCCTTGGTCTGGCGGCCGGTGTTGCCCGTGCAGATCACAAAGTAGTCGGTGTACCCGAGCACGCCGCGCAGATCGAGCTCCACCAGATCTTGGGCCTTCTTGTCCGTTGCATAGCGTGCGATCTCGCCGAGAAGCTCCTCAGGCCGCATCAGCTTCCAACCTCAGATCCCGCGCGATACAGGTCGTGCTCGGCTATGTACGCCGCCACCGCGGGCCCCACCAGCTCCTCGATTGGCTCTCCCTTCGCGACGTGCTCGCGCACGAGGGAGGATGAGATCTCAATCACGGGCATCTCCAGGAATCTCACGCCGCCCGCCCCGCGTTCGGTGGCCGCCGCCCGCCCATCGGTTCTCCTCAGCGGGGCGAGGATATCAAGCATCTCCCGCCGACCGGTCGATCCCACGCGTGCAGCGACCGCCAAATCCGCCAGCGCGAAGAACTCTCCCGGCTCGCGCCACACCGGCATTGTGCGCGCCGTGTCCGCTCCCACGATGAACGTCAGCTGCGCGTCCGGATAGCTGGCATGTATCGCTCTCAGAGTATCCACCGTATAGGACGGTCCGCCGCGCTCGATCTCTAGCTCACAGACGACCAACCCCGCCTCATCGCCCACCGCTAGATGGCACATCTGAAGGCGGTGGGCTGGGCCGGGATCATCCACGGCGGGCTTGTGCGGAGCGCCGTGCGCTGGCATCAGCACCACGCGCTGCAACCCCAGCTCTCCGAAAGCGTGGCGCGCGAGCGCCAGGTGCCCCAGGTGCGGCGGGTTGAACGTCCCGCCGAGGATGCCGATGCGGGTCACCGGCAGGTCAACCGCGGATATGCCCGTCGCCCTCGATGAGGTACTTGAAGGTGCACAGCTCGCGCAACCCGATCGGCCCGCGCGCGTGCAACTTCTGTGTGGAGTTGCCGATCTCCGCGCCCATCCCGAACTCACCCCCGTCGGTGAACCGTGTCGAGGCGTTTACGTACACGCATGCAGCGTCTACCCCGAGCTGAAAAGCCCTCGCCACAGCCGTGTCGCGGGTGACGATCGCCTCGGAGTGCCCGCTGCCGTAGCGGCCGATGTGCTCGATCGCGTCCTCTGCTGAATCGACCACCCCGATCGCGATCGTGAGGTCCAGGTACTCGGTCTCCCAGTCCTCCTCGGTGACCTCTTCTAGCGCGTCGCCAGCTTGCGGTCCAGCGATGGCGACAGTGCGCTCGTCCGCTCGCAAACGCACCCCCGCAGCCCGCAGAGACCGAACGATCCTGGGCACGAACTCCGCGGCTACAGCCTCGTGCACGAGCAACGTCTCGGCCGCGTTGCAGACGCCCGGACGCTGGACCTTGGCGTTGATCACGATCGCCTCCGCCTGATCCACGTCGGCAGACGCGTCGACATACACGTGGCAGTTTCCAGATGCCGCGTAGATCACCGGCACCTTGGCCACGTCCTTCAGCGCCGCCTTCAACCCCTCGCCCCCCCGGGGGATGATCAGATCGACGGTCTGGATCTGGGTCGCGAGCTCCGCCAGCTCCTCCCTGCCGCCACCAGCCACGAGGCTCACACAGCCCTGTGGCAACCCGGCAGAAACCGCGGCCTCCGCGGCGATTTGGGCAAGCGCGGCGTTGGAGTGCATCGCCGAGGACGATCCCCGCAGGACGATCGCATTACCCGACTTCAGGCACAGCGCGGCCGCGTCTATCGTGACGTTCGGCCGCGCCTCGTAGACGACCGCGACCACCCCCAGCGGTACACGCACCTTGCGCACATCCAACCCGTTCGACAGCCTGTGACCGTCGATCACCTCACCCACCGGGTCACCCAGCGCCACGATCTGCCGGACCGCCTTCGCGATGCCCTCGATCCGCGCCTCGTCCAGCCGCAGCCTGTCGAGCAGCGCGTCGCCGATCTCCGCGTCGCGGCCGGCGTGCATGTCGCGCGCGTTCGCTTCGAGTATCTCCTCTGTGCGCTCTTGGAGCGCCGCCGCGATCGCCTCCAACGCCGCGTCCTTCGTGGCGGTGTCCACGCGCGCGAGGGCCCGCGCCGCGCGCTTGGCGGAGCGGCAGATGTCCGCGACTTGAGAGGTGACGGTGGCCATGGCTCTACAGGGTACGACGGTCAGTCGAGAACCAGATAGTCGCGGTGCACGGCCTCGTCGGTTGCGCGCGGCAACAGCTCGCGAACGGCCGCCGACTGCATCCCCATCACCTGGCGCAGCTCCGAGGCGGAGTAGTTGCAGATGCCCTTTGCCAGCGGCCTCAATCGCCCCCCGGCTGCCGCGTCCCGTTCGATGATGTCCACCGCGTCGCCGGCGTCGAACTCGTCCTGCACATCCACCACTCCGACCGGCAGCAGGCTGGCGCTTGCCTCCCGCACCGCGCGCGCAGCGCCCTGGTCGACGATCAGCCTGCCCCGCGCGGGCTTCGCGTACTTCAGCCACAGCTTGAAGCTCGAGTACTTAGCCTCGCGCGGCGCGAACCGGGTCCCCTCGTGGCCGCCCGCGAGCACCGCCTCGAGCGCCTCCGGGCGCAGGCCGTTGCAGATCACGGTCTCGATCCCCGCCGCGGTCGCCATGTCCGCCGCCACCACCTTCGAGCGCATTCCGCCCGATCCCAGCGGCGAGGTCGTGTGGCCGATCTCGAGCTCCTCGAGGGCGTCGAAGTCGCTGACCTCCTCGACCAGCGTCGCGCTCGCATCGATTCGCGGATCGGCGCTGTAGAGGCCGTCGATATCCGTCAGCAGCACCAACAGATCGGCAGATACGAGCAGCGCCACCTGCGCCGCGAGAAAGTCGTTGTCGCCGAAGGAGATCTCATCGGTGGCGGTCGTGTCGTTCTCGTTGATCACCGGCAGCACCCGCCACTCCAGCAGCGTGGCGAGCGTCTGACGCGCGTTGAGATAGTGCGTGCGGGCGCTCATGTCGAAGAAGGTCAGCAGCACCTGCGCGCTCGTCACGCCCCGCTCGCGCAGCAGCTCGTCATAGATGCGGTACAGCTTGCCTTGGCCGACCGCGCTCGCCGCCTGCAACTCTCCGATCGAAGTCGGGCGCTGGGGCAGCTCCATCACGCGCATCCCCCGCGCGATCGCGCCGCTGGTGACGACGATCACCTCCACGCCTTCCCGGTGCACGCCGGCGAGCACCTCGCATGCGCGCGCGAGCGTCTCCACGCGCGGCTCGCCGTCCCCGTCGGTGACGACGCTCGATCCCAACTTGACCACTACGCGTCTCATGCACGGGAGCCTACGGGGCCGCGCTCCCTACGGGGCCGCGCTCGGGTCCAGCTCGAAGGCGACACCCGCGATCTCGATCTCGTCCCCCGGCTGGAAGCCCTCGGCCTCCAGCGCGCGCAACACTCCGATCTTTCGCAGCCTGCCCTCGACGTAGGCCATCGCGTCCTCGTTCTCGATGTCATAGCGCTCGAGCAACCGCTCGATCCCCTTGCCGCGCACGGCGAATGCCCGCGGCCCGAGCTTCTCGACGCGAAAGCCACCGGCTGGCGCTGGGCGAAAAACGATGTGCTCGGCCAATTCCTCCTCGTCCACGTCGATGCCGGTTCTTACGGTCGTGTCCCCTGCGAGTGTGGTGCTCCAGGGTGCGACGCTCTGCAACAACTCACTCGCGAGCTCCTGTAATCCAGCACCGGTAGCGCTCGACGTGACGATCACCGCCACCGCCGGCCCAAGCCGGCCTTCCCACTCCGCCACCGCCGCCTTCGCGCGCTCCTCCGTCACGAGGTCCACCTTGGACAGCGCCAGCACGCGCGGCAGCCGTGCCAGGCGCTCGTCGTGCGCGGCCAGCTCCCGCTCGATCACCGCGTGGTTGAGCGCCGCATCGGCATCCTCGCCCGCGGTCAGCTCGGGGGCTATATCCAGCACGTGGACGAGCAGGCGCGTGCGCTCCACGTGCGCGAGGAAGTCGTGTCCCAGCCCGGCGCCCGCGCTCGCCCCCTCGATCAGCCCGGGAATATCGGCGACCACGAGCTGGCGTTCCTCGCCTTCGAGCACCCCCAGCACCGGTGAAAGCGTCGTAAACGGGTAGTCGGCCACCTTCGGCGCGGCGCGCGTGAGTCGCGACAAGAGCGATGACTTACCGGCGTTTGGCAATCCCACGAGGCCGACATCCGCGAGCAGCTTCAGCCGGAGCTCCAGCCAGCCTTCCTCTCCCTGAAGGCCGCGCTCTGAGAAACGTGGTGCCTGGCGGGTCGGCGTGGCAAAGCGCTTGTTCCCCTTGCCACCGGAGCCGCCGCGCGCCACCGTCGTCCGCTGGCCCGCCATCAGCAGTTCCCAGCGCCCCGCACGCAAATCCCCATCCTCGCCATCCGGCCCAGCCGAACCGGTCACCTGGGTTCCGGGGGGCACCCCGATCACCAGGGTCTCCCCGTCCGCTCCGTGACGCAGCGAGCCCTCACCGTGCCCGCCTCGCCCGGCGCGATGGTGCGTCTTGCGCCGAAAGCTCTGCAAATCTCGCAGCGAGTCGTCGCACACCAGCACCACGTCTCCACCGCGTCCGCCGTCGCCGCCGTCGGGCCCTCCGCGCGGCACGTGCGCTTCGCGGCGAAAGCCCACGCAGCCGTCGCCGCCGGTGCCCGCCTGGACATGGATCCTCGCACGATCGTGCAGCATGGCCGTCATCGTGACAGCCCGGCCCGGATCTGCTCGATCAGGCGTGGGCCAGCTTGTGCGAGAAGTAGAAGCCCGCCGCGGCTACCGCGCCTGCCACGGCAACCGTGCCGATCACGCCTTTCCTGGGCAGGGCCTCACGCGCAGCGATCGTCGCGAGCACATCCACCGAGTCAACCACCGCACAGACGGCCTGCACACGCGGCCCAAACACGGGATCGTCGATCGTATGCAGGGTGGCGATCCCCAGGGCAAGATCCCGCGCGCCGAGCGACCTTACCAGATCACGCACGACCGGCTGCTCTGCATGACGCTTTCCCAGCCACCTCGAAGTAATTTGCTCGGGCGCCAGGAGCACCGCCACGCCCAGCGCAGCGCGTCCCGCTGCGAGCACCCACGCTCCCTGCCGTGGATTCATTGCGACTCGAAGATTACTCTAGTGTCTTGAGTCATAAATTCGGTCAGTGTTTGCCGGATGGATGGACGTGATCTGACGTTCGACGGTGCCGGTGAGTGTGTTCGTGGCACATGGCGGGCGGCGGCGGGCGTCAGGCGCCGGGAAACTCAAGCGTATTTATGACTCACGACACTAACTGGCGTCGCCGGCGGGCAGCACGCTCACCCGGCGCCCGTGACGCCCGGTGGTGAACTGCACGGTCCCCGCGGCGCGTGCATACAAAGTGTCGTCCTTGCCGATGCCAACGCCGGCGCCCGGCTTGAATTTGGTGCCGCGCTGGCGCACGATAATCTCCCCGCCGGTCACCGTCTGACCGGCGAACGTCTTCACGCCGAGTCTTTGCGCGTTTGAGTCGCGCCCGTTGCGGCTGGAGCCCAGCCCCTTCTTATGAGCCATGCTTGATCTCCGTGACCTCGATGCGCGTCAGCTCCTGGCGGTGGCCGGTGCGCCGCTTGTACCCGCGCTTGGGCTTGAACTTGAACACACGCAGCTTCTCCCCGCGCTCGTGGGCGATGACCTTCGCGGTCACCTTCACCTTGGCAAGGCCCGCCTTGTCGAACACGGCCTCCTCGGAGCGGTAGAGGATCGGCTCGAGCGCCACATCAGCGCCCTCCTCGACGGCGAGGCGCTCTACGAGCAGCTTCTGGCCATGCTCGACGCGGTACTGCTTGCCGCCGGTCTTCACGATCGCGTACATATCGTCTCTCTACTCTGGGGTGTTCGCCTGCGCTTTGGCAGCCGAACGGCGTCGCCCGCCCCTGCGGCCACGACGCCGAGGCTTGGATTGTAGGTCATCTCCGTCGCCGTCTGTCTCCCCGGCCCGATCTGGCGCCTCACCGTTCAGGGACAGCTCGGGCTCGAGCCGAGGCGCGCTCGACTGGATCTCACCCGGTTGGGATGCAACCGGCTCGGGCTTGGGCGCTGGGCGCCTGCCACCTCGCCGCCCGACTCCTCGGCGATCGGCCAGCGCCACTCCGGGACGCGGCGCGGGCTCGACCACCTCGCCGGACTCGTCGAGCAACAGCGCGCTCGCCGCGGTGCGTCCCACCTGGTCGATGCGCACCATCCGCTTCTCGCCGACATGAGCCGCGGCACCGGCGATCGAGATGATGTAGCCGTCGATTTTCGCCACCGCGTCGTCCACGTCGTACATATGCGGCTCGACGATCTCCACGAGCACCTCGTCGCCCTCGCGGAACGGCAATGCCCGCTCCTCAACCTCCGCGCGGGTGCCCTGAAACGTGATCGCGAAATGTTTTAGCTCGAGCCCTTCGGAACCCTCGAACAGGAACGACTTGCCCGTCTGCGCCTCGAGCCCGTGCAGCACGCGCGAGCCGTGCCCGATGAACTCCGCGGTCACCCGGGGGTTGATCTGCACGAGAAACGCCTCGACCTCCGGGAGCTCGACCGCGATGTCGCGCAGCTTTCGCTCGAACTCGATCGCGATCGTCTCCTCCGAGAGGATCACGCCTTCACCCTCGCATGTCGGACAGGGCCGACTCATGATCTCGCGCACGCCCTCAGTCACGTTCTGGCGGGTCATCTCGACCAGGCCGAGCTTTGACAGCTCGGCGGTGAACGTCTTCGTGCGATCCTCGTCGAGCGTCTTTCTCAGCGTCTTCATGACCGCGTCGCGGTTGCGCGCACGCGCCATGTCGATGAAATCGATCACGATGATCCCGCCGATGTCGCGCAGCCTGAGCTGGTTGACGACCTCCTCGGCGGCCTCTAGGTTCGTCTTTGTGATCGTGTCCTCGAGCCCCGCGCCTTTGCCGCGCCCGATGAAGCTGCCGGAGTTGACGTCGATCACGGTCAGCGCCTCGGCGTAGTCGATCATCAGGTAGCCCCCGCTGGGCAGGTCGACCCGCCGCGACATCACGCCCTCGATCGCCTTGTTCACGCCATATGCCTCGAACAACGGCTCCTTCTGTTCCCACAGCTCCACCCGCTCGGCCAGCTCCGGAGCGGTGCGCGTGAAGAACGACACCAGCCGGCGATACTGCTGCTCGTCGTCGACGATCGCGCGCTCGAAGTGCGCGGAGAAGATGTCGCGTACGACGCGCACGGACAGGTCGGCCTCCTGGAAGACGAGATCCGGGGCGGTCGTATCCTCCACCCGTTTGACGAGCACCTCGTGCAGCTTGTGCAGGTACTTCAGCTCGCGCTCGAAGTCCTCGCGCTTGGCGCCGTGGGCGGCGGTGCGCACGATCGCCCCACCGCCATCGAGGACCAGGCCGGCGGTCTGCCGGCGCAGACGTTCGCGCTCCTTGTCCTCCAGCCGACGGGACACGCCCACGCCCTCGCCGGTGGGGGCGTAGACCATGTAGCGCCCGGCGATCGTCAACTCCATCGACAGCCGCGCACCCTTCGTCTTCAGCGGATCCTTCACAACCTGCACCACGATCTCCTGCCCGGGCGCGAGCAGATCTGCGATCTTGCGCCCTGAGCCGGTTCCACGCCCGCGCTTGGGCGCCTCTACCCCGGGCAGCACGATCTCATCGACGTGCAGAAACCCGTTCTTCTCCAAGCCGATATCGACGAACGCGGCCTCCAGGCCAGGCAGTACGTTGTCGACCTTGCCCTTATAGATGTTGCCGACTATCGACCGGCCACCGCGGCGCTCCAGATAGAGCTCAGCGATGCGGTAACCGGCCTCAGGTGCTCCACTGCCGCGCTTGCGAGGACGATTCGCCGAGGTTCGCGAGGCGGCGGGCGTTCCGCTCGCCTCCAGAAGCGCCACGCGCGTCTCGGCGCGGTCGACGCTGACAAGCACTTGCTTTTTCAATTTTTTGATCCAGTCTTTTTGTCATATCAGTAGAGCGGCACGCGGCCCTTCAGCGCCGCTGAGGCGCGTGCCTGGACGTAGATTGACTGCAGCAAGCCTACGGCCAGAAGGGTGGTGATCACCGACGAGCCGCCATAGCTCATGAGCGGCAGCGTGACGCCGGTGATGGGCATGATCCCAATGGTCATGCCCACGTTTACGAACACTTGAAACATGAGCATAGCCGCTACGCCGGCTGCCACGAGCGACCCGAACAGGTCCTTCGACATGACCAGGATTCGCAGCGTGCGCCACATGAGCAGCGCGTACAACAACAGCACGAGGCCGGCGCCGAGGAAGCCGTACTGCTCACCGACGGCGGCGAAGATGAAGTCGGTGTCGTCCTCGGGCAAGTAGTTGCCCGTGAGCTGGGTCGAGTTAGACCCCCGGCCGGTCTTCTGGCCCGATCCGATCGCGATCTTCGACTGGGCGAGCTGATAGCGGGGATCGGGTTCGCCGGTCTTGGATTCCTTTTCCTTGATTTCCTCGAAGTTCGAGGAGGGGTGCAGGAAGGCCGTCAGCCGTTCGGTCTGATAGGGCTTGAGCACGTGCACGCCGAGCGCGGGCGCCGCCACCAGCACGATCGCGATGGACACGCATACCAGCGCCACCAGTCCGCCCAGCTGCTGCCATGGCGCCCCCGCCACCAGCAGCATGACGAACGCGATCACCATGTACACCATCCCCGAGCCGAGGTCCGGCTGGGCGATCACGAGCATCGCCGGCACCAGCGCCGCGAGCATCACGCGGGCGGTCGTGTCGCGCTCGCGCAGCCGCCGGGCGCGATCGACGATGAACCCCGCCAGCGCCAGGATCAACAGCACCTTGCCGAGCTCAGAGCCCTGAAACGAGAAGAACGGCAGGCTGATCGCCCGCGTGGCGCCTTTGGTTTCCTGGCCCGCCCCGAGCACGGCGAGGATGCTGAGGATCAGCAGGGCGTAGATGCCGTATTTCAGCTGACGCAGGCGCGCGTAGTCGATCCGGGCGAGCACGACCATCAAGGCCAGGCCGATCCCCAGGTAGATCGCCTGGCGGGTGACGTAGTAGTTGGGATCGCCGGGTATCGCTTCATGGGTGGCCGTGCCGAGCGTCATCACCGAGGCAATCCCCAGAACGATCACCGCGAGCGTCAGCAGCGGGTCGAGTGGCATCGCGAACCGTTTGCCCGAGCCCGCGGCGTGGCGCGCCGCGGGCTGCTCGATGCGCTCGGGAGCTTTGATCGGGCTGGTCAGGGGCGTAGGCATCGATGGGTCAGAACGTTTTCGAGGTCCCGGCGACGAACTTCTCGGGCTGGCCGAACCACTTCGACGCAATCAGGCGGGCGATCGGCGCGGCGGTTTCGGCGCCGAAGCCGCCTTCTTCGACGGTCACGGCGATCACGATCGGGCGCTTGGGGTCGGCGATGAAGCACATGTACCACGACTGTTCGACGTGCCCCGCGCGTTCGGCCGTGCCCGTCTTGCCGTACACGGGGTGCTGTGCCTGGTTCCAGCCCGCCCACACGTCCGCGGAGGTGCCGCCCGGCTGGCTGGCAGCCTCGTGGATGCCTTCCATCACGTCGCTCAGGTCAGAGTCGTTCAAGTGCACGCGGCGTTTCGGCGGGAAGTTCTGGCTCAGGCTCTGCACGAGCCCTCCGCTTGGTTCGTCGATCTGGCGGCCGAGGTGGGGCGTGATGACCTCCCCTTCACCGCCGTGAATGTAAGCGTTGGCGAGTGTCGAATAGGCCACCGCCATCTGCAGTGGATCGGTCTGCAAGCTTCCCTGGCCGACCGCCAGGTCCATGTTGTAGCCCACGGTCCACGGCTCGCCCGGTTCGGCCACGATGTGGCAGGGGTGGCCATGGTGTTCGCGCTGACATTTGGATTCGGCTTCGTTTTGCTTGACCAACCACTGCCGGCTGGGAATCGTCCCGGTGAGCTCGCTCGGCAGGTCGATCCCCGTCTGCTCGCCAATCCCCAGTTCGCGAGCCTTGTTCTGGATCACGTCGCCATGGCTGTTGGCAAGCTCGCCGACGGTGAAGAAGTAGGTGTCAGAGGAGACCTTCAGCGCTTCGACGAGACCCACCGCGCCATAGTCGGTGTGGCCGGAGTTGCAGAACTGCTCGCCGGTCACGTCGATGCACTGGCCCCCGCCGAGCGCCTCGCTCGGGTCGATCACGCCCCCTTCGAGCGCCGCCATCGCCGTGATCGGCTTGAACGTCGAGCCCGTCGGGTATGCGCCGTTGACCGCCCGGTTGACCAGGCGTGAGGGCGTTTCTTCGCCGCCGTTCTTGCCCTCGAGCGCCTTGTATTCGCTTTCTGTCAGCGGCTTGGCGAACTTATTCGGATCAAAGCTCGGGTATGAGCCGATCGCGAGCACTTCCCCGTTGAGCGGATCGAGCGCGGTGAACGCCCCGGCGATCGCGGGTTTCCCGCCCGCGCGGGCGTTTTCGATCCCCTCGAGCAGCGCCTTTTCCCCCTCGCGCTGCAGGCCGAGGTCGAGCGTCGTGCCGAGGCTGTAGCCGGCCTTGGGAGGTTGCGGCTGCAGGCGCGTCGGCTCGGGGTAGCCGGCCGAGTTGACCTGCACGCGCTGTACGCCCTCCCGCCCACGCAGATACCGGTCGTAGAAGTACTCGAGCCCTTCCTGGCCAACCACGGTGCCCTGCTGGACCCCACGGAAGGCCGGCTTTTCCAGCTCCGCTTTGTTTACCTGGCCGACGTAGCCGAGCACCTGCGCGGCCATCTCGCCGTAGGGGTAGGAACGAATCGAGACGGGCTGCTGGGTGACGCCGGGGAATTCGCTCTGGCGCTCGGCGAGCTCGGTCAGCACTCCCCGGCCGGCGGCCGTCTTGATCGTCACGGGCGCATATGGCAGCGCCGTGCGGCCCTTGATCACGAGCGCCTCGATGTGACCGGCGCTCATTCCCAACAGCGCGCCCAGCCGCCGATATACGGTCAGCCGGGGCCGGCCCGCGGGCGGCAGCGCCGAGGGCACGATCTGCACCGCGTTGGTCACCATGCTCGCGACGATCGGCTGGCCTTCGCGGTCGAGGATCTGTCCGCGCGGCGCGGCCACCGGCAGGTCGCGCACGGTGTTGGCAGCCGCTTCCTGGACGTACTGTTCGCCGGTCAGCACCTGCAGGTACCACAGGCGGAAGAAGATGATCCCGAACATCAGCAGCGCCACGCCGCCCAGCACCGCCACCCGCAGCGCCAGCTGCGGAGAGACGGGCATCCGTGGATCGGTCGGTTTGACGCGCTCGATCGGCGTGCTCATGTCAGCGGCTCCCACTCATGCGTGCATGGGGATCTAGCCCCGATCGGTAAAGGTGCCGATCCAGCGTCGCCATATGTGCTCGTCTGCTCACGAGCGTGAGAGAGGACTCAGGCCCCCGGTCGTATATGCACGTCTGCGACGACGACGCGGATCGTCGGGCAAGCCCGGTTCGAGGCTGCGGCGCACGACCAGCCACATCGGCAGCGCGAAGATCGTGTCCACGACCACGCCGAGCACGATCTGGCGCAGCAGCTCGAGGCTGACCGGCGCGTCGACACCGAGCATGAACTCGATCAACGAGTACCCCACGGCGGCGGCGGCAGCGGCAGCCGCGCCCACCAGCAGCGGCGTGAGCGTGGCCTGGGGGTCGCGCAGCTCGCGTAGACGCCCGCACCAGTAGCCGATCAGCGTGAAGATCAACGAAGTCACGCCCAGCGTTTGCACCAGCGCCAGGTCGACGAGCAGACCGACCACAAACCCGGTTGCGGCCCCGATCGTCGAGCCGCACAAAAGCCCGACGAACGCCACCACGAGCGGCGACAGATCGACCGTGACGCCAAACACCGGAACCTCGGAGACGACGCCGATCTGGAAGAACACGACGACGAGGATGAGCACCGCGATCCGCGTGAGCAGCGAGCCGGAAAGCGTCATCCGCCGACGCCCGTCGAGGCCGATGTGAGCGGGTTGCCTTCACCGCTGCCCGGGTTGCTCTGCCCGGCACTCGGCAGGCTCGACTGAAGGCCGACCAGACGCGCCGGCTTGCTGCTCTGGGTGTAGGTGAGCACCTGCACGACATTGAGGTTGTGCAGGTCGGCCAGCGGATGCACGTTGACCGACTTGAACCCGCTTTCTTCGTCTTCGGAGCTCACCTGCCCGATCGGTATCCCGGGCGGATAGAGCGAGTCGTCCGGGCTTTCCAACGTTCCTGAGGTGACGACGTTTTCGCCGCGATTGGCCGCGGTTCCGCCCGGCAGGTACTGCAGCACCAGATCGTTCGGTTCGCCCACCTTCGGCTGCACCACGCCGGTTGCGTTCGTCCCGTTGATCCGTGCGGAGACGCCGACTTCTGAGTCGGTGATCAGATCGACCACGGCGCCGTCTGAGGCTGCCTGTGCGACCTTGCCCACCAACCCTTCTTCGTTGACGACCGGGTCGTTTTTCTGGACCCCCGAGGAGGTGCCCTTGTCGATCACGACCGTCGAGTACCACAGGTTCGGTGACTTGCCGACGACCGTGGCGGTAACCGGGCGGTAGCTGTTCAGGCTGAGCTGATCGAGGTGGTAGAGGCCCAACAGTTCGTGGTAGCCGTGCTCGTCCGCGCGCTCGGCGATCACTTCCTTGCGCAGGATGTCGTTCTGCTTGCGCACTTCCGCGAGCTGGCTTTTCGCGTGTAGCGTGTTGCCGAACCAGCTGAACAGGTCGCGCACCGGCTTCAATACCTTGTTCGCGCCATCCTGGATCGGCGAGACGACCGTCAAGAAGCCGCGCTGCACTGAGTGCAGGCGCCCGCTCGGCGCCTCGCCGAAGTAGGCGGTCAACAGGCCCAAAGAAAGCACGACGAGCAGCACGAGCACCGCACGTCGACGCCGAACCGTCTTGTCATACACGAATAGCTACCTTCCAAAGCGTTCACGGGAAGAGTACGCGCCGTCCCTGATCGACGCCCCATGCCGCAGTCGCCCGCAAGGGGGATGTGACGCACGCAAGCGCAGATTGAGTGACGGCCCACCCACCCGAACGTCGAGCATCGCTAGCGCGACCGAACGTCTGAGATCGGCCAGCGCTGAGCGCCGCGGAACGGCCGCGTCGATCACCGCCGTCGCCGGTTGCGCGAGGTGCGGTTGGAGCGGTGGATCGCCTCGAACTCCTCGAGCGATCGGCCCGAACCGACCGCCACGCATGTCAGCGGCGACTCGGCCAGGTGCGCGGGCATCTGCGTCTCCTCGCGCAGCCGCTCGTCCAGGCCCTGCAGCAGCGAGCCCCCGCCAGCGAGCATGATGCCGCGGTCCATGATGTCCGACGCCAGCTCCGGCGGGGTGCGGTCGAGCGTCTCCTTGACCGCGTCGATGATCTGACTGAGCGGCTCCTCGAGCGCCTGGCGAATCTCCTCACTGCTCAGCACGACCGTCTTGGGCAACCCGGCGACCATGTCGCGCCCGCGGATCTCGGCCTGGAGCTCCTCCGCCATCGGACAGGCCGAGCCGATCTCGAGCTTCAGCTCCTCCGCGGTCTGCTGGCCGATCAGGAGCTTGTACTCCTTCTTCGCATAGTTGATGATCGCCTCATCCATCTCGTCGCCGCCGACGCGGATCGACTGGGACACCACGATCCCGCCAAGGGAGATGACCGCCACCTCGGAGGTGCCGCCGCCGATGTCGACGACCATCGAGCCGGTCGGCTCGCCGACCGGCAGCCCCGCTCCGATCGCCGCCGCCATCGGCTCCTCGATCAGGTAGGCCGTGCGCGCACCAGCCGACAGGCACGCCTCCTCGACGGCGCGCTTCTCGACCCCGGTCACCCCGGAGGGCACACACACCACGACACGCGGATGCGCCCAGCGGTTCTGATGGACCTTCTGGATGAAGTGGCGCAGCATCTGCTCGGTCACGTCGAAGTCCGCGATCACCCCGTCCTTCAGCGGCCTGATCGCCTGGATCGTGCCCGGTGTGCGGCCGAGCATGCGCTTGGCCTCGATGCCGACCGCGTGCACTTCGCCGGTGCGGGAATCGATCGCTACGACGCTCGGCTCGGATAGCACGATCCCGCGTCCGCGCACGTACACAAGCGTGTTCGCCGTGCCCAAATCGACCGCCATGTCGCGGCCGCCGAATCCGGTTAGATAAGAGAAGATGCCCATATATTGAGAGGTGGCATGCTTGGAATTGGTCTGGCCTCGCTACCGATCGAAGATCGGCCAGCGGCCCGTTCGGCGACCAGCGCTCGTCCGGGGCGTACGCGGGGGTGAGTCTAGCGAACGCCCCGCGACGCCGAGGAGGGATGCCAGCTTATTTGCAGGCGAAAAGAAGTTCGGGATAGATGTCGAGCAGCGCCCCGAGCGATAGGCCGACGACGTTCTCGTAATCGCCCTCCACGGCGCGCACCAGCGCCGCGCCGGCCCCCTGAATCGCGTAGCCGCCCGCCCGCCCGCGCCACTCACCGGTGGCCAGATACCAGTCGAGCAGAGCCTCGTCGAGCACTCGAAACGTGACCTCCGTGCGCGCTATCGCGGTGCGCTCCTCCTCGCCCAGCAGCAGCGCGAGCCCACTGATCACCTCATGCGTGGCGTCGCTCAGCGCTCTTAGCGTCGCCCTGGCCTCAACCTCGTCGCCGGGCTTGCCGTAGAGCGTGCCCTCAAACGCCACCAGTGTGTCGCAGCCCAGCACCACCTCCCCCACGCCGCCGGCCCCCAGCTCATGCGCCGCGCGCGCCTTGCGCAGGGCGTTCTCCTGAGCCACCTCCCCGGGGTCGCCCCGGTCGAGCTCCTCCACGTCGGCGGGACGCACCGTGAACGCGACCCCCAGACGCTCCAGGATCGCCCGCCGCTGCGGCGAGCGCGAGGCGAGGACAAATGGAGGAGACAGCTCAGTAGGTGTCAACTCAGCTGGTCCTGCTCGATGACCGTGGGGATCGCGACGTTGACACAAGCCTCCTCGAAACACCGGGGGAAGGTCGGGAGGGGGCCTGCCCTCGGGCGGGCCCCCTCTACAAGTCCGGGAAAAACAGCCCCGCCTCGCGCGCCGCGGACTCGGCTGAGTCCGAGCCGTGCACCATGTTCTGACCCACCTCGATCGCGAAGTCTCCGCGGATCGAGCCAGTGGTGGCCTCGAGCGGATTGGTCGCGCCGATCGTCTGACGCGCGGCCTTGACCGCTTCTACGCCCTCGAGCACCATCGCGACGATCGGTCCGGAGGTGATGAAGTCGACGAGCTCACCGAAGAATGGGCGCTCTGCGTGCTCGGCATAGTGGCGCTCGGCCAGCTCCCGCGTCACGGTCATGTGGCGCAGTGCGACGATCGTCAACCCCTTACGCTCAAAGCGGGCGATGATCTCGCCGCTCAGTCCCCGGGCGAAGGCGTCGGGCTTTACGAGGATCAGGGTTCGGTCCATGGGTTCCTTTGGGTGAGGGCTCTATTTACGATGTCGGGCGTGGGCGGCTGGCGCGTCCGGCGCTCGTGCGCGGCCTCGTGGCCGTCTCGGGGGCGATCGGCACACGGGCGCCTTCACCACCTTCCCTAGCCGGACCGCCTTCGGCGGCGGCGCCACCGATCTCCAACCAGTCGTCCTTGACGGTCGGCTCGCCTTGGGTGGCCGCTGGGTCACTCTCGACGGGTGCACGGCGACGGCGGTTGCGCCGCGAGCTCGAGCCGGGAACCTCGGTCTCGCAGTACGGACAGATCGTCCAAGCCTGATCCAGCGGGCGCGAGCAGTTGACGCAGCGCTCCTTCAGCTTGCGCAGGCAGCTGGGACAGCGGATGAAGTCGCGCTCCACGCGGTAGTCACAGTGCGGGCACAGCCCATAGTCGAGCTCGTGCAGACGCGCCTCTGCCGCCTGCATCTCGAGCTCGCGCTCGCGCACATCCTCTAGGTACTCGGGCGGACGCAGGATCATATAGACGATCGTGCCCACGAACGGGAACAGCGATGCCGCGGTGGCGCAGCCGACCAGCATCGGATCGAAGATCCTGCGACGGGCATCGGCGTAGGTCCAGTAGATCAGCGAGAAGTACAGGACGACGAGGAACAGAATGAGCAGGTCGACGACCAGGTTCAGGCCGCTGCTTTCGATTCCAAAGTAGGCGAGGGGAAGCATCGGCCGGCTGAGTTTAGAGAAACAACCGGCCGAAACCATAGCCGGCAGCGAAGAACACGAGAATCACCAACGCCACGATCAGGGCGACGGCGCCGATCATGGTGAGCACGGATGGACCTTCGTCATTCATCTGGTTGCGCTTCCGGGGAGGGCTTCCGGCGAGGAGCTCAGCGTATCGGAGGCGTCCCGGTCCGCGAGCAGATCGCCGACGAGATAGACGGAGCCCGTGGCGATCACAGCCCCAACGCCGGGTTGTGCGTGCGCCCATGCGCGCGCTTGCTCGAGCGCCCTTCGCGGCCGGGGCTCACAGATGACCGCATCGAAGCCGAGTTGGCGAGCGAGCGACTCGAGCGCGGCGGGCGACAGGGCACGACTGCTCGGCGGCGCGGTGAACCACGCGCGCTCACAGAGCGGCAGCAGCGTCGCGAGCATGCTTGCGGCATCCTTGTCCTCGAGCACACCGAGCACCACTCCCAGCGGCCGGCCGGCGAGAACTTCTGGCAGCGACTCGACGAGCGCGAGGACGGCATCGGGATTGTGGGCGCAGTCGAGCACGGTCAGCGGATCCCCCGCGACGATCTGCAAGCGCCCTTGCACGACCGTCTCGGCTGCCGCCCCCCGCACCGCGTCCTCGCGCTGCTCGATGCTGAGCTCACGCAGATAGGTTTCCGCGGCCGTGCGCGCGAGCGCGAAGTTACGGCGCTGAAACGAGCCGCCCGCGGCCAGCTCGAGACCGACCGGCGCGCCGCCGGCCGCCACGATCCGCGCGTCCTGCTCCCCCGCGACCCGCTCGGCCACCGCGAGGGCCTCCGGCGCCAGCTCGGCGCCCAGCACGAGCGACGTGTCGGGCCGCAGCACCGCGAGCTTCTCCTCGGCGATGTCGTGCACCGTCGGCCCCAGCCAGCGGGTGTGCTCGAGTCCTACGTTCGTGAGCACGGTCACACGCGACTCGATCACGCTGGTCGCGTCGTAGCGCCCGCCGAGTCCGGCCTCGACCACCGCGACCTCTACCTCGCGCTCGGCCATCGCCCACAGCGCGGCTGCGGTGAGCAATTCGAACTGGGTCACGTGGTCGCCCTCGGACAGCGTGCGGTTGACCCGCTCCTGCGCCCACGCCGCCCGCTCGATCGCGGCGGCGAAAGCCTCAGGCGCGAGATCGCGCTCGCCGATCTGCACGCGTTCTGAGTAAGACATCAGGTGGGGCGAGGTGTAGGCGGCGGTGCGCAGGTCGTGGCGCTCGAGGATTGCGGCGATCATGCGCGTGGTCGAGGACTTCCCGTTCGTACCGAGAACGTGGATCGCGTCAAAGCGCCGCTGAGGGGAGCCCAGCACGGTCATCATCCGCCGCATCCGGTCGAGCCCGAAGCGCATCCCGAACAGCTCGAGCGTTTGCAGGTGGCGCTCGGCCTGAGCTTTCGTCCAGGGCGTCACGTGAGGACCGCCAGCGTTCTAAGCGTCGGGGTGCTTGTGCAGGTAGTCGATGAACACGGGGCGCAGCGCCTCACCCAGTTCGCCGTCGCCCGAGTGCAGCGCGTCGTAGATCTTGCCTTTGGCGAACTGGACGTCGTACTCAGCCTCGCCCTCATCCCCGCTGGCGGCCTTGGCCGCCGGGATCAGCTTCAGCAAAGACCAGAAGAAACCGACGTCCAGGTGCTTCTCCGCCCGGTGTATCGCTCGGTCGTGGAGCTCGTGCGTGGAGAGCTTGTCAAGGTCTTCGTTGGCCATGATAATGGTCGATCTGAGTGCTCAACGTCGCGGCCGCGCACGCAAACAGAGGCACATCAGCGGCGCTTTGAGCGGAAGAGCGGCCGCAGCTCGTTGCCCATGCCCTTGATGTCGAGCTTGCGCGCCAGCTTGCGTAGCTCCAATCGCTCCTTGAGGCTCAGGTTGCCCACCCGCCCGCGCGAGGAGCGCATGAGCTCAGCCAACCGCGCGCGCTCCTTCGCCGACAGCGCCGTCCAGCGCCTGCCCAGGATCACGCCGGCCTGCAAGAGGACGGCCCACGGCACGGCCTTGACGCGGGACAGCTTCGACTTGTGCTCAGACTTGGGCTTTGATGACACAGGGCGATGGTAGCGGGCATACGTGCCAGGCGGCGCGAGCAAACCTACGCAAGAACTACGACGTTACGCCGACTCCTCGCGCAGCCCCGCGTCGTCATCGACTTCTTCGGGCGCGGCTTCGGTCACGAGCGTGGGCGTGAGGCCCTTCTCGACGGTCTCCTTGGTGACAACGCACTTCTTGACGTCGCGGCGAGAGGGCAGTTCGAATTGGACCTCCAGCAGGATCTCCTCGATGATCGAGCGCAGCCCGCGCGCGCCGGTTTCGCGCGCCAAGCCCTTCTCCGCAACCGCCGTCAATGAGTCCTCGGAGAACACGAGCTCGATGCCGTCGAAGGAGAAGAACCGCTGGAACTGCTTCACCAGCGCGTTGCGCGGTTCCACGAGGATCGAGACGAGATCCTCGCGCGTGAGTTGGTGAACCGCCGACATCACGGGTAGGCGGCCGATGAACTCGGGGATCAGGCCGTACTCGATCAGGTCCTCGGGGAGACAGTGCTCGAAGATCTCGCCCGTGTCGCGCTCGGCCTTGACCTCGATCGCCGCGGCGAAGCCAACGCCTTTGTGCCCGATCCGCCGCTCGATCACCTTGTCGAGGTTGGCGAACGCGCCACCGCAGATGAACAGCACGTTGGTCGTGTCGATCGTCAGGAACTCCTGGTGGGGATGCTTGCGCCCCCCCTGCGGCGGCACCGAGGCCTGGGTGCCCTCGAGGATCTTCAAGAGCGCCTGCTGGACGCCCTCGCCGGAGACATCACGGGTGATCGACGGGTTGTCGGCCTTGCGCGCGATCTTGTCGACCTCGTCGATGTAGATGATCCCCGTCTCGGCCTTCTTGACGTCGTAGTCGGCGGCCTGGATGAGCTTGAGCAGAATGTTCTCGACGTCCTCACCGACGTAGCCCGCCTCGGTCAGCGCGGTCGCATCGGCGATCGCGAATGGCACGTTGAGAATCCGCGCGAGCGTCTGCGCGAGCAGCGTCTTGCCGCAGCCGGTCGGGCCGAGCAGCAGGATGTTCGACTTCTGCAGCTCGATGTCGCTATCGCCGGACTGCATCATCTGCACGCGCTTGTAGTGGTTGTAGACGGCGACCGAGAGCGTGCGCTTGGAGGGATCCTGCCCGACTACATACTCGTCGAGCACGTCATAGATCTCGCGCGGCTTCGGCAGGTGCTCCAGGTCAAACGCGGGCGGAGCGGACAGCTCCTCGTCGATGATCTCGTTGCAGAGATCGATGCACTCGTCGCAGATGTAGACGCCGGGGCCGGCGATCAGCTTCTTGACCTGCCGCTGGGACTTGCCGCAGAAGCTGCACAACAGTTGCTCGTTTGAATCTGTCGGTCTGGCCATTTCCTTTTCTCCCCACCGTGGCGTTCATGCCCTCCGCGTACTCGAAGCTAATGCTCCGAAATAACGCGATCGATGATCCCGTACTCCTTCGCCTCCTCGGAGCTCATGAAGTAGTCGCGCTCGGTGTCTTTGCGCACGTCTGAGAGCTCCTTTTTGGTGTGCTTGGCGATGATCTCGTCCAGCCGCTGGCGCACGTCGATGATCTCCTTGGCGTGGATCTCGATGTCGGTCGCCTGGCCCTGAAAGCTCGATGAGACCTGGTGGATGAGGATCTTCGCGTTGGGCAGCGCCATCCGCTTGCCCGCCGCGCCTCCCGCCAGGAGCAGAGCGCCCATCGACATTGCGATGCCGACGCAGATCGTCTGCACGTCGGGCTTGATGAACTGCATCGTGTCGTAGATCGCGAGGCCCGCGTAGACCGACCCGCCGGGCGAGTTGACGTACAGCGAGACGTCCTTGTCGGGGTCCTCGGACTCCAGGTGCAGGAGCTGGGCGACGATCAGGTTGGCGATCTGATCGTCCACGGGTGTGCCGAGGAAGATAATCCGCTCGTTGAGCAGGCGGCTGTAGATGTCGAATGCGCGCTCGCCTCGCGAGGTCTGCTCGACGACCATCGGGACAAGTGGGCTCATGCTCTCGCTTTCGGGCTCATGGTTTCGCTTTGTTTCGCTTCCCCGGCTCGATTCCTTCTGAGATCAACCCTAGCGGTCTGGCGTCCACAATCGGCCCGGCGCCGCCGTGTCGCCTGCCCGCTCGGACCCCGCGACCGCCGCGACGGCCGCCTTTTCGCCTAAAGCCTCCTTCTCGGGCGTCCACAGCTGCTCGCGCGCCTTGGCCTGCTCGACGGGAATCGGCGTGGCGTTGACCGCGATCAGCTCGACCGCCTTGCGCACGGCGAGATCCTCGCGCACCTCATCCAGGCGCCCAGCGGAGCGCACTTTGTCGAGCAGCTTCTCCGGCGCGATCCCCTCGCGCTCGGCGCTCGGCGCGAGCGCCTCGAGCAGCTCCTCCTCCGAAGGTTCGATGCCCTCCGCGGCAACGATGGCGCTCAGCACAGCCTCGCGACGCAGGGCCAGCTCGGCGTCGGGCGCCATCTCCGCGAGGGTCTCCTGTTCCTCGCGCCCTGAGATCTGCATGTAGGCCTCGCGCGAGATCCCGCGGTGGGAGAGCGAGTGGAGCATCCGCTCCCACATCTCCTGGGCACGCGCGCGAACGAGCTCCGGGGTGAGCGGAACCTGTGCCCCGGCCACCGCCGCATCGAGCGCCGCCTCGCGAAACTCGCCCTCGATCCGCCCCTCGTCGAGCTCGAGCAGGCGCGCGCGAATGTCCTCGCGCAGCTCCTGCACGCTGTCGAAACCGGCGTCGATCGCGAGGTCGTCGTCGATCTCAGGGAGCTGCTTGAGCTTGACCTCCTTGACGGTGATCGCGAACGACGCCGGACGTCCGGCGAGCTCCTCGTTGGGGTAGTCATCGGGAAACGACAGCGCGACCGTGCGCGTCTCGGAAGCGCCAGCGCCCAAGAGGCCGTCCTCGAAGCCCGGGATCAGGTTGCCGGCGCCCAGCTCGATGAGCTGATCGCGCCCCTCACCGCCTGCGAACGGCTCGCCGTCGATCGAGCCGAGATAGTCGATCACGACGAAGTCGCCCGCGGCGGCCGAGCGCTCCGTGGTCTCCAGGCGCGCAAGTCGCTCGCGCATGGCATCGATCTCCTCGTCAATCTGCGCGTCATGCACCGAGGGCTCGCGTCGCGCCACCTCGAGGCCCCGATAGGCGCCGAGGTCGGCCTTCGGCAGCACGCCGATCTCGATCGAGAACGCGAGCGTCTCGCCCTGCGGTGGCAGATCGCCGAGGTCGATCTGCGGGTCGCCGACGGGGACGATGCCGGTCTTCTCGATCGCGTCCGCGTACCACGCCCCGAGCGCGTCTCGCACGGCTTCCTCGAGCACGGCCTCGCGACCCAACCGTTGGATGACCAGCGGCGCGGGCACCTTGCCCTTACGAAAGCCGGGGAGCTTCAGTTGCCGCCCGAGCTGGCCGGCCTTACGCTCGATGCTCCGCTCGAGCTCCTCGGGCGGCACGTGCACATCCAGGCGCACGCGCGAGTCTGGAAGCTCGGTGACGGTGGTCTGCACGGCAACGGCAGCGGCGGGCATGCCCGCCACGATACCGTTCTTGCCCGTGTCAGCCCCCCCGCACAGATCGCCGGTGAAGCGCGCGGAGACGTGGCTGTGGACCGGCCCGATCGGCCATTTCGTGGGCGGCGGGCTGGACTTCGCCCACGCGCTCGCGCGCTACCTACACGCGCGAGCACGCGGACGCCCGATGCGTTAGGCGGTAAGGGCGACGGGCCTGCCGAACGACAGCGCGACGCCACGCGGCGTAACGAGTACAGGGCAGGTGGCGATCTCGATCAGGTGCGACGCCGAAGCGCTGATCGAGACGCGGCCCAGAGCGGCCTCCTTGCGCGAGTCGATCACGAGCAGATCGGCCTGCTCGTCGGCCACCGGCACGACCTGCGCGCCGAGCGCGCCGGCCAGAGCCTCTGCTGTCGCCTGCGCGCTCGAGTCGCCTCCGGGCTCACCGACGCTGACGACCCGCTGCACGCTCTCGCCCCGCTGGGCGAGGCCGACGGGAGCGATTGCGACCGCGACCGGACCACCCTCCAGCAGCTGCTGAGCGGAGTTGCCGATCGTGACATGGCCTGGAGCGGTGTGGGAGTCCGAGCAGAACACGATGGCCTGAGCGCCGATCTGCTCTGCCAGCGCGCTCAGACCCTCGGGCGTGGAGCGGTTGGTCACGACGTGGCTGGAGGCGAACGTGCCGGCGAACAGCGCGGCCGCGCGATCGAGCACCACTGTCTGGGCCTCCTCGTCGCTCACGGCCTCGTCGGTGTGGCGAACGTAACCGAGGGACACCTCGGCGCCGGCGCTGGCAAAGATGCGGCCGAGCGCGATCGCGTCGTCCTCGTTGGCGGTCCCGTCATAGGAAACGATGATTCTGGTCATTGTCAGCCCCTTTGTTTCTAGATCCGTGCGAAGTTCTTTCGTTTCATGTTGGCAGCATCCTGCCATCAGTACCAATGATTGTTGTAATCTTTGATATAAGTTGTACTTATGCTTAATGTCGCTCGTCTGAAGGTTCTCGACGAGGTCGCCCGGCGCGGCTCGTTCTCAGCGGCGGCCGAGGCACTGGACTACACGCAGTCCGCTGTCTCCCAGCAGATCGCCGCGCTCGAGCAGGAAGTCGGGATGACGCTGCTGCAACGCCACCCGCGGGGGGTCAGCTTGACCGCTGCGGGCCAGACATTGGTGGGACACGCCGAGGGGATCCTCGCGCGGCTGGAGTCCGCCGAGGCGGCGCTCGGAGCGATCGCCGGCCTGCGCGGGGGCAGGCTGAGGATGGCCTCGTTCCCGTCGGCCGGGGCGACGCTGATGCCGCTCGCGATCGCCACTTTCCGCGCGCGCCACCCCGATGTGGAGCTGACGCTGGCCGAGGGCGAGCCCGAGCAGATCGCGCCGCGGCTGCGCGCCGGTGAGATCGACCTCGCGCTGCTGTTCGAGTTCGGCGCCTCCTCCCCCACGGACGAGCTCACGCGCGTGGCGCTGCTCAAGGATCCTCTCTACCTGGCGCTCCCCCGCGAGCACGCGCTCGCCGAGAAACGCAAGCTCCGCTTGGAGGACCTGCGCGACGAAGCCTGGATACAGACCTCGAGCGCGAGCCCGTGCGCGCGCGAGGTCGTGCGCGCATGTCACGCAGCCGGGTTTGAGCCGAATGTGGCGTTCGAGAGTGACGACTACCAGACGGTCCAGGGGCTGGTCGCCGCCGGGGTGGGGGTCGCCTTGATACCGGAGCTGGCTCTATTCGATCGCCCGCCCACCCGCGAGGACATTGTGATCCGCGCCCTCTCCCCCAATCCGCCCGTGCGCCAGGTGATCGCCGCCGCGCCGGCGGGCGCTCGCCTGCTGCCGGCGGCGCCGGCGATGCTGCAGATCCTCTCGGAGGCCGCGGAGCGCTATGTGGCGCGCGGTCCGGGCCAACCCTCCGGTCCGGGCCAAGCCCCCTGACAAACCCCCTCGATATCAGTCCTGCAGCGCCAATGCGGCCGGAACACGCGCGGCTAGATAGCCGGGGGCGGCGACGATCGCCACGGCGGCAGCGGTGACAAGCGCGAGGCTGGTCACCGCCGGGAGTAGGCCGACGGAGTGGACGACGGGATAGTTGATGACGTTCGCGAGCGCGCGGTCGAGGAGCTGCTGGCCGAGGAGCCCGGCGAGCGCTCCGGTCGTGCAGCCGACGCCGAGGAGCAGCAGGCTCTCGAGCATGATCGTCTGCCACAGTTCTTTGCGGGGGAAGCCCTCGAGCTTGAGCTTCGCCAGGCGCGGCCGGCGCTGCCAGATCATCGCGCCCATCGCCGCGGCCATCGCGAGCACGGCCGCGGTCAGGATGAGCGTCGCGATCTGGCTCAGGCGGGTGAGCCCCTGGCGGCTGAGCTCGCGCTGCTGGCCGGCGCGGTGTTCCGCGGTCTCGACCGCCAGCCCGGTGCTGTTTCCCAGGGCCGCTTCGACCTCTTTGCGGCCCTGATCCTCAGATACGCCGGGCGCGAGCAGGATGTTGAAGGCACTCGCATCGCTCGATCCCCACGCCCGGGCGTAGTCGTTTGCGTTCATGACGATCGCGCCGGGCGCCCAGCCGATGTTCGTGGACAGCGCGGCGACGCGGAACTCCGTGGGGTCGGGCGTGGGCAACGTGAACGCCTGGCCGATATGGAGATGGTGTTCGGCGGCAAGCGCCTGGGAGAGAACAACCCAGCCGCCCGCGCGCACCCTCGCGGTTGCCTGCGAGAGGTCGCCTTCCACGAGCTGCGTCGGAGGCACGAGCGGGTCGGCTGCGTCCGGTGGCGCGATCACCCACACGCGCCGGTCGCGGTAGTCGAGCAGGCCACCGCGATAGACGCGCACTTCGCGCACTCCCGCAAGCCGCGCGAGCTTGGTCTGTGTCGCGCCGGTGGGAAACGGCGCGGTCGTGAGCAGGTTGTAGGTGCCCGCCGGCGAGACCCACACGTCGGTGTACGCGTTCGCGTCGTGGGCGGCGTTTTCGAGGCCATGCAGCAGGTCGCCGTGCGCCCCCTGGATCGCGACGCTGCCGAACACCGCGACGGCCCCGGTCGCGGCGATCGCGACGGCACGGGCGCGGCCCGAGCGCAGCTCCATGGCCGCGATGTGCGGCACGGCGCTCGTGATCGCGGGCGCCGCGCGCTTGACTAGCGCGAGCGCCGCGTTCAGCGGGAGCGACAACAACAGCAAGAGCGCGGCGATCAGGGTGACCATGCCGATCACCGCCTCCGCCGGGGCGGCCTCGAGGATGACGAGCGTGACGGCAAGGCACACGAGGCCGCCCGCCGCGAGCCAGCGCGTGGCGAGCGTGCCCGAGTCCTGCTTGATCGTGATCGCGGCGAGCGGGTCGCGCGAGAGGATGTCCCTGAGCGGGCTGAGGACGGCCACGATCGCGGCGAGCATGCCCCCGCCGACGGCGATCGCGACGCTCTGCGCGCCGACGACGCGTTGCGAGCCGACGGCGAACGCGGAGGAGAGATAGCCCGGGGTCGCGTGGAACAGATGGATCGAGAGCTCATCGCCGAGCACGAGCCCGAGCGCCGAGGCGATCGCCCCGAGCACGACGGCGTCCAGCAGCAGCACGCCGATCACCGCGCGCGGGGTATATCCATCGCGGCGCAGGTCGGCGATCAGCCGGCGCCGCTGGGGAACCGTCAACAGCATCGCGTTGAACGCGAACAGGAAGCCCACGAGCGCGCTGATGACCGCGAACAGCGCGGTCGACTGGTTGGTGGCCGCGGCGGCCTTCGCGAACAGCGCCTCGTCGTAGTTCGAGGACTCGACGTTCAGGCGCCCGGACGCCAGTTGCACGAGCGCCGCGCGCACCGCGCTTTCACGGCCGGGCGCCGGCTCAACGAGAACGCGGCTCAGACGGCCGGACAGCCCACTCAGTTCCTGGGCGAAGCCGAGCGGCCCGATCGCGATCGGGCTGTCGATCAGCGCCCCGATCTGGCGTTCGTAAAGCTGTGCGTAGAGCGCGGCTTCGCTCACGCTCCCCCCGATCTGGAACTTGATCGTCGCGCCGAACTTCGTCACCCCCAGCGTCCGGGCCACCGGCGCTGGCAGCACGACCACACCGAGACCGGCGAACGGCGACAACGCGGCGCGGCGCACGAGCGCGCCGTCGAGTTCGGTCAAGCTCGCATCGGCGCCGACCAGCTCGACCGACTCCCTGCCCTTGGGGCCGAGCGCATTCGCGTTCGCTTCCAACAGCGGCGCCGCGACACGCACGCCGGGGATGTGGCGCACCCGCGCGAGCAGACCTTGAGGGAAGCCGTGCGCGTCACGCGCGGTGAGTTGCAAGGTGGCGCGCCCGACGATCCCGCTGTTGAGCTGCCCCACGGAGCTCGACAGGCTCTGGCTGGCGATCTGCGAAGCGAACAGCAGCGCGACCCCGGCGGCGATCCCGACCACCGCGAAGCACTCCTGCAGCACGCGCGCGCGTAGGCGCACGCGATAGAGATGCATGAGGTTCGCGAGCTTCACCGCGGATCTCCCGCGAGCTCCGTCACGTCGCGTGAACCGCGGCGAACCCCTGCTCGGGGTCGTAGTCGATCAGCTGCCCGTCGCGTAGCGCGAGCACACGGTCCGCGTAGGTGGCGGCGAGCGGGTCGTGACTGACGAGCACGATCGCGACCTCACGCTCGTGGCACAGTTCGCGCAGCAGCTCGAGCACTTCGCGGCTGCGCTGCGAATCGAGACTGCCGGTCGGCTCATCGGCGAGCAAAAGCCGCGGCTCGGTCGACAAAGCCCGCGCGATCATCACGCGCTGGCGCTCGCCCATCGAGAGCATCTCCGCGCGGTGCTCGAGCCGCTCGCCGAGACCCAACCGCTCGAGCAGCGGCCGGATGCGGCGGTGAGCCTCGCGCCAGCGCACGTTCTTCAGCAGCTTCAGCACCGCGTTGTCGATCGCGCTCACACCGGGCAGCAAATCGAAGTTCTGGCGCACGAACCCGAGCTCTGAGAGCCGGTAGTGCGACGCCTCCTGCTCCGACAGCGAGGAGACGTCTCGTCCGTTCACGAGCACCGCGCCGCTCGTGGGCTCGAGCAGCGCCGCGACCATCAAGAGGAGCGTCGTCTTCCCCGATCCGCTCGGCCCGTACAGCGCGACCATCTCGCCGGGCGAGACCGACAGCGAAACCCCATCGACAGCGCGCACGGGCTCCCCGCCGACCGCGGGGTAGTGCTTGACCAGGTCACGCAGCTCCAGCATCTAGGAGGAGCCCTCTCGCGGGCCCACCACCAGCGGCTTGTCCTTCGCGACGGATATCGACGTATCCTTCACAGCTCCAGGGCGACCCCGGCCCCGGGATCGAGTCACCCACTCGGCAAGGCGCCGGATCCGAAAGACGAGCAACGTGGGGCCGGCGAGTGGTCCGATCGCCTGCATGACGGCGCTTGCGATCGGCTGCGCGCCGGGCGCGGAAGCCTCCGGGCCCGCCAGGTAGTAGCCCGCCATGCCCCCAAGGATCACGAGGTGACGCCGGCCTCGGGGCAGCGCCCGGGCCGAGCGCGCCGCCTGTGCCGCGATCCACCCCATCCGCCCGGCGGCGTCCTGGGTGGAGGCATAGCAACCGAGGAGGCTGAACTGGCCACTGCCGGCGTCCTCGTCCCGGTCCACGAGGCTGTCGAGCAGCGAGTGAAGCGTGCCAATCCAGGGGAAGTAGGCATGCTCGACCGCCGCGCCCTGCGCCGGGTCCACCACGCGCCGGGCGGCGGCCGCGATCAACACGTGTACGCCCATCGAGGAGCCCCCCGAAGCTGCGGTCTCCCACCACTGAAGGCCGCTGCCGGCGGGGGTATCTGCGCGCGCCCAGTGCGCGAGCACGTCCCGCTCGGGATCGAGGCTGAGGCTCTGAAACTCAACGATCCGTGCCGCGGCCCGGCGCGCGGGCTCCGCCACCGCCGCGTAGGAGGGCAGCCGGTGAAGCGCGCCGCGGCAGGTGTCGACCAGCTCGCTCAGATAGCCGTCGTCGTCGCGCTGGGGATGGTCTGAGTAGTAGTCCCGGTGCGGCGCGCCCGGCTCGAGCGCGACGAGCAGCGCCTCGTGTAGCCGGCGAGCGTTGCCTGTGGGGTCGGCGCACGGCTGCTCGGCGAGCATGTCCGCGTAGTTGTAGGCCGACTGGAACGCCACGAGCGCGCATATGACCGTGCTCCGGCGCCTCAAGGGCACAAACGCGGCGAACGCGGCCGCGCCCTCGATGTTCCCCCGCTTGGCCAGCGCGGCGAGGGCGAGCTCTCGCAGCCGCGGGTCGGCAATCCTCTCCGCGCGGCCGCGCAGGCGACGCAGCGCGAGCGCCACTAAAGGAAAGACGGTCAGCCAGTAGCTGAGCGCCGCGGCCACGAATACCGCCGCAAGCACGACCCGCTCGGCTAGGCGATGCGCCCGATCACCACGACGATGTCCCTCCATGACACTCCGATCTGGCTCCATGGCGACGCTCGTCGCGGGCTATCTCCGCCGCCGCGGAGGGCAGGGCACCGTGCTATTCGCAATCGCGGTGGTGCCGTCGGTGAAGCCGAAGTCCGCGGTGAACGGGAAACCTCCGCGCGGACAACTCGACGGCACACCGACACCGCGAGGGTGAAAGGCGACCTTTTTGCCGTGGGCGTACTTGTAATAGATCAGGTGGCTGGGCCCGATCGTCGAATGGATGCTGACGACCGATACGGGTGGACCGCCGGGCACACTGGGGATCAGCGGTATGGCCGTGTTGAGGCTGCCGCCAAAGGTGCTCGAGCCGGCCACGAGTTCGCCCTGGAAGACGAGCTGGGCGGACACCGGCGATTGCCCGTTGGCGTAGAACAGGACGACGATGTTGCCGTTGTGCGGCGGACCCATCAACGCTTGGATGTCCGGGATCTCGTGCCCGGAACCCTGGCCGAATGGCACTTCGACATATGCTTCGCCAAACCCTAGGCGCGAGTTCGGAGAGCAGCCACCGATCCCCTGCGCGAGCAGCGTCGCGGGCTGGCAGATCGCGAGGCCCAGGGTCGTGGTGATGTAGTTGATCCCAGGCGGGAGATGCAAGCTGACGCTGTCCAGCGGCGCCGGTGACCCGCCATTCGTGTTGGCGATATGAAAGCCGAACCCGATCGTGGTGTTCGCGCCGAGCAAATCCGGCGTGAACGAGGTTTGGAGTTCGGCCGTCTCTGCAGCCCCGGCCGGCGGCGCCGCGAGGCACGCGCTGAGCGCCAGCGCGGCCGTGAGCGCAGTCAGGATCCTGGGCTTGGGCATGCGAGGCCGCCCCGACCCGCTAGTAGGAGAGCGGGCCGCTGACCGCTACCGTGGTGGCGTCGTTCACGCGTTTGATCGAGCCCGAGAACCGTAGACCGCGCGCGCGTGCGTGCGCGTACTTTCCCGTTCCCCGCGTGATCGACAGCGTGCCGGAGAAGACCGCGTCTGCGCCTTCCACGCGATAGCTGGCCGACCCGTAACCCGAAAGCGACCCTCCGGACGGGTAGATGTTCACTTCGGCCGACACCCGAGTCTGGGAGCTGAGGTTGAGGTGGATGTAGATCGTGCCGCTGATCGTCCCCGACGCCGAGCCCTGCTCGTTGAGCTTGACCCCGTTGGGACGGCCGGTCACGTGCAGCTTCCCGCTCTCGCGCAGGTTCTCCGTCCTCGCCGCGGTCGCGACTGCGGCGCTTGAGATGCCGGCGCCCAGCACAACCACGCCCGTGAGCGCACCGAGTGATGCGATCGCGCCGGCCACGAGCAGGCCCCGCACGCGCGCATGTCCCCACCGCGAACCCCTTGCAGCGATCCCTGAGACATTGCGACTACCGATTCGGCGTGCCATTTGACCCACCCTCCTCCTCTTGATGCTTGACCCTGACTCGTGATCCCTTAACGCCTGATACTTGAAAAAATACCTCCGCTGCAACGCGAGTATATTCGCTTCAGGGAATGCTCGCGGCAGCTAGACGCGCCGGGTAGGGCCGGGACGAAGCGCCTCCGATGGCGCTTAGAACCTGTTTCAAGAAGATCGGCACGCCCGGATGCACACCTGGACACGGCGCTGGACCGATCGAAGATCCCGTGGATCTTCGATCGTCGCCACGCGACGGCTCGCACATGCCACCAGCATGCGCTGCGCCGTCCCGCGACGCCCAGCTTGGTCCATGCACGCCCCGACCGCACCGCCTATCTTGAAACAGGTTCTTGGGCGGCCGCCCAGCCCGAGATCTATCCTCGCCGCCGGCACAGCCGCCGGCACATCAGGCCTTTGGCGAGCAGCGCCCCGCCAGCAGCGAGTCCACGTACGGACCGAGGATCTCGGCGACCGCTGCGGCGATCGTCTCGGCGGGAGCGGTCGGGAGCGCCGCGTGGCTGATCGCCAGACGGACCACGGAGTCGGCGAGCAGGCGCGCATCCTCTGCGTGCACCTGCGGCCAGCCGCCGACGAAGATGCTTGCCAGGCGCTCGGTCGCGAGCCCCAGCACGGGCGCGCCGTGGGTGGTGAACAGCGCGAGCAGGCCATCGCTCCCGTCGCCGGAGACGATCGTGCGGATCAGCGGATCCTCTGAGGCCGCGTGCAGGAACACGTCGAACGCCGCGGACAGCGCCGCGTGGGGATCGTCGAGATGGTCACTCACGGCACGCTGCACAGCGCGCAGGAAGATGTCCGTCTCGCGTAGCGCATAGGCCTGCGCGAAATCCTGGCGCGAGCCGATCTCGTTGTAGAGGGTCTGGCGGCTCACGCCCGCGCCCGCGGCGATGTCGGCCATGCTGATGCTCGCCCACGCGCGCTCGCGCAGCAGCGCCTCAGCCGCGTCGAGCAAGCGCTCGCGCAGCAGCGTCCTCGTCGCCTGCGCATAGCTGGGCTGCGCAATCCTCAGCGTGCGCGCGGCGCTCGCGGCACTCATGCTTCAGCCGACTCGCCTGTACCCGCCAGGGTGAAGTCGACCTTGTCGCGGACGCCGCAGTCCGGACAGGCCCAGTCATCGGGGACCTCGCTCCAGGGCGTGCCCGCCGGGAAGCCCTCGCGCGGGTGCCCGGCCTGCTCGTCGTAGGTGTAGCCGCAGCCGGGGCAGCGCCAGCGGCTCACCGCCGCGCCTCCGCGCTCCCGCTGCCTGCCACACCGTCGCCGGCGCCCGCCGCGACGGGCGAGCCATAGCGCGCGAACACCCGCTTGCGCGCCCGCGGGTGGATGTTCACGCGCTCCAGATCGCCGCCGTAATGAGCGAGCACACGGTGGTCCATGATCCGCCGCCACAGCGGCGGGATCGCGGCGGTGACAATCATTCCCGCGTAGCCGGTGGGCAGTTGTGGGGCTTCCTCGAAGTGACGCAGCGCCTGGTAGCGGCGGACCGGGTTGGCGTGGTGGTCGGAGTGGCGCTGCAGGTGGTAGAGGAGGACGTTGGAGGCGACGCTGTTGGAGTTCCAGCTGTGCTCGGGCGCGGTGCGCTCGAAGCGCCCGTCCTCGCGCTTTGAACGCAACAGGCCGTAGTGCTCGAGGTAGTTGACGACCTCGAGCAGGGAGAAGCCAATCACCGCCTGGATCAGGAGGTATGGCAGCACCACGACCCCGAAGATCGCGGTCAGCGCGCCGAACAGCACGATGGTCATCGCCCAGGCGTTGAGGATGTCGTTGCGGGGAGTCCAGTGCGATTTGCCCATGCGCTCCAGGCGCACGCCCTCGAGCTCCCAGGCCGAGCGCAGGCTGCCGGACACGGTGCGCGGCCAGAACGCGTAAAAGCTCTCGCCGAGCCGCGAGCTGGCGGGGTCCTCGGGGGTGGCGACACGGACGTGGTGGCCGCGGTTGTGCTCGATGAAGAAGTGCCCGTAGGCGCTTTGGGCGAGCGCGACCTTGGAGAGCCAGCGCTCGAGGCTCGCACGCTTGTGGCCCAGCTCGTGCGCGGTGTTGATCGCGATCCCGGAGACCATCGCCATCGTCAGCGCCAGCCCGATGTCCTCGATGGTCGAGAGTTTGCCGCTCGACCACAGCCAGCAGGCGAGGATCAGCCCGGCGTATTGGATGGGGATGTAGAGGTAGGTGCACCAGCGGTAGTAGCGGTCCTGCTCGAGCCACTTGATGACGCTGTCTGGCGGGTTTGTCGCGTCCATCCCGATCGCGAGATCGAGCAGCGGGAAGATGACGAAGACGAGGAACGGTCCGTAGAACCAGAACACGCCCAGCCCCGTCGCTTCGACCAGCCCGAAGGCGAGGAAGGGAAGCGTGGGAATGATCAGGCCAAGCAGCCAGGCATAGCGCTTGTGGTCGCGCCAGCGAACCAGCGCACGCCCGTCATCACCCAGCTCTCCTAGATGCGCCACGCCCGCGCTCGTACCCATTGTCACGCCCTTTACCTTGATGACCGACTCGATCCGACTGCCTAGATTTCTGGACATAGATCCTTGATTTGTCCAGAGCATGGACAATCATGGCAAGTTTGTCAAGGCAGCCCCCCAAGTGATAGAGCCCCGAGCCATAGTCATCCGCAGCGGCTGTCATCGTCAGGCATATGAGCATCCTGCTGTTGATCGTCGGAATATTGCTCGGCGCCGCCTGCGCTGTCGCGTTCGTGAGACCGAACCGCGCGCGGATGCGCGACGAGCTGAAGGCTCTGTCGGTCGACGTGCTCGCCCAGACCGGCGACTCGCTGGCGCAGCGGCTCGCGGAGGCACGGCGTGCCGAGGAGGAGCGCGCCTCGGGGGAGATGGCCTTGCGCTCAGAGGAGATCAAGCGGCTGGTGGGGCCTGTGCACGAGAAGCTCAGTAAGGTCGAGTCAGAGCTGGGGCGCCTGGAGCGTGAGCGCCGCGACGGACAGGTCAAGCTGTCTGAGATGGTGCGCACGCTGGCGCTTGGCACGGACACGCTGCGCAAGGAGACGGGAGAGCTCGTGTCCGCGCTGAAGCGCCCGGAGACGCGCGGCTCGTGGGGCGAGATCCAGCTGCGCCGGGTGGTCGAGCTAGCGGGCATGGTGGCCCATTGCGATTTTGTCGAGCAGTCCACGATCCACACCGAGGACGGCCGCCTGCGGCCCGACATGCTCGTGCGCCTGCCGGGTGGGAAGCTGATCGTGGTCGACTCGAAGGTCCCGCTCGATGCCTACCTGGCCTCGCTGGAGGCGCCCGCGGAGGGCGCGGGCGAGCTGCAGGCGCGCCATGCCAAGCAGACGCGCGATCACATCACCAAGCTGGCGTCCAAGGGCTACCAACGGCAGTTCGACTCGACGCCGGAACTCGTGGTGATGTTCGTGCCCTCTGACGGCATCTACCAGGCCGCGCTCGCGGCCGACCCGGCATTGATCGAATACGGCGTCGCCCAGCAGGTCCTGATGGCCACCCCCACGACGCTGATCGGCCTGTTGCGGGCCGTGCACTACGGCTGGGGGCAGGAGCGGATCGCGGAGTCCGCGCGCGAGATCGCGGGCTCGGCGCGCGAGCTGCACAACCGGTTGGGCAAGTTTGCCGAGCACCTGGGCAAGGTGGGCCGCCAGCTCGGCTCGGCCGTGAACGCTTACAACGACGCGGTCGGCTCGTTCGACCATCGCGTCGTCCCGCAGCTGCGAAGCATCGAGCAGGCGGGCGTCGCTTCCGAGCGCGAGGTCGCGGCGCCCGCCGCGCTCGAGCAGACGGTGCGCCCCCTCACCGCGCTGCTGGAGCCCGAGCCGGGCGATCCAGAGCTCGCGATCCAGGCGCCCCGCGCGCCGGCGCTGTCCGTCGCCACGGACCCCGCCGGGACGATCGCGGACGGCGCACAGCCAGAAGTATCAGCAGCGTAAGCGCGATCGGCACCGTCGCCGGCAGCTCGTCCACGAGGAAGAACAGTAGGTCGAAGGCCAGCGCGATCAACGCCGCGAGCCTTGCCGCGCGCACCTGCTCAGAGCGCGGGAATGTAGCGGCGAGCAGCGCTCCGAGCACACCGGCGATGAACAGGTCGCCGTAGCCCATAACCGCCGAGCCGAACACCGCGCTCTGCAGCTGCGGCAGACCCGCGGCGGGGCGCGCGGCGTTCAGCGCGTCGTTCGGGCGCTGCAACAGGTCGGAGACGACGAGCGCCGTGTCCGCCACCGCCATCGCGACGATACCCACCGCCAGCCAGCGTGGGGGCGTGACTGCCGCGAGCAGCACGCCGAGCGTGACACAGCTGAGCGCCGAGAGGATGAGCGCCGCGCCCTCCCCCAGCAGGCCGCCGCGGTCGATCCACGCGAGCGCGAACAGCGGGAGGACGAGCAGCGCGCGCACGGGATGGGGCGAATCCCGATTCCATATGAGCCACCCCAGGGCAAGCGCGGCGAGGACAGGCACCGCGCAGAGCGCCAGGTAGGTGAGCCCCTGGGCGCTCGCGTGTTCCGCCGCACGGGCGATGAAGACGAAGGCGATCACCGACAGCGGCGGGATCACCGCCCAGCGGCGGCCGCGCAGCCGCTCCAGGAGCGGAGACTCCAGGGCGCGAGGAACGGCGACGAGCGCGCCCTGGGCGAGGGAGAGCAGCGCGATCGAGATCCAGAAAGGCGGCATCGCATCAAAATAGACTCCACGCGTGCCCGCGGCCGACCCCGATAGCGCCCGCACGCGCCAGCGCCTGTACCAGCTGGGGGCGCTGATTGTCACGGCCGTCCTGATCGCGGCGGTGGCGATCGCCGTGCTGACGAGCGGGAGCACGTCACAGCTCGCGCCCGGCAAGCCCATGCCCGGCGCGGCGCAGACACTCGCGCTGCTCAGGGGCATTCCCCAGCACGGCGACGAGCTCGGCAGCCCCCGGGCGCCGGTCACGCTCGTCGAGCTCGGCGACCTACAGTGCCCCGCCTGCGCGATCTTCGCCCAGGACGCGCTGGGAGCGATCGTCTCTGGGTACGTGCGTACCGGACGGGTTCTGCTCGTGTTTCGCGGCCTGCACATCCTCGGCGGCGACTCGCTGCGCGCCGCGCGCATGGCAGAGGCGCTTGGCGAGCAGAACCGTATGTGGCAGTTCGTCGAGTTGATGTACCGAAACCAAGGTGCGGAGAACAGCTCCTACGTGACTGACACCTATCTGCGCGCGCTCTCGAGCGCGATCCCCGGGGTGGATGTGGCCCGCGCGCTCGCCGCCCGCGGCTCGTCGTACGTGCAGGGGAAGCTCGCGGAAGCGCAGGCGCTCGCCCGAGCATTTCACGTGACGAGTACGCCCTCGTTCCTGCTGTCGCGCACCGGGGCGCCGCCGCGGCGCTTCTCTCCCGAAAGCCTCGAAAGCGGCGCTTTCACGGCGCAGCTCAGGAAGCTGCTCGCCGGCGGGTGAGCGCGACCCAAGTTCTCACCAAGTCCTCAGTGGCCGAGCTGCACGGTCTTGACGATCAGCAGCAGCACGGCCACGACGAGGTAGCCGCGCAGCAGGAGCATGCCCGCCTTGCGCCCCGGTGACCACGCCGGGCGCTCGAGCAGCGCGAGCGGCGGCATCGTCCACGTGTGGCGCTTGTCCTTGGGGATCTCCGCAACCGCCTCGACCCCACCTTGCGCCCGCGCGCCGCGCAAGGTGTAGGCCCCTGCCGCCACCAGCGCCACAGCCAGCACGATCGTCAGCTCGACGAACAGGTGCGTCACGTTGATCGTCGGGAACATCGTGCTCGCCATCAGGATCAGCGACAGCTCCACGAGCACCCCCACGATCACGGCGGCGACCGCGTTCAGCCAGGGCGCGTTCACCCACGGCCCCAGCACCTCGCGGTCGTTGCAGAGCAGCAGCAGGAACACGGTCGCGCTCGGCAGGAGCACGCCCGCGAGCGCCTGTACCGAGGTCGTGATCAGGCCGAGCGGCGCTCCCGGGATCAGCACGATGCCCGCCGCCGCGAGCACCATCAGCGCGAAGCTCGCGTAGAACAGCTTCGCGTCCAGCGGTCCGCGGTTTAGCGAGTGTGAGGCCCCGAACACATCGCCGAAGGCGTAGGAGGTGGCGAGCGTCACCGCCGCGGCGCCGATCAGCGAGGCGTTGAGCAAGACGATTGCGAAGAACGTGCCGGCGGTCGATCCGAGCTCGCGACCCAGATCTGTTGCGACCGTGCCCGCGTCGGAGAACTGGCCGAAGTGCGGCGTCCCTGTGAACGCGAACGCGGTCACCCCGATCAGCGCGCCGGCGCCGATCACGACGACGAAGGCGCCGATCACCGTATCGGCGCGCTCGTAGTTGATCCAGCGCGGCGTGATCCGCTTGTCGATGATGTTCGACTGCTGGAAGAACAGCTGCCAGGGAGCGACGGTTGTGCCAACGATCGCGATGATGAGGAGCACCGCGGTCGAGTTGGCGCCGCCGTAGATGCTCGGAACAAAGGTGTGATGGACGATGTCGCCCCCCTGCGGATGAGCGAGGACCAGCAGCGGGATGACGAGGAAGTTGGCGACGACGAACACGTACATGAACCGCTCCCAGCTGCGGAAGCTGCCGGTCGAGGTGATCGCGATCAGCGTTGCCGCGGCGACCGGCACGGCCACGTCTTTGCTGACCCCGAAGTAGCCGAGCGCGAGGCTCACGCCGATGAACTCGGTGACGATCGTGAGGAAGTTCAGCAGGAACAGGTCGCCGACTGAGAACGCGCCCCAGAACTTGCCGAAGCGCTCGAAGATCAGGCGCGCGTGCCCGACCCCGGTGACGGCGCCCAGGCGAATGACCATCTCCTGGTTGACGATCAGCACCGGGATTAGCAGCAACAGCACCCACAGCAAGCTCGTGCCGTAGTTCTGGCCGGCCTGGGCGTAGGTGGAGACACCGCCGGCGTCGTTGTCGCCGACCATCACGATCAGGCCGGGGCCCATGATCGCGAGCAGCGCCAGCGCTCGCGAGCGCCAGCCGTGGCGCTCGCCTGAGTCGTGCATGCTGATCGTGCCGAGCGCCCCGCGGATGTCGCCGATGTGGGCCTCGTCGAGGACGGGAGGCACGCCCTCGGGCCGTGGCGGAGCGTCCGTCAACGTCGTCGGATCATCGGCCATCTGAAGGTCACCTCCTTTGCTCGCTCGGGCTACGTCTCGGGGCTACGCGTCAATCTCGGCGCACGCCAATGCGGACGAGGGGCGGGTGGGTCCCAGAAAAAGCTAGGCCAGGAGGGACGGGCCCGACGGGCGTGCGACCGACTGGGTACTTCGTGGCTGTTCTCGGTCCATGCCTGTCTACTTTCTAAACGCCGCTTGTCGTGCTCGTCGGTGCTCAGCGTACCAATCATCAGGCGCGCATTGTCAGGCGCGCGGGCGCGCGCGAGGCGGTCACTCAGACGCGCGCACGATCAGTCGCGCACGAGCCCGAATCGCCGGCGCCAGCCGCTCGGCAGCGTCAGCTCGAGCACGTCGTCGACGGTGACCACGCCCACGACGCGCTCCTCTTCGTCGACGACCGCGAGCATCACCAGGTTGTAGTCGGTCATCGTGCGCGCGACCTCGGGCAGGTCGGCGTCTGTGTGCACCGACACCGGCTCGTGCTCGGCGAGACTCGACAGCGTCCCGTGCTGATCGGCGCGCAGCAGCGTGACAACCGCAATCGACCCCGACAGCTTGCCGTCGCCATCGCTCAGCAGAATGGTCGTGAGCGTTTCCGGGGCGATCTCGCTCGAGCGCACCCGCTCGAGCGCGCTGGCCACCGTCTCGCTCTCCGCGAGGCTGATGAAGTCGGGACTCATCAGGCCTCCCGCGGTCGATGGGTTGTAGCCCAGCAGTCCTTCGATCTGCAGGCGCTGCGCCGGCGGCAGCAGCGCGAGGATGCGCGCGCGCCGCTCCTGCTCGATCTCCACGATCAGGTCCGCGGCGTCATCGGCGGCCATTCGCGCGATCACGGCCGCCACCTGCCCGTCGGGTCGCTCGCGGATGAACTCCAGCTGGTGATGCTCGTCGAGCTCCTCGAAGACGTCCGCCTCGAGCTCGCGGTCCTGGCCGACGGCCTCGATGATCTCCTCGCCCTCGTCGTGTGAGGCCGCCTCGACCAGGTCGGCGATCTCCGCGGGGTGCAGGTTGGCGAGCTTGCGGTGGGAGAAGCGCAGGCGCGCCGTCGGGACGTGGCCGACGAACGGCTCGAGGTCGGTCCAGTCGAGAAACGGCCGATCGGCCACGGTGCTCTTCAGCGGACGCGGCAACAGACGCCTCAGCTGGGCGCGCGTTGAGTGATCGACGCCGACCACCCGCCACCAACCCTCGATGCACTTGAGCTCGATCTCGTAGGCGGTGACGAGGCTCGGTGGATCGGCCTCGACGTTGACGAGCTTGCGTCCGAGCACGTCCTGGCCGAGCAGCACCTCCCCCACACGGCGCTCGAAGCGGCCGAGGCTGAGCTTCTCGCCCGATAGCCGCACCGCTCCGGGCTCGAGCGTCGCGATCCTGTCGGTCGGCACGAACAGGTCACGGCCGCCGATCCTCGCCTTCAAGCCGGTGACCGGCGGATAGCCGCCGTCGGCCAGCCGCACGATCAGATCCTCGACGCGGCCGAGGCGCTCTCCCGCGCGATCGAGCAGCGGGCTGCGCAGGATCGTCGATAGGTGCAGCGTCGTCTCCGGCAAAGCACGCCTAACGTTACGCCACTCCGCGGATTGCAAGGTCTCGGCCGCCCACCGGCCGCCCAGGATCTACACAGCGGCCACTGACGGCAAATCTATGATGCCGCGGCCGTACGTGCAACGCCGGTCTCGACGAGCAGAGACGCCCCGATCGCCCCGCCGAGGTCGCCGAGCGCCGCCACCTGGACGTCCGGGGGCCGGTCGTCCGCGAACAGGTGCGGACGCATCGCCTCGGAGATCCGCTTGGCGTAGGGATCGCCGAGGCGGATGCCCAGCCCACCGCCGACGATCACGCTTTCGACGTCGAGCAGGTTGACAGCCGAGGCGATCCCGGCGCCGAGCGCCCCGACCGCGCGGTCGATGATGTGGGTGGCAAGCTTGTCTTCGTCCCTGAGCGCGCGCGCCCAGATGCCGCTCGTGAGGCGCGTGCGATCGTGGTCCTTCATCAGCTTGAACAGGTCGGTCTTGTGCCCCTTCTGCTCGTGGAGCTCGCGCGCGTGTGTCTCCATCGCCGCGCGCCCGGCGTAGGCCTCCACGCAGCCGCGCCGCCCACACGTGCAGCGGGCGCCGTCGATCTCGATCACCATGTGCCCGACCTCCCCGGCCCCCCCGCGCCCGGTCCAAGGCTTGCCGTCGAGAATCAGGCCGGCGCCAACACCAGTCCCCCAGAAGACGCCCAGGAGGGTGCCGTAGGGGCGACCGGACCCCAGCTTGAACTCGGCGTCGGTGGCGACCTGGACGTCGTTGCCGACCAGGATTGGCATCCCGCCCACCCCAAGCGCCGTCTCGAGCGCCGCCGCGAGCGGAAACGTGCCTTCCCAGCCGGGCAGGTTGCGGGCACTCGAGACGTTCCCAGCTTCGATCGTGCCGGGCGATCCCACGCCGATCCCCGCGAGCGCCGTGACCGCGAGCTCCGCGGCCTTGGCAGCCTCACATAGAGCCGCCGCCATCTCGCAAGCTACGTCTGCGGGGCCGCCGGTCGTGGGCGTCGGCCGGCGCGCCGAGCCGAGCACGTTGTGCTCGTCATCGACGATGACCGTCTGGATCTTGGTCCCGCCGAGGTCAATCCCGCCGTAGCTGGACATCCGTGCGGATCATCGCAGACGGTGGCTCCGAGCCACACACCCAGCCAATACACATAAAGAAAGGCGTTCCCAACATTTAGGCGAATTTAGGCCTGCTTGCGGGGTTTCTTCGCTGCCTCTTACAGCTCCGGCGGAAGATCGACGCAGACGGGATATGACCACTGACACCAGAGCATCCTGGCTCGTGTACGTACTGGGGGCTCTCTGCGCCGGTGCGATCGTAGCCGCCTTCCTCGTAGTCGGCCCCGCCTCGCAGTCGGCGACCGCGCAGAGCCGGATCGTGAAGGTCCAGCAGGGGGTCGTCCAGTCGACGGTTTCCGGCTCAGGGACGCTCCAGCCCGCGACGAAGGTCGGCGTCAACTTCGCGACCAGCGGGACGCTCGAGGGGCTGTTTGTGAGCGTCGGCTACCACGTTAGGGGCGGGGAGCTGCTGGCGGAAATCGAACCGACGAGCGCGGAGTCGAGTCTGCGCTCGGCGGAAATGAGCTTGACGAGCGAGGAAGCCGCATATCAGGCTGCCGTCGAAGGACTCACGCCCGTGGAGGTGCGTGAGGATGACATCACTGAGGCGCAGTCACGAGCGTCGGTGAAGTCCGCGCAGCAGTCGCTGCGGCAGTCAGAGGAAACCGCGAGGTCAGACGCGGCCGCCGCGCGCGCTTCGGTGGCTCAATCGGAAGGCAGTTTGAAGGGGACCGAACAGTCGGTCAGCCTGGAAGCGACCAGTCAGCAGGATGCGGTCAACGAGGCGATCGGCCAGCGCGGCTCCGACGAAAAAGCGCTCACCGAAGCCCAGTCTCAAGTCGAAGAAGCCAAGTCCCTGCTTGCCAGCGAAAAGGCGAAAGCCGGCGGCGAATCCAAACCCACCACCGGTCAGTCCGGCGTCAGCTCCGCCGAAGCGAAGGTCAACTCCGCCGAAGCTGCGGTCAAGTCCGCCGAGACGAAGGTGACACAGGACGGCAACTCGATCCTGAGCGCACAGAACAATCAGGCCGCCACGGCGCTGAAGGGCCAGCAGTCGATCGCGAGCGCCCGCAACACGGTCGCCAACGACAAGCAGAGCCAGGCCGCCACGAAGCTCAAGGATGACCAGTCGATCGCGCAGGCACGGACCAGCCTGGCCGCCGCCCAGGAGTCGCTCAAGGCGACGCTCGCCGCGAATGAAGCCAAGGCGGCGCCGCCGACGCGCTCGACCGTTGTGAGTGCCGAAAACGGCGTCAAGAGCGCGCAGCAGACGGTCGAAACCGCGCGCAGGACGCTGGCTGACACGAAGCTCTACGCGCCCACCGAAGGCGTGGTCGCGTCGATCAAGAGCTCGGTCGGTGAAACTGTGTCGGGTACTGGTTCGTCATCCAGCGAAGCGAGCGCCGGCGGAAGCGGAAGCAGCGGTGGCACGAGCGCGACGAAAAGCGCAACGGGCGCCGCCAGCACGAGCGCAGGCGGCAGTGGCACGAGCGGCGGCGGCAGCGCCACTGCTCCCAGCACTGGCGCAGCCAGCGGCGGGACCCGCGGTGGCAACACGAGCGCAAGTGGTGGCGGCACAAGCGGGACCGGCAACGGAACCAGCGCGAGCCCCACGAGCGGCGCGACCGGCGGACTGAGCGGCGGGTCAAGCGGCGGGACGACCACCAGCGGTAGCGGCGGTGGGACATTTCATGACATCGCCGACACGAGCAGCGCTCAGAGCTTTGGTGAGACGACAATCGGCGATAGCGGCGCCGGCAGCTTGCACGACATCGCCGCAACGGGCGCCGCAGGCAGCGGGACCGGCGCCGGTGGGAGCGCCAGCAGCGCGAGCACGAGCGGTGAAAGCAGCAGCAGCGGCAGTTCGTTCATCGAACTGACCGACCTCCAGGGCTATCAGCTGGTGGTGCCGCTGAGCGAGTCTGAAATCGTCCATGTGCACGTCGGGCAGCTCGCCACGGTGACCGTCGAAGCGCTCGAAGGGCGCAAGTTCGCGGCTCATGTGGTGAGCGTGGCGGTTCTCTCGACGAGCAACAGCGGGGTGGTGAGCTATGACGTCACCTTCCAGCTCGACCAGACGGAATCCAGCTTGAAGCCCGGCATGAGCGCGTCGGCTGAAATCGTCGTGAATCAGGCCGAAGGCGTGAACGTCCCGACCAGCGCGATCTCCGGGGGGGCGGTGACGGTCTCAAAGAACGGCAAGAAGACCCGCCGGACGGTCGTGACGGGGCTGGCGGGCAACAGCACGACAATCGTCCTCAGCGGCCTGGAGGCGGGAGAAGAGATTGCGCTGCCGGTGGCGAGCAGCACGAGCAGCACAAGCAGCCTCACCTCCAGGCTCGGAAGCCGCCTAGGCGGCAGCGCCCTCGGCGGCGGTCTCGGGGGCGCAGGTGGTGGCTTGGGTGGGGGTGGCGGCGGTGGCGCCTTCTTCAGAGGCGGTGGCTGATGGCCCGCTCGCTGCGCTCACGCATGCCAACCCGCTCGCGCATTCCTCGTAGCCGGCCGCTGGTGCGACGCGAGGCGGCCGATCACGCCTCGGCGGGGCGCGACGGGCGTCGTGCACGTGAGCATCCGGTCATAGAGGTGCACGACGTCAGCAAGGTCTTCGAGCTCGGGCAGATCCGCGTGCGGGCATTGCGCAACGTCTCGCTGCGGATCGACACCGGCGATCTCGTGGCGATCATGGGCAGCTCGGGCAGCGGCAAGACCACGCTGATGAACATCCTCGGCTGCCTGGACATACCCACGAGCGGGCGCTATGAGATCGACGGCGTGGACGTCAGCCAAATGGACGAGGACGATCTCGCCGACCTGCGCAACCGCAAGATCGGCTTCGTCTTCCAGAGCTTCAACCTCGTGCCGCGCACGAGCGCGCTCGTCAACGTTGAGCTGCCGCTCGCCTATGCCGGACTGCGCGGCGGCGCGCGCAGAAAGCGCGCCGAACGGGCGCTGCGCTCGGTCGGGATGGCCAACCGCATGCACCACCAGCCCTCGGAGCTCTCCGGAGGCCAGCAGCAGCGTGTGGCCGTCGCCCGGGCGATCGTGACCAACCCGTCGCTGATCCTCGCCGACGAGCCGACCGGGAACCTCGACTCGCACGCCACCGAGGACGTCCTGCGGATCTTCGCGCGCCTGAACGAAGAAGGCCGGACCGTCGTCCTGATCACCCACGAGCCCGACGTCGCCGAACAGACCAAGCGGATCATCCGGCTGAGCGACGGTGAGGTCGTAGAGGACCGGCGTCTGGCCGGCGTGCACGACGCTCCGCCCGCGCCACACGACTTGAAGTCCGCCCACCATCGCGGCGAGGCCGGCTTCGTGGAGGCGCAGCCGTGATCGGGGCGGGCGGGACCGAAACTCTGCGCATCGCGTGGAGCGGGATCACGGCGAACAAGCTTCGCTCCGGCCTGACGATCCTCGGGATGACGATCGGCGTCGCCTCGGTGATCGTCCTGATAGCGGTCGGCAACGGCTCCTCCAAGGCGATTCAGTCGCGTATCCAGAGCCTCGGCACCAACGTGCTGGTCGTGCAGGGGAGTGGCGGCTTTCGCGGCGGCGCGCGGGCGAGCACCACAACGTCCGTATCGCTGACCAAGGCGGACGCCGAAGCGTTGCAGAGCCCGGGCATGGCCCCGGATGTCAAGAGCGCCTCCCCGGTAGTGAACGCCACCAGCGTGAAACTGGTGTACGGCAGCTCGAGCTATGAACCGTCGTCCTTCGTTGGCACCACGCCCTCATATCTCCCAGCCCACAGCTACAAGATCGCCGAAGGCGCCTCCTTCACGGCCGAAGACGTGAGCAAGCACCGGCGCGTGGCGGTTATCGGCGAGGAAGTCCTGCAGGAACTGTTTGCCGGGGTCAGCCCGGTGGGACAGAATATGAAGGTCAACGGCTCGAACTACGAAGTGGTCGGTGTGCTCGCCAAAAAGGGCACCAGCGGCACCACCAACGAGGACGATGTCGTGATGGCCCCGATCACCACCGTGCAGGACTCGCTCACCGGCGTGGGGCCGATCGGCTCGATCACAGTCCAGGCCAAGTCAGAATCCTCGCTTAATGCCGCAGAATCAGAGGTCACTCAGATCCTCGAGGAACGCCACAAAATCAAGAACACCTCCGAACCGGGCTTCACCGTGCTCAACCAGGGCTCCCTGCTGGAAACGTCGAGCTCCACCTCGAGCGTCTTCACCACGCTGCTCGGCGAGGTCGCGGCGATCTCGCTGCTGGTCGGCGGGATCGGCGTGATGAACATCATGCTCGTGTCCGTGACCGAGCGTACACGCGAGATCGGGATACGCAAGGCGATCGGCGCGCGACGCTCAGACATCCTCACCCAGTTCCTGACCGAGGCCGTGCTCGTCTCCCTCTTCGGTGGCTTGCTCGGTGTGCTCGTCGGCGTCGTCGGCAGCCAGTTCGAAATCGCCGGAGTGCACCCGGAAGTCGCCACGTACTCGATCTTTTTGGCCTTCGGTGCGGCCCTGGCCTCGGGCCTGTTCTTCGGCACCTACCCCGCCGCCCGCGCCGCCCACCTCAGACCGATCGAAGCGCTGCGCTTTGAGTGATCCAGCTTCCCCCCACGAGGAGCCCGCCATGCCCGACGAGAAACCCACCATCGATGACGCCGTCGCCCACGACACCGCTGTGCAGGACACGGCGGTGCAGGCGCGGGAGACTCCGACGTATGAGCCGTTCGAGGAGGACGAGTGGGTCGAGGAACCCATCGAGGAGCTGCCCCGCCGACCGCGTCGGCGGCTGCTGAGTCCGATCCCGGTCGCGCTGCTCGGCGTGCTGCTGATCGCCTGCGGGTTCATCGGCGGCGTGCTCGTCGAGAAGGGCGAAACCTCCTCTAGCTCCTCCACCAGCGGCGCAGCGAGCAGCCTCGCTTCGCGTTTCGCGGCGCTGCGCGGGGGCGCATCCGGCGCAGCCAGCGGGTCCGGTGCTAGTGAGTTCGGAGCGGGTGCAGGCGCCACCACCGGCAGCGTGGCGTACATCTCCGGAAGCACGCTGTACGTGACCACCGCCGAAGGCAACACCGTCAAGGTCACGACCTCGGCCGGCTCGACCGTGACGAAGACCGTGAAAGCCGACGTCAAGGGCATCCACCCGGGCGAAACCGTCGTCGTCACGGGCGCCGCGGGCGCGAACGGCGCGATCAGCGCCGAATCGATCCGCGTCGGCGGAGGCGGTGGCGGTGGCGGCCTCAGCGCGCTGCTCGGCGGCTCCGGCACGGGCGCGGGCCGCGGCTCCGGGGGGAGCGGCGGCGGTAGCAGCGGCGGCGGCGAACCGGCGCTCTTCGGCAAGGGCGGGTAGCCCTTGCCGAGCTCGATCCCTTAAGGCAGCGATTACGCCACCGTGGTTAACCCTTGCCATCGGTCCCCACACACCCGCACACCCAGGCCAGACCAACCCGACAGCCGATCATCGGCAAAGGAGCTTCATGCCTCACCTCAGCAGCGGCAACAGACGCAAACCCGCGGCGACAGTCGCGCTGGTCCTCCTGCTCGCGCTCGCCTGTCTCGGACTGGCGGCCTGCGGAGGCTCCTCGAAAAGCACGTCCACGTCCACGAGCACGAACGCGGCCGCGGCCACCTCGACCAGCGGCACACCAGCCACGGGTCCGGGCGGTCAGGCCAGGGGACAGTTCGGGAAACGCTTCAGCGCGCTGCGTGAATGCCTGCAGAAGAACGGGATCACGCTGCCTAAACGGACCCCCGGACAGCGTCCCAAAGGAGGACCGGGCGGCTTTCTCGGCGGGGCGGGCGGCGGGGCGGGCGGGCCGCAACAATTGCCGAAGGGCGTGACGCGCGCACAGTACGAAGCCGCGGTGAAAAAGTGTGGCGGCGGCGCCTTTGCCGGCGGTGGCGGCGCGCGCGTCAGCAGCCCCGCGTTCAAACAGGCGCTCGTGAAGTTCGCTGCGTGCATGCGCGAAAACGGCGTGAACATCCCGGCGCCGAACACCTCGGGCAAAGGCCCGATCTTCAACACCAAGGGCCTGAACACCGCGAGCCCTCAGTTCAGGGCGGCCGAGACGAAGTGCCGCGGCGATCTGCAGAGCGCCTTCCGGCGCGGCTCTCCCGCCGGCGGACCGCCCCCAGCGGGAGGCCCCGGCCCGGGCGGCGCGCCGCCAGCAGGCGCCGGCGGCTGACTGACTGACTACCCGAAGGGGTGACTGACTTCCCGGGCCGGGGCTACTTTGATGACGCGGCCCGGGGAGGCATGGAGCTGTTGGAGTCCGAGATCGCCGAAGAGCTCGGCTTGGCCCTCACGGTCGGTACCGGTAGGGCGGCGATGCGCATGATCAACCGGTCCCACTGCGCCGCGCTCAGGTCGCTGCTCACCTCCAACGGTGAGGGGGCGGTCTGGCCAGGGCCGGCCGAGTGGGCGACCACGGCCGTCGTCGCGCTGGACTTCTGCGCGGGCAGGCGCTTGGATGCCTGGGAGAAGCCGATCTCGATGTAGTCGCCGTGATCGCGGCGCGCGAGCGTACTCGGAGCGCCGGGGTAGCGCATCAGGCTGACGATCTGATTGGGGACGAATTCGCCCTGCAGCGTGAGCAGCGCGCGGATCGTGGTGTCGGTGATCGACCCCGCACCCTGGTGGCCGGCGACCGGGACGCCGTTGATCTCCGTGATGGCGACCGCGTCGCCGATGTGACCCTCGGGCACGTAGCCCGAGACCGCATAGGCACCGTCGCCGCAGCGCAGCGTGCCGACGGTCGGCTCGAGGCCACTACGCGAGAGGAACGCCAGCACCGCCAAGGCGCGCTTGTCGATCGCACCGGCGGCAACTTCGTGGCGGGAGCAGGCCGGCAAGGTGATGCCGGGGTCGGACAGGATCTCGCGCTCGAGCTGGATCTTGCTCAGCAGGAAGACCCCACTTGCGGTCGCGCCGACCAGGTCCGACTCCCCTTTCGCTCCCCGGGGGTGCAGCGCCACGTCGAGCTGCTTCCAGTTCTCGAGGATCGAGCGCGGATCGATCGTGCTGGCATCGCCGGCGGGCTGGATCGCAAAGAGCAGGTGGCCGTCCTTCGCCCTCGGCGGCATGCTCACACGCCCGAGCACGGTGCCCCGAGCGACGACCGACCCGCGCCGCAACGGCAGCTGACGGCCGGCGCTTGAATGCGGAGAAGCGTCGCGCGTGGCACGCGCGACGGCCGCGAGCGCATCGGGGTTGCCGGGATGGGCGAACAGGCGCACTTTGCCTGTGCCGGATGGCGTCGATTCGGCGGAAGCGGATGTCGATTCGCCCGCAGCGGGCGCGGATTCGGCCGAGCTCGCGGGAGCGGAGGCCTTATCGCCGCTGGCCGAAGCGCCCAGCCCAGGCGCCCCCTTGGCGCCCGTGGTGCCCTGGCCGGCATGGGGCTTCTCGACGGATGTCTTCACGCGCAGGGTGAGAGGCAGCTGACGGCCCGCGCTCGCGGCCTGTGAGGGCGCGGGGGCGCCGCCCGTCGCGGCTTCGGTGTCAGCGGCGCCCTTCGCCGTGACACCGGCCGTGCGCGGCGCCTTGGGCAGACGGTAACTCGGGGCGATGCTGCCGAGGCCCGCATAGGTGAACACGTCGCCGTAGACATCTCGCAGGATCACGTACTTGCCGAGCTTGTGAGAGTCTCCGAGCCGGACGATGCGACCGTCCTGTACGGCCACCACGACGGCGTTCCGAGCGCTCAGCAGATCGACGAACTGCAGTAGTGCTCGGGCGTGTGCATCGGTCGCGGCGGCGGCTACGGCCGCCGGCGCTGGAGGAGCGGAGGAGCCGGGGACCGCCCTCGCGGCAGCGGGCTTAGCCGCCGCGCCGCTCAGAGCGCTCGCGGCACCGGCTGATTCCAGGGCGGCCGACCCGGCGGACGCCGCGCTGTGAGCAGCCGTGGCGTTGGCGGTTGCACTCGAAGATGGGATGCCCGACAGGAGCTCATCCCACGCCACCCGCTTCCCCGTCACGGGCAGGCGCCCATCCGTGAGGCCGGTGAGCGTCGCGATCACCGACTGGGGGTAGGAGGAGATCAGCTTCGCCCGCAGCAGCACCGAGTCGGCGTATTCGGTGGAGTGGTTGTAGGCGAGGATCGCCGTGCGCAGATCCTTCTGAGCCCCCGCGGCGCGCAGGTAGCGGGCGGCGGCGAAGATCGCGTCCACCGGGTTGTACGGGTCCGCGTAGCCGGCGTCCAGCGCATCCACGCCGTATTGCAGCCAGGTCGCGGGCATGAACTGCATCCACCCCACCGCGCCGGCCGTGGATACCGACTGGTCGGTGCCGTAGTCGGTCTCGATTTCGTTGATCGCGGCAAGGATCTGCCAGGGCACGCCGTACTGGACGGCGGCCGCCTGGTAGATCGGCAGCAGGAACAGCGGGATACGGTAGAAGGAGAGCGCCTGCACGGATACCGCCGCGGAGTTGAGCTCCGCCGCCAGTGCCCCAGCCTGATCGGCCACAACCTGCGGCGCCGCCGCCACGCCGTTTGGTCCGGACGCGACACCGACTTTCGGCGCGTTCGCGCCACCGGTGCTCGGCTGGGCGCTTGGAGGCTGGCCGTGAGTGGCGGAGAGGTTGCGGTTCGCCGTGCTCGGCGTCGTCTTCTGCTTACGTTCCCTCACCACCACGGTGGGCACTTCCATGACAGTGGGGGCCGGGGCTCCCACTGGGGCCGGGGTGCTGCCCTCAGAGCCGGTCGTGGTCGTCACAGGCGTCGTCGCGGGCGTAGTCGATGTGCTCGTCGTGGGCTGGCCGGAGCCCGTTTCCTGTGCGCCTGAGCCCTGGGCGGAAGAGTCCGGAGCGGTGACGGGTGGCGAGGAGCCGTCCGTCGACGTCGGCGAGCCCGCGGGCGCTTCGGCGGCGAACGCCCCGCCGGAGAGAGGTCCGCCGAGGCTGGCCGCGGTCAGCCCACCCCCGGCAAGCGCGGACAGCGTCGCGCGCCACACCTTGCGACGCGGGCTGGTCATCGGCAGTCTGCGCCGAGATTGGTCATCTTGCGGTAGTCCCATGATCGTGGTCGGCGTGGCTAACCCACGATCGCGGGATAGGCCCACCGAGATTCATATCGGCAGGCAAGCACAATCCCGTAAAGGATTCGTAATCGCGCCCGCTGAGAGGTAGATGCACGTCCATTGCAGGCAGAGCGGCCAGACCGTACCGATGCCCAAGGCGGAACCCCCCACGCTGGCCGAATTTTGTCCCCGCTGGCCTGATTTTGCTGGGGTTTTGTGATGTACACGCACCTTTTGGCATCCACGCACCCGATCGGTGGATCCGTCTCGGATCGGGTGTTTGCGGGCAGAACCGGGGATGCCGGAAACACGGACACTGGCGGCCTTTTCGCGGGCGCGGGCGATCCTCCTGCCGGCGACCGTTTGTGTCGAACCGCTCTATTCTCCCGACGCGAGGGTTATAGGTCTTGAAGATTGAGATCTAGAAGATTGCTGGCCTGAAAGCATCCGGCGGGTACTGAGAGGAGTGGGGAGAGCCATGAAGATGTCCAGAATGAGGATCCTTCGGATCCTGACAGCGGCGCTGCTTGGCTGCGCGTTTCTGCTGAGCGCCGCGATCGCGCAGGCGGAAGAGACCGTGAAGATCACCTCGGCGGGCTTCAAGCCCGACTTGCTCGGCGTGCCAACGAACGTTTTCGGCAGCGCGACGATCGGCTCGACGAACTTGCCGGTCCCCTCGCCGATCACCCACATCAACGTGATGGGCCCCGCCGGGCTGACGTTGAACCTGGAAGGCACCGGGACGTGCACCGAAGCGGTCCTGCTGAACGTCGGCCCGAGGGGATGCCCAGCCGACTCGAAGGCCGGGTTCGGCGGCGGCGAGGGAGCGTATGAAATCGCCAAAGAAATCATCAACGAGGCATACACGGTCGACTTCTTCCTCGCCGACAACAAGCCGGGCCACGTCGAGCTCTTGATCTACCTGGAAGGCTCGACCCCGGTCTCGATCCAGCTCGTATTCACGGCGCCGGTGATTCAGTTCCCCAAGCCATATGGGCTCGGCTTCAGCCTCAATGTGCCGCTGATCAAAGTCCTCCCCGAAGCATCCGATGCCTCGGCGATCACCGCCTTCTTCACGGCCGGCGCGAAAAACGTCGCCTACTTCAAGAGGGTCCATGGCAAGAGGAAGCTGTTCCACGTGAAGGGCATCATCACCCCCAAAACCTGTCCGCGTGGGGGCTGGCCGGCAGCTTCTGAATTCAGCTTCGAGGACGGCTCGATCGTCAAAAGCGCGGTCAAGATCCCCTGCCCGAAGAAGACGAAGAGGAAGTGACCCTCCGACGCGCGGCGATCGCGCTGGCGGCGCTGACAGCCTGCTGCGGTGGCGCCGCCACGCCGGCGTTCGCGCAGCCAGAAACCAGCGCCAGCATGCGCCCGACGTTCTTTCCGGACCGGCTCGGCGCGAGCACGGCCTTCACGCTCTCGCTCAGATTCTCTGGCGGCGTAGAAGGGGTCCCGGCGCCGCTGAGCCAAGCGGTCGTACGCCTGCCCGCCGGCCTGGTAATCAATCTGCGTGGCGTCAGCATCTGTGGAAAGGCACAGCTCGAGCGCAGGGGCGCCTCAGGTTGCCCGTCCGGGTCGCTCATCGGGCGTGGCCACGCGCTGCTCGAGGTGCACGCCGGCTCGCTGACGAACCCTGAGGAAGCCACCGTGTCGGTCTTCCGCGCTCAGAACCATGGAGCTCTGCCGGCGTTCGAGATCTTTGGCCAGGGCGAAACGCCGCTCGATGAGAGCACGATCAGCACGGCTGTGCTCGGAGGAGGCAGCGCTCCGTACGGCTTGAAGCTGACGGTGTCTGTCCCCCCCATACCGACGCTGGTCTTCGAGCCGAACGCGTCGTTCAAGTCGCTCTCGCTTACGATCGGCGGGGTCGGTCGCGGTCCCCGCGCGCACGCAGCCGCCGGCGCGATCGTCGTGCCGCGCAGCTGCCCGGCCGGCGGCTTCCCGTTCGCCGCCGACTTCACGTTCGCCGACGAATCCACCGCGAGCACCACTGCCAACGTCCCCTGTCCATAGCGGCGCTCTCGCCACATAGCGGTGCGCGCGCGACGTGCACCTTTCGAGATCGCTCCCGGCACGATAACCTGATGACCGCCCGTGGAAACGATCCTCTCCGTCCTGCAGGTCGCCATCGCGGTGATCGTCATCTTCCTGGTGCTGATGCACTCCGGGAAGGACTCCGGCCTGTCCGGCGCGTTTGGCGTCGGTAGCGGCCAGGGCCCGCTGGGCGGAGGATCGATGGTCGAGCGCAACCTCAACCGCTGGACGATCTTCTTCGCGGTCCTGTTCGTCGTGAACGCAGTGATCCTGCTCAAGCGCCCGTGGGCCTAGACCACCGCTGAGCTGAGCGGCGCGGGGCTTGTCCTACCGATCGATTGGAGATCGATGGGATCTCCGATCGGCCAGCACGCATGCGTAGTTCTCTGAACATCGGAACATCGGACACGCCGAAGTGAGCTAATCCGGCTCGCCGTCCGCATCCGCGGGCTCGCCGCCCAACGCCGCCAGCCGGTTGAGGATCTCTACTGCCTCCCCCCGCAGCGCCCCGTCGATGGCCTCGTAGTCCTCGCGCGAGAGCTTGCCGGTGCGATAGTCGAGCTCGGCGTCGCGGATCTCCCGATACTTGGCCTCGCGCGCCGCCTCGAGCTCATCGCGCTCGAGGACCGCATCGGGCTCAGAGCGGGGGTGCGCCGCGGCCGTTGAACCGGCGCGCGAGCGAGCGGCTCTGAATGGGGCGCTGAGGACGACGAGCACCGCGCCGCACAGAACCAGCGTGAGGATCGCGACGAGAATGTTCACACCATCAGCGTCCCGGGACCGTTGCGAATCAGGCGCGCTGAAGGCCCTGCGCCGCTCGCGCTCGCGAGCGGGCGCGGCCACGGCGTCGCACGAATACGGCGGCCCACCCACCCGCCGGCCAGATCGCGATCAGGCCGCCGCCGCCCACGATCAGGCCGCCGATCCAGATCCACATGACAAGCGGCGAGACGATCACGTGGAACTGCGCCTGCGGTGGATGCGCCAGGTAGGCACGAGCCAGATAGCCGATCGCCACCTCGGCCTCTTCCGGCGGCAGCGTACGATTGCCGACCTGCACGATCCGCTTCAGCGCAGGGGTTTCGATGTCCGGCTCGATCGCGGTCCAGACGTCGCGCGTGACGCCGGCGTCCATCGCCACGTGGCTGACCGGCTGGCCCCCGATCAGGCTCCCAACCGACCCCCGGCTCGGTTCGTCAGAGGCGTAGTAGCCCTCGCTCGGGTAGAGCGTCGCGACATGACGCCCGTGCTTGGTCACATCGAGCACCGCGCCCAGGCTGAGCGTCGAGCCGGTGTGGGCCGCGTCGTACTTCGGCGTGATCGTCGCCGTCGGGCGCACGTAGCGAACGGTGTAGGCGCCCGCGCGCGTCGACTGGCCCGGCGACAGACCCAGCTCTGAAGCGTGCTGAAAAGAAGA
>Ga0116214_1000040_pt1 | contig 76711 bp, 74 predicted proteins | sample Sb_taG_FD_88964 | JGI IMG/M metagenome (GOLD analysis project Ga0116214, IMG submission 88964) | Peat soil microbial communities from Weissenstadt, Germany - Sb_50d_1_NS metaG | ecosystem: Environmental > Terrestrial > Soil > Wetlands > Peat | place: Germany: Weissenstadt | collected 2010-09-21
CGGGCAACTGGCCCGCTGCGGCGAAGGCGGTGGCCGAGTGGTTTCCGCCCAGGCAACGCGCGCTCGGGGTCGGCATTTTCAATGCTGGATCGTCACTAGGTTCGGCCATTGCGCCGCCCATGGTCGCATATCTTACGCTGCGGTTCGGATGGCGTTTCGCGTTTGTGGCGGTCGGATCCTTGGGCCTGCTGTGGCTCGTGGCGTGGCTGCTGATCTACCAGCCCCCGCATTTGAACCGCTTGTTACGCGCCGAAGAGTACGCGCGCATGAAGAAAGATGTTCAGCCGCCCGAGGAGGCATCCGCGGCGCCGCGTGTCGACTGGCGGAAAGTCATTCGCATGCGCCAGTGCTATACCCTGATCCTGGGGCGCTTCTTTACCGACCCCGTGATCTACTTCATGATCTTCTGGCTGCCCGAATATCTGCGCAAAGAGCGCGGCTTCGATCTCCAGATGGTGGGCGACTACGCCTGGGTGCCGTTCAGCGTTGCCGGCGTTGGATATCTATTCAGCGGCTGGCTTTCGGGAAGACTGATGCAAGCCGGCTGGAAGCTGCCGAACGCACGCAAATTCGGCATGTTGATCAGCTCATTGTTGATGCCGGTCGCAATCCTCGCGCCGCTCGTTCCCACCGCGGGTCTGGCGATCGCTGCGACCTGCTTCATCACCGTGGGCCACGCATTTTTCGTTTCCAACATTCAGACCCTGCCCGCCGACCTATTCCCCGGTCACGAGGTGGGCACGGCCTCGGGATTTTCGGGAATGGGAGGCGCTATCGGCGGCGTCCTCGCCAACCTTGTGACCGGATACGTGGTGCAACACTTCTCCTATGCACCCGTGTTCTTTATGGCGGGTTTGATGCACCCACTGTCCACTGCGCTCGTCTTTTGGCTGCTGCCGAACCGGTATTTTATGAGCGATTAATCAGAGAGGAGAGGTGATATCCGGTCGCATTTGGCAGCGTATAACGAACCAGAATGCTGCGTACTTGTTTCGGCTCATAATCTTGTTTCGATCGGACGAACCCCGCAGAACTCGTAGGGGAACCGACTCCGGCACGGTTCGACTATCTAGCCCATCTTGTAAGGTCGCCAGTTGATCGGCCTCAATCACCAAAATCGTGCTGAACGGCGGGGCGATCTATACTATTGAAGAGAGAACGGGCGCAGCATGGCAATCGTCGTCGATATCGGGAGCCTGATCGAGAGATCGCCAGACATCCGTAAAGGCCGGCCCTGCATCGCCGGTACCGGGGTCACTGTTCGCCGTATTGCGGGGTGGTACAACCTGGGTCTGACTCCCGAGGAGATTGCCGCTAAAATAGAGCACCTTACGCTTGCGCAGATTCATGCGGCGCTCGCCTACTACCACGCCAATCGCGACGAGATAGACACCGACACCGCCGCCGAGGATGCTGCAGTGGAAGAACTCTTCGCGCCTGCAGATGGGGCGTGAAGAGCCTTAGTCTGTACCTAGACGAAGACGCCATGGACGGTGATCTCGTTCGGGGTCTTCGCTCCCGGGGAGTAAATGTCCTTACTGCAACCGATGTTGGCATGATTCGCCAGGCGGATGAAGAGCACCTCAGGTTCGCCACCATACAGGACCGTGTGCTGGACTCGTTCAACGTGCGAGACTTTCACGCAATTCATATTGCCTGGACATCCAGCGACCGTCCGCACGCTGGCATTATTCTGGCTCATCAGAGACGGTATACAACGGGCGAACAGATCCGTCGGCTCTTGCGTCTCATTGGGACTCTGTCGTCAGAGGCAATGAGAAATCGGGAGGAGTTTCTCGGCCGGTGGTGAGGCCAATACCTACGCAAACAACTTCGCAAACCGCGACCCCTTTCGCACGATCGTCTGGTTTCGCTCCGGCCCCGTCGAGACGCAGCCGATCTCCACGCCCGTGCGCTTCTCCAGGTACGCCAGGTAGTCCCGCGCAGGTTGTGGCAGCGCGTCGTAATCTGAAATGCCTACAGTGGATGTCCGCCAGCCGGGCAGGCATTCGAACACCGGCTCAATAGCTTCCAGCCCGGCCGTTGTAGCCGGCATATCCGTCACTTCGCGACGCCCGGAGCGGTAGGCCACGCAGACGGGAATTTTCTCGAGTTCATCCAGCACGTCGAGCTTGGTGACCACGAGCGAGTCGAGACCGTTCAGCATGGCGGCGTAGCGGACCTGCGGGATGTCAAACCAGCCGCAGCGGCGTGGCCGGCCGGTTACCGACCCGAATTCATTGCCCCGATTACGTATCTGGTCTCCCATGGCGTCGAGGGCCTCTGTGGGGAACGGGCCGCCGCCTACGCGTGTCGTGTATGCCTTTGCCACACCGACGATGGCGTGAATGCGCGTCGGCGCAACGCCTGTTCCCGTGCAAGCACCTCCGGCCGACGCACTCGACGACGTGACGAACGGATATGTGCCGTGGTCCAGATCGAGCATAGTGGCTTGCGCACCCTCGAACATGACGCTCTTGCCGGCGTTGATGGCGTCGTTGAGCAGACGCGCTGTGTCACACACCATCGGCCGGATGTGCTCTGCGAAACCCTCATACTCGGATCGTATGCGCGCAAGATCCAGGTCTTCGGCGATCCCAAACGCGCGGGTCGCGATGCTCTTCTCTTTCGCCACGGCTTCAAATCGCTCACCAAAACGTTCGGTATCCAGCAGGTCGGCTACGCGGATTCCACGCCGCCCGGCCTTGTCTTCATAGCAAGGGCCGATGCCACGTGAAGTGGTGCCGATGGCCTCCAGCAGCCGCTCCATGGTGCGGTGGTATGGGAACAGAACATGGGCGCGGTTGCTGATGGAAAGTTGCGCGGGGACGTCGATGCCCATCGCCTCGAGCGATTGCATCTCGCTCAGCAGGGCGGCCGGATCAATCACCAATCCGTTGCCGATCACGGCGCGCTTCCCCGGGTGCAGAATCCCCGAGGGAATTAACTTCAGCACGAACTTCTGCGCGCCGATTTGCACCGTGTGGCCGGCGTTGTGGCCGCCCTGGTAGCGCACCACGATGTCGAAACGATCGCAGAAAAGGTCCACGATCTTCCCTTTGCCTTCGTCGCCCCACTGCGCGCCAAGAATAATGATGTTGCTCATGCCCAAACCCAGTTATTGTATCGCGCCCGGCGCTCGCGCCGCGCTGTGTTACGCTGCCATCATGCAGCTTTGCGACGTCTATCGGAAGCTCGGAGAGGAACAATTCACGCAACTGGTCCGTGGCATTTCCATGGGGAAGCTGAAAACCTACCAGCTTTTCGATGCGCTCAAAACCCGGGCACATATGGCAAAACTCAACACCGAGCATCTCCGCAAAGCCGCGCCCCGGCTCTGGGCCAGGATCGATCAGGGAGATGAAGAGTTCGCCAAGGATTTCGCCCAAGCGGTGCTGGTTTCGCATCTGGACCTGATCGGCGCCGTGCTCGATTTTCTCAGCATTCCCAACCAGAATGGATTCTTTGAGAAAGATCTGGATGCCAGCCAATATCTGACGGAAGGCTGGGCGCAACGCACATTTGAGAAGTTCCGCGGCTCCTATCCGGAGGCGGTGCTGGTGTTCTATCTCAACCATCTCGCCTGGGAGTTAAAGGGTGAGCCGTTCGCTCCCGCCGCGTAGTACCTATTCCAGACCTATACCACCTTGCGCGAGCCATGCTCCGAGTTTATGGTGCGGATAAAAACGTTTTTTCGAGACTCCTCACCCAGGCTTTGATAAAATGGACCATGAAATTCAGTTGGGGGAATGTTTAATGCCCAAGAAGCATCACGCAATTTACTCCGATCCCACAGGTGCTGCCGCCGCTGCCAGCCAGGTAAAACGCCGTGTGCAGCGCACGAAGCATGCGGAAGCTTCGGTAGACGGAAAAGTCTCGACAGCATCTGAAACCGCTGTCCAGCAGGAAATGCTTGTAGATCGCGCAGCGGTCGCGCGCCTCGCGTACTCGTACTGGGAAGCCCGAGGTTTCATCGGTGGCACGCCGGAAGAAGACTGGCTGCGTGCCGAGCGCGAGATTCGCGAAACTCTGGCGGCAAGCGCCACGGCATAACCTTTCGCCGCGGCCCGAAGCGCGGTGAACAGAGGGTTATTTGTACTTCCGCAGAACTGCGAGAAGCCTTCCTTGTATTTGCACGTCGGTGGCCTGTGCGTAGATCGGCTGTAGTGCTGCGTTCGCGGGCTGCAGCCGAATGCGGCCACCAGGCTCGCGATAGATGCGCTTGAGCGTGGTCTCGGTTCCGGAAACCAGGGCCACGACGATCTCGCCATCGCGCACCTCTGTAGTGCGCTCCACCAGAATCAAGTCGCCGTCACAGATGTGGTCTTCGATCATGGAATCGCCGCGCACTTCGAGCGCGTAGGTGTCGCGGTGACCGGCGAAATCGGCGAAGCTCAGCGTGGCCCGCTGCTCAACGGCTTCAACAGGCTTGCCCGCCGCGATTCTGCCGAGTAACGGCACTTCCATCTCCCGCTGCCGCCGGTGTTCCTGGACATATTTCGGACCGAGATCGAGCGAGCGGCTGCGATTGAAACCGCGCTTGAGGTAATTCTTGGCTTCGAGCGCCAGAATGTGCTTGTGTACCGTAGCTAGCGACGCCAGCTTCAGCCCCCTCGCGATTTCCTCATAGCTGGGGCTATACCCATTCTCCTCGACAAACCCGGCAATGAAATCCATCGCCTGCTTCTGCCGCTTGGTGAGTGCCATGTAGATATTGTGGGCGAAGAAAAGGGAAAAGGCAAGAGGGTTGTGACGGATCGCCGGCACCCTGGGCCAACTGGTTCCCTTGGCTCCAGATCGCGGTATGAAACCATCCGTTTGACAGAGGTACTCGTGCTCTATAGAATATCGTAATCGAATGAAGAAGACGAAGCTAGATTACGAGGACGCCGCCGTTGACCGGGATCTTTACTCGGGACTGATGCGCCTCCACATCCTGCACCATGCCGTGGAAGGTCCCATATTTGGTTTGGGCATGCTGGAGGAATTGGGGCGGCATGGGTATCGAATCAGCCCCGGAACCCTCTATCCGTTGCTGCACGGGCTGGAGAAGAAAGGATACATCCGCGGGACCGAGCGGCGCGACGGCAAATCACTTCGCAAGGTCTACCGGGCTACCCCGCTGGGCCGCAAAGCGCTGGCGGCAGCCAAAATCAAGGTCCGCGAGTTCATCGGCGAACTGTTCGAGGGGAAATAGTGAGCCTGCTGAAGAAGCTGTGCGTGGTGTTCGCCGCCAGTGCCGTTCTTTGCGCGCAGCAGTCGACACCACCGCCCGGCATGACGATCGCGCAGGCGGTGGAGGCGGCACTGCGCAACTATCCCTCCGTGCGAGTGTCCCAGGAACAGATGAATGCCGCGGCTGCCGGTATACAACTTGCGCGCACGGCTTACCTTCCGCGGGTTGATTTGTTAGCGCAGGCGAACCGCGCCACCCGGAACAACGTTTTCGGCCTGTTGTTGCCTCAGGGCATCCTTTCCTCTATGTCCGGTCCCGTTCTGGGGACAAACAACTTCGGAACCGCGTGGGGCAGCGCCATCGGAACACTAGTAAGCTGGGAGCCCTTCGATTTCGGCGCCCGGAAGGCGACAATTGCGGCCGCTACCGCCACACGCGCCCGTTCCGAGGCCACCCTGAGGCGCACGGAGTACGATGTCGCCGTGGCCTCCGCTGACGCTTACGTCACCGTAGTGGCCGCGCAGGAAGCGGTGCGTGCGGCGCAAGCCGGCGTGGATCGGGCGCAGGTACTGGCACGGACGATCACGGCCCTGGTCAACGCACAGTTGCGCCCCGGAGCGGACGCTTCCCGAGCGGAAGCGGAATTGGCGGCTGCGCGGACCGAGCTTATTCAAGCGCAGCAAGCCGTCGAGATCGCGCGCGCCAATCTCTCCCGGTTTGTCGGCTTGGAGCCAACCCAGATTATTCTTGCGGCACCGAGCCTGCTGCGGCTGCCGCCAACTCAGCCAGCGGCCCCGTTGAACACCGCCGCGAATCCCCTTGCCCTGGAACAAAACGCGGTGGTTGAACAGCTACGCGCGCAACTCAAAGTAATGGAGCGGTCATATTTCCCGCAGTTCCTCTTGCAGGGTACGGCGTACGCGCGCGGCACTGGCGCCGAAACCGACGGACGACTCCTGGGAGGGCTAAACGGGCTCGCTCCCAACACCCAGAACTACGCGCTTGGCTTCACCGTGACGTTTCCAGCCATGGATATTGTATCGATAAGAGCACGTGAGGCGGAGCAATCGGCAAACATGCGCGCCGAGGCCGCCCGTTATCAACAGATCGCTCTGGATTTGAAAGCCCAATGGAACAGCGCCGTCGCAACCGTGCAAGGTGCTAGAAACGTCGCCGCCAACACGCCGGTTGAGGTGGCGGCGGCGCGTGCGGCCACCGATCAAGCCACCGCGCGTTATCAATCCGGTTTGGGCAATATCGACGAGGTTGCCGAAGCCCAGCGGCTGTTCACGCAAGCCGAGATTGACGATGCGCTGGCCCGGCTGGGCGTCTGGCGCGCCCTTCTGGGAGTGGCCACTGCCGCCGGAGACATTCACCCGTTCCTGGTGGAGGCGAGCCAGTGATTCCGTGGGGAGGTGATGGATGCGTTTCGTCTTAGCCGCGCTCAGCCGTCCGGTCACCGTGGTGGTGGTGCTGATCGCTCTCGCACTGTTTGCGGTTCTCGCCGTGCAGCGGATGCCCGTCGATATCTTCCCCAAGGTGGGTGATCCGGCTATTTACGTGGCCCAGCCGTACGGAGGCATGGACCCGGCCCAGATGGAAGGCTACCTCACCTACTACTACGAGTATCACTTCCTGTACATCACCGGCATCGCCCGCGTCGAGAGCAAGAGTATTCAAGGCGCCTCGCTCATGAAGCTGGTCTTTCATGAGGGCACCGACATGGCGCAGGCGATGGCGGAGACGGTCGGCTATGTGAATCGCGCCAGGGCGTTCATGCCGCCTGGCACGGTGCCCCCTTTTATCACGCGATTCGACGCGGGCAGCGTGGCGGTCGGCCAGTTGGTTTTCAGCAGCGCCACCCGCACGCAAGGTGAGTTACAGGATTTCGCTCTCAACAGCGTGCGGCCCTTGTTCGCCACTCTCCCAGGAGTCTCTGCCCCGCCCCCATTTGGTGGGAACCAGAGAACCATCGTCATCACACTCGATCCGGACAAGCTCCAGCAGTATCAGATCTCCCCGCGGGAGGCGATCTCCGCAGTCAGCCGGGCCACGCTGGTGATGCCCTCAGGAAACATGTGGACGGGGAAGATCAACCGGATTGCCAGAACAAACGCAGCGCTTGGCGGCAACCTCGCGGAGTTGCTCAGCACGCCTATCCGGCCGGTATCCGGCGCCACAGTTTACCTCAGAGACATCGGAACCATCGAAAACGGTACGGACATCATCACCGCCTACGCCCACGTCAACGGCAAGCGAACGGTATACATTCCAGTAACCAAGCGCGCGGATGCCTCGACCCTTGCGGTGATCCGCGCCGTCAAGGCGGCGATACCGGACTTCAAGAAGGTCGTGCCGGACGATGTGGACGTGAGCCTGCAATTTGACCAGTCACCGTTCGTCACCAATTCTCTCCGCGGACTGGTCACCGAGGGATTGCTCGGCGCCGGCCTGACCGGCCTGATGGTCCTGATCTTCCTGCGCGACTGGCGCAGCGCACTCATCGCCATCATGAACATCCCGTTTGCCCTGCTGAGCTCGGTGCTCCTGTTGTGGGCCACAGGCCAGACCATCAACATCATGACGCTCGGCGGGCTGGCGCTGGCGGTCGGTGTTCTGGTGGATGAGGCAACGGTGGAAATCGAAAATATCCACACGCAGATGCTTCCGGGCGTTACCCGCGCGCGTGCCGTCGTGGAGGCGTGCAGCCGCACAGCTCTCGCACGCCTGCTCTCGATGATCTGCATTCTCGCAGTGTTCGTTCCTTCGTTCTTCATGGTTGGCGTAAGCCGCCAACTGTTTGTGCCGTTGTCCATGGCGGTCGGTTTTGCGATGATTGCGTCGTACCTGCTCTCCAGCAGCCTGGTACCGGTCTTCTCCACGTGGCTCATGCGCGAAGCACATCGCGGCGAAGAGCACGAGGGGCTTTTTGGACGCCTTCGCTCATTCTACGAGCAGTATCTCGCGCTGGTACTGCGTTTCCGCTGGCCCGTGGCGCTTGTGTACTTGGCCACTACCCTGGGGCTCCTCTATCTGCTCGTCCCGCGCATGGGGACCGAACTGTTCCCGGATGCCAATGCTCCGCTGATCCGCGTGCGTCTGCGAGCGCCAGCAGGCACCCGCATCGAAGAGACCGAACACATTGTCCTGCACGCCCTCGGCGTCATCCAACAGGATGCCGGCAAAGACAACGTGATCCTCACCAGCGACTTCATGGGTCTGATTCCGTCGAGCTACCCGGTCGACCTGATCCACTTGTTTAGCAGCGGCCCCCAGGAAGCCATCATTCAGGTTGCCGTGAAACCGGATACGCCGCGGGGCGAAGCTCTCCGGGAACAGATCAGACAAGACTTGCGGCGCGACTTGCCCGACTGCCAGGTCTCTTTTGAAGCCGCCGACATTGTCTCGCAGGTAATGAGCTTTGGATCGCCCACGCCCATCGAGGTGGCGGTGCAGGGGGCCAGTCTCGCCAACGACTACGGATACGCCCAGAAGGTTCGAGCTCAACTCGCCAAGCTGAGCTTCATCCGGGATCTGCAATTCGCGCAGGAATATAACTACCCCACCCTCGACATCAACATCAACCGCGACCGGGCGGGCCAGTTCGGGCTCACTATGGCGGATGTCGTCAATTCCGTTGTGCCCGCTACATCCTCCTCCCGGTTCACTCAGCCGAACTACTGGCGCGATCCCAACTCCGGTAACGCGTTCCAGATTCAGGTGGAGCTTCCTCCCAACAGGATTCAGAGCATCGACGCCATTGGAAGCCTCCCTGTCATGCCCAGCGGACGCACCGAACCTCTGCTCGACAACATCGCCTCGTTGAAGCTGGGGACCATGCCAGGATTGATCGAACGCTTCAACGGCCAGCATATCGTCAGCGTCACCGCCAACATTCACGGAATCACGCTTGGAGAGGCGTCGCAAAAGCTGACTCAGGCGCTGGCCGGCGCCGGCGCGCCACCGCGAGGCGTCAAGGTGGTCATGAAGGGTGAGCTCCCGCCGCTGGAGCAAACCATCTCCGGATTGCGAACCGGACTGCTCCTGTCTGTGGTGGTGATCTTTCTCCTGCTCTCCGCGAATTTCCAGTCCGTACGGCTGGCGCTCGCCATCGTTCTTACCGTTCCCGCCGTGCTTTGTGGGGTTCTTCTCATGCTGAAGGCGACCGGCACAACCCTCAATATTCAGTCCTTCATGGGTGCGATTATGGCAATCGGCATTGCCGTTGCGAACTCCATTCTGCTAATCACTTTCGCCGAGCGATCGCGGCGCGAGAACACGCCGCTCATGGACGCGGCTCGTGAGGGCGCCGCCAGCCGTCTTCGAGCGATTCTGATGACTGCTGCGGCCATGATTTTCGGGATGCTGCCGATGGCCATAGGCTTCGGCGAGGGCGGCCCACAAGCGGCGCCGCTGGGCCGTGCCGTCATCGGCGGCCTCCTCGTATCCACCTTCGCAACGTTGACCATTCTTCCGTCGATTTACGCCATTCTGCAAGGGAGGGCAACTCTGACTTCTCCGTCGCTCAATCCGATGGACCCGGCCAGTCGATACTATGACGCACAATAAGTGTTTCCTCTTCCTGATATTCGCCTTGGCGCAGCCTGGCTGGTCCCAAACGGGGGATTTGGTCCCGGTCGTATCCAGACCCGTGTCGCGAACGGTCGAATTGCCGGGCGAGTTTCTGCCGTTCCTGATGGTGTCCCTACACGCGAAAGTTCCCAGCTATGTGGATCGCGTGCTGGTAGACCGTGGAAGTGTCGTCAAGCAGGGAGATTTACTCGCCGAGCTGAGCGCTCCGGAGATGGCGGCGCAGATTGCCGAGGCGCAGTCGAAAGTGCAAGCAGCCGAGGCAGACCGCCTACAGGCCGAGGCTCAGCTTGCGGCGGCGGAGAGCACGTATGACCGCACCAAGACAGCCGCGCAAACACCCGGGGCCATTGCGGGCAATGAGCTGATCCTGGCGGAAAAGCAGAGAGATGCGGCCCGTGCACTGGTGAATTCGCGCCAGCAGGCGAGCCGTGCTGCCGAAGCAGCGGTCCGCGCACTTCAGGATTTGCAGGCCTATCTGAAGATCACGGCGCCCTTCGACGGTGTCGTCACCGACCGGTTGGTTCATCCAGGCGCCTTGGTCGGTCCGGGAAACGATGCCGCGCTGCTAGTGATCCAGCAGGTGTCCCATCTTCGGCTGGTAGTGCCCGTACCCGAACAGAGCGTGAGCGGCATCGTCAACGGAGCCAGCGTTCCATTTCAGGTACCCGCCTGGCCTGAGCGAACCTACTCCGGCATCATCGCGCGGGTCTCTCATGCGCTCGATCAGAAGACGCGCACCATGAACGTCGAGCTGGACGTGATGAATCGTGACGGCTCGTTGGCGCCCGGTATGTATCCGGCGGTGAAGTGGCCCGTGCGTAGGGCGCAGCCGTCTCTTTTCGTGCCGAAGACTAGTGTCGTCACTACAACGGAACGCACGTTCGTCATTCGGGATGAAAACGGCCGGGCGGAATGGGTGGATGTCAGAAAGGGCGTTAGCGAGGGAGATCTCGCGGAAGTGCTCGGGAATTTGAAACCGGGCGACAAGGTGCTCCGCAGGGCAACGGATGAAATACGGGATGGCGCGCCGATCCAGATGGCGCGCCACCCGTAGTGCGGTTACACTGTGTCCCCAGATTTCCGTCAAGGCTATGGCCGGCGAAACAACAACACTGCATATCGCAGTACGGGTTGCATGTCGGCTGGTAGCACATCTCCTTCGTAAATCTCCAGGTAATTAACATGCCGGCCGGCACTGTTCGCCGCCATCCCTTTATCAATTGATCTTCTCAGGGCCAGGGGAGGGTTGCCCTCGGCGCCCATGACTTTGCTGGGGACAGGGCCTTGGGAACCGCCACGCATTTCGAAGCCGGTGATAATTCGTCCGCTATAACTATTGATGAAATCGGTGCCATCGGGAGCTTCGACCTGCGCGCGGCCGGCGTGAAGATCGTTCGACTGAATTGCCAGGCGCCGTCCGAAGACCCGCATCGCTCGGTCGACGACTTCATGCTTTGACCGCAAATGGGCGGGGGGATCGCGCCGGCCTTGCTCGAGAATCGGGAGTTGCGGAGCTGCAAGCGAAACGCACTGATTGGGAAAGGTGTCGGCATAGACATGAAAGGTCTCTTCCCATGCACCTAGATATTTGGCGGGTGTATAACCGTCACTGAGCCATTTCCGGATGGCCGGCGGACCGTTGGGCAACGTCATCTCTTCGGAGACCGATGTCGGTCCGCCAGCCGCAATCATTCTAAAAGCCGGTGACGTTCCGTACCTTTTGCCGAGTTGTTTCAGAAATGCGAACCAGCGATCGAGGTAGACGCGATCCCACGGCATCGGAAGCCTCGTGACGGTGCCATGGCCGGGCCCATATGGGATCGGGAACAGATCGGTCTTTGCTCCTTCCAGGGCCCATTCAGGCGAAAAAAAGCCGGCGAAGATGTCGAGCTGCACCCATTTCTTGGATGAAATCGCGGCAGCAAACAGCGCATCTAGCTTCGACCAATCCGGCTTCCCCTGGACCGGCTCGATGTCGCGCCAATTGATCTGAACCGCGACACCGCTCACGAAAGGATTATTCAAGGCTTCTAGATTCCCCGATTTATATCCCTTCTCTCCTGAAGGCAGAACGACGGCGATTCCACTCGGTATCGTGGCATCGGTCGATGCACACCGAACAATCTCCCGGGGTTTGAGGTCCTGATCAACGAGGTCCTTGGGCTGAGCAACCGCCGGCAGCAAGGTCCATGACGAGATGTAAATACCAAGCAGAGCTCGAACCGCATGCTGAAGCCGTGAAACGCCCATGCAGTGCTCTCCTCGTGCAGCGTGGAGAGGTGATGCCTCGGTCCATTCTGTCACCGTGGCGACCCTTCCGGCGGCGCGCATCGCTCGCGTTGCACTTTCGGGAGTTCGCAGCGGCATGGCCGGACTCCACGAGCTTCGCCGTCGGCCACTGGATGGCTGCGTGGCGAGACCGACCAGTCCCAGAGTCGAGCTTCCGGGTGGCATCCTTGATCCAGCCAATCGCGTACGGCCCGACGAAACCGCCCCTACCCGTTCCAGGACGAGGTTCGAGGGGATCTCGAATATGAAGTAGCCGATGAAAAAGATGCCGACCCCCAGCCCGAACATCTCGGCAGTGGAACCGAGTTCTTTGTTCATGGTCAGCGCAGCACAGGCGGCGTTGACGCGGTCTAGAAAGGCGATGAAATAGCATAGGATCAGAAACGGAATGAGGCGCCACGCGACTTTGCTCGATGCGCTTCGGCCGAGGTTGTTCATCTGTGTCCCCCTAGAACTTGGTACCGGCACTATGCTACGTGACTTTACCACGTACGCGAAGGGCCGAGGCGACGTCTGTTCCTAGGGAAAAGGAGGGAAAAGGGGACGGCGGTTGAGACTTTCCCACCGGCAAATGCTCTAGAACGACAGTCGTTTGGCCCGCAGTCCGTCAGCCACACCCTGAAGATTTGATGTTTTCCTTTTCAAGGTAATGATTTCCTTGAGCTTCATTCATCCTCAATTCGCAGGCCACGCTGGCAGCCATAATGTAAAGCCTCGTTGGAGGGATCTGTGGGTCAGTGACGCGCTCTTCATCCCTGGCCGCCGAAATGCCCGCCATCTCCCGCCGCAGCTTTCGTTCGTACTCGGCCAGCCTGGCTTGAACGTCTCGGGCGGCCGCCGTCTTCTTGATCACGTCCTCCCGGTCGCGCCGCAGGAAGTAATCAATGGTTGGTGTGCGCACCTTGTCGGGTCCTTTTAGCAGCGCCGACAGCACTCTTGCAGTAGACCGACTGACGGAAAATTCTGGTGAGCGCGGAAGGAATCGAACCTTCAACCTAGTGATTAAGAGTCACTTGCTCTGCCAATTGAGCTACGCGCCCGATCGCCCTGACAACAACAGATTTTGCGGGAGTTGAGTCCGGTTACGACCAAACTATTGTAGCATCGCCCTCGCGGACGCGACACTCCGAAGGGTCGGGGACATGGGACATAATGGGTGTTCCACTTCTTGGGGGGCCTGGGATGGATTGTGTCGACGAGATATTCGCGCTGTTCGGTCGGCAGGGAAAGGCGGCGTACTTTGGCGAAGCTGTGTCGCAAGAGGAGCATGCTTTACAGGCCGCGCATTTCGCCGCTCAAGAAGGGGCGCCCGAAGCCCTGGTGGTGGCGGCGCTGCTGCACGATATCGGCCACCTGATCGATGCACGTGAGGACGCGGCGGATCGCGGGATCGACGCGCGACACGAGGACGCGGGATGCGATTGGCTCGCCCGCCACTATCCGCCGGCGGTCACGGAACCTGTGCGCTTGCACGTTGCGGCGAAGCGCTTTCTGTGTAGCGCCGATCCGGAATACCTGCGCGGGCTATCGGCAGCTTCCGTCAAAAGCCTGCAGCTTCAAGGCGGCGCTTTCACACAAGAGGAGGCGGCCGAGTTCCGACGCCTGCCGTTTGGTAAGGATGCCGTGCGCCTGCGCCATTGGGACGACGCGGGCAAAGTCGTCGGGCTCGCGGTGCCCGGTTTGGCCGCCTATCGTGACGCGCTGGTGCGGCAGTTGAAGCTTGGCCGTTGAACCGCCAGAATAGTCCAAAGTGCCCGAATCCGAAGTTCTCGAACAGATGCGCGCGGACTGGAACCAGCGCGCCCGCGAAGACGTTCGCTACTACGTCGCTTTTGGGCGGCGTGGCCAGGATGACGAGGAGTTCTTCGCCTCCGCAGCCGACGTGGTGCGCGCGCTCGAACAAGAGTTGAAGCGGCTGCCTCACCACTTGCAGCCTGTGGAACGGCGGGCTCTCGAGATCGGCTGCGGCCCGGGCCGGCTGTTGCGGCCCATGAGCCGTAACTTCGGCGAACTCCATGGCGTCGACGTTTCTGACGAAATGATCCGTCTCGCCCAGGAGCGGTTCGGCGCCTCACGAAGCATCCATCTGCGCGTCACGAACGGCTCCGACCTTGCCCCGCTCGCTTCGGACTATTTCGATTTCGTCTACTCCTACGCCGTGTTCCAGCACATTCCCAGTCAGGAAGTTGTGCTGAGCTACTTCGACGAGATCCGGCGCGTTCTCAAAACCGGCGGCTTGGCGCGATTGCAGCTGAACGGCCTTCCACCGGGTGGCAAATCGCCCGACACTTGGGAGGGTGTGCGATTTACGCGCGACGAGGTGGCCGAATACGCACGCAAACACGATTTCCAACTCCTGCTGCTCGAGGGCGAAGGCACGCAGTATATGTGGACCACCTTTCGCAAGCAACCCGACGGATGGCGCGCACGATTGAAAAATCCCGGAACGCTGTCGAACGTTCAACGGATCAGTGATGCGCGCACGGGCGAACCCGTGGTGCCGGCATCGGGGGCCTTCGCCTACGCTTCGTTCCGACTGGAACAGCTTTCCGAAGATTGTGATCTGAACGATCTCCGCATTCTGTTCGAAGGCACTGCGGGCACTCCATGTTATATCGGCCCGCCGGAGTGGGATGGCGTCAGCCAAATCAACGTGCTGCTGCCGCCCGGCGTCCGGACCGGTATCGTTCCCGTGGAGTTGCTGTGGTTAGGGAAGCCACTCTCCGCTCCTGCGTGGGTGCGTGTGATTCCGCGGGGGCCGGCCGTGCCGCGCGTGTGCTGGGTCAGCGACGGAACCAATCTGCTCGCCGGGCCGCGTATCGAGAGCGGTGTCTTGAAGCTGATGATGGAAGACCTGGTCCACGGCGCGGAAGTCACCGCGCTGGTGGATGGTAGGCCATTGCATGATTTGGAACTGTTTTCGACCGACGCCCTGACCGGCCGTTTCGAATTCAATTTCCGGCTGCCCGCGGATCTGGCGGCGGGGCCGCATCAGCTCGAAGTGCGGCAGGGATCGCGCCGCTTCCCGCCGATTGCGATTGAGGTGGCGTAGTTGCGGCTGGCCGCCGTAACCGCACTGCTGGTCGCGGCCGTTGCACTCGTGTGGCGGCAACCGCCAGCGGGCACTACCGCGGAAGCCGTGATCCGCCGGGCGCTGCGCACCGGGGCCACGATAGAACTAGCCGCCGGAATGATTGAGATTCAAGCGGAGATCGACATTCCAACCGGCGCCACCGATATCGAGATCCGCGGCGCCGCTTCCGGAAGCACGCTACGCGCGTCGAACCAATTTCAAGGAAGAGCCATATTCTCATGCGAGCGCACGAGCCGCATCAGATTTGCAAATTTCGCCATCGACGGCAATCGGCTTGCACTCGAGCAGCGCAGCGGACTGCCCGGATTCAGCACACCGTTCGCCCGCTTTACCAAAGGCAACGGCATCCTCGCCGTCGGTGTGGCTTCGCTCAAGATTTCCGACGTCCAGTTTGTCAACGTGCCTGGGTTTGCGATTGTGGTGAGCCGCTCACGCGACATCGCGATCGAGAACGTCCAGGTCGTCGATTCGGGCTCGCGAACGCCGGCCGGGCGGAACAATGCCACGGGCGGCATTCTGCTGGAAGAAGGCACGCGTGACTTCACGGTAACGCGTTGTGATTTGCGGAATGTGCGTGGAAACGGCATCTGGACGCATTCCCTGGCGACCGCGGCGCAAAACCGTGATGGGCTGATTGCTTCGAATCATTTCGAGCGTATCGGCCGCGACGCGATCCAAGTGGGCCGCGGCGCCCGCGTTCACGTGGAAGACAATACCGGCAATGAGATCGGCTACCCTCTCGAAGCCGTCGACATGGAGCACCTCGCGACCCCTGTGGCCATGGACACCGCCGGCGACACCAGTGATTCGGAATACGCGCGCAATCAATTCTCTGAAGTGAACGGAAAATGCCTGGACCTTGACGGCTTTCACGATGGCAAAGTTCGCGGCAACGTATGCACCAATCATGACGGCCCCGAGCACTATCCCGACGGAAACCTGGGTATCGTATTCAATAACAGCGATCCTGCAATGCATTCGCAAGGAATCGAGCTTGAGGACAATACACTCGACGGCACTCTGTTCACCGGCATATTTTTGATTGGCGAGCATCACCGGATCGCGCACAATCGTCTACGCCGCATCAATCTGGCTCACTGCAATGGAAAAACGGGGCATTTCGGCTGCAACTATGCTCCCGACCAGCCCGGCTTACTGCGCAGCGGCATTTACCTCGCGAAGGGCGGCGAGTATCCGTCGCCCGCGCGCGCAAACGTGATCGAAGACAACGAAATATCAGGCTTCGGCATGTCCGCCCACTGCATCAACGTGGCGCCCGGAGTCTCCATTGCATCCAACACCATCGTCCGCAACGTGTGCAAGGACAATCCGGCGCAATGAGCATCGTGAAGCCCACCATCGCCGAACTCCCGCGCACACTCGGGCTGATCGATTCGGCCTCCATCATAATCGGCATCGTGATCGGCGCGGGAATTTTCCTCGTCCCGCGCTTAGTGGCGCAAGCGCTGCCTTCAGCGCCCCTGATCGTCGGAGTCTGGCTCGCTTGTGGCGTCCTCTGCTTTTTCGGCGGGCTGGCATATGCCGAACTCGGCGCGATGATGCCCGAAACCGGCGGACATTACGTTTATCTCCGCGAGTGCTACGGGCCGCTAGCCGGTTTCCTGTGCGGCTGGACGTTCACGCTGGTAGTGATGTGGGCCGCCATGGCCTGGCTGGCGGTTAGCTTTTCCATCACGCTCGCGTATTTCGTCCCGCTCACTCCTCTATCTTCCAAACTGATATCCGTACTGCTGATCGCGCTGTTTTCCGTCGTGAATTATCGCGGCATACGTCTGAGCGCCACCGTGCAGAAGCTTTTGACAGCCTTGAAAGTTGCCGGCCTCTGCATCGTCATCGGCAGTGCGCTCGTGCCGGGGAGCGCTACGGCCGGAATCGATTGGACCATCCCTAAGGGCGCTTTTTCATGGGGGGCGCTCGGAGTTGCCATGGTCCCCATCGTGTTGTGCTACGACGGTTGGCCCACTATCAGTCATGTCGCCGGCGAGATTCGGGATCCCCATCGCAATATTCCGCGGAGCCTCGCCCTCGGCATCGCGACCGTCATTGTCATTTACTGCCTGGCTAACGTCGCCTACCTTCGCGTTCTGCCGGTCGGCATCATCGCCAAAACCGACCGCACTGCGGCAGCCGTGGCCGAGCACACTCTAGGCCACGCGAGCGGCGCCATTCTCTCCGTCACCATTCTGCTTTCCATCGCGGGCGCCCTCAACGGTTTCGTCATGACCGTCCCTCGACTCTGTTTCGCCATGGCGCGCGACGGTCTTCTGTTCCGGAGCCTGGCCGCTATTCACCCGCGATACCAGACCCTCTCGGTGGGCATACTGGTCCAAGCCCTTTGGGCCGCGATTCTGGTGCTCTCGGGATCGTTCGAGACCCTGGTTCCCTACGGCATGATCGCCGCGTGGTTCTTCTATGGATTGACCGTTACGGGCGTTATCATTCTGCGCCGCAAGTACCCGGATCGCGCGCGGCCCTATCGCATGTGGGGCTATCCCTTCACGCCTTTACTGTTCATCACAGTAGCCGTATGGTTCGTCGCCAACACCTGGATCACGCAGCCCGGCCCATCCAGCGTTGCGTTTCTGATTATTGCGAGCGGCATCCCGGTGTACTTCCTCTGGCGGCGATTCAGCGGCTGAATCTCCGCACCATTCCGCGGCATCACAGAGGTATGTCCCACTGTCTCGCATTCGTGTCTGACGACGTTGTTGCGTCTCAACTCCAAGCCCCTCCCGAAGATAGCTCCGATGATCGCGAGCTCTTGGACGCCTATTCACGCGCGGTCATCGGGGCAGCGGAAACCGTCAGTCCCTCGGTAGTCAACATCGAAACGCGGCACCGCCTCCGCGGTCGAGAAGCCGGCGGCAGCGGTTCCGGCTTTATCTTCACCCCGGATGGCTTTATTCTGACGAACAGCCACGTAGTGCACGGCGCGGCGCGCATTGATGTCACACTCTCCGATGGCCGCCGCTGCCGGGCTGACCTGGTCGGCGACGATCCCGATACTGATCTCGCCGTCATACGCATCGATACACCCAACCTGCCGCCGGTCGCGCTGGGTGACTCGGGCCAGATCCGGCCCGGCCAACTTGTGATCGCGATCGGCAACCCCTACGGTTTTCAGTGCACCGTGACATCCGGGGTGGTTAGCGCGCTCGGCCGCTCGCTGCGGGCGCAATCCGGCCGTCTCATCGACAATGTCATCCAAACCGACGCGGCGCTCAACCCCGGTAACTCCGGCGGTCCCCTTGTGACGTCCCGCGGCGAAGTCATCGGTGTAAACACCGCGGTGATCCGTGGCGCCCAGGGAATCTGTTTCGCGACTGCCATCAACACCGCCAAGTTCGTCGCCGCCCGGCTGATCAAAGACGGATTCATTCGCCGGGGTCACATAGGCGTCGTCGGGCAAGACGTTGCGCTGCCTCGACGGGTGGTCCGGTTCCACAACCTTCCGGTGGAGAGTGGAGTGCGCGTTGAGGAAGTACTGGCAGGTAGCCCGGCCGAGGCAGCGGGGGTCCTGCGCGGCGACGTGATTGTGGCGTTTGCTGGCCGGCCCGTTGCCGGAATCGACCATCTGCACCGTTCGCTGACGGAAATGCAGGTCGGCGCGCGATGCGAAATAGGCATGATCCGTGGAGTGGAAAAATTACAGCTGGCGGTCGTTCCACAATCCCGTGTAACTGATTAAATTCACTGGCTAAGCCGTCCTGTGTTAACTTGGCGCTAACTAAAGTTATCAATTAACTGCTAACTATCTTTGGCTACCTAAAGAGATCGGAAAGTTTGCTTGCTTATTCCTTCATCGAGCGTCACAATTATAGCCAAAGTTAGTTAAGGACTAACCAAACATGTTGACGAATTACGATGCTTTGCCCGACGCGAGAACCATTCTGGTTGTGGATGATGATCTTTCCGTACTCAGCGTAATTAAATGCATGCTCGAATGCGGCGATTACAACGTTCTTATAGCTCACAGCGCTGAGAGTGCCATGCGGATGGCTGAACGCGACGATCTTTCTATCGACCTGATGTTGATGGATGTGGTGATGCCGGATATCAGCGGCCCTGACTTGGCCGAACGTATCCTGGCGTTTCGCCCGCATCTCAAGGTGCTTTTCATGTCCGGCTGCACGGAATCCGAGGTGGTGCGAGTCAAGATTCTCGATCGCGCGCTCGGCTTCCTGCCCAAGCCCTTTACGTCCGATAGCCTGTTGGAGCGGGTGCAAAAGGTACTCAGCCCACCTCAGCCCCGCGCCTTCGGAGCAGCCGGCGGCTTGAGCTGGCGCTAGGCGCGTATCAAGCCAACGCGATCCGGTTGCGCAGCACGCCGACACCCTGGATATCCACTTCCACAATGTCGCCCTCACTCATCCGGCTGGTGTGACCGGGAGTTCCGGTATAAATCACATCACCGGGTGTGAGGGTTGCATATTGGCTGATCCAGCTCACGATTGCGGGACCATCGAAGATCAAATCCGAGGTGTACTGCTTCTGCACAACGCTGCCGTTCAACCGCGTCTGTAGGAGCAGGTTCCCGTAGTCGAGGCCGCGCACAATCGCCGGACCGAGCGGCGCGAATGTGTCAGCGCCCTTCGCGCGCCACCACTGCAAATCTTTGTCCGGCCCGCCCTGCCAGTCGCGCTCGCTCACGTCGTTGCCGCACGTGACTCCAAAGATCGCGGCGCGTGCTTCCTCGATTGAGGCTCGCCTGGCTCGCTTGCCGATCACCAGCACCATCTCGCCTTCGTAATGTACGTTCTTCGCTGACGCGGGAATGACTATGTTATCGCCCGGATGCTGAAGCGCCGTGATGGGCTTATAGAAGATCTCCGGTCGCTCTGGAGCTTTGCGATCGCCCACGTGACTCTTGTAATTCAAGCCAACCGCCAGGATCTTCGGCGGCTCGCAGGGATAGAGTAGCTTCACGTCCGCAAGCTGGAGTGTCTTGCCGGTCTCCTTGTGATCGCCGAACAGCTCGCCGTGGATCTCGCGAATAGTTTCACCTTCAAGAACCCCATATGCAGTCGTGGTGTTGTGGCGATAGCGTATGTACTTGGTCACAGTGTTTTTCCCTTGTGCGGCCATCGCCGCGGCGGCGATGGTTCCGAAAAGTTGTCTGCGAGTGCTCCGCATGGGTCTTAGTCTATCGCGCCGCCGGCTCCATGTGTTGCTTCAGAAACTTGATGCCCTCGAATGCGATCGACTCCGGTGTGGGAGCGAGATCGCGCCAAATGGAAGCCGCCGCCGAGATCTCGCCCATGGCAAAACCGAAGCTCTCGATCGTCAGCCATCCATCGTAATCCATATCACGCAGAGCCCTGAACACATCCGTCCACTCCACATGTCCCGAGCCGGGGGTGCCCCGATCGTTTTCGCAGGTGTGAACGTGCTTCAGGTGCCGCCCCACCGTGCGATACGCCTGGCCGATGTTCTTCTCCTCTATGTTGGCGTGAAAAGTATCAAACAGTATCCCGACGTTCGGATGGTTGATCTGCTCGCATAGCGCCGCCGAATCGGCCGCTGTGTTGAGAAAGTACGTTTCGAAGCGATTCAACGGCTCGATGGCAATCGTAACACCGTACCGCTCCAGCACCGGACCCAGCGACCGGTAACTTTCAACCGCCCATTTCCATTCATCCGCCGTCCGCCGGCGGCCAGGCAAGTATCCGACTGGAGTATACAGCGGCCCGGCAAGAATCTTGGCGCCGGCGTCAGCCGCCAGTTTGATGCAGTCTTCGATATGAGTACGTGCTTTCTGCCGCACGGAATCATCATTAGAGCCGACACTTAGACCGTGGGGAATCACCGAACAAGCGGTGCATTCGAGCCCGTTCTGCTCAACACCGCGGCGAATATCATTCGCACGAAACTCCGCGAGAGAGAATATCGGAACTTCGATGCCGTCAAACCCACGCCGCTTGATCTCCGGCAGTAGTGGCAGATGCTGGCGCGTGAAGTTTGCGGTCCAGATCAGGACGTTGACACCGAATTTCACTTCTTAACCCCCTTCGCGTCAGGGTTGCCTGGGCCAAAATGCTTGAGCATGACCAGATCTTCCTTGTCGCTGCGATTCGTGACCGTAACACCGCGCCTGGCCGCTTCCGCCGTAACGAAAAGCTCGTCTTTGGTCATCTGGCCGAAGCGAATGAGCGACGGAGTCTCCACTTCTGTCTTACCCACCCATCCCCAACCTTGTACCACGATAACTCCATAGGCGGCCGCGTCACGAATTGTCGCCGATCGAGAAGGATGCACAGTAAGTTCCTTGGCGGAATAGTAACTGGCCGAGTAACTCACCCATTTCTCGGAATACCCTGCTTCCGTCATCTCAAGCTCGTCTTTGACAGGCTTAGGCTGAGATAGCCGGTTCTTAGCAAAGTGCGGATCTACGTTTGCTTCCCAGTCAAGCAAATCGATAATGTAATCAAGGTCGCGGTGATACTCGGCGGGAACATCTTTCACTAATAGTGACCACGGTACCGGCCGGCCCTCGACCATGGACTGAAACATGGCGAACACGTCTGAGTTTACTTGAGGTTCATAAGTTACCACCGACCCCGGTGCGTGCAGAATGCCAGGATCTATCTGCCATCCGGTCCCAGGCTTCAGCTTGTAAGCCTTCGAATGGTAGAGGATGCCGTTATCGCCCTCGTTCCACCGCTCCAGGCAGCGTCGCACATCGTCTTTTGTGGTACCCGGCTCGAGACCCATGAAGGTGTAGGGAAAATTGTTTTCCTTGACGTTATATTGCGGCGGAAAGTAGTAGGCTTCCGGCTTACCGTGCTGCCCAACCTTGCGCGCATCCTCTTCGGACTGGTGCATATGATGCGGAATCGGCCCCAGGTTGTCGAAGAACTTGCAGAGCACGTTCCAGCCGCCCTGTTCGCGCATCACGTCCGGGCCCAAAAACTCACCCCCAAGCGTGTCGATGGCCTCTTTGAGGAGTATGCGCTGGCCGTCGATCGCGATATAGCTTAGTCCCTCGTCGTCGGGTGTCCCGGGTCCGTTGTCCGCTTTGGTTGTCGAAGCGAACCAACGTTCATCGATGCCGCCGCGGTGAGCGCCGAGAGCGTAGAGATCGCGCGGATCGAGCTTCAATCGACCGCCCGGCATCAGGAACGACCGCGGCACCCAGCAGGGGGCCAGGCGCACAATCCCCTCGCTCGCCGCCAGAGCGTCCTTCAGCAGCGCTCGATCGGACATTTATTTGTTGGCTGCCGGCTTGGTGAATACAGTGTTCACCATGGAGCCGCCCGCCTGAAGTTTTGCTTGCACCTTCAGAGTTATCGGCTCCGCGGCATAGGAATTCTGCTGGCCGCCAGCACGCGTCTCAATCTCACCCGCCACTACGATTTTCTGCTCGATCGCCTGCGCGCTCGGCAGGGCTTGCAGCACAAACTTGCGGCGATTCTCGGTTTCGGTGATCAGAACACCGTTCAGACCGACGTCCAAAACGAGCACGCCCGGAGGCAGATTGCGCACCTCCACTGGCACGCGCCCGCCGTACTCATTGTTCCGCTCGATGGCGACCTCGATTTCCGCGGTTCCGCCCGGCTCCAACGTCACGTCCTTGGTCTCGGCGGTCATCACAATGTCGGGCTTGGGCATGAGAGAGATCAGTTTGAGCCGGTCTTCCGGATTGGCCCAGCGCTCCTCCCATCCCTTGCCGAGTTGTGCGCGCCCCACTACTTCGAGCGGCGCCACATGATCGAGATGGGAATCATAGGCCGCGCTCAGGAGCAGCACCGTGATCATCTGATCTGGCGCGATCACTCCTTGTGTCGCATGCAACCCCGCAGGCAGGTCTTTCATCGTAACTTCGATCGGCCCATCAAAATCATCCAGACGCTGCGCCGTTACCGTGACCGGGATTCGCCCGCCGATGGGAACGTTGGGATTGCGCGGCGAAACGCTGAGCTGGAAATCCGGCGTGGGCGGCCGCATCGTCAGGCGATAACTGTAATCCGGCCCCTTGAGTTTCCGCACGTCGCGAAGCCGCACCAAGTAGTCACCGTCCTCCGGAGCCGTGAAGTGTAGCAGCGAATCCTTGCCGTAGCCGGGGCCTCCGTCATCGTTTCGGAACATCACATGCACTACCGGCAAGCCGTTTGGGGCAAACCGTTGCCCGGGCGGATAAATCTGCACCTTGTACACCGCCTGATCGATCGCGTGCGCTTCGGACGTGGTGTCCAGATACGCCAGCCGCTGGCCGCCAAAACCCTTGAAGAAGAAGTCATCATCCGGACCGCGCGGCATCGCCTCCACCTGGATGATCTCCGCGCCGATCATGAGGTAATCTCCCACGGCAAGCCCGGCCTGCGAGGTGATGCGAATGCCGCGATCCGACGAATCGCGGTCGGCGAGCGTTGTAGACGTTTCCAGCACGCAGCGCACCGTGGCGCGTTCCACGGGGGCGCCCTTGCTGTCCAGAATCTCTAGGAGCGAATCGAGCGGCGAACCTAGCCGGTTGGCGTTCACTTCGAATACCAACTTCTGATTCTTGTGGGCCCGAAAGCGGTAGTAGTTTTCGACCGCTTCGAGTTTGCCGTTCACCGTCAACGGACCACTGAGCGGCTGCGCTTGTGCGAGCGTGGTGTTGGCGCCGGAAGCCAATACTTCCGGTTCTGAACCAAGCGCCAGCCGCACGCGATTGAACGCAGCACCCTTCTTGGTTTCAGGCCGGAAGATCACCGACCGCCGGTCCTCGGGCGAGGGCTCGCCCTTCACGGCAACCTCGGAACTCAGGTTGTAGGCCGTAAGATGGATCTCGGCTTCTTTCCCTTCCTGCAATCCCAAAGGAAATGCCGCCAGCGCCAGCGGAAACTGTCCAACCTTGATGCGATAAAAGTGCCGGCTGTTACCGCCGTCTTCGTAATCAGCCACCCGGATGTAATAGGTGCCGCCCTTGGCGAAAGTGTATGCGAAACTGTTGGCATCGCGGCCGCCGTCTTCACCGAACGCCTTCAACAGATTCTGGTTGGCGTCGTAAATCCCAACCACCGGTTCGAGATTCGATCCCAACTCCGGCGCGGAGTTCTGAAAAACAAGTTGCTCGCCATCCTTGACCGCAATTTTGTAATAATCCACATCGCCCGGTTTGGAAATTGTGCCCACCAGAATTGAAGGTAGGTAGGTTTCCACGGCTTCTTCGGGTGTGTCGTTCGGCTCGCGATCCGGGCTCTCGCCGTAATACGGTTCGATGGCAAATCGCGCCACGGGACTCGTGCCGAGTGGTGTCTGCAACCGCATCTCGATCGTGCCCACAGGGGCATCCGGGCTGACTTCCAATTCGAGTGTCACCTGATTGCGCGGCGGCAGCGGGCCCAGATCTACCGTGGAGGTCGTTCCATTCGATCCCAGGCGAATATCTGGAAGGTCCGGCAGTTCCTTGATGCGGAGGATGCGCGCCTTGATGCCCGGCTCGCTGAAATACACCGCGCTGGTCTTGGCCAGATTCAGGCCTTCGACGTTCATCTCCACCGTAGCGCCACGCGCAACGCCCATCGGCGATACCGAGTTGATGGTCGGTGGCGTCGTGCGGTTTCCTGTGGGCGATTCCGTAGCTGTTTGCGCATAAGCAGCCGCAGTGATGGCGGAGATGAATAAAAGTCGTTTCATACAAACCTCAATGGCTTACACTGAGCGCCTGGTGAACCGGCGCTGTCGAAAGTTTCTCGACGTTGTAGATCTCGAGCGAGCCATCATACCGGCCTGCCGCGAACGTTTTCCCGTCCGGCGAAAATTCGAGCGATAGCACCCAGTCCGGTTGATTGGCGTACGTCTTGATTTCCGTTAAATCATGGACGTTAAAAATCTTGATCGTCAGGTCAGCGGCGCTCGACGCGATCCACTTGCCATCGGGCGAGTATGCCAGCTTCAGGATGGCGTCTTCGTGCGCGATGAGCGAGATCAGCAGAGTGCCGCCCTTCGGTCCGAGTTCCCATATCCGAACAGTCTTGTCCAGGCCGCCCGCAGCCACGAACTTTCCGCTCGGATCGAGCGCGATCGCGTTCAGCCCGTCCTGCGGCTCGCTGAGCGTGTACAATCGCTCGCCCGTTGCCGCGTCCCACACTTTCACGGTGCGATCCGCCGCGCCGGAAATCAGCCGCTTGCCATCCGGCGTGAACGCCAGCGCGTAGACGGCATCAATGTGATCTTTGAACGTACGGATCTCCTGGCCAGTTTCCACGCTCCATAACTTGATCAGCTTGTCATAACTCGAAGTCGCGATGCTCTTACCGTCGGGCGAAAACACCACGGCGTAGATGCAATCGCTGTGACCTTTGATGGTCCACAATTCTTTGCGCGCCGCGACATCCCAGATTTTCACTTCGCCGGAGCGTGCCGGGAGTCCGCCGGCCGCCGCCAGCAATCCGCCATCCGGCGAAAACGCAATCGCCCGCACGGCTTCGGCATGCCCCGTGAGCGTGGCGACGGTCTGTCCCGTGGCTGGATCGGCAAGCCGAACTTCCTTGTATGTTCCCAGCGCCAGCAACTTGCCATCGGGACGGAACGCGAGAGCACCGATCTGCGGATGGATCGGCCCTTTCGGCTTGATGTCGGGAATCGCCGGAGCCGCCAGGTGAGCCGCCAGTTCCCGCGCCTCTTCCGGCGTCGGCGGCTTGGCCCCTGCATCAATCCATTTCCGGATGGTTTCGACGTCACCCTCGGCCAGCGGCTTCCCGCCCAGCGGCATGGCCGGCGCGATTTTGCCCGTAACCATCAGATAGAGGCGGCTCTGCTCGCTCTTGCCCGGTTCGATAACCTTCCCGTGACTCCCGCCCTTCGCCGCGCTATCGTACGTCTCAAGACTCAGACCACTCATGCGCGCATTGCCGCCGTGGCAACCCGCGCAGTTTGCCGCAAAAATGGGCGCGACGTCTTTGGCGAACGACGGCGCATCCTGCGCTCTCGCCAGTAGACTCGCGGTAAAAATGACTGCACCGATGAGCCGCATCAGTAGTTAAACAGGAATTCCTTACTGGTGAGCATGGCCCACATCATGTCTTCCAGTGCCTGCCGCCGCGCTTCCCGCTGCACGTCCGGCGAGCCGGTCGTCGCGCGCGCTTTTCGCAGTGCCTCCAGCATGGGCTGCTTTTCCGCGTCGCTCGGATATCGGCCGTATGACGAAAGGAACAAGTGGTCCAGTATCCGCGAATCTGACAAACCTAGCTTGATCGCCAGCGCGGGATACGCATCCGGTGCAGCCAATTTCAGATTCAACGTGTCGCCGTTAATGACGTGTAGCGCCTGCGCCACGCTGGGCGCGCTCGTGCGCTCCGCGGCGTCGCACAAAATGCGCGGCGGCCGTCCGAACGACGCAAGAAATTCCGATTTCACCTGCGTATCTGGTAATTGCAGCGCGCGCATACCAACCGGATAGTTGCTGAACTGTGTGGGCACTCCAGTCACTTGCGACATGGCATCCAGCAGGACTTCGGCCGGCAGACGCTTCACAATGTACTTGGAATAGTATTTGTTATCGTTCGCGTTAGTGGCATTGGCTTCCGCCGATAGCTGATAGGCCGCCGAATTCATGATGGTGGCAACCAGGTGCTTTACGCGGAAGCCGTGATCGACAAAATCCTTGCACAGCGCGCGGAAGAGTTCTTCGTTGGACGCCGGGTTGGTGGCGCGCACGTCATCCACCGGGTCCACGATTCCGCGGCCCATGAAATTGCCCCACACGCGGTTGACTATCGCACGCTGGAAGTAAGTGTTGTCCTTACTCGTCAGCCACTCAGAAAAATGCACGCGCCGGTCTTCGGTGGAATCGAGCGCCATGGGCGTCCCATCCAGCGGTGTGGGTGCAAGCGGCTTCAGCAGCCGCGGATGATTGATGTCGCCGGAAGCTTTTGCGAACACCACAATATCGCCCGGTTCGGCGCCGTCCTTCTCACCCACGCGCGCGAACAAATTCGCGAACTGGTAGTACTGCTTCTGCGTCCACTTTTCGAGCGGGTGATTGTGGCAGCGCGCGCAAGTCAGCCGCTGGCCGAGAAACGCCTGCGTGGCATTCTCGGCAATATCAATCGGGTCTTTGTGAATCACGAAGTAATTCAGTGCGCCGTTCTGCCGTGTGTTGCCCGATGAAGTGTAAATTTCGCGCGCGAACTGGTCCCAGGGCTTGTCGCTCTTGACGCTTTCGCGGATCCAATCGTAGAACGACCACATGGCGTTCGATGCCAGCTTGCGGCTCGACACCAGCAGCAGGTCGGACCATTTGTACGCCCAGTAATCCACGAATTCATCGCGATCCAATAACCCGTCAATCAGCTTCTGGCGTTTGTCGGGCGATCTGTCGGCCAGGAAGTCCTCGACTTCTTCGGATGTCGGCAGGATGCCCCCGGCATCCAGATACGCCCGCCGGATGAACGTGGAATCGTCCGCCAGCGCAGACGGCGCAATGTTCAGCGTCTTGAGTTTCTCGAGAACCAGGTCATCGATATAGTTATGCCGGGGAAATTTCTCGTAGACCGCGGCATCCACCTTGTTCGGATAGGGAACGCTCACCCGTGAGTAGAGCACGCGGCTCGAGTACCACAGCGTGATCGCGGCCTCTCCGTTGCCGTTCATCTTCACGTGACCCAGATCGTCCACCGAGGCCACACCTTCGTCGCTTGAGCTGAACTTCACCCAGCGTGTGATGTCGCGCATCTCACCGTCGGAGTACCGGGCACGCACGACAAGCTGTTGTTCGGCGCCCGCCGTCAGGCGCACAGCCGCGGGCAAAACTTCGAGAGCCGTCACTTGCGGATCGTCGTCGCGCGGCCGCGGCATGCCCTCAGCTATCCAGCCCGAAAGAATCTTGTACTCGATTGAATTCGAATCGAACCGCTTGCCACCGCCGTGCGGCACAGCCATCGTCGGCTTGAGCAGCATCAGGCTGCGTGCAGGCTCTTCCGGATCAATGCGCCGCCCCACGGACTGGCGCGTCAACGTGTCGTAGTCCACGTCCGGATCGTAACCTCGCAAGGTCAGTTTGAAACCGTTTTTTCCCGACAGCGCTCCGTGACACGCACCCTGGTTGCAGCCAACCTTCGTCATCACGGGAATCACGTCGTTGCGGAAGTTCCAGGTGTGGGCGGCCTGCGAATTCTTCACATGAACCGTTGCGGTCGCCGTGCGGCCATTGGCCGTCGCCGTAATGGTGGCATCGCCATCCCCGATGGGCCGCACTTCGCCATTCGCGTCCACGATCGCGACCTTCGGATCCGACGAACGCCATTCGGTTTTGCGCGTCCAGTCCTCCTGGTGATCAGGTAAGGACGCTTCGGCGAGCAGGTGCTGGCGCGCTTCGGAGCCGTTAAGCTCGATGGTTCCGGGCAATATCGCGAGTTCATTGCCTGCGCAGAGCAAGGTACCCGTGACAAACAACAAGGCAAGGGGTTTGATCATGATCCGGCCTAGGTGAACAATTCCTTGATCGGTTCCACACCGCGCTCGACGAGCGGAATCGGCCGGTTTTGCGCGCCGGGCAATTCCAGTTCGAGCGGCACACCGAGCGCATGGTAGATCGTAGCGGCGATTTGGGCAGGCGTGGTCGGCCTGTCCTTCGGCGCGGCGGCAATGTCGTCGGATGCGCCGACCACTTGCCCGCCTTTGACGCCGCCACCCGCCATGAGAATGGTCCAGCACTGCGGCCAGTGATCGCGACCACCCGCCGGATTCACCTTCGGCGTACGCCCGAACTCGCCCATCCCAACGATCATGGTGGTATCCAACAGCCGCCGGTCCTGCAAATCCTGCACGAGCGAGCTGAACCCGTGATCGAACATCGGACCCACCAGATCGCGATAGCAACTGATCGGACTGAAGGGTTTTGAGCCGTGGATGTCCCAGGTGATCTCGTCGAACACGGTCTCGAACATGTTGATGGTGACGAAGCGAACGCCCGCCTCGATGAGCCGCCGGGCAAGCAGGCAACTCTGCCCGAAACGGTTCAGCCCGTAGCGCTGGCGGACATCTTCCGGCTCCTTCGCCAGTTCGAACGCTTCGCGCGCCTTTTGCGAGGACATCAGCGTATAGGCCTGGTGGAAAGTGGCATCGAGCAGGCGCGCATCCTGCGAAGTTTCAAATTTGCTGACCGTGTGGTCGACCATTTCGCGCCAGTTGCGGCGGCGGTCCACGCGCAGCGCCGAAAGATAGTCCGGCGGCAGCATGTCCGGAACTCTGAAGTTGGGATCCGAGGGATCGGCGTTTAGCACGAACGGATCGAAAGTCTTTCCCAGGAAGCCCGCTGTTTGTCCGTGCGGCATATTGCCGCCAGTGTTGCCGATGGGATGCGGCATCAGTACGTGCGCCGGCACGTCGCCCTTCGGTCCTTTGAGCTTGGAGAGCACGCAGCCGATGTGCGGATATTCAATGCCGCCCTGGAACAGTCGGCCGGTCTGCATCATCTGGTGGCCCGTGTCATGGACCGCGGCGGCAGTGTGATAAACACTACGAATCAGCGCGTATTTATCGGCATGTTTCGCCATTAGCGGGAAGTTTTCGGAAATTTCGATGCCGCTGACGTTGGTCTTGATGGGCTTGTACGGCCCTCGAATCTCCGCCGGCGCATTGGGCTTCATGTCCCACGTATCGAGCTGCGAGGGCCCGCCGACCAGCATCAGCATGATGCAGTTGATGTCGCTTTTGGCGTTATCCACCGCGCCCAGCGCCTTCAAACCAAAGAGTTGATTGAGTCCCAGCCCGAGGAATGACAACGAACCGGCATGCAGAAAATCACGCCGTCGCAAACCATCGCAAAACTCCACCGGCTTGTCGGCATCCAAACGAAGCATAGCGGCAGTGCTCCTTCTTAAGGAGTGAAAACTGTCAAGATTTTACCACCCGCCGCCGACCCTGCAAAACCGCTGCCGGAAGGTATATATAGGTTGGATGCCCGATTCCGAGCCCGCAGCGAGAGCCGACTTCTATTGCCCGCAGTGCGCCAAACCAGTGCGCTACCCCCTGGTGTGCGGCGACTGCCACGCCCTGATCTGCCGCGATTGCGGCACGCCGCTGGAGACAGTGGATGAGTTGGGGATGGGGTAGGAGGTGGGCACAAAAACTTCAAGGCCGAGGCGCCGAGGAAAATCTTGGGGGAGCTGGGCGGTCTCGCCCCGGCTTTCCGGCCCCGCGAAGGTTGTGTAGGCGCTAGATGGACACGATGAGCCCCCAGGAGCGCAGCAAGCGCATGGGGTTGGTGAGGAACGCAAACACGAAACCGGAGATGGTGATCCGGCACCTTGTTCACGGTATGGGTTACCGCTATCGGCTTCACGTTTCCGGCCTGCCCGGAAAGCCCGACATGGTGTTCCCATCCCGATGTAAAATCATTTTCGTGCACGGATGTTTTTGGCATAGGCATCCCAGCTCGCGTTGCAAGCTGGCCCGTATGCCGAAATCCAAGCTCGATTTCTGGAGGCCGAAACTGGAGAAGAATCGGAGGCGCGACGTGACAGCAATCCGGTCTTTAAGGCGCGCCGGGTGGAGGGTTCTGACTATCTGGGAGTGCCAGATCAAAACGGCCCGTCTTGCCGATAGAATAGAGAGGTTTCTGGAGGGTTGATTGACGTCGGTTGAACTCTTTGCTGGAGCTGGCGGTTTGGCTCTCGGTACTTCATTGGCAGGTTTTGATCATAAGGCCGTTGTTGAAATCGACCACGACGCCTGCAACACGATCCGGGCCAACCAAGATCGTAGGCTCAAGCCGGTCGTTGACTGGCCGTTGTACGAAGCGGACGTAACTACATTCCCTTTCGCCCTCTGCGGTAAGGGTATTGATCTTCTGGCTGCGGGGGTCCCCTGCCAGCCATGGTCACTGGGCGGTAAGCACAAGGGAATGCAGGACGTGCGCAACTTGTTCCCACAGACCCTGAACGCCGTCCGCACGCTGCGTCCGAAGGCGATCTTAATCGAAAACGTTAAGGGTTTGCTGCGGGAATCGTTCGCCAACTACTTCCAGTACATTAAGCTCATGCTCGCCTTTCCTGACGTGACCCGCAAACAGGGGGAGCAGTGGCGACACCACCTCGCGAGACTGGAGCAACACGAAACTTCTGGTAGCCAGTACGGACTGCGCTATCACGTGATCTCCGAGTTATTGAATGCCGCGAACTATGGCGTTCCACAAAAGCGCGAGCGCGTCTTCATTGTTGCTTTTCGATCGGATCTTGGGATCAAGTGGAGTTTTCCTGAACAAACCCATTCGCAGGAGTTACTCTGGGAAAGCCAGTTCATTACTGGCGAGTATTGGGACGAGCACCAGGTTGTGAGGAAAGACCGCCCCGCGCAGGCCGGCCGGAAGCTCGAGGGGCGTTTTCAGGAGCGAACGATTTTCGTCTGCACCCAGCAACGTTGGAGGACGGTTCGCGACGCGATTCGAACTTTGCCGCCGCCGGGCTCAGGCAATATTCCCAATCACCAGCAACAGCCGGGCGCGCGCAGCTATCCGGGACACACGGGTAGCGTGCTTGATGAACCCGCGAAAACGCTGAAGGCGGGCGACCACGGCGTGCCCGGAGGCGAGAACACCATTCTCTACCCCGACGGCCGAATTCGGTACATGACCGTTCGAGAATCCGCCAGGATTCAGACCTTTCCGGACGAGTTCGTGTTTGCTGGTTCCTGGAGCGAGAACATGCGCCAACTCGGCAACGCAGTCCCAGCACAATTAGGTCGGATTATCGCTAGCAATATCCGCGAGCGGCTTCTGGAGTGCAAGATTGCGAGTTGAGCAGCAATACAATCCTTTGGACAAGAAGAATCTTGGAGTCAGCGTTGCCGATGCACTACTCGCCCGCCCGCTTTGCCCTCTCCCACCAGAAGAGAAGTTTATCGGTGCAGGTATCTATGCCATCTACTACACGGGCGACTATCCGGCTTACAGGGCCCTTGCGGCGAACGACGAGACAGGGGGTCCAGCTGGTCCGATCTATGTGGGCAAGGCGGTCCCCGCTGGGGCGCGGAAGGGTGGCTTTGGGCTAGACCTTCCCGCTGGGCCAGCGTTGTACGGTCGGCTGGCCGAGCACGCGGAATCCATCCAGGCGACCAAGAACCTTGATATCAAACACTTTTCTTGCCGCTATCTCGTTGTAGATGATATTTGGATTCCCCTTGGTGAATCTCTCTTGATCGAAATGTTCTCGCCGGTATGGAACCACCTGATCGACGGCTTTGGCAATCACGATCCGGGGAAGGGACGCTATCAGCAGCAACGCTCTCCGTGGGATGTACTTCACCCAGGTAGATCGTGGGCGGATAACCTTCAACCGCACCCGAAATCGGAGCGTGATTTCTTAATGGCGATCGAAAAATTTCTAGCCGAAGGAAGGGTGAAGGGCTAGATCAAGGTTGGCTGCATAGGGAGCCCGGCGTTCTATTAGATATTCCGCCGGCGACACCGGCCAGAGGCGATGATTGGCGAGGCCTGGCGTGCGCGGCCTTGTCGGGGTCAGAGCGAAGCAGTTCGGTTGCGTAAATAGGCCGCGCGGTTCGGTAATTGCGGGGAAGACGCGAAAAGAGGCGCTACGCCACATCGCGATCCGCGGAATTCCTACCGATTGAAATACGGATCCTTCACCATGCGCATGAACGCCGCTTCCGATGCCGGAGACGAACTGAAGCGCCAATCCCGTTCCTTGTTGATGTCGAACCAGATGAGACCCTTGATGAGCGGGAACTTGGTGCGCAGAGTGGGAATGATGTCGTCGATCCACTTGCCCTTGTCTCCGCCAACTTCAGCGGACGCCATCTCCAATCAGGATCGGCTTCTTCTTCGCCGCCAGGAGCGGGTAGATCTCGCGGAACACCTGCTCGAAGCTCTGCCAGCCGCCGTTCTTCACACCCCAGTTGTACCCATCGACTCCCGTCCAATCGACGTAAGCATCGCCGGGATAGTAGTCCATCGTCGTCCGGTTCCCGCCGGGCGTATCCGTGACGTTCGGACACCACGCCCAAACCACGTTAGTAGCGCCCGCGGCAACGAAGAGGTCGTGAATGTGTCGATAAGCGGAAACGTACAAGGGGGCGTTGTTGCCGCTCCACGCCTCATCGCCATTCATCTCGGCGGCGAAGTCGAGGAAGAACTGCTTGCCGAGTGCTTTGGAGCCGTTGGCACGCGCGATGATCGTTGCATCGAGGCTCCCGTCGATAATCTTGGCGAAGTCGATGTGGTGCGGTTCCCAGTTGACGAGAGGGATGCGCCCTTCCGCCAGGTCTGCCTTGGTGACGCTGCCGGTCCAGTCGGCGGCCCACGCGTAGTACGTGAGGTGAACCGCGGGTGTACGCCCGAGCTTCGCCGCCGTCTCGGCCACGCTGCCAGCGCCGTAATATAGACCGAGCAACGCACCCGATGCGGGCTCGAGAATGGACGGCGCGCTCGAAGCCCCGTTTACGTTCGGAACCAATCCGCTATAGACAAGAAATACGATACCCGCGAGGGCAGCTCCGCAGAGCACTTTTTTCATGATGATGGCTCCTGTGGCTGCGAAATCGACTTCACATTGTAGACCAGAACCTAACCTTGGGCTAGAAAGATGTAGCGCAGGGACACGCGCCGTTTGCGGGTACCTGCGGCCTTTCGGTTTGTCACGCCAAAAAAGCCGCGGGCCTTCCGCAAACGTGGCGTTAACCTCACGCTGGAATGGAGTGGTTCAAATCGCGAATGAAACGCATATAATCGCTATTAATGAAGAGAATCTCCTTATTCCCCGTCCCAATCATCCTCCTAATCGGCATTAGCCCTGCCGCCGACACCCCGCCGTTGAAAGAGGGACTCTGGTCCATCCACTCCGTAGCCACTGACCAGCCTTCCGGCAAGAAGAGGGAAGTCACCCGATCGATCTGCCGCAATCACGCCTATGATGACTATGTGCGGGAGAAGGCAAAAAAGATACCACCGACTTGCAAGACCATCAGTGACACCTCGTCGGGCGGAACGACCACGCTGGAAACCGAGTGCACCGCACAGGACACGGTAGTCCACGGTAAGACCACGACTACGATTGTCAGCGAGACTGCTACTCACTCCGAGACGCACACCACGTACACGCCGCCACTGGCCGGCATGAGCGAAATGAACATGGTGATGGATCAGACCTACACCGGCGCGTGTCCGGACGGCGTTGAGCCGGGGGACATGATGACCCCGGACGGGAAGAAAGTCGCCTCCTGGAAGCACTGAACGGGCGGGCACGAATGCCCGTCCTAGTTGGGTTCAAAGCCCCCCGTGGAACCTTCCGAACGCGTGGGCGAGCATGAGCGACTCGAGCACAATGCCCGCCCCTAGGACGAGCACGTGCTGCGTCTTGCGCAGATTGAAGCTGCCGACACGACAGACGAGCAGGTAGCCGACGGCAAGGTTGAAGAGGCCCCATAGGACATTAACCGTCGAGGATGACAATCCCTCGCCGGGTGGTGATGCGAAGGGGCTCTGGAACGCATGCCCCGAGATCCCATTGCCGAGATGGGGCAGGGAATTTGCGAGGAATGCGCCCCCGAAGAAGTACGCCACATAGTGGTACCAGCGCATTGTTGCTCCCTTCTGGCCGCCAAACTTCGTGGGATCGACTGAATGTCAGCCCAACCCTTCAATGAAATGATGTAGCCGGTCGAGACCGCGCGTCAATTCGTGCAGGGAGGTCGCATAGGAGATGCGGATGTGGCGGTCGGTGCCGAACGCCTCTCCTGGAACGACGGCAACATGCGCGTCGGCGAGCAACCGTTCCGAGAATTGCAGCGTGTTCTGGATGCCCTTCTTGCCCAGCGCAACGCCGATGTTCGGGTAGGCGTAGAACGCGCCTTTCGGTTCGGCGCATTTGACACCGGGGATCTCGTTCAGGCGCCGGACTACAAAATCGCGGCGGCGGCGGTACTCGGCTAACATCACCTGCACGGAATCCTGCGGCCCGCGCAGCGCCTCGACGCCGGCCTTCTGCGAAATCGAGGTCGGGTTGGATGTCGAGTGGCTCTGCAATTTCAGCATGGCGCCCGCGATGGGCTGCGGAACCAGACCGAAGCCGACACGCCATCCGGTCATGGCATACGTTTTGGAGAGCGTGCCCGCCACCAGCACGGTTTCCTTCGCTCCGGGCAGCGATGCGATCGAGTACGGCGTGCCCTGATAGAGAAAGTGGCAGTAGCATTCATCGGTCAGCAGATAGATTCCGCGCCGCGAGGTCAGGTGATAGATCTTCTCGAACTCTTGCCGCTCGAGCACCGCGCCGCTGGGGTTTGAGGGCGAGTTGATCAGAATCATCTTCGTGCGCGCGGTCAGGTAAGGCTCGATCATGGCCGCGGTCAGCGTGAAGCCGTTCAGCTCGTCGGTTTCCACGAAGATGCACTTGCCGCCGGCGTAATTCACCACGTCTTTGTACGTCACCCAGTAGGGCACGGGGATGATCACTTCGTCGCCGGGGTTGACCAGCGCCTGCGTGAGATTGAAGATCACGTGCTTGCCGCCCACGCTGATGATGCATTCGGCGGGCGTATAGGCCGTGCCGAAATCGTGGGCGTGGCGCTCACAAACGGCTTGTTTCAGCTCCAGCGTGCCGCCCGCGTTGGTGTACTTGGTGAAGTTCCCTTCGATGGCACGGACGGCAGCCTGCTTGATGTTGTCGGGAGTTGGGAAGTCCGGCTCGCCTGCGCCGAAGTCGACCACGTCGACGCCCTGCGCGCGGAGTTTTTCCGCATCGGCCGCAACCTTCATGGTGGACGAAACGCTGATCAGAGCGATTCGGTCTGCAATTTCAGTTTTCAGTTCGAGTGCCATGTTCTCCTATTCCGAATGTTTGTGTGCCCCTGTCGTGACGGCGTGAAGGCGTTTGTGGAGCCGCGCCTCGACCGATGGCGGCACCAGTCCGGCCACATTGCCGCCCAGCCGAAAAACTTCCTTGACGATCCGCGAGCTGATGAACGAGTGGGCTTCGCCCGCCATCAAGAACAACGTTTCAATGTCGGGGCGCAGCCGCCGGTTCATGAGCGCCATCTGCAATTCTTTCTCATAGTCCGATATGGCGCGGATGCCGCGCAGCAGCACCGTGGCGCCGCGCGTGGCGGCATAATCCACCAGCAGGCCGTCGAAGTGATCCACTTCCACGTTGGGAAACCCGCGCAGCACCTCGCGCAACATCTCAACTCGCTCCTCGACGCTGAACAACGGCTCCTTCTCGTCGTTGCACAGGATCGAGACGATCAGCCGATCGAAGAGCTTCGAGCCGCGCTCGATCAGGTCCAGATGCCCGTTGGTGATGGGATCAAACGAGCCGGGATAGATGGCGATGACGGTCGGCGGCTTCGTGGCCAAATAGAGCCCTTTCGATGACGGTAACTTCCGATTTTACCGAAAAAAAGCGGAGCGCACAGAACGCCCGCTGCGACGCGACGCGAAGTTTGACTGTTCCGGTGAGTGACGCTAGGATAAGCGTGCGGGGTGGAGCAGTCTGGTAGCTCGTTGGGCTCATAACCCAAAGGTCGGTGGTTCAAATCCACCCCCCGCAACCAAAGCTCCTGCCTGAAGCTCCGTTTCAATTCAACTGTTTGCGGACGGCTTTTGAGTTGTCCGGCTCCCCGGTGTCGGACTCGGAATTGGCGATTGTGCCCGAGATTGTGCCCAAACTCTGGTTTAGGCGATGCTCCATCTTCTGAGCGGCGTCGGCCAGCTCACGTGCTCCGACGATGGAATATCGATCAAAGACCGATCGTGTCCGGTGTCCTGAGATCTCCATGGCAACGTTCTCTGGAATGCCTGCCAATCGCATATTGCGGATCGCAGAGCGGCGCAGATCATGGAACAGGAGGCCAGGGACCTGGGCGCGTTTGCAGGCTGAAGCCCACGCTTTCCTGAACTCCACGATCGGCTGACCTTCGTGATGGAACACTAAGGGGCAAGCCGGAAACCGGGCGTCCCGGATATCTCGCTGAATCAGAAGCCACTCGCGCATCTCCCCGTAGATGGGCAGGGTCCTGGGCTTTTTGTTTTTCGCTGTGCGGGCGGTGATGAGGATCTGATTGTTCTTGAAGTCGACCTGCTCCCACCGCAACTTTTTTAGCTCGCCAAGCCGGTTTCCAACGTGATACGCCACCACGAACAAGGGGATCAGGTACTCGGGCAGCGCCTGCTTTAACAGCACATAGCCCTCATCATCGAGAAACCCGGTCCTGATGTTGTCCTCTTCAAGCATCGGGATGCGGACGAGGCGTGCAACCTTGGGCGGATCGGACTCCGACGCAAGGGCGAACGCCCGCTCCACGACCTCCAGCTCTCGATTGATGGTCGCGTTGCTCGCCTCGTCGTGCCTCCGCCGCGCTATGTAGCGCTTGATGTTTCCAGTCGAGAACTCGGCGGCTCTGATTTCTCCGAATGCCGGCCTCAGGTGGTTCTTCAGGCGTGATTCGAGTTGAGCAAGGCTCCGCCGGCCCTTGATCACGTAGTCCTCGACCACATCGTTGAAAAGCTCTGCCATCCTGATCCGCTCAACGGTCAGACCGGCAAACTTTCCGGTCACAACCTCCCCCTGCCGCCTTTTCAACAGCCGCTCTGCCTCCTCGTAGCTGTCGCTGTGGGACGACTCGCGGAATGCCTGCCCCCTCCGGTAATACTTGATCCAATAGGTTCCACCACGCGCGTAGATGCTCCCAGTCCTGGGTTTCCGTTTCTTCATGTGTTCGCCTTTGCCGGAGATCAGAATACCGGCGGTATCGATATTGCGGCGCGCTGCGCCCGCCGTCAAGAGATTCCGCGCTGTTTGTTGTCCTCAATCCAGGCGTCAAGGTCTAGTACGTCTACGAAGACGCGCCGATCGGAGCGCACCGAGGGCAGTTTGCCGCCGGTAATGAGGTGCTGAACGGCCTCTTTGGTGCGGCCGATGTAGACAGCAGCCTGGTCCACAGTGAGCAGCCGCGGCTTCACCGGCGCGAGGCCATTTTGCGTGCGCTCGGCAACCTTAACGGCCACGAGCTCGGCAAGCGCATCGATCAGCGCATCGAAATTGAAGCCGTTCTGCATCGCTCAGATTGCCCTACCGCCTCCCCGTCTCCTCGAACGGTAGTCGGCATTGCTTTCGATTCGATGACGAGCGCATGACGCCGCACTGCTCAAGATCGTCACGCGTAAGGCGTTGAGCCAACGAGGAGTATGACGATGTGACGATGATGACGATGATGACGATGATTTGCCTACCTCTTCGGTGTACCCTCCTACGCTTCCGCCCCTTTTTCTCCCTCCAATCTCAGAGGAAAAGAAAACTAGGGGTCCCCACGCCCGGTTCAGCGTCATCAGGTGCGTGGCACGCGGGAACCGCAATTGAATGCAAAACATCGTCACGATCGTCATAGCCTCGGTTTCGAGCCGCTTAACACTCTTGAACGCATGAACATACGCTAATGACGATCCGTCCCAAAGGGACCGTCATAACTCCGTCAAGGCGTCGTCACTTTGGGAGCCCGCGCGGACTTCGCACGAATCGTTATCAGCCTCGAACCGGACCTGCGGTGAAACTGAACGTCTGTCCCGACTTGCCGAAGAAACGGCGCTGCCCGTCGTAGCCTACTCGTGAGCACGTTGGCGGTCTGTGGCCAGTGCTTGTTTGCTAAAGGAGTTCCGTTGATGCGGTCGTTCAGTTCGCTCAAGAGAACTGTAGCCGTGCCCTTCCACTCGGAACGAGCTCCCTTAACGAGTTCCCGGACGGCGCATGCGACCGCGTCGGACTCCAGAGCGGTCCTGACCAATCCCTCTTGGCTCTTCTTATAGACCCGCAGAAAAGTCCCCGGTTTCCACGGCAACACCTCCTCGGCGCTGGCGATCCAGTGCACCGCATCCGCCATGCGCGGCAGTTGATTTATCTTCAATGTGGGCGAATTGCGCAGTGCTGCACTGACCGCGTCCAGCAACGCACCCAGGATCTGCGGCCGGACTTGCTCAAATTCCGCCCAAATCTCGCGTTCCAGCTTCCTTTTTCTGGGTGGGAGGGGCGGTAAAGTGACGATGACGCAGCGATCCGCCAGGTCATTGCGGGATATCAAATCATCAATCGATGCAATCACAATCGGCCGTTTGGCGTCAGTGACGACCTCGTCTAGATTCGTGTACAACTCGCGACTGGAGCCGCCTGCCCCCGTAGCCAGCCGACACAGTTCGTCCGCAAGCCAGGGTGGAAGTGATGAAAGGTTATCCAGCGCGATAACCCAACTGTTGTGTGCGGCGATTGAGAGGTCCGATTCATCGCGTGGTGGCCTGCGAAGCGGCGCCTTCGAGGGGTCTAACAAGGACCGAAGGATTCTGGCCGCTGTGCTTTTGATTGACCCCTGCTCGCCATTCAATACCAGGATCAGGTATGGGCCTTCAGGGTGCAACGATCCAACTAGCCATGCAATGAGGAGAACCCAGACGGCCTGGTCCGGCGCATTGAGGAACCTCCGAAGCGCACGAAGGTCGCCGCCTCGTTCCGGACGGGGCAGAGGAAGCATGCTTTTAGAGCGGCGAAATTTCACGGGCGGGTAGTTGATGATCTGCCAGCCATCAGCGCCGATTTCAACTACCTCCCAGTCCTTGTTACACAGGTCGAGGTAAACGTGATTCTCGAACTGCGCGACTCTTACATAGACACGATGCTCCCGGCCTTCAAAGAGCGCTTGAGCTTCGAGCACCGCCAGCGTTTCTGCGAGAGCCTCACTGCTGACGGCTTTGCCCTTGTGCTCAAAAAAGAGTCGTTGGAGCCAAAGCTTGAAAGTCTTCGATTTCAGCGGACACACTTCGGCGTGGTTACCGACTTGGAGGTGTCCGTAATGCTCGGAATCGGGGGTGTGGAAGAAGGTTGCTTTGGACCGTGCGAGCCTTATGAGAATTTGGGACTGGCTAAGCCGCTCCTCTTCCTGGTCTCCATCGGGTGCCTTGGGTCGTGGTCTCGATTTTCCTTTTGATTTTGCTCCTGCGCCCTTGGTGGAATCACCGTTGTCAACCGGAAGAGGTGCGGCCGTTGAGCCAGTGGGCCTCTCTCCTGGCTTCTCCGCGTCCACCTGCTGGTTGTCGGTTTCGTTCGGCCGCGAGCCAGCGTTGGTTGTCAACTCTTCCGGGAGATTCGAGATATTTGAGGCGTCTCGTGGACTTTCGGGTAGATCTTGCTCTATGCTCGACATTAGGAAACCTTGTCTTGACCAATTTGACCTGATCGGGTTCGGCCTGTACGCCGAGCCCGGTCAAAAGGGCCTCAAGCTGATCGTTTTCTCAGCTCACTTCCCCCTCTTTCAAGCAAGTAAGTTCTCAAATCCTGGTCCAAAACGATTACTCGCCTACCGATCCGCCGGGCCTTGAGAGCTCCGGATTTGATTTCCTTGCGAATGAATCCCTGGCTCAAAGGTAAGCTCGCGCAAATCTCCGGAACGCTCCAAGCCAAGCGTTCATTTGTGACGTTTCTCAGATTTTGGCGTAAGTCATTCATGAGCACTCCTTGACACCAAGATATGCTTGTTGCAAGCTAAAGGCAATGGATTCGGTCCAATCGGTTTCGGCGAAAAGCCAGATAGAAACGTCACGGCTTAGGCCTGCGCCAGAAAAGCTTGCGAGCGTGATTCAAACTGTCAATTCATTCAAACGACGGGACGGAAGCGCGCCAGCGTCTGTCGACGAAATCTTCGATGCATTTCACGCCAAACAGTCCGACGAGGTATCAGATTTGATCGACGAGTACAAACGCCAAATCGATCAGCTCCCCCAGAACCTTCAACAGTTCATTGGTCCAGTTCGACGAGAGACCTTGCCGGTGGTGCATGAGCGGTACTCTTTCTTGGTGGCGGCTCGTAACGCACTCCAGGTCCTCACGCAAAGCCGAGACATCAATTCTGAAATACAGCTTGAGGAGCCCGCACAAGCCGACTTCGTACGCATGGGCATTGATGCAGAGGGTAAGGTCGTTTTCCATCGCACTATGCTCCTCGAAGCGCTGGACGGGATCGAGGCGAACCGTCTCCGCCGATGTGAAATCTGCCGAGACTTTTTCTGGGCGGGCAGAAAGGATCAGTTCAGGTGCACTCGCGAATGTGCCCACATCGCGCGAACAAGACGTTGGCGTGATAAGTACCAAGTCCGGTATAAGCCCCAGAGAATAGCGAAGGAAGCCAGAAAGCCCAGAGTCACCTTGACAACGGTGAAATCGGGCCGGAGCACCTCGATTTGTTCGTAATCGCTACAGCCCCAATTTGCCGCGCTGCTCTCCCTGAACCGGCTCCCACCGAGGATGAACCGCCACACCAATCTGAACCGACAGATGCCCGGTCTGACGCAGTCCGGCAAACGGATGGCTTACCAGTGCGGCGCTACGGTAGGGGGAACGCAGCACAGATTACACTATGGGCAACACGCTGGAGAGAGCCGCAAATTGAGCGGGCGTCACCACATTCAGCCGGTTGTCGATGTCTCCAAGTCCTTGAATGAGAGGAAGCCCGGTGGGGAACACGACGGCACTCAGCCGAAGGAACGACATCGCCGTTCCGCCTAAGTACCCAAGCCGCTCCGCAGTACCCAAGCCGCTCCGCGGCAGCGCGCAGACCCGGCGCGTCGGGGTCAGTCCACAACAGACGTGTACCGAAGAGGGAGCGAGGGGCTTGTTGAATTCGCCCCGCACCCAATAGCAACACAAGTTGGGCGGAGTCCGACTCGCGCCAGAACACGAGCCACAATCGCTCCCCGGCCTGCGGAGTTCCTGGTCACGGGCGGAGTCCTGGCGGGCTGCACCAAATAGCTCGGTGGGTTCGTAACAGACTTTGCGTGCCCGCGGCATCCACCGCCGCGTTTGAACCGCAGTATATCCAGGCTGCCACGAGAGCCTCCTAAAGCATCTACCAACCGCCTCACGCAGTAAGATCTACCACTTTGCCATGTTTGCTTTCACGGCTTCGATGAAGCTGACAAAAACCTCAGCAAGGTTAACACGCCCGTTGACCTCCTTCGTGTATGCTTCAATTTTTCCATGGTCAAAGGATGCGCCGACGTAGAGCGCGCCGTCCGAAGCAGAGATCATGTTTGCAATGGTCAGCCTCGTTGGATGACTGTACACGTGATAGAAATCTTGTGCGCGCTCAATGGCCTTGACCGCACCTTCGTCTACCCCGATTCTCTCGGCCTGAGCGCGTAGATCTCGAATTGCTTTATTCGTAGAGTATTCATCCGCCATGAACCGCTGTAGGATCTGAAGATCTTTGTGCGAGCAGAGTAGCGCCAGGGCGATCGATTCCACTACCTGACGGAACAGATTGCCAGCCGCGACGGGCTGGCCGGCGAAGAATACCTTCATCGATTGCACGTGTAGCGTGATGGCGGTATAGACCAAAGCAGAAACATATGCACGGTTCTCGTTCTTGCCGATGTCGCGGTCGAGCGAACGCCACGCCGTGACGGCATCAGACATGGATTCAGCAAAAGCTTCTGCTTGATCCTTAAAGTGCTTGATGTACTCGCTTCGGACTTCTGCGTCGTCCGACAGGATTTCGGTTAGGATTTTGTCGCGTGCTTCATCCCTGTTTTCCATATCTGAGCCCTCGCTACGCCACCGCCTCCGTTACAGCCCCAGCTTGCCTGCGCTATTCTCGCGGAATAGATTTCCCTCCCGAATATACCGCCGCACCATTTGCACGCTTCGATGCCCGGTCTGGTTCATGATCGACCGCTCTGACGCTCCGGCAATCGCCGCGGCTGTCGCGTGTCCGGCCCTGAGCGAGTGCCCCGCGTACTTGCCAGCGTCCAGCTTTGTGCGCTCCGCCAGCTTCTTGACGATACGCGCCACATCTTGGCCAGACAATCGGCCCGGCTGTAGTTGTCCATGCCGATTGATCGACCGAAACAAAGGCCCGCTGGTGATGGCTGCCTGCTCGATCCAGCCTTGCAGAACCCGAACCGGGCACGTCTCGGGATTCGCGCCGTAAGGTATACCGATCTTGCGACCCACTGCCTGCTGATCGATCTTGGACCGGCGCAACGTGATTGTCAGGCCGTCTCTACTGAATGCGCAGTCCTCAATGTCCAGCCCGATCAGCTCCGACCGGCGAAAGGCCCCAGCGAACCCGAGCAAGATCAGAGCACGGTCGCGCAGGCCAATCAGTCCCGCGTCCGTGGCGTCCACCATGGCCCGGATATCGTCCGTCAATGTCGGCGCCTTTTGATTCGCCGCTGTTCCCAAAGTCCGGCGGATGCCCTTCATGGTGTTGGCCACGATCGGGCTATGCGTAGGCGATTCCAGGGTCATGGCCTTGTGCGCTTCGGCGATCGCGTTTAGCCTGCGCTGGATGCTGCCGACTTTCAAACGTCCGGCGCACTCGGCGATGTAGGCCGCCACTGTTTCCGGCAATGCGGGCAGTGGGCTAAGGCTGTGCGCCTCACACCACCCGCAGAAGTCGCGCCAGTCGCTCTGGTAGCCCCGCAGCGTATTTTCTGCCTTGGACGCCTGGATGAACTGCCTGACCTGCTCTTGCAGTGGAAGCGAAGGGAGCGGAGCCATGTCCGCCCCCTTGTGCTGCGCCACCTGTACCGGGCCGATCATGTCAGTCTCAGGGGTCATGATCGCACCGCCGTATCTGAGGCGTGTTCCGGCCCCAGCGTTACCAGTGCCAGCCCGAACACAGCAGCCAGCACCATAGCCACTGCAGCGGGCGCCAGATCCGCCCAGAGCGTGACGGATGCTGTGAGGCCGAACATCGCGGCATCGCAGAATGATCGGCGGAGGCCAGTCATAGCCACCTCCGAATCACGCGGTAGAGAAACGCATGGACATACCAGCGGAACAGTGTGAGCCGTGTTCTGAGCGTTGGTTTGGGCGAATGGCGATCAGTCATGGCCTGCCGCCTTGCCGTTCTTGGTGCGAAGCTTGCCCGCGGGCTTGGCTCGCTTTCGCTTCAGCTCCGCGGGTGACGGAACCACGTCATCCGGGTCTTGGTAGCGCTTCTCCCACTGTCGGCGTAACCGGCCGAACCGTGTCCAGTCGTCCTGCTCGCGGCTCTGCAGGGCTGCCAACAGTTCGAAATCGGCCCAGGCCCGTGTTTCTTCGACCATCACTTGGAAGTGGCGCAGGAACTTGCGACGGAAGAACGGGAAGTCTTGTAGGCGTCCGAGATCCGCCAGAACCTGCTCAAATCCCTGGTTGAGCGAGTGTAGGGTTTCGTAGACCCGGAGTTTTTGAGGAGTGGATTTCATGCCGCCACCTCATCCGTTCGCACTTCGTCATCCGCGTAGGCCGTCTCATCCGTGCGACCCGGTTTGAAATGCTCCCTTTGTCCGCTCAGCAACTCCAGTTCGCGCCAGTACTCCAGTTCCGCGCGCAGTTGCTCTTCGGCCATGCCCGCGAGTTCCTGATGTCGCGCGTAACGCTTGCGCCAGTACGCCGTGTCCTTGTTTCGGCGGTTTAGATTCTCCGGCAGAAACCATTCCACCTCTAGCGCCCGCTCCTGACAGCGTTGCTGGGGTACTATGGGCGGCAGGGTGAAAGCACGCGTGGCCGAATGCTTGCGCGGTTTGGCTGTCCCGCTTGCCGTAATAAGCACGTGCGGATTGGCGCCCGTCAGATTGAATTGCACCTCATAGGCCAGTCCGTCTCGATGTAATGACCGGCACAGTTCCGCGAATCGGCGCCATGACTTGTCAAAGCGCTTTTCATCGCGCGCGCTTTCGACGGGAGTGTAGATCAGGTATCGGCCGGTCATGCGCGCACCTCCGCTGCCTTGCGCTGTTCGGCCTCAGTCAGCCATCGCCACTGAGAACCGTCCCACAGGGCCCGTTGCGCGTAGATGCTGCCCCACATGTAAAAGCTAGTGGGGCCCTGGGCGTTGCTGCGAAGCCATGCGACGGCTTCTTTGTATTTAGGCCAGCGGATCATGCTGCCACCTCCGCTACATGCGCGGACTGCCCTGCCTGCTGAATGAGGTAATCCGCAGCCTGTTGCGCTTTGGACGCGGCTGTAAAGATGGCCCGCTTGTCAGCCTTCAGAACCTTGAGCCATGACGCGATGTACTGCGCATGATCCGGCCGTGGTTCACTGCTCAGCCCCAGATGTGCCAGAGTGAACGCGGCCGTAAGTTCGGCTACCAGTTCTTCCACGCTGTAGGCGTTATCGCCGAATCGCTTGCCTAATTGCCGATCGCAACGGTTAGCCGTGGAAGTCCAGTGCCCTGTTTCATGGGCCCGCGTGCTGTAGTAATCGATCGGACTGAAGAACGCAGCGAAAGGTGGCAAGGTAATCGCATCCGTATCAGGAGAGTAGAAAGCCCGATTGCCCTGATGCGTGACGCGCGCGTTGATTTGTGAGAAGAACTGCTCAGCGGATTCAATGCGCTGCTCGATGGGCGTATCCGCATCAGCCTTAGGCGCGTAGCCATCCACTTGTGCGGCATTGAACACGGAATAGCCACGCGTAAACAGCAGCCGTGATCCAGACTTAGGCGTATCTTCGCCATCGTCCGTCTCGCTGGCATTGTTAGCGAACTTCCAGAACACTACCAGCGTGGCCTTTTCACCCTTGCGAACCTGGGCGCCACGTTCCTGCCATTGCTGATACGTGCCCCACTCCCCACGTTCGTACCCCTTGGCTTGAGCAGCAGCCCACAGGCACACGGTATTGATGCCCCTGTAAGGCTTCCGGCTCACTACATTGACGGGAGAGAAGGCAAACTTGCCTGAGGTATGCCAGGGCATTCTCCAGTTGCTCACCCCTTGTTCAATTGCGTTGACGATTTGGGACGTGACGCGCGCGTACACGTCCTGTTTCTCTGATGATGCGGTATGCTCGTTTGCAGACATCGTGAAACCAATCCTTTCGCGGTGGTTAGGGGCCGTGCCAAGTTGACGCTTGACGCGGTCCCGATTGTCCTGATGTTCGATTCGCTCTAAGAATCGATCACCAGAACCAGCCCCAGAATATAGCTTACCGGCCTAAGGTACAAGAGAAATCTGCAGGTATCTTTCGACGCGGATATGTCAGGTAGGTTAGGTGCAATGACTATCGAGCACGCGAAGTCAGCCGCACGATTGCATTGTCCAGGGGTCCCCTCGCCCTCCCCGGTCTCAGTCGCGCCTGACCGCGGGCACTATGTTTTTTTTTTTGACTTTCGGGAGTCCAATGCAGATCCGGGACATGGATGACAGGTGACACCGGTGCAGTTGAACCCAGGCACTATTATTTTTTTGTCCAGCGAAAGTTCTAGTTTTGTGAGGACTGCTCTGAGAAATCCAGCGACTGTACTAGATCGGCCGAGTTGAACGCTTATTTGCCAAGCTGCGCTACATATGTACAGTTAGGGAACCTTAGAGTAACTTAGTGGGCTAGTGACTTATTAAGGTAACTGGACGGCTCTACGGCTGCTCACTCCAGTCTCTTTGGCCAGCAGGCATCGGCCATTCTCCACTTCTACGAGGAGGGCGTTTCCCGTCCAGATGAACTCGGAAATTTCAAGAGCGCCAGATTTCCGATAAGCGCACCTATCGGCCCCAAGCACTTTGCGCGTGAATCTACACTTGACCGTTACTCTCCATGAAAACTGTCAAACAAGGCCCGGTCGGCGTATCGGAAGTGTACGTGCCGTTGGCGGCATTGCAGTCTGCCGGACCAGGTGCGGTTTCGCGTCATCACCTGAGTCTTGGCGTCACGGCCGCAAGGCGTGACGCCAAGTCCGGCATTTGCATTTCGCCTTAATGCCAATTGGCGAAATTGAACTGTACCAGGCTGGAGCTACCGCTTACGATCGCGGCAGCAACGGAGAGCACATTGTTGTCGGGGTGGGGGTTCAAACTCTCGTACATAAACATCTGCGTGCTGCCCGTAGCGCCGGCGGGTATCCACGTGTACGGCCCCGTCTCGGCGAACGCGCTCGTCATGAAGGCAATGCTGTAGTTGGCGAGATCGGCGAACACGGGGGTTGTACCGCACGATGCCAGGCACGGCCGCTCCATAATCCACTCCGCATGGGTGCCCTTGAAGGGGAGGCTCTTGGGCAGCGCAGTGGTGACATGAGTCCCGATGTGCGTAGTGTTATTCACGATCCAGGCATGGAAGGAATTGCCATATGGGTCTACAGCGGTCCCCGACGAATTCATGATATAGACGTGGACGAAGACCTGATCGCCAGGACTCACGGCGACGCCCGTCGGCACTTCAGTAGGCTGGACCGGTACAAGCTCGGTCCAGGAGTAATAATTGTTGAACGAAACCCCGCCGGCATCAACGACATCTTGTTCCGTTCCGGCCTGCAACAGTGGTACATCCGTGCTGCTTGCGCCATCGAGTCCGACCCAGAAGGCCGAAGAGGTCGAATGGCCCGGCTCGCCGAGGCCGATGGGGGTTGCGGGCACGTTCCACTCGGCTTGCACCGCCTCATAGGTGTGCGCCGGCCCGGTCAATTCGTAGCCGCTCCAGTTAGCGGACGTCGCGAGGCCCGCCTGGGCGCTGGTGCCCGCCTCAACGCTTGGCAAGTGAGAGCGGTCGGAACGGCTCCCCGAGTCCGGCGGGACCAAGGTAATGGGCCGGGCTACCATATCGAGCCACTTCGCATAGCGATCGGGTGAAGCCGTGGCGTCGGGGCGCGGCGGGTATCCCAGCGCGATCACATCACTGTCGGCGAGGTACCGAGCGGCGTCCTCTGTCATCGCCGGCAGCACTATCGCGCCCTTGGGCGTGGGCATGGAACCCTCCGGCGCCGGCATGTCCACAGTGGGCTCGGAACCGGCCCGTAAACGTATGGGATAAGTTGTAGCGGCCGCAGAAGTCGTGCAATCCAGTAGCACCATCATGTCCTGTCCGGACGCTTGCTTTACGTTCACATGAGCGCGAATGTAGCCTTCGGCGTTCGCGTAGAGCCTCATCCTATGGACCGCGTTGTTTTCATCCGCGGGATGCAGATCGCAGGCCGCGCCGGGCTCGGTCTTGAAGACCATCGGCGTTATCGCGTTTGGCGTGATCGTGAAGCCTTGTTCCGGCGCGATCCGAGATACGGCTGGGTTCTGGGCTAAGGCTGGAACTGCCAGGCTGCACAGAACCGCGGTCAGCGTTAACAGACAGCTCCGGTTCCTCTGCGAACCCGTTACAGCGACCTGGTTGGACGAGTAACTCGCGGCGCATGCGGCGAATTGGATATTTTTGGCAATCGTATGTTTCGACATTGAGGTTTCCTCCGTCTTTCTCTCGTGTTCGGGTTGATCCCGAACGTTCTCTACCCTCTAGGGCGGAAAAGGCGCGGAAAAACCGTAAAGTCAGGCCAGGAAATCTTCGGGAGTGGTTCCGCGGGGATCGGTTCTCGCCGGTCCTTGGTGCTGCGGTGCCTGTCCTTTGACCGCGGCAGGAAAACGGCATTTCTGGAAAGCACGAGCGTCGAGGTTCTCGCCACTTCTCAAGCAGTATCGGCAATTCCTAGAAGGAATTCGGGCCTTGGCGGATTGGGCCGGTGATGTAGAGGGGAGACGCGAGATCGTGGAGCTGCAGATCCCGTTAGCGAGACTTTGATTTGGGCTCATTCTGGGTTGCCAGAGGCGACTTGGAAGGCCGATCTTGCCTTGCTCCTGCGCGCTCCGCCTCAAGGCCCTTCTTAAGCTTTGGTGTCAACAGCACTACTGGCACCCCGTACCACGCTTCGCGGGCGACATCGACTACTCGCACAATGTCCCCCACTTCTAAGTCGCCTTCGCCCTCCACATAGACGACTCGGTCGGCGTGTCGGCTGAGTTCCGTTCGCAGCAACTCGCTTAAATCCCTCCATGAAACCGGTCTGGAGTTCAAGCGGAGTTCCGACTCGTTGGCAGCGAGCGTACCGCCTTGCGTGCGCTGCACGGTAACAATCACGCGTTCTCCTTGAAAATCGGTCATGAGAGTCATCGGCTTCGTGATCCAAACGTCAAGCCCACGAGAAGAGGTCCAGGGCCAGACCCCCAACCCAATCGTGCATATCAACATCATGGGGACCGCGATCAGGAGCAGGATAACGCCATACAGAAGTCCGAATGCGTGGACTGCCACAAACGGCGACAATCTGGAGGAAAGTCTTCTTGGCGGGAACTTTTGGAAGAAGCTTTCGCCCTGATGTCCGATCCCCGGAGCTGCAGATAATCCGAGAACTGTGGATTGCTCTGCGCTCTGTTGCGAACACGACAGCAATAGCAGGGCTAAGCCTACGACCACCACCATCCCTGGAATAATGGCCAGAGTCTCGTTCAATCGGCTAAGACGGTTGTAGCCCTCGCCATCTGCTTCGACCTTTAGCCTGGGGTTGCCCTTGTTTAGGACGCTCGTGTCAGAGAGTACATCGACGTCCAATCTGTATCGCCCGCCAGAGGATAAGAAGTACCCAACTTTGCTTCCTACCACACCTAGGTTGCCTGACGCTCCGTCTATTTCCTCGCTGTGTCCTGATAACTTGATGTTCCCGGCACTGGACAGTACCCACTGCGCTCTGAGAATGGCCGGCACGCGTTGCACTTCGAGACTGGCCGGCTTTTCTTCATAGCACCCCCACATCTGACACTCGAGGTTATCAAGAGACAGCGCCTTTTCCACCTCAATCTCGATGTAGTAGCCGGAATTCAGATTGATGCCGAACTCCTCCGTCCTGACGTGGCCACGCGACAACGAGATGGGTATGTCCAGGGGAACCAGTTTCCGAGTTGACAGCCAGAAAATGGACGCGATAGCCAAAGCCAGGCCGGCGAGAACCACGGCAGTCGCGACTCGCCTGGGGGAAGACATGGCTACACCTGTATCGACTCCGCAGGCAGCACCAAAGTTCCGGCGGCGCTGGCCCGCCGCCATCCATTAGGTGGAGTTTAGTTCACACCTTAACCAGATTAGACGCCGGAAGCGAAGCTCGACCTACTATCCTTCGTAAACAGGTGAACTTGTGCTCGTGAACTGCCCCGATGCTGTCGTTGCGACAGCGGGCACGTGCTGTTATGACTGGAATGGGCAGTTAGCGATGACGGCGTCTCCGATGACCACTTAACGTCAACGGCCGCTCGCCTGTCCGCTCGGGGGCGAAGGAGTTTCTCAATGGAAGGAAAGCGCACATATCATGCCAACTCGGTGGGAAACCAGCAAACCGATCTCCGAACGGCACGTCCGTAAAAAAACGGCCACGAGTCCCGGACAGAATCTCTACGAAGGGTAGTACCCAATTTTCGAATGCGGCGGGCTCACTTCCGGTGTCCAATGAACTATGGACCGTCTTCCGCAGCTACGCCAGGCCCTCATCCCCGCAGTAATCTTCCTCTGCACAGGCCTAAGCATTGCCTCCATGTTTCTCTTGCTGCCGCGCGGAGCTGGTCTTTTCGCGACCGGTTATCGCGCGGCTGGCATGCTGACCGTCGTTAGTCCAGCACTTCTCCTTTTCGCCTGTGTTCTGTTGTTCTTCAGACCGCACCTCGGCTACCTTCTTGGCGCGAATGCGGCCCTGCTGGCGCTTCCCTGGTTTATTCTCACCGAGTCATCGTGCTGGGACAGTAGCTGGCACTACCTCAACGGTCCCGACCAGTTTTCCGCATACTACAGACCGGTCGCCATACTGAGAATCTTGTCCGTGGCGCTGCTCGCAACGGCAGTGGCGTGCTCCGTTCTGCGCCTGCTTCCCTCGGTCCTGCCGCGGAAGTTTCGCGTTTCCGGCCGCACCTGGCCGGCGATTGTCGTCGGCGTCGCCGTCCCGTTCGCATGGCTATGCCACTCCGCTATGCCCTGGATGCTTCCCGGCATCGTTGACCGCGGTACCTCGGGCGACCTGTGGATCTTGCATGTAGAAAAGCGCGGCCTGCGATTCCACGAGACGAACGTCGGTATAAACATCAGGGATGCGAGGTTCGGAGTCAGCGAGTACGACCGAAGGCTTTTTCAATACCGCTTTGAGGGTTCGACTAGCGGCGGGGCGATGCCCGAGACGATACGCCAGCGCGCCGCTGACCTGGTTCATTCGCCCACATTGGGTAACCTGCGCACCCGCCCTCCAATCCCGCTGCGATCATGGAACGCGGAGGGCTGGTACATCAGAACAGGGCACGTGCCGGTCCGGGCGTTCACAAGCGAGTATGGCACCACGGCTCCCACCGAACTGATTGATCTGCTGAAACAGATTTTGAAACTGCCCGCAGTGCGAGGGTCATCATTTGCATTCCAGGACATCTGCCTGGGGTTCTGTTACGACCCTTTGGCCGGACTGGGATTCGTATACTCGAATGACCGCTGCACGTATCTTCCAGATGGAACTACTCGGTGTTTCTAACCCTGATAACGGCTGTGAAACGGGAATGTCGGAAAGTTCGCCGCCGGGAAAACCTCAACACCGCGTTTTCCGAGAAGCGCACGTTCTTGGCCGATCCCTTTTTTCGGAGTACATACACCCCAGCCTTGGACGCAGAACAGGGAGAACGGGTTCTGCTACTCCGTACTTTTGAGAGAAGCGTCCAGCGCATCGATGCGGCGCTGATATTTCCGCGCTAAGTACTTACTCAAGTTGGCATGACCGATCCAGCCTGGGGTATTAGCTCAGATGGAACCCGGCAGTTAACTGAATGAAACGACACGATACTCCGCACTAGAATCAGGAAGCACAGTTCTTCGGAGGTGCCGCAAGGTTGACTCCCGTGAACACTACAAGAACACTATTAAGGAACGCTGCGATATTCAGGATGGAAACGCGGTGGTCTCTATCGCCAGAAAGAGGCCTGCAAAAACGCTATCGTCTTTGTTAGCAATTGAAAGTCATTTTGGGAAGCTGGCATTCTACCACTGAATTACTCCCGCTTGCCTTAAAATCAGCTACTTAACTGATTCCCCAATTACTTACACGATTCGATCAAAGTCTCCAAAGTCTCTGGTATCGACCAAATCTACCTCGTTTGGCCGAAAAATGGACACCAAAACGGACACCATGCCGATCCTGAGAATCTGGATCTGCCAGACCTTCTCTTTGGTGTCCATCTTGGTGTCCATTCTTCGCCGGAACCGAGTTTCAGCCAGACTATACCACAAGGCACGGACGTTGCTTCCGGTTTCCTTTTGCCCTGTCGTCCGCCAAAAACAGAAATGGTCGTTAAGCCGCCTCCTTCACTAGGCGATACTCATGATGCAAGCCGCCAAGCAGCGACGTCTTAACGATGTGGTAACCGGCGGGCAGCTTGTGTCCGTGGTCGCTGGCCGGAATACTATCCTGGTTGGGTTCCGGAATTCCAGGACCTAATGAGGAGTGAGACCGGCCCCGGTTGTAATGGAGTACCCATTCTTTGATCGTCATTTGCAGGTGGCGTTCGTGGATCGGAATGAGGAAGTCGAGGCACTCGCGACGTAATGTTCGGCCGAACCGCTCACATACGGAGTTTGCCATCAGTGCCCGCACCGGAGTTCGAAGAACTCTCACGCCGAGGTCCTTCACGGCCTTGTCCAACCGCTTCGACAATATGCTGTCCCGGTCGTGGATCACGAACCGATACCGATGGTCGCCCGGCAGCGCCCCCCGGTTTAACTCGGCCTTCACACCAGCGCCACGAAAATAACCTGGTTTTGGCGTTGCGGCTTTCGCGACCTTTGGGTTGGCGTCCCAAAGTCCGCGGGAGAAATCCAACTTCGATAACTACATTGCGGTCGATCGGCCGATCGTTTCTTTAGAGCGGACACACTCATTATGGGGATTGTTGCGCGCTCTGGTCAATTAGCGGATTCAGCAACGCCGGCTGCAATTCGCAAAAGACATCAGTCAATGTCCGAAAGGCCAATAGAGCCACGCAGAATTCTACCGGAAATGCTCGTCGATCCTTTGAAGAGCCTCTGTGCTTGTGCTCGTTTACCAACATGACTACCACGGGCAACGCCTCATAACTCACATGCTGTTGGTCCAGCTTCTGAAATGCAGTGAGTATGTTTGGAGTGTCTGCCATCCAACGCTCAAACTGCTCCAAACGCGCTCGCGCGTTTTCAATACTCAGAATCATATTAAAAGCGGAGCTTGTACCCTCAACCACCGACAAGTTAAGGTCGGGCAGTTTAGTCTTAACACCTAAACACACGAGGTAAAACTGCATCCCAATGTACAAGAACGCCATGTTTTGTTCGTTGTAGAGAACCTTCTTCGGAAAGATACAGGTCAATGCGTGGTGGAGATATCGCTCCGTGGCTGACATGATCCGAAGCATTGCAGAATTCAAGTAAAACGCCTTTTGCCAGACGGGGGCATACGAACCAGGATCGACCACCTCCTCAAATGGCCGACACTTGAGAAGGTCCAACATCGTCGACGGCTCGTGCTTCTCTTCGTTCAGTCCAAACTCCTGGTCCAAAGCAAACAAACCGGCTACGCGTGCCAGTCCAAATGCAGCGGTACAGTACATGCGGAGAAATTGTCGCAGCTCAGGGGCATTTCTCCACTCGTACACCTTTGTTATTTCGGGCCGGAGAATGCTCTCGAAAATACCTTCGGCGGCTTGGCGATTATCGCTAGAAATATGAGCTCACCTGAACCTCCGTGCCGTTCTTTGCGACAGGAGTCAAGTCGTTCGACCGGTGCCAGCGCTGGTAGCAGTCGTCGATTGCGACCGCGCAACCGAACTCCATTTCCATGCTGATTCACACCAGCGGGCGCAGGACGTCGCAATTCTCCTTAAAACATGAAAATCGATTCCCAACACTTCCCAAGCTGCGTTGTCGAACGCTGAGCGCACAAAGTCCAAAGAGGGTTTCCGGCCAGTGAGGTTCGATACCACCGAGTCTCGATTATACTTCATATCCACGAATGGAGCTGGGCAGATACGGAAGAGGCATGGCATAACCTCAACGAAGTCTGGATAAATTAGACACTCCATCCTGAGATCCCAAAGATGTGGACGACGGTTTAGCAGAAAATCGGATGATCGCGCGAACTCAAAAAAGCGGATAGGAAAAATGGTTTTGGCAACCGCCCGGCCATGTGAGCTCTCCGCGCTACGGAATACGTCCCTCAATTTCCGATTTATGGCGGCCACCCCTAGTGCAGGTGGAAAGAACCCTATGCCTTCCCCTCCCGATCCTGCGTTCATCTTGCCGACCGCAACGTTACCTCTTTCGTGGAAGCCTCGAATGATAGACAGGCATTCTTCGAAGCTCCAAGCGAGAGAATGCGCCAAAGGAGTGATGCCCGTTCCTTCTGCGACCACTTGCTGGGCCCCCTTTTCATGTATCAGCGGCGCCAGTCGCTCTTCATGAAAGAAATCGATGTCTACGTTGTACCGACCGTCCAAGACTTCAATCACGGAACGTCTTACGAGTTCCGGTAGCAGGTTGGGATTGCAAGCGAACACCACGGGTCTTGTCCGATAGACTAGCTGACTACCTTGCCGCTCTATTCGATCGGCGAGGGCTGGAATACTTCCGCAAACAATGCTGACTTCCTCGGTGCCCAGTTGGTCATTGGAAAGTCGCAGACACGTTTGATGGATTTTCGAAATTTGCATCGTGAAAAGTTCTGCACGAGCAAAAAACTCAGCCAAGTGCACAAAGCCCGGCTTGAATGGCAACAGAACCACACGTGGTTGTTTTTGTTGCGATTTGCTCTCGAAACTGAGTGCCATGTGAGTCGCGCGGACTTCATCATGGCCCGTAGCAACGCTGGTGAGACCTCCATTGGAGCCATTGGCTTCGATCAGGTAGATGGCGCCCTCCGTCGCAAGCGTGACATCCAAGATGGCGATGCTGAAACCTGAAGTGTTTGTTCGTATGCGCATGGGAAACCCTGGATGTGGGCCGGATGTAACGAGCTTGGACAAAGGTGGAAACTGATGTCCAGCCGAGGAAAGAGCGAGTTCGAGAACAATCATCCGAGATGCACTCAAAGATATCCTCCTTTGTGTCGACCGACGCGCCTAGTTGCACTCAAGCCGACGTAATGCAGAAGCACACACACTTGCACCTCGACACCCCTACCCTTTCCTATCGCGTCCAACCCTTCGTGGGTCTTCGATTTGACATTGACTCGTCCTTGCGGAACGCGAAGGCACTTCGCGACACTGCGACAAATCTCCCCTTTGTGTGCTGCAATACGTGGTCGCTCGAGGATGATCGTTGCGTCTAGGTTGCCGATTTCCCAGCCTGCGTCACGCATACGGCGGCAGGCTTCGTCAAGATAAATTCTGGAATCTTGCGCATGGTGGTCCTCCTTCTGAAAGAGCGTTCCCATATTGGGCATGCCCATTGCACCAAGAAGCGCATCCGTAATCGCGTGTAGGAGTGTGTCGGCGTCCGTTTGACCAATCGGCCCGCGATCATGCTCGATCTCCACACCACCTAATAGAAAAGGTCGACCGGAGCCGCGTGGAGGCGTGGGTTCGAGTCGATGAATATCGTAACCCCAGCCGATCCTAATCGGTGGAATCGGTCTTGTTGGTACACCCCTCACCAGGCTTTCCCCGTTGCCCTATACGCAAGTAACGCGGCATAGTCACGCTCCGTGTCGCAATCCATAACCACCGCCTCTTCGCCGGTCTCCAAGTATAAAACGTCTGTCGGCCGTAGCTGAAAGATCGTTGAGAATCGGTGGCTTTCGGGCATGGAATGGACATCGGCGAACACTTCTCTCGCGATGATTCTCGGATGCCCCTGTTGGCCCAGAAAAGTGGGAACGAAAAGCAGCGGCCGAAGATCACAATAAGCACGCAAAATTAATCGCATCAAGTCGGGAGTGATCAAGGGACAATCTCCCGGCATCACAGCCACAGCCGGCGCACAGGATTCGACAACGCGAAGCCCTGCACAAATGGAGGCAAGCATGCTCGGAGATTCTTGATCCAAGCACAACACAGAGATTCCAGGCCTATGCAGCAGCGCGAGATTAGCGCATGGCGACCGGGGCTCTAGGACAACAACTACTGGTTCGCATCCCCCATCTGCCAAATTAGCAACAGTCGTCTCAAGGATCGTACGTTCCCCCAAACTGAGACGTCGTTTATCACAGCCCATCCTAAGGGAAGCACCGGCAGCGGGCACTATACCTGCGATTGCAAAGGTCCCACGCTGTGCCGTACTCAATTCTTGATCTCGCATGCACTTCCACTCAAGGCATTGTAAACCGGTGAAGCGGGCGGTCTCCAGGACCTACCCGCCAGTTCGTATTGTGTGCGGGCGCGAGTCCTGAAACCCGCTCCTTGAACATCGAGTAACCGCTTCACTCATAAACTCTTTTGATCCACCGGCTCACGCCTCAGTCTGATAACGACGAGTAAAAGCCGTGGCCACCGAAGCGGAAAGTCCACAAGCGACCCCTCGTCGGCAGTCAAACGCCTGCGAGCTCATAAAGCGGAATGGTAAATTCGCAAGCTAATCTGTGGGAGGATAGCGACATCCCTGGAGAAAGCGGTCAAGCCGCGCACAGGTGCGGCTCTTGGTTCGTCCCGATTGACTATGCAATTTTTGGTAAGAAACCCAAAAGTTCGGGTCTCAAGAAGCGGCCGCCTTGATGCAAGAATTCTTCGAAGCCAGCTGTTTTTTCTATGGAACGGTAATCCCCACAAAGCCATTTTTGGCACGAACATGGGCAACCTAAGCGATTCGCCGGTGTGTCCTTAACTATGTACAAGTCCGCGAATCGGTCGGTTCAGGCGGTGTTGCGTTTTTGACTCATATACCAGCAGGCGACGGCCATCAACAATAGGTCGAACACAAAGATCACCTCAAAGATCGTAGTTCCCTGGAATGTGAGGAGATTGGGGAGGCGCTTGTCGCCCGCCAACACCGCGGACCGGATCGCAAATGGCAGGACGAAAAGTCCAAAGGTTCCAATTAGAAAGGACTGCCACGTCTTCTCGACGGAAGTCATGGCCTTGCCTGAAACCAGGCCCAGCAAGACACAAATCAGCATGACTCCCACAGTCAGGACGTACCGCTGAAAGGCATTCCTTCGGAAGACAGCACTTACGATCAACTGCTGGTCAGGCTGGATGAGACTGCGGTCACCCCGCATTACATTCTCAGCCCGGTGCGTTCTGCCGTCTTCGACTGGGCGGAACGTCCAATCCAGGCCGCTCACATTCGCATCTCCAGTGTATTCCCCCGAAAGACGCTGCACGTCGATCCGCGAAATCGCGGCCATTCCATTGAATTTGAGTGGAAGGTGAACACGAACTTCGTCAAACGGAAAGCTGTGCAACCAGGACCAGCCAGTTCCTTCGTGAACGCTCTGCGCACCAGCGACGTTATATTGAACCCGGAACTGACTAGCGGCATAAATGCTGCTTTCGTAGGCCGACGTAATTTGAAATTTGTCTAACTCGCGCAAGCGCCGTAACTCAGGCGCTGGCGAGCACGGAACGCTGAAGCGGAGCCTGTCTGCAGCGTTCGAAATGGCTGCTGGAGCTGGTAGCACCGAAACGTCTTGGACTTGGAGATCCCCATTCTGCCACCCCGAGCTGATCATAATTTCGCGCGGCCCCGGAGGAGCGATCTGATCGGTGACCGGCGAGAATGTCAGGTTCATGCCGACCGAATTCGCTTTCGAATCCAAGTCTCCCGGCGTCACAGCAATCTGGAGCTCGTATAACGCCGGCGGAGCGGGCACAGCTGCTCGCGCAACGCTTGAAGCATTCTGAGCCTTGGCCAATATTGCCAGAAGCGAGATCAGGTACACGATCGCGAGAATAGTCACACTGGTGGCGAGGTCCATTTTGTCAATTACCAAGTGCCAATAACTGCCATTGGCCGGGCGGTTAAGGCAATTGGCAATGTTGTTGAGCTCGGAGATCGCGGACTTATATTCTTGCTTCAACTTCCCATCGACCACCGCCCACTGGACGAATGCCACGTGCTCCAGTCGGCCTTTGATGTCGAGAAGCTGCTTTTCAAGAAATCGAAGCTGGCCAACGCTACCGCTCGTTTGAAGCGCTCTGATTGCTTCCAGGTCGCGAGCACAGTCGTTCAGACGGGCTTTGCGGTGGCCCGCGTCTTCACCCGAAGACTCGATCCACGACTCGCTACTCAGTAGCTGTCTGACTAAGCTTTCTGCTTTCAGGACCGCGTGTACCGCGTTATCCCTCCGCGCCGTTGTAGCCGCGATCTTCGCCGTCTGCAGCCATACGGCGTAAGCGGATAGCAGAATGAACAAAGCCGAAGGAACGAACCATGGTCGCCATCGCGCCGGTATTTCCACCGTGAACTTAACGCTCGAGAAATCCCATACTGCGTCGTTAGCATAGTGAATATTCACTGCGCCGGTAATACCCCCGTCCTTTGACAACGCTGGAACAACAGAAAGCGGAGTAGGCCGGATTTCTGTCTCGTCCGTTGCCGCGATTTCGATCGACGAAAAGCGTCCGCCCGAAGGCAGGTGGACCGATACATCGACGCCGGTCCTCGATCGGCTCATCGGAATCAGAAATGGGAGCTCCGACAAATAACTCGGGGACGCGATCAGGATTCGAATTCGGATCGGCCATCTTCCCCCTGTTGTTCATCAAAAGTCCATTCGGCCCGGGGTTGCCGGGAGGAGATCCGCGAGGTGCACGCGACCACGACGACGGTGGGGCCCGTGCACCGCCATCCACCTGAAATTCAGAACCGTCGACAATGTCAGCGAGAAGAGAAATCGGGGCGCCAGACCAAGAACTGTCCGCGATCGGCATCTACGCTGCCGGTGCCCAAGTGTACCGGTGATGCAGACCGCCGATTCTCTTCTCTGCCCGGAGTGCGCGAACTGCATTGGGCCGCGATTCGGTCGGACGAGCGCCCGGCGTCTCCTTATTCAGTCCGATATGAGTTCTGTCGTCGTGATAATAGCGAACATATTCGAGGCTGAGCCGTATCAGATGTCGCTCCTCCAGCGGGATGACGTGATCCAACATCTCACGGCGTATGCTCCCCACCCATCTTTCCGCGACTCCGTTTTGCCACGGACTGCGAACGCTCGTCCGGACAGATTTGATCCTGCTCGCTTTCAGAAAGCTATGCACCTCGGTGCCGAATTTGCGGTCGCGATCATAGATGACGTAGCGGTATGGGCATGGAAGCGGCAGGGCCTCTCGGAGCTGCTGCAAAATCCAATCGCTCGTCGGATGCGCGGTGACGTTGAAATGGAGAATGCGGCGCCGATGATGCTCGATGACAAAGAAGCAGTACAGCACACGGAAACTCAGCGTGGGCACGGTGAAGAAGTCGAAGGCGGCAATCACCTCACGGTGGTTCTGGAGGAATGCCAGCCAGCGCTGCACCTTCGACTTGTCAGGTTGGCGCTTCAGCCGTTGCAAATAGCGCGACACGGTGGGTTCCGAAACCTCAAATCCGAGTTGCAGTAGTTCTCCGTGGATGCGAGGCGCACCCCAGGATGGATTCTCGGACTCCATGCGCCGAATCAACTGCTGAATCTCCACGCTGACGCTCGGGCGACCAAGGCGTTTAGGCCGCGACCGCCATCGCCAAAACAGGCGAAAAGCAGCGCGATGCCAGGACACCACGGTATCCGGCTTCACGATGATCAGGGCATTCGCCCACCCCGGCCACAAACGGCGAAGGGCGACCCAAAATGTTCGGTCAAGATCGCATAGGTGAGGCCGTGGCTGTTTACGCTTGAACACGACCAGTTGCTGGCGTAGCGCGGCAACCTCCAAGCCGAGACGGTGGCGGCCGATGAAGAACGCACGGCAATAGGCGATCACCGCGAGAACGAGCACTATCATCACCTCACATCGTACCCGCTGACGCCCCCCCCCGGAGACGCGTCACGTTTGCTGCTTCTTGGTCGGACCGAGTTTTGATGACCCACAGCGGTTCGGCCATTCTTGGAAAGGGACAGGGAAAGGGGGCGGCCCGGCAGCTTGATTCTGCCGGTTTCCATCGAAGTCGCTACGTCCGCAAAACCGGCACCCTCGCCCTCTTGCAGGTTGTACACGAGACTTCGTTCGTCGGCGGTCAACACAATTCGCGCGGGCCCGACGCCGGTTCTGATCTCGCCGGTGACCTGGCGTTGTTTTACGTCGATTATTGAGATCGTGTCGCCGGCGTGGTTTGTCACAAAGATCCACCTGCCGTCTTTGGTCATGACGCCACCCTGCGGATCCTTGCCCACCGGGATGATGTTCTCAACCTCGCCCGATGCCAGATTGATCACCGCGACTTCTCCCGAACCGGCGTTGCTGACCCATGCGGTTTCGGCATTTGGACCCAGCAAAACCATGTGAGGGTGCTGCCCTTTGACTTCGTAGCGCCGCAGCACCCTTCGGCCAACTGGATCGATGAGCAGCAGACCGAAGGGATTCTCAATCGTCACGACGAGTTGGCCCGTTTTCGGAACGACGGCGATCCCGTGCGGACGGCGATAATGACCTAGATCGACGACCCCGGCGATGGGACGCGCCCGGACATTCACGATGGAAATCGTATTGCCGCCCTCTCCTTTGTCCGTCATCCAGAGGAGTCCGTTATCGGTCACATAGAGCAGACGCCGGTCCGGTGACAACACCATCTCGTGAGGGAACCTGCCGACCTTTACATCGCTCAGCCGTTTGCCTCTGGCAGCGTAGAAGGCGACTTTTCCTGCCTTCTTCTCCACAACAGCAAGGACCGCGTCGATGGAGGTTGTTGCCCCCATTGCAGCCCTTAAGCTCGTAACCGTCCCAATTCGAAGAAACGTCCTTCGTTCCATAGCGGGCGAGCCGGAAATCCTCATTACTAATGGTGTTCGCCGCCACGCCCACGTGCGGGACGCGCTTGGGATGACTGGATCGCCTGAGCCACCAGCGCGTCAAATTCCGCGCGCGACATTTTCAGTTTGTCCGGATGAGCCTCAACCCACTTGGCAAGGCCCGCATATTTCTCCGGCGTCCAGCCACCTTCGAATTCCGCTCCGTTCTTGCGTTCACGATTCAACTCAAAATTATAGGTATCTTCCAGGTTTGTGAATTCGGCTTTACTGATTGCGGCCTCGGCCAAGATGGCGGGAATGAAGATAACCCCATCCGTCTTGGCCACGACCAAATCTCCCGGCAGCACCACGGCTCGTCCGATGCGGATCGGGGCATTGATCGCCGTCAATTCCATTTGCGCCCAAGCCGAAGGATCGTAGCCACGATAGAAGCCGTTGAGATTTGCGATTTCGCGGTTTTCCTCCTGATCGCGGATGCCGCCGTCGAAGATGAAACCCGAATGGGTGTGCGCGGCGATGCCGCTTCCTAGATTGGAACCGATCAGCGTGCCTTCGATGACCTTGCCAAAGCCGTCGGCGACATAAACGTCTCCCATCTGGAGCTGGTTGATGGGCCAACTGTTGGTTCCGCTGATGCGTCCCTCCGCTTTCCCTTCGGCGGTGATGGCCGCGGCCATATCGGGCCGCACCGGCATGTACTGCGCCGTGAGCGCACGTCCGGCAAATGGCTTCTCGATATGGAGAGCCTGCCAACCACCCTCAAACTGATTGCGGTAGCCTTGGCTCCGCAAATAGTCCCACACATCCTCGATCGTCACATCCAAGGCACGTTCAAGCAGATTGTCTGCTACTTTCGGGCGCCCATCGGCGAAGCGTTCGCCTTTCCACTCCGATGTGTAGAACATGATTTGCTCCCTCGACGTCTTTACCTGAGCGAAGGCAGACGGGAGCGCTAAGAAAGTGCAGGCGATCAGGGCAGTCGAAACAGTTCGTCTCATAGACTCCTCTTTTCGATTGGTCTTGTATCTGATCTTACATTCAGAACCCAGACGCCGCTGCCATCATCGTCGTCGCCAGTTTTGAACCCGTGTCGAGAGCGGCTGGCATTGCGCTGCCACACCCTCGGAGCATACACTGCATACCATGAACCGACGATACTTCTTGAGCTCCGCTATGGCGGCAGGTGCGGCGCTTCGCTCGAGCGCGTTCGCCAGCGCCAACGACACTGTTCGCGTGGCGTGCGTGGGCGTGCGTGACCGCGGTCTCAGCCACCTGGAGGCCTATAACCAGATGACCAACGTCGAGGTGGCCGCCATCTGCGATATCGATGAGTCAGTGCTCAACGCACAGGTGGCCGCCGTCGAGAAGGTCAAGGGCAAGCGTCCCGCGGCGTTCACCGATCTGCGCAAGCTGCTTGAGGACAAGTCCATCGATGCCATCTCCATCGCCACACCCAACCACCACCATACGCTCCAGACTATCTGGGCATGTCAGGCAGGCAAGGATGTTTACGTCGAGAAGCCGTGCTCGCACGATATGTTTGAAGCCCGGCAAATCGTAGCCGCTGCGCAGAAGTACGACCGTATCGTGGCCCATGGCACCCAGCAACGTTCCGGTATTGGGCGCGACGTAGTCAAGCAGCTTCGAGACGGCCTGATCGGCGATGTGTATATGGCTCGTGGCATGTGCTACAAGCAGCGCGACACCATCGGCCGCAAGCCGGAGGAGCCGGTGCCCGCGGGTGTGCACTACGACCTTTGGCTCGGCCCCGCGCCGGAGCACGCTTTCACGCGAAACCGCTTTCACTACAACTGGCACTGGTTCTGGGATTACGGCAACGGCGATCTGGGCAACCAGGGCAGTCATCAGGTGGACATGGCCCGGTGGGGATTGGGCGTAAAATATCCCACGAAAGTGAGCGCCATCGGCGGGCACTTCATGTTCGACGACGACCAGGAGACGCCCAACACGCTAAGCGCCAGCTTTGAATTCAACGACGGCGGCATCAAGAAGATGATGACTTTCGAAGTGCGGCACTGGATCACCAATCATGAGGCGGGCATCGAGGAACCCAGCCGCCAGAACGTCGGTGTGATTTTCTACGGATCCAAGGGTTATATGGCGGTCTGGAGTGAGGACTCCGGCAAATACCAGACTTGGCTGGGGCGCGAGCAGACAGCCGGACCCTCCGGCACCGACCTCGGCAACAACTGGGACAACTTCATCGAAGTCGTGCGCAGTCGGAAGCGCGCGGACCTCTACGCACCCATCGACGAAGGCGCCATCTCGACCACGCTGGTGCACCTGGCGAACATCTCGTATCGCCTGGGTCGCAGTTTGCAATTCGACGCCGCCAGTTACTCATGCATAGGCGATGAGGAAGCGAACCGCATGTTCCGGCGCAACTACCGGAAGCCGTTCGTGGTGCCAGACAAGGTGTGAGGGATCCGTCCTGGGCGCAGGTGCTGGATCTAGAAAACTAGCTTCAACCCGAATTGGATCTGCCTCGACGTCGTTGCCGTGGCCGTGACTAACCCCGCGGACGCGCTGATTCCGCCGTTCGAAAAAACGGTCGGGTTTGGCGTTCCGAAGTTTGCCCGGTTGAGCACGTTGAAGAGTTCCGCCCGAAACTGCAGGCTCGCCCGCTCAGAGACAGCCGTGGTCTTGAACATCGATATGTCTACATCGGCCAATCCCGGCCCAGTTAGCGTTCCTCTACCCAAGTTTCCGTAGGTGCCGGGGATCGGCAAAATGAAGGCATTCGGATTGAACCACTGGCTCGGGCTCTGAAGCAGAATTGGCCCGCTGAAGTGCGGATTCAAGGACGGACGATCTGGGTTTCTTGTGTCTCCATCCCCGGACTGGTTCGAGCCTATCTGCGGGGTAAATGGAAAGCCGCTCAGCAACGTGGCAATACCGTTGATCTGCCAACCGCCAATCAACTTGCTTTCCACAGGTCCGGGGCGCGGCCACCAGCGCTTACCCTGGCCGTACTGCAGCTCATAAGTCGCCGAGATACTCGCCTGGCTGGTAATGTTCAAGGCGGCGAGGCCCCAATCCCTCGGCAGATCATTCCGATCCAAAATCATCTGCGCTTGATTTTGCGCCTGCGCGCCGGTCAGCCCCGAATTCATATCGAGATTCTTCGCCCAACTGTAGTTCGCGCGAAATTGCAGACCCTTACTCCAACGGCGTGTCAAGTCGATTTGCAGAGCGTTGTAGCTGCTGTTCCCCTCGGTGTACCAAAAGAATCCACCTGACAAGAACGGATTGGGCCGTTTTGCCACCGGGATGTACTGAGCGCCGCGGGGCACGGTGCCTTTTACCGTGCCAGGCGTGCCGCCGGATCTGCAACCGCCGGCCTTCGAACAAATCTCGGCGGGAATACTGTTTGGATCGACGCTCAGCAGTCCATGGTCGCCGTGCGAACCCGCGTACGCGACGCGCAAAGCGGTATCGCGACTCAATTGCCGCTCGACCGCGAAATTCCATTCCTCCACCGCCGGCGTTTGCGCGTTGGCCTGCACGCCTTGCGGCGCGTAGATGGTGCAGGGTTTCGGAACACCCAGACCGCACGCGGGCGGCGGCGGCACGCTCGGAACCACAGGCAGGATCGAAGACAGCGGGACGTTCGAAAACGAGACGGAGCCGTTATACGGCGGAAGCGAGTTCAGCAGAAAGCTGAGCGCATCGATCAGGGAATAGTAAGTTCCGAAGCCCGCTCGGATCGCGGTCATGCCGTTTCCGAACACGTCCCACGCCACGCCGGTCCTTGGGCCGAACAGCCGCGTCGCGTTGTTCTGAGTGAACGCCGAGCCGGCCACGCGCGGCGTAGTGAGAAGGACGCCCTTCGCATCCGTGATGTAGTTGGCGGCTCTGCCCGACTCCTCATTCCAGCCGTTCGTGAATTCATGCCGGATGCCAACCTGCAGTGTGAGATGCGGACGAATCTTGATCGCGTCCTCGATGTACCACGCTCCGAAAAAGCTCCTCCAGCCCAGTTCATTGGGATTGGGCACCACTTGAAACGTGCTCACGGTTCCTTGGAGAAAGCTCGTGAGGCTGTTAAAACTCGCCTGGCCCAGTTGGCGCGAAGCGGTGTCCTCATTGTCCTGGAGCCGCTGAAACCAGGCTCCCAGGCTGATCTGGTGAATACCCTTGCTGATTTGCACGCTGTCGGAAATGGTGAAAAGGTTTCGGCGATTCCAAACACCGGCGGCATTGTTTGGGCCCGCCGAAGTGAGAGAGGCCGCACCCGTTGTCGTGGCGCCGCCGCCTATGACGATACCGCCTGGTCCGCCGCCCGAAACAAACGACAGGCTCGACGGGAAAATGGCCAGAAGAGTCGAATCCAGATTGAACCCCGCGCGCGAGAATCCGGTGCGGAACGTGTTGAGAATGTCCGGAGTTACGACGTGCGTTTCCTGCAGGCTGGCTACCTGCATTCGTAGCGTAGTGTAAGAACCGAAAAGTGGGTCCGCGAGAGGGATCAGACTGTTGCCATCGTCGATCGTGTACGCAGCCGAAAACGAATCTCGATCCCGTGCGGTGTAGTCGGCTCGCACGGTACCGAAGTCTTCGCGTATGGACTGTCTTGGATTGTTGTACGCCAGCGCCGTCCCGCTCGGCACTCCATTGGCCAACAGTTCCCGCCCGTTCGGCTCGGGCCACAACGTCATGTACTGCAGCATCGCCGGATGCAGATTTGCCACCTGTGTTTCCACGCCGGAAGCATTCGGCAAGAAGCCCTGCCGCGCCTGCTGGTCTGGGACGATGCTGACGTTGCTTACGGCCAACGCTTGGCGAAATCCCTCGTAGTTTCCGAACAGGAATAACTTGTCTTTCTTGATAGGTCCCCCGAGCGCGCCCCCGAACTGGTTTCTGCGAAACGGGGGAACGAACGCCTGGTCGAAAAAGTTTCGCGCATCGAGCACGCTGTTTCGGAGAAACTCAAAAACGGATCCATGCAGCGCATTCGTTCCGGACTGGGTCACGACCATGACCTGTCCACCGGCCCGCTTTCCGTACTCGGCCGGGTACGTGTCTGTCAGGACGTTGAACTCCCGGATGGCATCGATTCCGAGCAGTTCTCCGCTGACGCCTCCGGGTGTCACGGCGAGTTGGCTCGACCCGCCATATTCAACGCCGTTCATCAGGAATAGATTGTCCGTCGGCCGCCGCCCTTCCACCGAGAACGTATTTCCATTGCTCGTGCTCGTGTTCGGACTTTTCTGTGAGCTGTAATTGATCGCGCCCGGATTGAGCGTAATCAGATTGTCGAAGCTGCGTCCGTTGAGCGGCAGCTCTTTGACCTGGCGCTCCCCCACGACCCCCGAGACCGAATCGGTTGTGGTATTGACGACGGGGTCCCCTTCCGAGACGGTGATCTGCTGGACGAAGTCGCCCACGTCCAACCGCAGGTCCACAACGGCTTGCTGCCCTACCGCCAGATTGACCCCAGTCCTGACACTTGCCTGGAACCCCTGCTTTTCCGCTTTCACTTCTTGCGGACCCAGAGGCAGGGAGAGGACTCTGAAATTGCCTGCTCCATCGGTGGTCATCACCCGCGTCGCGCCGGTCTCCAGACTCTTCACGGTGACGGTTGCGCCGCTTACGCCGGCTCCGGATGGATCCTCCACCTTACCAGAAATGGCCGCGGTTACCTGGGCCCACGCCGGTCCCGAAGTCACCATCATGGGGAAGATGACGAGACATATCCTGAGGCACCATCGCCTCCAGTTCCGCCGTGCACCAATCCGATGCTGGTTCACACTTGTCTTTCCATAATTCAGGAAGGTCCGCTCGCGGGCAGAGATGCTGAGTTGTTGAGACTCCTGATCATTGACTCAGCCACTTCTTCAGGAACGGCAAGCCGGACTCCACGCGAATCTCGTGCCCGCCGTCATGTAAATCCATTTCGATGTGGTCCGCAATGCCCAGCTTCCGGTAATGCTCCTATTCTCTGCAACTGCTCAGTCAGACACTTATGAAACCCGTTCATGCGTTCAACGTAGTCCCATCGTTGCCGGAACCCGAGATCAGATTGCGACGAGTCGTTCGCCGGTCCACGTGCAGGTCTTTCGCAAATCGGAGTTGCTGGATCTGATACAGCAGGACCGTCGCTTCGCGCTCCGATTCTTAAAGAGCCTTGCGCATCGCTTGGATCGTTGCGAACAGTCGCTTGCAGATTTCGTGTTGGAGAGAATTGAACGAAGGCTGGCAAGGCTACTGGCGCGCCTTGCACCGGCCAAGCCTCGATCCGGCTGGGTCCGTTTGCAGTTCAGTCCGAGCAATTCGGAACTGGCCAGAACAATCGGCAGCACACGATGGCAGATCTCCCATTACATGCGCCGCTTTCAACAGCTGGGCTGGCTCCAGCGGCGGCCCGGTCTCTGGGTCAGCTGCGAAGGTTTGCATGAGTTTCTGGAATCGTCCGGCAGACGGCCCTAGACTGAGGTTCCCAACGTCTCCGTCAAGCCGCATGCTCTGTGCCGTGGTGCTGTGGATGGCTGACCGTCTCGATCAATCTCTCCAGCAGGGTCACCCTCTTGCGAAGGTAGTCGCGATAATTCCGGTGATGCGTGTGGCGGATCTCAACCAGCAGCTCGACGCGACCCGCTTCCAACAGCTCCGTTAGAATAGCAAGCTCGTCGCTGCTCAGGCTGAGAAGCTCATGGGTTGGCGCATGCATGAGATCCTCCATTGGTAACGAAATCGCTGCCGATTTAATTTGACTCCGGAATCTAGCGCGAGTCAAGCGCTATTGAGTAGTCTGGCGGTCGCCGCAAGATCCTGAGCTAATCGCTCCACAGCGGTTGCGACCTCCGGAGAAAGCGAGCCACCCGGTTCGAAGTTGGTTGCTTCGATCCCGTAGACAATCAGCTTGCGTGGAAGCCGGCCGAGGGCGCGGGCAAGTTCGACCGCCTCCGCCACGCCGAGCGCGTGTGTGGAGCAAGAGAAGCAGTCCGCCGGCAACGCACCCCTGCGGGCATCCCAGGTGGTGATTGCTCCACGTGCAGAGCCGCTCACTACGGCATCCACGAGGATCACTGCCTGCTCGCTGTTCCATTCGTCGATGAGCGCAAGCATGTCACCGCTGCGTGCGTGCGCGTCGATTCCCAGTTCGCGGAGACGTGCCGCCACCAGGAGCCCGGCGGCATCGTCGGCGCGGTCCGGGTTTCCACAGCCAAGGATGAGCATGCACTACTCGCGTTCGATCTGTAGCCGCAGGAAATGCGTGGCGCAGGAGATGCACGGGTCATAGTTACGGACGGCCTGTTCGCATTTCCAAGTCACTTCGTCGGTTGGGCGGCTGGCCACCTGCGAAACGAAATGCCAGAGATCTTCCTCGATGCGTTTCTGGTTCTGCGACGTCGGTGGAACAATCTTGGCGAACCGGATCAGGCCTCGGTCATCAATGCTGTAGCGGTGGTAGAGAGTACCCCGCGGCGCTTCAGTGGCGGCAGAGCCGACGCCTGCATGCACCGCAACTGGCACTCGGGGTGATTCGGGGCGCGCATATGCTTCTATGATACGCATCGCCTCCGCGCAGGCAAACACCATTTCGACGCTGCGCACCACGATGCTTTTGAACGGATTGCGGCACGGCACGGTTAGACCGCAATCGCGTGAAATTTGCTGCGCCACCTCGGGAAAGCGCGCGAAATTCAGGTTGTAACGAGCTAGGGGACCCACCAGGTACGACCCGCGTCCGCGTAGCATCGAGTGCAGCGCGTTGGAGTGTTTCATGTGCTGCTCGATGAAGTGGTCCTCATATTCGGCCACGTCGATATCCAGACCGTTATTCGAGACGAGGCGGCCCTCATTCAGCGGATATTCGTCGGTGGGGCAAAGCGAGACAAATTCGTAGTCCTGTTCAAAATCCGGAAAGTCGAAGCCGGCCACCACTCGCGCAGTCTTGAGGGATGCGTCGAGCGCCCATTTCAAGTCCTCAGTTAGCTCACGCAGTTCTGGCTCGGCAGGAACTTTATAGAAACCGCCGACGCACGCGGAGACTGGGTGAATTTCGCGGCCTCCCATCAGGCTGACCACGCGGTTGCCGATTTTTTTCAGCCGCAGCCCCGTTTCCACCAGCTCACGGTGGTCGCGCGCCATCTGGATCGCGTCGGGATATCCGAGGAAGTCAGGCGCGTGCAGCAGAAATACATGAAGCGCGTGGCTCTCGATCCACTCAGCACAGTAAAACAGGCGGCGCAGCAATCTCACTGCGGGATCGATGACCACGCCGAGCGCTCGCTCAATCGCGTGCACCGTGCTCATTTGGTAAGCGATTGGACAGATGCCGCAAATGCGGGCCGTGATGTCGGGTGCTTCGGAAAAGTGCCGCCCGCGCAGAAATGCCTCGAACAGGCGCGGCGGCTCGAAGATCTTGAGCTTGACCTCCGTCACTTTGTCGCCTTTCAGTTTGACGAACAGAGCGCCTTCGCCTTCCACCCGCGCCAGGCAATCCACCTTGATGGTCCGGCTTTTGTGCGTCGTGTCGCTCATGTACGCTCGCATTCCTCGCTGGCTTTGCGGAACTGCCACGCCCACGCGTTGAAGGCGCGAAAAGCCCGCGCAATCTGCTGATCATCCTGGCCCAGCACGCGAAATTGGCTCGTGAGCGACGGCGTGTTAGGCGTTTCCATGGGCCCGTAGCAGCCATAACAGCCGCGGTGGAAGCTGGGACAAATCGCGCCGCAGCCGGCCTGCGTCACCGGTCCCATGCACGCCACGCCTTCGGCCACGGCAAGACACACGGTGCCGCGGCGTTTGCACTCCATGCAGACGCTGTAAGTGGGAACGGCGGGCTTTCGCCCGGCCAAAGTGGCGCTGATGAGTTCCACCAACTGATGCTTGTTGATGGGACAGCCCCGCAGCTCGAAATCGACCGGCACATGCTCGGCAATCGGCGTGGAGAGTTTGAGCGTGCTGATGAATTGCGGCGTGGCGTAAACCACGCGGACGAATTCGTCAACGTCTTGGGAATTCCGCAACGCCTGTATGCCTCCAGCGGTCGCACAGGCTCCGATCGTGACCAGCACGCGGCATTGCCTTCGGACCTTTTGGATGCGTTCAGCATCTTGGTGCGTGGTGATGGAGCCTTCGACCAGGCCTATGTCGTAAGGGCCTTTGGATATGGTCCGGCTGGCCTCAGGAAAATACGCGATCTCCACCGCATCAGCTACGCTAAGGAGCTCGTCCTCGGCATCGAGCAGGCTTAACTGGCAGCCATCGCAGGATGCGAACTTGAAGACGGCAATCCTCGGCTTTGGAGCGTGATTAGAGCTCATGCTTCCCCAGCAATCCGCGCAGCTTCTGATAACAGAAAACCGGCCCGTCTTTGCAAATGAAGTACGGCCCGTACTGGCAATGGCCGCAGAAGCCCACCGCGCACTTCATGTTGCGCTCGATGGACAGGTAAATATCGCTGGGCAGCACGCCGCGGTTTTCCTCAAGTTCGGTAATCACGTAGCGCATCATGATTTCCGGCCCGCAGATGAAGGCCACGGTCTTATCCGGATGCATGCGCAGGTGACGGAACAGAGTAGTCACCACGCCTACACGCCCGCGCCAGTTCATACCGCCGTAATCGACGGTCGTTAACACTTGCGTGTCGGGAGATCGTCCCCATGCCGCCAGTTCCTTCTTGTACAGAAGGTCGCCCGGACAACGCGCACCATACAGAACGATCAAACGAACGTAGTCGTCACGATGCTTCAGAATGTGATAAATAGCCGGCCGCAGCGGAGCCAGACCAATTCCGCCCGCGATGATGAGCACGTCCTTCCCGCGAACGGCTTCGAGGGGCCAAGCGGTGCCGAACGGCCCTCTCACACCCAGCCAGTCGCCCGTCGCGCGGCTCACCAGCGCCTGAGTCGCCGGACCGACGGACCGCACCGTATATGTCAGCCGTCCCGCTTGTTCCGGATCGCCGCTGATGGAAATTGGCAGCTCGCCCACGCCGAACACGTACAGCATGCTGAACTGGCCTGGCTCAAAACCAGCCGCCGGGACGCCTCTTGCGGGCTCAAGAGAGAGCGTGAAGGTGTCGTGCGTCTCCCGCGATACCGACGCCACACGATAGGGCTCCGGGCACATCGGGTCTGATGCTGCCTGGGAAATCCCGGGTTGCTCAAGCGTGGGGGGCATAGATGTCCAATAGCTGTAGCCGCGTGGCTTGCAGGCGCTGCGTAACGATGTGGGCAAACCGCTTCAGTAGCTCATACCCGAGATCGTGGTTGTCGTCGCACTTCATGCGCAGACACTTGCCGTCCAGGGCGATCGCTCGCGTCGGCTCCACAATCCGGGCGTCGAAGCGCCATAGGTAGGGTGGAATCAGCCACGACCACCCCAGAATGTCGCCCTCATCTAGAGTCTCAATCACGATCGGCGGCCGCTGCGGCGCGCGAGTTTCCAGCGCGATCCTCCCCTGCCGTATCAGGTAGAAGTGCCTGGCTTCCTCTCCTTGCCGGATCACATAGGCGCCCGGATCGAAACGCACGTTTGATGCGCACCCGACCAGCAGTTTCAGGTAAGCCGGGTCCAGGCCTTCAAAAAATGCGTGTTTCGCAAGTATCGGCTCAAGCGATTCCATGAATGTTGTCCCCCTTTGAAACTGGCGCGGCATTTGCCCGGCCCCCGCGGATGGCGCGGACCTCTTCCGTGATGTCAATACCCACCGGGCACCAGGTAATGCAGCGTCCGCAGCCCACACAACCGGAAGTGCCGAACTGATCGATCCAGGAAGCCAGCTTGTGCGTCATCCACTGGCGAAAACGCGATGTGGATGACGTTCGCACACTGCCGCCGTGAATGTAAGAAAACGACTGGGTGAAACAGGAGTCCCAGCGGCGCCAGCGCCCGGCGCGCTCGCCCGTGACTTCGCTCAGGTCGTCCACCGTGGTGCAGAAGCAGGTGGGGCACACCATAGTGCAGTTGGCGCAACTCAGGCAACGGGCCGCAACGTTGTCCCATTCGGGATGGTCGAAGTTCTCATAGAGAAGATCGCGGATGCCGGCAGTGTCCATTTGGCGTGTCTGCAGACTGGCACGGCGTACGGATTCCTCGGCTTGCCGGCAAAGTTCGGGTGGCGCAGGGGCGGCGTACATCTCTTCGAGGAGTTCCGTGCCCGCCTTTGTTCCTGCCTCAACGACGAAAAGGTGGCGGCCTCCATCAATGACCTCAGTCAACGCGAGGTCGAAGCCCGTGCATGCCCAAGGGCCGGTTCCCATCGATGCACAAAAGCAGTTCGGCCCCGCCTGCGTGCAGTGGACGGCAACCATGAAAACCTGACTGCGCCGGCCTTCATAGTGAGGGTCGGTGAACCGGCCGCCCTGAAATACTCGGTCCTGCACCGCGATGGCAGCCAGTTCGCAGGCGCGTACCCCGAGAAAAGCAAAGCGGGGAGGAACGCCGTGGTTGTGGAGAATTTGGAAATTGGCCCCGTCGCGCCGCAGTTCGACGAGCGGCAGTTCGCTTGGGTGAAGGAACTTCTTCCAGCTCTGCGGCCCGACGGTGTAGCCAAATAGTGCATTATCTTTTCGGCGTGTGACCCGATAGCGTCCCGGAGCCTGCTCATCCGTCCAACCAGCAGGCAAGTCTTCGAGCTTGCGAAGGACTTCGTAGTTAATTGCGCCATCCCGCAGAGTGGGACCGGCTACCTGATACCCGCGACGCTGCAATAATGCGATGAGTTGCGCAATCCCTTCGACATCGAGGACCGACCGAGTGCTTTCAGCGGTGGTTTCCATGTCCGCACGCGTCCTCTCCAGTGTTGCCGGATCGACGCCGCTCCCTTCAGTTTGCGCTTACCTCCGCTACCGCACGCGCTATGCCCAGTACTGGCACGCCAGGCGAGGCGTTCATCATCAATGCCTTGACGCTACAGCGCGAGGTTGAAGCGCGCGATGGCGCGGCCCTCAAAACCCAGTGGGTCAAAGTACTCATTGCGGCTTAAGTTAAATCAACTATCTTCTAGTGCGACCGCCGCTACCCACCGCTGTGGTTTGAGGGGTTTCCTCAAGCCGATGAGCGCAAATCGCTTTCAGGGTCTCCGCTACGTCTTCATAGGAGATCCCGCCTTTCGCCGGTGCCCTCTCCGCGTGGAGCGCAATGTCGTCCACAGAGACAATACCCACCACACCGTCATCTTCGGCGGTGACCGGGATTCGGCGGATCCGGTGCAAGCGCATGAACCCCAGAGCTGTGTGTATTTCGTCTTCCGGCCCGCATCGAACCACGGGTTTAACCGCGACATCGCCGACAGTCATCGCGCTCGGTCTGACGTTCTTCGCGCTCAAAGCTAAACACATGTCGCGGTCGGTGATGACCGCGACTAGCTTTCCGCGAGAATCGACCACTGGTAGAATGCCGCAGTGGCTGCGCCGCAAGATTTCCGTTGCAGCCGCCAGAGTTGCCTCGGGACCGCAACACTTTACGTCCCGGGTCATGATTTCTTGAATTCTCATAAATACCTCCTGGCGCACTTATGTCTTGCTGTCTATTTCATGCCGGAAGCGACAGTGCTTCCGCCGGACCAGAATGTCGCGCCCTATGCCGATTGCCGTGATCAAGACGCACAAGCCTACTCCAACCCCCAACGCGACGTGGGTTACGGTCAACCAGAAGGTCTCTGAATCCAGCATCGCGTCCTCTCCATATCCTTGTTGTTCGGGCCAAGCCCTCGGAATTTTACTGCCAAACCGAGCTGCGTTTGAACTCGCGGCCCGAGAGCACCTAATCAGTTGAGGTTCGTTAGGGCAGATTGCGATCGTGGGCTGCGTATTGAGGTCGAACCGCCGGCTTGCTCGGTCGTGGGGCTACGTGCAACCGCGGCCAGAGGGGAGCAGGTCGAGGCAGTGTTCGGCAGGCCACCGAGGAAGATCCTCACCCATATGCGGATCTTCCCAAAACACTTCCGACGTGATCATAGCTCCAGGGCGCCAGGCAGTCAATGCCGTTATTCCTTAATCACCCCTTGATTGTGATTACCGGCTGCAAGCGCGCCACCTTCCGCGAAAGACCCGCACGATTGGCCGCATCCACCACCGCGCTGACATCTTTGTAGGCTCCGGGCGCTTCCTCCGCAACACCCCGGTAAGAAGGGCTGCGCACCAGAATCCCGCGCTTGGCCAGTTCATCTACCACCTGGCGTCCCTGTCAATTCTTCAACGCCAACTCTACGCGCCTCGCGAAAGATCTCGACCGCCCACTCAGCCGTGATCAGCGGCTCGTTGTAGGTGCTGATCCCCGCATCGGCACCTTCAGAAAGCGCCGCCGCGACAATCTGATCCAGACGAATTTGCGTGAAATTGGTCGTGGAGCGCGCATCGCGCAAGGCTTGCGAAGTAATCCAGTTTTGGCAGTAAGCGCAATGCAAATCGCATCCCAGCATGCCGAAGCTCAGTGCTAAACCGCTTGGCCGGACGTGATAGAAAGGCTTCTTCTCGATGGGATCGCACCGGAGGCTGTTCAGGTAGCCATAGGGAGCATACAGCTTGCCGTCGCGGTTGAAGCGGACTTTGCAGACGCCCGCGAAACCAGCGCTGATCGGGCAACGATGCCCGCACGCCAAGCAGCGCAAGCGATGACCCTCGATGATTTCGTTAAAGCTCGGATTCCCGAGTGTGCTCGGCGAGCTCGTGGGCAACCATCTGCATTGCGGTGCCCCCGTGATCAGTTTAGCTCCAAATCCCGTCAAAGGGATTGCATTTCGGATGCGCATGACCTATATTTGCTTCGGACCGCCCTAACCGGCAGTTCAGGGAGGCAAATACCATGATCGGGATGAGTTTCCTGTCCTTTCTGCTTCTCCTGGGAATCGGCGTGATCGTGGCTGCGGTCTACCATTTCGTCCTTCGCTACCGATTCCTGGATGGATATGACTCGTTCTTTGCCAAAGTCGCCTTGGGGTGGCTCGGCGCCTGGCTGGGCTCGCCTGTGTTCGGCTACTGGTGGTACAAGTTCGAGAACGTGTACATTGTGCCGGCGATCCTCGGTTCGATCACCGCGGTGCTGCTGAACGTAGTCGCCTGGAAGGCGTTGACGAAGGTGATCGCGCCTAGACCCGCGGCGGACAAATCGGCACCACAGTTCAAAGCAGCCGCCTGAACGGCTGAAACAAACTAATTTTCCGAGCAACGCCAGAGCGGGAATTCCGCGTGATGCTGAAGGGGAGGGAGTTCCCGCCCTCAGCCGTTGGCCGTCAGGGTTCGGCGATGCATAAGAAAGAGAATGCCCGCCACGACGGGCGGTACACTGCTAACGACGGTCGTAAGAACTCGGCTGGCGACAGGCAAATAGGGCGGCGCCCAGATCGGGTAAGCGACTCCTGTTGCTAATCCGACGGTCATAAGCAGAAGCCCTCCCGTCATCTCCCAACGCCACGCTACCAGCGCTAGAACGACAAAAAGCAGGCCCATGCCTAGCCAGAGCAGGGCCACGGACAGAGGCGTGTGCCAGGCGGCCGACTCCGCCACGAAAAAGAACGTCCAGAATCCGGCCCACGACAGCGCCAGCGTGCGGGCCACCAGTGCCACCGGGACTTTCATACGAACCTCCGCGTAAAGTATGCGCCCGTGACACAACTGTGACAAGCCGCTGCGGTGTCGAACGCGGCGCATTCGGCAAGCTTCGTGCAACTCGGATCTCGAATGGCAGCAACGCTCAGTGGATTAGTAGTTTCGTGGTATCGCGTCGCTGCGCGGGGGTAGACCATGCCGGGCTTGCTGACAAAATTCGATCTTCTCGAGAAACACGGGCTGGAGGCGCTTCGCGCCAGCGAGCCCGAGCGTTTTCACTACCAGGCCGAGGGGGGAGCCTACCTCGACCTAAGAGGGCTGGCACTCGAGCCGCTACCGGAAATCGACGAGCAAAAATCGCAACCGCTCGCCCGCATTGTCCGCGGCCTTGCATTCGTGGCCGTGGATGGCGCCAAGTCAGGCCACCCCGGCGGCTCGTCGTCTAAAACAGAACAGGTGCTAACTCTGCTGTTGAGTGGCGTGCTGGCCTTCGACGCGCGAGACCCGAAGCATCCTGGCCGGGACCGCATCGTCTGGTCCGCAGGGCACTGCACGCCCTTGTTTCATGCCACCATCGCGCTGGTTTATGGAGCGTTGCGAAAACAAGGCGTGCATCTGGCAAGCGAAGCCGCGCGTTGCGCGGTTTATCCTGAGCAACTCGCCCGCTTCCGCCGGTTTGGCGGGCCCAGCGGGCACGTTGAATCGCAATACGCGCTGGCTGATACGTCCACCGGCTCCTCCGGGCATGGCTTCTCCGCAGCGCTGGGCTTGGCCGTTCTGCACCGTTCCTGCGGACTAGGGAGCAGAGTGTTCGTCATCGCGGGCGATGCAGAGACCGAAGAGGGCATGAGCTACGAGGCGCGCAACGTCGCTTCCAACTTGGGTGTCCGAAACCTGATTGTGACGCTCGATTACAATCGCTTCGGCATCGACGGCCCGATCAGCGATGTCCTCCCGCCTCCCTACCTGAGCCACTGGTCTGCCCACGGCTGGAACATCATCGAGGTGGACGGGCACAATGTGCTGGAGCTTGCCTACGCTTATCGCATGGCAGACCACGGTTTTGGCATCACGAGACCTACCGTCGTCATTTGTCACACGACCAAAGGCATACACTACGGCAAACTCGAAGGCACTGCTGATTCACACGGCACGCCGCTGGCTCACGCGGAGTACGTCGCAGCGGTGCAACGTGTCCATGGCGAATTGCCAAAGTGGCCTCAATGCGGTGGTTCTTGAGGTGCTGATACCATTGCCGGGATGCGCGACTTCCTCATCCTATTCGTTCATGTGATCGTCACCGTGGCGCGACTGGCAAGGCCGGGCGGACTCCGTTCCGTTGTTGCCGAATCCGCGCTGGTCCGGCATCAACTGCTGGTCCTCAATCGCGGCCGCAAGCGTGCGCCCAACCTGCGCGCCGCCGATCGGATC
>Ga0116214_1000044_pt1 | contig 73720 bp, 62 predicted proteins | sample Sb_taG_FD_88964 | JGI IMG/M metagenome (GOLD analysis project Ga0116214, IMG submission 88964) | Peat soil microbial communities from Weissenstadt, Germany - Sb_50d_1_NS metaG | ecosystem: Environmental > Terrestrial > Soil > Wetlands > Peat | place: Germany: Weissenstadt | collected 2010-09-21
CCGCCGATGAATCGCGGTGGGCGTTCGAGGTCAAGTGGGACGGCATCCGCGCGATCGCTCGCTCCACGCCGGCTCGGCTGAACCTGCTGACCCGCAATCAGATCGACCGCACCGCTCACTACCCCGAGCTGGCCGTGCTGGCCGAGCTGCTGGGGTCGCACACCGCGATGCTCGACGGCGAGATCGTCACCTTCGACGAGCAGGGACATCCCAGCTTCCAGGGTCTCGTCGGCCACGACGCGCCGAGCGCCAGGCTGGCCAGCTACATGGTCTTCGATCTGTTGTGGCTCGACGGCGACTCGCTGTTGGATCTGCCCTACCTCAAGCGACGCGAGCGCCTCTTTGATCTGGACCTGGACGGCGACCGCGTCAAGGTCCCGGCTCACTTCGTCGGCGAGGGCACCGCGCTGCTCGCCGCCAGTAAGGAGCAGCAGCTTGAGGGGATCGTCGCCAAGCGCCTGGACTCCCGCTACGTCCCAGGCGGCCGGAGGGGCGACTGGTTGAAGATCAAGAATCTCAACAGCCAGGAGCTCGTGATCGGCGGATGGCTGCCCGGCAAGGGAAGCCGCACTGGGCGGGTCGGCGCGCTGTTGATCGGCTACTACGACACCGACGAGCACGGCTCCCCCGTTCTGCGTTACGCCGGCCGTGTCGGCACTGGTTTCAATGACCGCGAGCTCGAGCGCCTTGGTGACGCGCTGCGGGCGCGCGCGAGAGAGACGAGCCCATTCGTCGGCACCCAGCCGCCGCGCGAGGCGCGGTTCGTGAGGCCCGAGCTGGTGGCCGAGATCGAGTTCCGGGAGTGGACCCGCGACGGGATGCTGCGCCACCCTTCCTACAAGGGGTTGCGGGAGGACAAGGACGCCAGGGAGGTCGTTCGCGAGCGCCCGGCCTCAGCCGCCTGCTCTGTGTACGTCCCGCAATCTGCGATAGACCCGGCCAGCCTCAGGGTAATCAGAAATCGTTGACCATCATCAAAGGAGCTGACGCATGACTACCGACTCTGAGGACGACCTCTTCGACGCTGGAGATCTCTCTACTGATAACGACGCAGAGGAGCAAGCCCTGGCCGACTACGACGAGGCAGCGAGCTCCGGGAGCAACCAGAGTGAGATTTTGGATGCGACTGTCGGTGCCGCCAATGCCCTCGACAACGTCGCTGGCGAGAGCAGTGAGGGCGCCGATGAGTCCTAACCACCGATAGGCACTGCCAGACAACACACCGCACAGTGAGGCGGCCCGCGCGCCGACCGCGGATCCAACGATCCTGCTGGTCCCGCGCACGCTAGCCGTGGACGCTGTGCCGCAGGCGGTAGGCGAGATAGAAGTGCAGCGCAGCCGGCGCTAGGAACAGCAATCCCCACCAACTACCAGAGGAGCACAGAAACACGCCAAGCGCGAGCAACCACACACCTACAGCAAGGCGAACCCAAACCACGACGCGAGGGTTGCTGAGACCATAGGACGTTAGACGTCTCATTTGCCTGCCAGCGGACGGATTTCGCTCGACATGCGATCCGCGGCCAACGGCTCACACAAGAACAACGACTCCGCGGGAGAGATCGCGGGGTCGAGCCACGCCTTCATCAGGTCGGGGTCGGCGAGGATCACCGGCATCCGGTCGTGGACACGCGCCACCACACGGTTGGCGGTCGAGTCGCACGTGATGATCGTGCAGCTGGAGACCGGTCCCCCATTGACGTGACGGGCGGTCACCCATAGGCCGGCAAAGCAGAAGACGCGGCCGCCGTCGACGGTGAACCGCATCGGTGGCGGTTTGAGCTTGGCCTTCGCCTTTTGATCCTCGGGCGCTGGCCACTCGTAGAACCCGGTGGCAAGGATCAACGCGCGATGTGCCACGTCGGGCTTGACGGCGAAGTAGCTGCCCTTCGACCTGAGCGTCTCGACCCGGGCATTGATCCACGGCCGCTTCGTCGTGACCGTGCTGGCGCTCGCCGGGACCAGCGCCCAACGGAGCATCCGTGACTCTGGGCGGCCGTCGTGGGCGACGATCGCCGGGACGTCGTCAGTCGGTCGGACATCCCAGGGGTCTGTACGGACGGTCTCGCGGATCTGGACGCCAAGCTGCCGGCCGACCTGCTCGGTCAACTCTTCGGGCCCGACAGTGGTCGTATATCTGCCACAGATCCATCAAGCATAAGACGCCTAGCGACCCAAACGGTCGCCTTGGGCCCAGGGTCGCAACCAGGCGTGCAGGGGAATTTCGCTTGGACACTGGGATCGCGTGAGGGAGGCTATTCCGGCCGGCCTTAAGGCCTTGACAAGGTGGGAACATATGTTCGTATGGTCCCTGGTTTGCCTCACATCCCTTTCGCTCGCGCCGAAGCCGCGCGGCAGGCCGGCGATCTGCGTTGGATCCTCGCGCACGAAGGGCAGATCAACATGAATCCGGAGTACGAACTCGGGGTTCTGGAGCTGATCGAGGACCAGGACCCGGAGCACGAGTTGGAGGGGTCGGCTGAGTTCGTCGAGCGCGTCGAGGCGCGGGGTGATCGCCCGGAGCCGGGGCGATGAGCAGGGGCGTGCGCAGTCGTGGGCAGAGGCGCGGGCCGCTGGTCGTGTGTGTGCACATCCCGCGCTTTGAGCTACGGGTGGCTACGGGCGGTTCGCGGGAGTTGTTGGGGCGAGCGCTCGCGATAGCGCCGACTGCCGCCGGCGCGATGCCGATCGGCGAAGTCTCTCCCAGCGCGCAGGCGCAGGGCGTGCGCGCTGGGATGGCGCTCGATGAGGCGCTCGGGCGCTGCCCGCAGCTCGAGCTGATACCGGGCGATCCGATCAAGGTCGCGCGGGGGTGGGACCAAGCCGCACGCTCGTTGGAAGGCATCGGCGCGCAGCTGGAGCTCGCCGGCCCCGGGCTCGCTTACTTCGTCGCGGATGGGTTGCAGGGGATCCATGGGGGTCGCGACGGGGTGATCGCCGCCGCCGGCAAGGCGCTGCGCCGGCGCCCACGGATTGGGGCGGGCCCGACGCGGTTCGTCGCGCTCGCCGCCGCGCTACAGGCACGCAGCCGACGCGCGCGAGTGGTCGGCGACCGTGAAGTGCGCCGGTACCTCGCCTGCCAGCCGGTCGGCACCCTGAGATACCGGCCCGAGACGGAGCCGCTCGTCGCGCCGCTCGATCGGCTCGGCGTCGAGACGCTCGGCGGAGTCATCAAGCTCGGCGCCGCGGGCATCAGCGACCGCTTCGGCGAGGCCGGCACGACCGCGCGGCGCCTGGCGCTCGGGTACGACACGCCCCTACAAACGCGGCCCGTCGAGGACCGTGTGGAGGAGTCCATGCCGCTGGGGGAGGCGAACTCTGGGCTGCTGCTGCAGCGGACGCTGATCGTGCTCGTCGACCGGCTGTTGGCGCGGCCGGAGCGCCGGGGCCGCACGATCCGTGTGCTCGTTCTGTCGGCGCGGCTGGTGGATCGCGGCACGTGGCGTGAGGAGGTCGTGATGCGTGAAGCAATCGCCAACAGGCAGCGGATCCTAGACTCGCTCACCGCGCCGCTGGAGCTGCTGCCCGCGCCCGCGGTCGCGCTGGGGTTGGCCGTCGAGCAGTTCGGGCCGGCCATCTCGGACCAGACGACGTTGCTCGAGGGAGAGCGCACGGCGCGCGACGAACGCAGGCGTAAGGCGGTTGCCCAGGTACAGGCGCTCGCGGGTCCGCACGCGCTGTTTCGTGTGCTGCTCGTGAACCCGGACTCGCCAATTCCGGAGCACCGGACGATCACGACGCCGTTCCTCGGATGAGACGCTTGGTATCCCCGCCGGGGCCGTTGAACGCGCCGCGGCCCGTCCGGGTGCAGGCCGACGGGAGGGGCAGGCCGATCGCGGTCGACGGCGTGCGGGTCGAACGGGTGAATCGCGACTGGCTCAACGGGTTCGGGTGGTGGTGGGAGAAACCGTTGCGCCGGCGCTACTACGAGGTCCTCACCGTCACCGGCGACCGGATCGTGGTGTTCCGCGACACGCGCGCCAACCGGTGGTTCAGCCAGAACGCGTGAGCAGAGAATGTCTCGCACCCCGCCGTATATCGAACTGGAATCTCACTCGGCCTACTCGCTGCTCGATGGCGCCTCGACACCTGAAGAGCTAGTCGCGCGCGCCGGCCAGCTGGGGCACACCGCCCTCGCGATAACGGATCACGACTCGCTGGCTGGGGCGATGGAGCTCGCGATGGCCGCCCGCGACTCCGCGAACGGCGAGCACCCGGTTCGGGCGATCTTCGGCGCGGAGGTCACCGTCGAGCCCCCGGCCGGCGCGCAAAGGGACAGATACCGGCACTTGACGTTGCTCGTGCGTGACCTGACCGGCTGGCGGAACCTGTGCCGTTTGCTCACGCGCGCGCACGCGCACACGCGAGACACCCCGGATCGCCGTGCCGGCCAGCCAAGTGTGTCGCTGGAGCAGGTGCTGGAGCATGCAGACGGATTGGTGTGCCTGACGGGCTGCCACGAGCGCGGCGTCGAGGACGAGCCGACCGCACGGCGCCTCCTCGACGAGTTCGGGCGCGACTCGCTGCGGGTCGAGTTGCAGCGCCCCTACGCCGCCGCGGATCTGCAGCACAATCGCGCTCGCGAACGCCTCGCCCGGACCCTCGGGGTACCGACCATTGCCACCGGGGATGTGCACGCGCATACGAAGATGCGCGCGCGGTTGCAGGATGCGTTCACCGCGATCTGTCACGGCCAGACCCTCGATGCGAGCGAGGTGCAGCTGCGGCCCAACGACACGCACGTGCTCGCAACACCGGCCGGGATGGCCGCCCGCTTTGAAGACTTCCCGGATGCCGTGGCGGAGAGTGTGCGGCTCGCCGAAACGCTGACGTTCGACCTTGGCGGCGACCTCGGCTATCGCTACCCGGGATCGGAGGATGACGGCGCGACCCGCCGCCTGGCGGAGATCTGCCGGACGGAATTCGAGCGGCGCTACCCCGCGGACTATCCGCGGCGGGAGGAGGCGGCGAGGCGTCTGGAGGAGGAGCTGGCGCTGATCCACGCGCTCGGCTTCTCCGGATTCTTCAATTTGCATTACGAGGTGTTGCAGGTCGCGCGTGAGGTCGCGATCGAGGTCCGCGGGCCGGACACCGTGCGCTCGCTGTTGGAGCCCGGCCGCGGCCGGGGGTCGTCGGTCTCCAGCGTCGTTTGTTATTTGGCGGGGCTTTCGCATATCGACCCGATCGCGGCTGAGCTTCAGATCGGGCGGTTCCTTCACTCAGAGCTGACGTCGCTGCCCGATATCGACATCGATCTGCCGCGTGATATCCGCGACCGGCTGCTGCCTCGGCTGCCGGAGCATTTCGGGCCGGATCGTGTCGCCTTGGTCGGGATGTATCCGACGTTCAGGCCGAAGGCGGCGATCCGTGAGCTCGGCAAGGCGCTCGGCTTGCCCGCGGCGGAGCTCGACCGTGTCGCGAAAGGCTCCGAGGGCTGGGGTGCCGATGGCACCGTCGCGCAAGACATCCTTGCCGCGCTCGGCCCCGAGCGCCTTTCCCAGACCCGCTGGGGGTGGCTCGCGAAGCTCGCCGACGAGGCCCACGGCCTACCGAGGCACCTCTCCCAGCATCCCGGGGGGATGGTGATCTCCACCGGCCCGTTGATCGACTGCTGTCCGATCGTGCCCTCGCGAATGCCGGGCAGGCAGATGCTGATGTGGGACAAGGACAGCGTCTCAGACGCGGGCATGATCAAGCTCGACCTGCTCGGCCTGCCGACGCTCGGCGCCGTCGAACGCTGCGTCGAGACGATCCACAAGCGTCGTGGGGTGCGGGTCGATCTTTCGCGGATCCCGCTGGATGACCCCGGCGTCTATGAGGAACTCCGCAGGGGCAAGAAAAAGACGTCGTTTGGTTTCTCCAGCCGCGCGCAGGAGGCCTACGCGCAGATGACGCAGCCGTCCAGGTTCTTTGAACTCGTGATTCAGGACGCGATCATCCGGCCCGGCGCGAACGGCTCCGGCGAGACACGGTCCTACGTCGATGCCCGCCAGGAGCAGCTCCGCAACCCCGCCTTTCAGCCCTCCTACCTGCACCCGTCGTTGGAGGGCCCGCTGAGCAGGACGTTGGGCACGGTGGTCTTCCAGGACCAGGTGCTCGAAATCTGCCGGGCCGTCGCGGGGTTCAGCGCGGGGCAGGCCGAGGCGATGCGCCGCGCCATGTCCCGCAAGCGCTCAGCGGAGGCGATGGACGCCCTCTACCGGCAGTTCGCCGAAGGGGCGCGCCGCACGCACCCCGGCATCAGCCAACTCGTGATCGATCGGATCTGGATCAAAGTGCGTGGCTTCGGCGAAGGCTTCGGGTTCCCCGAGGCGCACGCAAACTCATGGGCACTGCTGGGCTTTCAGTCGGGGTGGCTCGACCGCTATTTCCCACCCGAGTATCTCCTGTCGCTCCTGAACGAACAACCGCTCGGCTTCTACGCCCCCGACACTTTGATCCACGACGCCCGCCACCGCGGGATCAAGACGCTCCCACCCGATGTCGTGCACAGCGAGCAGGAATGCACGCTCACCGACGACGAGACCATCCAGCTGGGACTCCACTACATCAAGGGACTCCACGAAGACGACATTCAGCGGCTCATCGACTCCCGCCAAGCCGACGGCCCCTACCGGACCCTCGAGGACCTCGCCGCGCGAGGGGCGGTCAGCCATCCCGCGCTCGCGCAGCTGGCGTGGTCGGGCGCCTGCGACAGCCTGATCGGCCCCGGCGAGCAAGCCCGCCGCACTGCCCTCTGGCAACTCGGAATCGCACACCCCGCCAAGCGCGGCAAGAACGGCGACCAGCTCGCCCTCGAGCTGCCCCTCGGCGAGGCCCCCGAGCTCCCCGCACTCACCGCCTGGGACACGATGCTCGCCGACTACGAAACGACCGAAGTATCGACCGACCCCCAGCCAATCGGCCTGCTGCGCGAGCAGCTCACCCGCGCCGGCGCCGTCTCGATCGCCACCCTCGCCGGGATCGCGCACGGCCGACGCGTGAAGGTCGGCGGCCTCGTAGCCGCACGACAGCGACCCGAGACCGCCAACGGGATCACATTCCTCCTGCTCGAGGATGAGACAGGGTTGCTCAACACGATCGTCTACCTGGACCTGTATGAGAAAGAGCGACAGCTGGTCCGCGGCCGAGCCCTCGTGCTCGTCGAAGGAGAACTACAACGCCGCGAGCGCGACGGCGGCGCCATCAACCTCGTGGCCATGTCGATCCAGCCCCTTGGCAACGAGGACGGCCAACCCGCACAAGTCAAGCGCCTGCCAACCGGCGAGCAGACCAGCCTCGGCGGCGACGACTTCGGACAAGTCGCCCCGGCCGTCATGAACTTCGCGCAGGGCCGGCGGCGGTGATGGGGTCAGGCGAACAACGCGTCCACCGACACCTCGATCCGCTGCTCCGGGACCGCAGCCGGTCTGGCGAGCCGATCGGTGTCGGCGCTGCCCTTGATCTCGAACAGGCTCTGCACATGCTCGGTGAGGAACCGTGATGCCTGCGCCAGGCCGTGTGCGTCATCACGACCGTGCGGGCGGTGGTAGTAGCGCGCCGGCACGTAGACGTGCAGCCGGCGCCGGGGTCGGGTGAGCGCGACGTAGAACAAGCGGCGCTCCTCGGCGATCCCCTCCTCCGTGCCGGTGCTCATGTCCGCCGGGAAGTTGCCGTCATACGCCGCGATCAGATGCACCGTCTCCCACTCCAGGCCCTTCGACGAGTGCCCGGTCGTCAGGACCAGGTAGTCCTCGTCGAGGTGTGGCGGACCGGCGAAGTCGGCGCTCGACGCCGGCGGGTCCAGCACGAGCTCGCCGACGAAATGACAGATGTCCTCGGCGCCGCGGGAAGCGAGCACCAGCTGGTCGAGATCTGAGACCCGCAAAGCGCCATCGGGATAGTGCAGGCGGATCAGCGGCCTGATCGCGTCGCACAGCCGCTCGGCCTGCGCCTCTGTGTCGTCCGTGCAACCGGCGCCGGTAGCCCGCAGCGCTTCGATCACAGCGCTCGCCTGCTCACGCGAGCTCGGCGGCACGTGCTCGACGGCCTCCGGCCACCGCTCCAACTGCGGCACACCCTCGTCGCCTCCTCCTCGAAGCGCATCGAGCACCCGGCGTGCCCGACCGGCGGCGACGCCCTCGAGCAGCTTCATCACCCGCAGCCAGCTGAGCTCATCCGCCTGGTTGTCCGCCAGGCGGAGCAGCGCGATGAAGTCCTTGACGTGCGCGGCCTCCAGGTACTTCAGCCCGCCGTACTTCACGAACGGGATGCCTCGCCGTTTCAGCTCGACCTCCAGCAGCGCCGGGTCGTGGTTGGTGCGGTACAGCACCGCCTGCTCGCGCAGTTCCATGCCTTCCTCGCGTGCCGCCAGCACCCGCTCACAGACCGCTCGCGCCTGCTCGGCTTCATCGCGCGGGAACGCCAGCCCAGGGGTCTCGCCACCCTCGCGTTCCGTCCACAACGTCTTGCGGTACCGATTCCGGTCCTGCTCAGCGACGGCGTTCGCGACCGCAAGGATCGGAGTGGTCGAGCGATAGTTCTGCTCGAGCTTCACAACATGGCAGCCAGGGAACCGCTCGGGGAACTCGAGGATGTGCCGTGCGCTCGCCGCGCGGAACCCGTAGATCGCCTGAAGGTCATCTCCTACCACCGTGAGCCCTGGATGCCCCTGTCGCAGGTTGCGCACGACGTCCACCTGCAGACCGTTGACGTCCTGGTACTCATCAACCAGCACGTGATCGAAGGCACCGGCGATCGTCGGACCGATCTTCTCGTTGGCCAGCAGGGCGTTCCAGTAGAGCAACAGGTCATCGAAGTCGAGCACCCCGAGCGTGCGCTTGCGAGCGCCGTAGGCGAGGAAGATCGCCGCGAGCGCTTCGCCGTGCTCCTCAAACCAAGGGAACCGCTCCGCCAACACTTCAGTCAGAGGGCGCTGCGCGTTGACGGTCCCTGTGTAGATGTCCAGCATCGTGCCGGCGCGAGGGAACCGCCGGCTGCCCTCAGCGTGGCCCTCTTCCTGCCGGACCATGTCCAGCAGATCCGCCGCGTCGCCGGCATCCAGGACACCGAAGCCCCCGTCGAGCCCGAGCGAGCCGGCATGCGCGCGAATCATCCGGTGAGCAACCGAGTGGAAGGTGCCGCCAACGATCCGCCCGGCGTCCGGCGCGACCCGCTCCGCGAGCGTCCGGGCACGCTCGACCATCTCGCCTGCGGCACGCCTCGTGAACGTCAGCAGCAACATCCGTTCCGCGGGCATCCCCTCCGCCATCAACCAGGCCGCACGACTGCACAGCGTCGTCGTCTTTCCCGTCCCAGCGCCGGCGAGGATCAGCAACGTGTCGCCGGAGCAGGTGGCGGCGGCCCGTTGCTCAGGGTTCAGCTGATCGAGAAACGTCGGTGAGGGAGAGCTGTCAAACACGAGCAGGCGAAGGTAGGCGACCTATCGGATGGCGTGCAACCAGCCATGCACAACCCTCCACTCGAAGACCACGGCTCCCTCCCAACCCCGGCCAACTAGTCATAGATAGCCCAGAGATTCTCACGCACTTTCGTTACGGCCTTCGGCAGAATCGGTAACTGCCTCGACGCGAAGAGGCATCCCGAAGGTGGTTGGTGCAGTTACCTTCCCAAAAGCGCAAACTACACGCACCGAAGGAGCTAAATCTTTAACTTTCTTACTCTGAGTTATTACCTCTATCTGTCACTGTTTCACAGTTTTCAGGTCCCTTGACTTAATTTCTGTGAGAGCTACGTTCGATGTGAGATGCAAACGACTCACAAGATCCCGGGAAGCTCCGCCATGAGGTTCGCGAAATACCTTCTCTCCGAAGCCGCACGCGGTGACCACTACTACACCCACGACGGAGGCAACGACGCCCCCACCCAATGGCACGGACCGGAGGAGCTGTTGCGGTCGTTCGGGATCGACCCGGAGAAGCCCGTCGAGCTGAGGCACCTAGGCCCGCTGATGCAGGGCTTCAGTCCCGTCACCGGGAAGCCGATCCGACCGGCTGGATCGGATGGCACGAGGACCGCCGGTATCAACCTGTGCTACGCGCCACCGAAGGAAGTCTCCGCGCTGTGGGCGACCACCGACCCCTACCGGCGTGCCCAGATCGAGGCGGCCCACCGCAAGGCGGTCGCCAGCACGGTAAAGCGGATCGAGCGGGAGGTCGCTTGCGTCAGACGCAAGACCAACAAAGTGCAGCGCTTCGAGAAGGCCAAAGGCCTGCTCGCTACGGAGGTCGTGCACACAACCAGTCGCTTGGCTAAGGACCAGGACGAGCACGGCATCCCCGACCCGCAGCTGCACTCACACATCATGCTGCTCGCGGCCGAACGCAAGGACGGTGTGCTCGCGGCAATCGAATCCAAGCAGCTCTACAGGAGCGCGAGGGAGAACGGCGCGTGGTACCGGGCGCAGCTGGCCGCGAACCTCCAGGAGCTCGGGATCGGCATCGAACGCCACCAGGGAAACGGGGAGCGCTACTTCGGCGTCAGGGGTATCTCCAAGGAGCTGTCCGAGCACTGGTCAAAACGCGGCAAAGACATCGATCAAGCCGCCAATACCTTCCGTCGCAGATACGGCCGCGAGCCCGGCCCGGGCGAGCTCGACGCGATCACCCTCTCCACCCGCGGGTCCAAGACCGCCGCGTCCCCGGAGACGGTCAACGCGGCGTGGCGTGCGCTCGGGGAGGAGCACGGCCTGACCCGCAAACGCGCCGAGGAAGCGTTCCACGACTGGGGCCTCCGCGACGACCCCGACGTCGACCTGGCCAAGGAACTGCTCGCGAACGTGACCAGGGAATCGTCGATGATCAACCGCCACGAACTCCAGGCGAAGGCGTACGAGCTCTCAGCCGGCGTGTGCCGGCCCGAAGAGGCCGACCGGCTGATCGTCGAGTTGCAGCGCTCCGGTGAGCTGCTCCAGCTGGAGGATGGCACCTACACGACCAGGCGTCTGCGCGAACTAGAGCGGGAGACAATCACGGCCGCTCAGCGCCGCGCCGAGGAGACGGTCTCGCCCGTCAGTGATCAAACCCTCGAGGCAGCCCGCCTGCGAAAGGACCGCGAGCTGAAGGGCTCCCTCAGTCAGGAGCAGCGCGAAGCGCTTCAGACGATCACCGGACCCGGCGGCGTCGTGATCCTCATCGGCCAGGCCGGCACCGGGAAGGGGGTCGTGCTGTCGGCCGCGACGGATGCGTGGCAGAAAGAAGGCTATGAGGTGATCGGCACCGCCGTCCCCGGCGCGACCGCGATGCGTCTGCAAGCCGACACGAAGTCCGACCAGGGGGTCACCGCCGACTCGCTGATCACGAGCTTCGAGCACGGGCATCTGAAGCTCGATCCCAACACCGTGATCGTGCTCGACGAGGCGGGAATGCTCGACAGCGAGCGACTATCCAAGCTCGTCAGGCTCTCGCAGCGATATGGCGTCAAGCTCGTCCTTGCCGGTGACGCCGCCCAGCTCTCCTCGATCGGACCGGGAGGTCTCTTCAAGTGGTTGGAGCGCAAGGTCCCGACCGCGGAGCTCACCGAGGTGCACCGTGCCCACCACCAGTGGGAGCGCGAAGCGTGGTCCGAGGTCAGGAAGGGCGAACCCGGGCTGGCGCTCGCGCGCTACGGCGCTCACGATCGCCTCCACGTCTACGACACCCGTGCCGAGGCGACCCATGCGATGGTCGAGCGCTGGGATCAGACCCGTCAGGGCCTCCCGCCGGATCAGACCGTGATGATCACTGACAGCTCGAACGAAGAGCGCGATGAGATGAACGCCCTCGCCCAGGATCGTCGCGCGCAGGCGGGCGAGCTTAGCGAGCACCGTGTTGAGCTGCCGGACAAGCCCTACGGCCTCGCGGCCGGTGACGAGGTGATCTTCACCGACAAATTCAAGATCAAACGGTGGGACCGCGTCGAGAACGGGATCACCGGGACCGTCATCCACGCCAGCAGCAACGAGGACAAGGTCACGATCCGCACCCGCGAGACCAAGCCACGGGACGTCGAGGTGGATACCGAGAAGTTCTCGGAGATCTCACTCGCCTACGCCGTGCACATCCGCAAGGGTCAGGGACTCACCTCCGAGACCTCGGGGATCCTCGCCGGCGGCTGGCAGACAGACAAGGAGCACGTGTACGTGTCGCTCAGCCGCGCCCGCGAGCGCACCGACATCTACATCAGCCGCGAGGACCTCGGCGAGCAGGGCATGGACACAGGCGCAATCGAACGACTGGGAGAACGCATGGCACTCAGCCGCGCACAAGAGGCCACCATCACCAGAGACGTCGCGCAGCCGACCGCCGAGCCCGAGCGGACCGCGCAGCCCGACCGGCCAGCAGAGCAACCCGCACAGATCGAGCCGACCACACAACCCACGCCCGAGCCGAGCGCCGAGCAACCCGCGCAGATCGAGCCCGCCGCCCAAGCCACGCCCGAGCGAGTCGTCGACCCGCCCGAGCCCGACCGCGCAGCCGAGCCGCCACAGCAACACGAGCCCCCGGACCGCACCGCCGACCACCCCGAGCCCGAGCGCTCAGCCGAGCCAACACCGCAACACGAGCCCCCGGACCACACCGCCGAGCCGACCGTCCAGCACTCGACTGAGACCCCCTCGGCCGCCCCGAGACCACACACTCGTCGGCCCGTGCCACAGACCGCGATGGATCGCATCGGGATCGATCGCAGCAGCGACGTCTCGATATTCATCCAGGAACGCGACGCGATCCCCTGGCTAGAGGCGATCATGCGCAACCAGGGCGCCTCCCACGACGAATTCCTGGCCGAGGTCGCCAAGCGCTATCAAGGCCCCGAGGCGAAGAAGCTGCTCGCCGACGACAACCACGAGAAGGAGCAAAAACGACAGCAGCACCTCGACCGGATCTGGTTCGCGGAACACAAGGAGGAACTCGAGCGAGAGGAGCAACTAACGAAGGCGCGGGAAGCCGCTGTAAAGGAGATCCAGACGGGTAACGGCATCGAGCCCGAGCGCGACGCGCTTGACCCGGCCGACCAGGATCTGATCGAGCCCAACATCGACCTCGCCGCCGACCCCGAGCGCGAAACCGCGCAACCCGTCGAGCGCGACCCCTACATCCAGCAAGCGATCGACCGCGAGCGCGATCAGCAACAAGCCTGGGAGCACGGAGCCGAGCCAGATCGGGATCGAGACATCCAACAGGCGATCCAGGACGAGCAAGAGCGTCAGGAGAACTGGGGGCGCGGCATCGAGCCCGACCGCGACAACGATCTGGGCTTTGGGATTGAGTGACCGGCCTAGATTGCCCCTAGGCTTCGGAAACGACCTGGCTGCCGAACGGTGACACTGTCTGAGGCGGTGGGCGCGCTCAACTCCAGATGCGTCCGATGTGTCCCGGAAAACCCCGCTAGGAACCACCCACGGCTATACTCGCCCCCTCTGCGCTCGTGGCGGAATTGGTAGACGCGCTAGGTTGAGGGCCTAGTGGAGAAATTTTCTCCGTGGTGGTTCGAGTCCACTCGGGCGCATACAAAGCCCTGCGGCATGGCCCTCTGTTGAAGGCGCGCAGGCTGCCGTTGTCGCGACGCTAGCCTGTCCCTCTGATGCCGCGCATAGGATCGGCGTCAGTGACTTCTGATCCTCTACTCGACCGCCTGCGCTCACAGCTACGCATCCGGCGGCTCACAGGCATCAAAAGCGCAGTAACGATAAGGACGGCGGGCACCGCGTATGGCGAGCGGACCGTGGTGCAAATCGACCATCGTCTGCCTGAGCCTGGCCGGGGTACTCGAGCTGTCTTCCGCGTCACGACTGCAGAGCAGTTCCTGCCCCGTGCGCACTTCGACCGTTCGGTGCGGGAGATCGTCAACCGGGCCGCTGCAGAGCGCGGGAGGCGCATATACGCAATCGACTTGGACGGCCAGGAAGTCATGGCCGTGCTCAGCTACCACCTGCACGACAGCCCCAGCAGGCCGCTGCTGATCACGGCGCTCGGGACACGTGCCGACGCGAATGCCACGCCCGATCTATATGCGAGGAGCCTGGCCCTGGTATGGCTGCTCAAGCAGTACGCGCACGCGATCAGCGAACGCACCAACCGCGGAGGCTACGTGGATATGGATGCGGCAAACCGCCCCGACGTGATCGCCATCCTTCGCCAGCTCGGCTTCCGAGACGCCCCACGCGTGAGCGGGTTCAGCCCCTCAGGGCGACATCTGCGCCAGGACGCTACCGGCCCGCACTAACCAGTGCGGCCGGCCGGGTGCCCTTGGACGCCTGGTAGACCCGCCGCACCTGCTCGTATAGGCCGGCGGGCAAAGCTCGCTCAGCCTCCGCGAGGAACTCGCTCTCCGAGCGCACCGAGGGCACGCTCTGCTCAAAGAAGCGCTCAACCTCCTCCTGCACATGCTCCGCGTGCTGAGGAGAGCTCTCCCGGGCACGAGCGATGAGGTCAGCGGCCACCTCACCGAGAGAGCGCTTGCGGTAAACGACGGCCAAGCGCATCACCTCCCCGGCGGGAACCCGCTTGTCGCGCTCGCCCATCCGCTCGACCACGAGATCGTCCCGACGTGAGAGCGTGGACGCGCTCACACCAAGCAGACGAGCCGCCTCCGTCAACGTCGGATAGGCAAGCAGCGAGATGTCGAGCGTCGGAGTCATGGCAGAGTCTCACTGCACACTCTACCCTATCGATGCACCAAACGCAAGAGACGCAACGTACGGAATGGATACCGACAGACGCGACCACTTACGCCGCCCGATCCGTGGCAACATTTTGGCAACCAACGTGCGGTAAGATGCGTCCGACACGTCCGCGAAACCCCGCAATTTGGACACATCTGACGCCCCCGGACCCATATACGGCGGGTGACCAAGGTTGAGGGCCTTGTGGACTGATTGGTCCGTGGAGGTTCGAGTCCTCTTCGGCGCATGAGAAGCCCTGCTACGGCGGGGCTTTCTCATGCATGGTGGTCGTCGTCCGTCGCCTGCCCGCTTGCATCTGTCCACGCGCGGCGCTACAGTGCGAACACATGTTCGTTCCAGGTCATCCCCAACCCGAACAGGGAGCTCAGCAGACATGGATCTGACCAAGCGCCAGCAGGAGATATTCGACTTCATCCGCAAGTACTCGGCCAAGTACGGCTACCCGCCGACGGTGCGCGACATCGGCAAAGCGGTTGGCTTGGCGTCGTCCTCGACCGTCCATGCCCACCTCGCGAATCTCGAGAAGATAGGACTGTTGCGCCGCGATCCGTCCAAGCCGCGCGCGATCGAGTTGCTCGACCGAGCGATGGGCAGCGCGGTCGAGAGCGTGCGCGGGATCGTCCGCCCCGCAGCCCTCCCGCTCCTCGGCTCGGTCGCCGCGGGAGCGCCAATGCTCGCCGAGGAGAACATCGAGGACTACGTCTCCGTGCCCGAGATCGCGGGCGGTTCAGAGGGCGAATACCTCTTGCGCATACGTGGCGACTCGATGAAGGACGCCGGTATCCTAGAGGGCGACTTCGTGGTCGTACGCTCCCAAGACACGGCGCAGGATGGCGATGTCGTTGTGGCGCTGCTCGGTGAGGAGGCGACGGTCAAGCGTTACTTCCGTGAACCCGACCACATTCGCCTGCAGCCCGAGAACGACTCAATCGAGCCGATCCGCAGCAAAGAGGTCAAGGTACTCGGGCGCGTTGTGGGGCTGTTGCGAAGCGTCTGACCACGCGCTACTGTGGATGTCGTAGATCAGGCAGCCGCGGAGGCTCAGGCCTTCGAGGAAAGTCCGGACATCACAAGGCAAGGTGGTCGAGCGATCGACCCGGGGAAACCCGCGGGAAAGTGCCACAGAAACAAACCGCCTACGTCCGCCGTCCCACGTGAACGGCGGGCCGGCAAGGGTGAAATGGTGCGGTAAGAGCGCACCAGCGTCGCGGTGACGCGGCGGCTGGGCAAACCCCACCCGATGCAAGGCCAAACATGACCGCTTGCAGGTTGCCCGCCGAGGTCAAGGTAGGCCGCTCAGATGGATGGCTGCTCAACGACAGGATCCGGCTTATCGATCTGCTAAGGGAAAGCCCCGCTCCGGCGGGGCTTTCCTACGTGCCGATTGGCTTGGTCCTCGACACGGCCGGAAGGCTAAGAACCCGTTTCAGAATAGGCGGTGTGGTCGGGGTGTTCATGGACCAAGCTGGGCGGTCCAGCGCCGTAGATCAAGATCCCCACCCACCCGCATCCGGACGCGCCGATCTTCTTGAAACAGGTTCTAAACGGCTACCGGGCTCGGTTTCCGCCCCAGCCCTTCCAGCGCGGCGAGCATCGCGTCGAGCTCGCAGTCGATCTCCTCTGGCCATGGCTTCGGCGGGTGCTCGTCGAGAGTCTTCAGGCCGTTGCCGGTGACGATCGCCACGACGGTGTCATCGGGGGCGAACTTGCCTTCGCGGGCGAGCTTCTCCAGCACCGCGATCGTCGTGCCGCCGGCGGGCTCTGTGAGGATGCCCTCGGTCGCCGCCAGCAGGTCGATGCCCGCGAAGATCTCGGGGTCTGAGGCGAACCCGCCGGTACCGCCGCGTTTGCGCACGGCGTCGATCACCAGGTAGCCGTCGCCGGGATTGCCGATCGCCAGCGAGTGTGCCGCCGTCTCCGGCGTGACGGCGTGGATCTCGGCCTCCTCGGCGAGGATCGCGGTGGCGATCGGATTGCAGCCGCTGGGCTGGGCGATGTGGATGCGCGTCCCGTCGGTTTCGGAGAGCCCAAGCAGTTGCAGCTCGCCGAGTCCCTTGTGCAGGCGCGAAGACAGAGTGCCGCCGGCGGCCGCGGTGACGATGTGCTCGGGCGCCCGCCAGTCGAGCTGCTCGACGATCTCAAACGCGGCCGTCTTCGCGCCCTCGGCGTAGAACGGTCGCAGGGTGATGTTCGCGAACTCCATGCCCGTCGCGGCGGCGACCTCGCGGCAGCGGCGGTTGGCTTCGTCGTAGTTGCCCTGCACCTGGCAGACCTTCGCGCCGAGCGCCGCGCACGCGCGGGCCTTCATGTCCTCCAAGCGGTTGGGGTAGAACACGTACGCGTCGACCCCGGCCTTGGCCGCGAGCGAGGCGACGGCGGTGCCGACGTTGCCGGTGGAGACGCAGCCGATCTCTGCCTTGCCGAGCTCCAGCAGCCGGGCCACGGACATCGATACGACGCGATCCTTGTAGGAGAGGCTGGGGCGGGAGGTGGAGTCGTCCTTGAGGTAGAGGTTGCTCAGGCCCAGCTCCGCCCCCAGCCGGTCGGCGTGGATCAGGGGGGTGTAGCCGGCGTAGCGCCCGACGCGTGCCTGCGCGGAGGCGTCGACGATCGGCAGCAGCTCCTCGAAGTGCCAGATGTTCTGGGGGCGCTCGGAGTTCGGGACCTCTTTGAAATGACGAGCGGCCAGCTCGTAGTCGTAGACGATGTCAAGCCCCTTGCCGCAGTCCGGACACGCGAACACCGTGTCGGTCAGCGGATAGTGACGGTCGCAGCGGTGGCAGGCCAGACCGGTCGCACACGAGCGCGTCCGCGCGCGCGCGGGAGTTGCTAGATCTAGTTCTGTGTCGGCGCGGCCGGTGCTCATGTCAATGGGCTCATCTCGGCGTGGCGAGTCGATGGCGTGCTGGACAAGCTCATGCCGGTACCACCGAGGATACGCCCGGCCACGGCGTTTGTGTATCGCCATCGTTACCGAGCGCGATCCACAGCTCCTCGGCTATGTTCGGCGCCAACGGCGCGAGCAACTGCGCGAGCACCGTCAGGGCGTCCAGCAGCGCGTCGCGGTTGGCCGCCCCCAGCTCCTCGCTGCGCGCGAGGACACGTTTCTCATAGTCCTTGATGCGATCGAACAGGCGCATCACGTCGCGCACGGCACTGTGCATCTCCAGGGCGAGCATCTCCTCGGTGATCTTCTGGACGCCCCTCTCGGTCCACTGTGCGAGTTTGAGCCTCAGATGCTCGGTCGTGTCTCTGGCCTGATCCCCCTCGCCGGACGGCCGATCACCGCCTGACTGCACAGTCGTGGTCGCGGCGAGCTGGGCTTGGGAGAAGTCCCAGACCTGCGTCAGGAAGCGATGGCAGCGCAGCACCGCCGAGTCACTCCAGTTCAGCGCGCGCTGCGGGCGTGCGGCATACAGCGTCGCCAGGCGAACCGTGTCGGCGCCATAGCGGGCGACGAGCTCGTCCGGGTCCACGACGTTGCCGAGGTGCTTACTCATCTTGCGCCCGTCGCGGATGACCATCTCGTGGAACAGGCACCCCGCGAATGGCTCGCCGTCTGTGAGGAACGCGAGCGGCCCGATGTCGCGCAGGGCCTTGGTGACGATGCGCTGGTCGAACACGAAATTGCCGCTGTCCGATCCGGCGACCACACGCTCGCAGGGCAGCCACGTACGCAGGTCCTCCAGCGCGAAGATCTCATCCAGCGGGCGCTCGCGCTCGGCGGGGGGGACGCAGACGGGCACCCACAGCCACAAAGCGTCGAAGTGACAGTCCAGCGTGTCGGTCTCGCGCTGGGCGGGACCGCCGCAACGGGGACAGGTCGTCCGCACGAAGTCCTCGCGCTCGGCGAGAGGGTTGCCTGCCCCAGTCGGCGTGAGGTCGAGGGGGAGCAGTACCGGAAGCTGCTCCTCGGGCACGGGCACTGCACCGCAATCGCCCTCGCAATACACGATCGGGATCGGGGTGCCCCACGAGCGCTGGCGGGAGATCGAGAAGTCGTTGGCGCGGTAGCGCATCGCTGGATGCAGGCCGGCTACGGACGGAGGGCTCTCGCCGGCGCCCTCATTCACGCTCCCGGCCGATGTCTCATCGCAGGGGTCATCATTCACCTGGAGCCCCAATCTCTGGGCGATCAGCGCGTCGGTGCGGTCGCGCGCCGGGATGCCGAGGACCGCGGTCGCGCCAAACCGGCCGTCCACGACCGGGGAGATCAACACCGGCAGAGGCTCGGCGTCGGCAGGTGAGGGCAGCGTGCGGCCGGTGTCAACCAGCGGGATCGCCTCGGCGTCGCGGGCGTCGCGCTCGAGGCCTCCCGAGCGTAGGTCCTCCAGCTGCTCGCGCACAGTGGGGTCCACGATCCAGCGCTCGACGCCGGGGTGTCGAGGGGAGATCAGCACGAACTGAGCCAGCGCGACGGCATCCCCGTGCGGGGTGAACACCGTCAGGGTCTCACCGCCAGAATCCACGAGGTCGATCTCCTCGCCGTCGACGCGCCCGAGCACGAACCGCTGGCTGGAGAGCGCCACCTCGTCCCAAATGCCACTGTCGGCGAGCTCCGCCAGACGTTTGTCGGCCTCCTGCAGGTAGGGACTGATGCGCAGGTTCCACTGCGGACGCTGGATCAGGCGCACAGGGTTGTGACAGCGCCAGCACAGCCCGCCATCCTCGACCTGGATCGTTGCCAGCGTCGTCTGGCACGTGTCACACCAGTCCACAGCGCCCGTGCCTCGATAGATGAGGCCGGCGTCCAGCAGCGTGAGGAACAGCCATTGCGACCAGCGATACATGAGTGCGTCGGAGCTCATGAACGTGCGGGTCCAATCGAAGGAGTAGCCCAGACGCTGCAACTGCCCGGTCATGTGCTCGGCACAGCGGGCGACCCAATCGCTGGGGGGCTCGCCGCGATCGATCGCGCCGAGCTCGGCGGGCAGGCCGAACGCGTCGAACCCAAACGCAAACAGCACATCCTCGCCGCGCGCGCGCTGAAAGCGCGCGTAGGCGTCTCCAATCGAGTAAGAGCGGACGTGGCCGATGTGGATGTTGCCTGAGGTGAATGGGGCGGAGGGCTTGATGTAGCGGTGCGGTCGATCGCTCTCCGCGGGTGGCGTCGCGAACGCGTCGCGCGCACGCCAGGCGGCCTGCCGGCGCGGCTCGATCACATGCGGGTCATAGCTCGTGGGCGTTCTATCGTTCATCTCAATCGAGCATATCCAAGGGCATTAGCAGCAGTGCGAGCGCTGCTATGCTCGTCCGCCGCGAGTGCAAGGATTCAACGATGGAGATAGAGATCGGACGCGGCAAGAAGGCGCGTCAGGCATACGGGTTTGACGACATCGCGATCGTGCCGTCGCGGCGCACGCGGGATCCCGACGACATCGATATTTCCTGGAAGCTGGGGCCGTATCAATTCGAGCTGCCGCTGCTCGCATCGGCGATGGATGGCGTCGTCTCGCCCCGGACGGCGGGAATCATCGGCAGTCTCGGCGGATTGGCCGTGCTCAACCTGGAGGGCATTTTCACGCGCTACGAGGATGCCGAGGAGCAGCTCGAGCGGATCGCGGCGCTATCGAAGGAGGATGCGACACGCGAGATGCAGGAGATCTATTCAGAGCCGATCAAGTCCGAGCTGATCGCGCAGCGGATCGCGGAGATCAAGGAGCAGAAGGTTGTGGTGGCCGCCTCGCTTACCCCGCAGCGCGTGCTCAAGTACCACGAGATCGCAATGGAAGCCGGGCTGGACGTGCTCGTGATCCAGGGGACGGTTGTCTCGGGCGAGCACGTCTCGACCGTGTCCGAGCCGCTGAACTTGAAGGAGTTCATCCCGACGCTCGACGTGCCGGTGGTGGTGGGCGGGTGTGCCTCCTACCACACGGGATTGCACCTAATGCGCACCGGCGCCGCGGGCGTGCTCGTCGGCGTCGGGCCCGGCGCTGCGTGCACGACTCGCGGCGTGCTGGGGATCGGCGTGCCGCAGGCGACGGCGATCGCGGACGTGGCGCACGCGCGCTCGACCCACATGCTGGAGACGGGTGAGTACTGCCAGGTGGTGGCGGACGGCGGGATGCGCAACGGAGGCGATGTCTCCAAGGCGATTGCCCTGGGCGCCGACGCGGTGATGATCGGCTCACCCCTGGCGCGGGCGTACGAGGCGCCCGGACGAGGATTCCACTGGGGCATGGCTACGTTCCACCCGAGCCTGCCCCGTGGCGCGCGCGTGGCGACGACGCAGAACGGAACGCTCGAGGAGATCCTCGTGGGTCCCGCGCGCGAGAACGACGGCACATTCAACCTCTTCGGCGGGTTGCGGACGTCGATGGCCACATGCGGACACAAGGACCTCGCCGAGTTCAACCGGGCCGAGGTAGTGATCGCGCCCGCGTTGCAGACCGAGGGCAAGGCGTTGCAGCGCGACCAGGGTGTGGGCATGGGCGCCACCAACGGGAAGGCAGCCGCCCTCGTCAATGACTGACGCGTCAGAGGCATCCCCGCCCTCGTTCGGCGGCGTCCTCGATCGCTCGGGTGCCGAGGGTGCCGAGCACGCCACGCTCACTGCGTCCTTGCCGGGAACGCCTCTGACGACGGCTGTCGAGGAGATCGTCGTGCTGGACTACGGCGGCCAGTATTCGCAGCTGATCGCAAGGCGTGTGCGCGACTGCGGGGTGTTCTCAGAGCTGCTGCCCCATCATGTGCCGCTCGAGGAGGTGGCGCGGCGCAAACCCCGCGGGATCATCCTGTCGGGCGGGCCGGCGTCGGTGTACGCCGAGGGGGCCCCAAAGCTGGATCGCGGCCTGCTGGAGCTGGGCGTGCCGGTGCTGGGAATCTGCTACGGGATGCAGCTGCTCGTGCACGAGCTTGGCGGCAGGGTGGAGCAGGCGGAGGTCGGTGAGTTCGGCCGCTCGGAGCTGCATGTGACCGAGCCGGGGGTGTTGCTGAAAGGGATGCCGAAGGAGCAGACGTGCTGGATGAGTCATCGCGACACCGTGTTCGCGCCGCCGCCCGGGTTCACGGCGCTGGCATCGTCGAGCGCGAGCCCGGTCGCGGCGGTGGAGGACACGGAGCGGAGCGTGTATGGGATCCAATTTCACCCGGAGGTCGTGCACACACCGTATGGACAGGAGATATTGACGCGGTTTCTGACCGATGTGTGCGACTGCGAGCGAACGTGGTCGGCTGCGTCGATCGTGGAGGACCAGATCAGGCGGATCCGCGCGCAGGTGGGCGAGGGGCGCGTGATCTGCGGGCTCTCAGGCGGGGTCGATTCCTCGGTCGCCGCGCTGCTCGTGCACAGGGCCGTGGGGGAGCAGCTGACGTGCGTGTTCGTCGATCACGGGCTGATGCGCAAGGACGAGGGCGAGCAGGTGGTGAGCGCGTTCAGGGACACGTTCAAAGTCCCGCTCGTGGCGGTCGACGCCGAGACGCGGTTCTTGGAGAAGCTGAAGGGGGTGACCGAGCCCGAGGCCAAGCGCAAGGCGATCGGGGCGGAGTTCATCCGCGTGTTCGAGGAGGAGGCGGCGAAGCTGAGCGGCGCCGACTATCTGGTGCAGGGCACGCTGTACTCGGACGTGATCGAGTCCGGCGGCGGCACGGGAGCGGCGACGATCAAGAGCCATCACAACGTGGGAGGGCTGCCGGACGATCTGCGGTTCGAGCTCGTCGAGCCGCTGAGGGCGCTGTTCAAGGACGAGGTGCGTGCGGTCGGCGCCGAGCTGGGGCTGCCCGCGCGGCTCGTGTGGCGCCAGCCGTTCCCGGGACCGGGCCTCGCGATCCGGATCGTCGGTGGCGAAGCGACGAAGGAGCGGCTGGACGTGCTGCGCGAGGCCGACAGCATCCTGCAGCAGGAGATTCGCAAGGCGGGGCTGTATCGCGAGCTGTGGCAGTCGTTCTGCGTGCTGCCGGACGTGCGTACCGTCGGCGTGCAGGGGGACGAACGCACGTATGGATATGTCGTGGTGATCAGGGCGGTGACCAGCGACGACGCGATGACGGCCGACTGGGCGCGGCTGCCGTACGACTTGCTGGAGACGATCGCTTCGAGGATGATCAATGAGTTGCGCGAGGTCAACCGCGTCGTTCTCGACATCACGAGCAAGCCTCCGGGGACGATTGAGTGGGAGTAACTGCGCTCGCAATCTCCGTGGGAGTGACTTGGCAGCAAGCCCCCAGCCGACGGATCGCCGTTTCTGGCAAGGAATAGAACCAGCCCACCCGCGTGGCCTGCCGATCGTCGATCGGCCAGCACGTGAGCGACCGAGGACACCGCGGGGGCGACGAGACTAGGTCTGGGCTATGATGTGCCCTCGCGCCGCGCGCTAAGCGTGGCCTTTTTTACGTTATGACCCCCTCAACTTCAACACCTTCGGCCAAGACATATGTAGCCAAGCCAACCGACCGTGAGCGCAACTGGCTCATCGTCGACGCTAACGGCAAGACCCTCGGCCGGCTGGCGACGCAGATCGCGGATGTGCTGCGAGGCAAGCGCAAGCCCGAGTACACCCCGCATATCGATACGGGCGACTTCGTCGTGGTAGTCAACGCGGAGAAGATCCACGTGACCGGGAACAAGCGCGCGGACAAGCGCTACTACCGCCACTCCGGCTACCCCGGGGGCTTGCGTTCGCGCACGTTCGAGGAGATGCTGGCGAGGCGACCCGAGGAGATCATCAGGCTGGCCGTGAAGGGCATGATGCCAAGGAATCGGCTGGCACGAAAGCAGATCACGAAGCTGAAGGTATACGCCGGGCCAGAGCACCCCCACGTGGCCCAGAAACCGCAACCGCTCGAGATTGAGGGCCGCTGATGGCCGACGATGAGGAGACCCCCGAGACCCCCGAGACGCCTGAGGAGCACGCGGTGCCGACGGAGGACGCCGCCGAGATAGCGGGTTCTGTCGAGGACGCCCCGCTCGAGGCTATGCAGGAGGCGAATGAGCACGCCGAGCACGCCGAGGCCGGCGAGGCGGTCGAGCCTTTCGAGCCGACCGCTGGGCACGCCGTTCCGACCGAGGATGCGCTGGAGATCGCCGGAGTCGCGGAGGACGCGCCGCTGGAGGCCGCCCAAGAGGCGGAGGAGCTCGCCGAGGCAGAGGTCGAGGCCGTGGAGGAGATCGTGGTCGAGGAGATCCTTGCCGAGGAGATCGTGGCCGAGGCGGTAGAGGCGGTCGTGGTGGAGGAGATCGTGGCCGAGGCGGTCGAGGCGGAGGTTGTTGCCGTAGAGGAGGTCGTGGCAGAGGAGCTGGAGGAGGAGATCGAGGAGGAGCCGGCCCCGCGCGTGAAGCCGAGTGTGCCGGGGGCGCATCTGGAAGTGGATATCGTCCCTGAGGGGGTCGACCCGCTTGGGCGGAGCGAAGGATATGAGGACCCGTACGCGATCGAGGACGAGGACTCCGAGCAGGCCGAGCAGGACGGGGAGGAGCAGGAGGAGGACGAGGCGCTGGCGGAGCCGATCGCAACGGCCGCGATCGACCTGGCCTCGGGCGCGCGCTACCGCGCGACGGGCAAGCGCAAGACGGCGATCGCCCGTGTGACATTGCGACCCGGTACCGGCACTTATCTCGTCAACGGCCGCACCCTCGAGACTCATTTTCCGCGAACCACCCTGCAGCGGAACATTCGCCAACCGCTGGAGACGGTCGGCTATCAAGATCGGATGGACGTGGTCGCAAGGTTGCACGGTGGAGGCATCTCGGCTCAGGCTGGGGCGCTGCGCCATGGCGTGTCGAGAGCGCTGCTGGAGGCCGATCCGAACCTGCGCGGTGAGCTCAAGCGCCGCGGGTTCTTGACGCGCGATTCACGCGCGAAGGAGCGGAAGAAGGCCGGACTGAAGAAGGCGCGCAAGCGTCCGCAGTTCTCCAAGCGCTAGGACCAAGTCTCGAAGGGAGTGGAGCATGGCCCGCAAGCTGTTCGGGACCGATGGTGTCCGAGGCATCGCTGGGGAGTTTCTGACCGCCGAGCTGGCGCTTGCCTTAGCGCGGGCCGCCACACGCCAGACGGGAGCGGAGCGCCCCCAGGTGCTGGTGATCCGCGACACGCGCGAGTCGGGTGAGATGCTGGAGGCGGCGGTCGCGGCGGGGGTGAGCGCGGCCGGAGGCGATGCGCTGCTGGGCGGCGTGCTGCCGACCCCGGCGGCGCCATTGCTGATCGGGCGCTACGACTTCGACCTGGCGGTGGTGTTGTCGGCGTCGCACAATTCCTACGAGGACAACGGGATCAAGTTCTTCGCCGGCGACGGGTACAAGCTGTCTGACGAGACCGAGCTCGAGATCGAGCTGGAGCTCGAACGGGATGACCGATCGCAGGGCGTGGTCGCCGCCGAAGATAGCGGTTCGGGCAATCCACCCGCGATCGGGCGGATACGCGATCTGAGGGGCGCGGGCGAGGACTACCTGCGCGAGCTGCACACGCGCTTCGCCGGCCTCGACCTGGCGGGGGTGGACGTGCTGCTGGACTGCGCGAACGGGGCCACCCACCATGTGGCCCCGGAGATCTTCCGGCGGTTGGGCGCAAAGGTGACCGTGATGGCGGACGCGCCCGATGGGCGCAACATCAATGCGGACTGCGGCTCCACGCACGTACACGCGTTGGCGAAGGAGGTGGCGAGAGGTGGCCACGCCGTGGGGTTCGCGTTTGATGGCGACGGCGACCGCGTGCTGGCGGTGGACCGTCGTGGAGAGGTGGTCGACGGCGACGAGCTGATGGCGCTCGCGGCGCTGCACCTGCGGGACGCCGGACGCCTGAGCGAGAACGGCGTGGTGGTAACGGTGATGACGAACTACGGCTTCCATGCAGCGATGGAGCGCGCGGGCATCGAGGTAGCGATCACGAAGGTTGGAGATCGCTATGTGCTCGAGGAGCTGTGTGCCCGCGGCTGGGCGCTGGGGGGAGAGCAATCGGGACACATCATCGACATGGGCTTCAACCGCACGGGCGACGGGATCGCGGGCGCGCTGCTCACGCTGGAGGCGCTGGCTGGCAGGGATCTGTCAGAGCGCGACGCGATGGAGAAGCTGCCGCAGCGGCTGGTGAACGTGCGCGTGCGCGACCGCGGCGCGCTGGGGCACGCGCATGAGGTACACGCGGCGGTGAGCGTTGAGGACGAAGCACTGAAGGGACGCGGGCGCGTGCTCGTGCGTCCAAGCGGGACCGAGCCGTTGGTGCGGGTGATGGTCGAGGCGCCGACCGACGCGGAGGCTGAGGAGGTGTGCGACCGGCTGGTCGCACTCGTCGAGCGCGAGCTGGGCTGAGGCGCCGAAGGGGACGATTGTTCTAGAGATTGCGCGGGGGAGCGCTGGTATCTTCGACGGGGTGTGCGGCATCGTTGGCTACGTCGGCAATCGCTCCGTCCGTGAGCTGCTGCTCGATGGGTTGAAGAAGCTCGAGTACCGCGGGTATGACTCCGCGGGGATCTCGGTGATCGGCGAGGACCGGATCGAGACGGTGCGTGCTGTGGGCAACCTCGACGCACTGCGGGCGAAGCTCGACGGTCAGGTCCAGGCCGCGGCCCGGGGCGGGGAGGAGGAGACCGAGGGGGTCGTAGCAGTGGCTGTACGCGAGCCCACCACCGGCATCGGCCACACCCGCTGGGCCACCCACGGGCGGGTGACCGAGGAGAACGCCCACCCGCACTACGACTCCGCAGACCGTTTCCACGTGGTCGTCAACGGGATCGTCGAGAACTACGTAACGCTCAAGGAGCGCCTGCTGGCCACGGGGAGCGTGTTCACATCGGAGACCGATGCGGAGGTGATCGCGCATCTGATCGCCGAGCACTACGACGGCGACCTGGCTGGCGCCGTGCGAGGTGCTTACAGCGAGCTGGAGGGTCACTACGCGTTCGTCGCGATGTGCCTGGACGAGCCCGAGACACTGGTGGGAGCGCGGAGGGAGTGCCCGTTGATCGTCGGCCGTGGCGAGGGCGAGCAGTTCGTGGCCTCCGCGGTGCCCGCCTTCCTGGCGCAGACGCGCAGGGTGCAGTACGTGGACAACGGCGAGATCGTCGTGTTGACCCCCGCGGGCGTGACGATCACGACGTCGGAGGGCGATGCGGTGGAGCGCGCGGTGGAGACGGTCGACTGGGATGAGGACACCGCCGAGAAGGGCGGGTATGAGACGTTCATGCTGAAGGAGATCAACGAACAGGCCGACGCCGTCGCCGAGACGATCGCCGACCGCACCGCGCGCGGCAGCGGCGTCGATCTGAGCGAGCAGGGCGTTCTGGACGAGGCGATCTTGGGCGACGTGAAGCGGATCGTGGTGGTGGCCTGCGGCACTGCCTACCACGCCGGGCTGATCGGGCGCTACGCGATCGAGGAGTGGGCGCGCGTGCCGGTGGAGGTGGACATCGCTTCGGAGTACCGCTATCGCAACCCGGTGGTCGGGCCGGGAGATCTCGTGATTGGGATATCCCAATCGGGCGAGACGGCAGACACGCTCGCGGCGATGCGCAAGGCGCGCGAGCAGGGCGCCGCGGTGCTGGCGATCACGAACGTGATGGGCTCGCAGGTGACACGCGACGCCGACGGGGTGCTGTTTACGCGCGCTGGACTGGAGGTCAGCGTGGCGGCGACGAAGACGTTCCTCTGCCAGGTCGCGGTTGTCTATCTGCTCGCACTGCGCCTGGCCGAGCTGCGTGGCACGCTCGAGCCCGCGCGCCTGGAAGAACTGGTGGGCGAGGTCAAGCGCCTGCCGCACCGCATCGAGCAGGTATTGGCGGGCATGGGCGAGCAGGTGGCGCGCGTCGTCGATGCGTATTGGCAGAGCGAGTTCTTCCTGTACATCGGCCGCCACGCCGGTCTACCCGTGGCGCTGGAGGGCGCGTTGAAGCTGAAGGAGATCTCCTACATCGCCACCGACGCCTACGCCGCCGGAGAGATGAAGCACGGACCGATCGCGCTGCTGGATGAGTCCACGCCGGTGGTGTGCGTGGCGACCGATTCGCCGGTGCTGGAGAAGATGGCGTCGAACATGCAGGAGGTGCGCGCCCGTGGCGCGCACGTGGTCGCGGTGACGACGGCGGGCAACGAGCAGATCGCCAAGCACGCCGACTCCGTGATAACCGTACCGGCGGTGGACTGGATGTTGCAGCCGATCCTCGCGGTGATCCCGCTGCAGCTGCTCGCTTACGAGATCGCGCGCAAGCGCGGCCTGAACGTCGACCAGCCGCGCAATCTCGCGAAGACGGTCACAGTCGAGTAGCTCGCGTCCGTTTGCGCGCCAGCGCTTGCTGTGCCGGTTCGCCGAGCGTCGGCCGGGGAGGACCATCTAGCATCGCTCCTCGTGGACGATATGTTCTCCGACTGGCTGACGCCCCTGCTCGATGCCGAGGCGATGCGCGGTATCGACCGCTGGGCGATCGAGGAGCGTGGGGTGGCGGGGCTGGATTTGATGGAGCGTGCGGGAGCGGGTGTCGCACGGGCGGTCGAGCGTGTGGCGCCCGATGGGCCGGTGGCAGTGGTGTGCGGGAAGGGCAACAACGGCGGCGATGGGCTTGTGGTCGCACGCCTGCTGCGCGACGCGGGGCGGGAGGTAACGGTCGTATGCGTCGCGCCGCCGGAGGAGCTCACGGGAGATGCGCGCGCGAACCTGGATCGCCTGCCGGGGGATGGTCCGGTCCGGATGAGCACGGGCGGGGTGGGGCGGGTGGCGGTTGTCGTGGATGCCCTGCTCGGCACGGGGTTCAGAGGTGCTCCAGATGGCGCGATGGGGGAGGCGATCGACGCCGTCAACGCCGCGGGGGCGCCGGTCGTCGTGAGCGTTGACGTGCCCAGCGGCGTGGATGCCTCGACGGGGGTGGTCTCCGGCATGGCGGTACACGCGTCGCTCACCGTCACGTTCCACGCGGCCAAGCCAGGGTTGTGGATCCATCCAGGCAAGGCACACACGGGCGAGGTCGAGACGATCGATATCGGCATCCCGCGGGGTGAGCCGGGGACGGCCACAATCGGGCTGATCGATCCGTCCGTGCTGGATTTGCTGCCGCGAAGGGGGGCGACCTCGACGAAGTTCACATCGGGGCACGTGCTCGTCGTAGGTGGCTCGCGCGGGCTGACCGGCGCACCGCAGATGGCCGCACAGGCCGCCATGCGCGCGGGGGCGGGATACGTCACCGCTTGCGTGCCCGCAACGCTCGAGGCGATCCTCGCGAGCGCGGGACCGGCGGAGCTGATGACCCGCGCGCTGCCCGACGACGACGATGGCGGGCTGACGGCCGGCGGTGTGGCGAGCGTGCTGGACGCCACCGAGCGGGGTGGTGTGCTGGCGCTTGGACCCGGGCTGGGGCGCGGTGACGGGGCGGTCGCATTCGCACGCGCGCTGGCGCGCGAGGCGAAGGTCGCGCTCGTGCTCGATGCCGATGGGCTGAACGCGCACGCGGGCCTGCTGGGCGACCTGGCGGGCAGGAAGGCTCCGACCGTGCTCACGCCGCACGCGGGCGAGCTGGGACGACTGCTGGTGCTTGACAGCAATGAGATCGAGCGCGAGCGGCTGCACCACGTCCGCACGGCCGCCGAGCGAGCGCGGGCGGTCGTCGTGTTGAAGGGCGACGATACGCTGATCGCCGACCCGTCCGGGCGTGTGGCCGTCAGCCCGGGCGCCTCGCCGGCGCTGGCCACCGCCGGCACCGGCGATGTGCTGACAGGGGTGATCGCCGCGCTGCTCGCCGCTGGGCTCGATTCGTTCGCAGCGGCGGCGGCGGGTGTCTCATTGCACGCCGAGGCCGGCCGCGAGGCCGCGCGCCGGCAGGGCGCGGCCGAGGGTGTGGTCGCCTCTGACGTGATCGCCGCGCTGCCGGCTGCGCGAGGGGGTCGATGAGCATGCGCCGCGCGCAGGCGAACGTGAACGTGGCGGCGATCGAACGCAACTGCGCACGCCTACGGACCGAGCTGCGCGTGGGCGTGGAGCTGTGCACGGTGGTGAAGGCCGACGGCTACGGCCATGGCGCGGTGCAGAGCGCCCGGGCGGCGCTTGCCGGCGGCGCGAGCTGGCTGGCGGTCGCCTGCGCGGAAGAGGCGCGTGAGCTGCGCGACGCGGGCATCCGTGACGCGCGCGTGCTGGTGATGGGCGCCCTCGACCCGGCTGATGAGCTGAAGAACGCGCTCGCGGCCGCCGCGGATGTGGTCGTGTGGCACGAGCGGGATGTAGAGGCGGTCGCCGCCGCGGGTGGGGGTCGGGTGCATGTGAAGCTCGACTCCGGCATGGGACGCCTCGGCACGCGCGACCCCGGTGAGGCATCGCGTGTGGTGGCCGCCGTGCGCTACACCGCCGGCGTCGAGCTGGCGGGGGTGATGAGCCACTTCGCGACCGCCGACGATTTGCGCGACGACGGCTTCTTCGTCCGGCAACTTGCGCTCTTCGCCGATTGGGCACGCGAGGTGAAGGCCGACCATCCGGGCATCGTGGTGCACGCGGCAAACAGCGCCGCCATGTTGCGCGACCCGCGCGCGCACTTCGACATGGTGCGCTGCGGGATCGCCGTCTACGGCATGGACCCTTTTGGCGAAGATCCAACCTCCCACGCATTGGAGCCCGCGCTCGAGCTGAGCTCCTACGTGGCCGAGGTCAAGCCGTGCGGCGCGGGCGAAAGCGCCGGCTATGGGCGACGGTTCGTGGCCGAGCACGACACGTACCTCGGGGTGCTCCCGCTCGGCTACGGGGACGGCTTCAGGCGCGGGCTGTCGAACAACGCGGAGGTGCTCATCGCCGGACGCCGCCACCCGCTCGTGGGGACGGTGAGCATGGACAACATCACCGTCGACCTCGGCCCTGACCCGACTGCCGAGGAGCTCCGCGGGGCGCAGGGGATCCTGATTGGGGAGCAGGGAATGGAGCGGATCACCGCCGAGGAGGTCGCCCAACGGCTTGACACGATCAACTACGAGGTGACATGCGCCCTGACGCCGCGCGTCCCGCGGATCTACCACCGCGACGGCATGCCGCTGTGAGCGACGACCCGCTGGAGGTCGTCCGTTCCGCGCTCGTAGGTAAGCGAGCCTGGCTGGTGGGTGGCGCGCCGCGTGACCGCGCGCTTGGCCGCGAGACGGCCGATCTGGACGTGGTGATCGACGGCGACCCGGCGCAGGCCGCGCGTGCGGTGGCCCACGCCGCGGAGCGAGCTGCGTGCTTTGAGCTGTCCGAGGACTATGGCGCCTGGCGTGTCGTCGCACGTGACGGGGCCTGGCAGGTGGACGTTGAGCCGCTGCGCGGTGGGACGCTCGAGGCGGACCTCGCGCTGCGCGATTTCACGGTCAACGCGATCGCCGAGCCGATCGATGGGGGCGCGCCGATCGACCCGCGGGGCGGGCTGGAGGACCTGACGGCGCGCCGTCTGCGCATGGCTGGACCGAGCGCGTTTGCCGACGATGCGCTGCGGGTGCTGCGGCTCGTGCGGATCACGGTGGAGCTCGATCTGCAGCCGGAGCCCGACACTTTGCGCGCCGCCCGGGCTGGCGTGGGTGGGTTAGAGGGGGTGTCCTCGGAGCGGGTCTTCATGGAGTTGCGCCGGATCCTCGCCGCGCCCCGCGCGTTGCGAGGCCTCGAGCTGATGGGAGAACTGGGGGTCACCGCGGTTGTGCTGGGAGAGCTAGAGGCGCTGCGCGGGGTCGAGCAGAACCGCTTCCACCATCGCGATGTCTACGGCCACACGCTCGAGGTGCTCGAACAGACGATCGCCTTGCAGGCAGACCCGGGCGCGATGCTCGGCGAGGAATTCGGGGCGGAGGTTGCCGCACTGCTCGGAGAGCCGCTCGCGGATGGCCTATCCCGCGGCGACGCGCTGCGCTGGGGGGCGCTGCTGCACGACGCCGCCAAGCCTCTCACCCGCGCGGTGGGGCCCGCGGACGGGCGCGTCACGTTCATCGGCCACGACGCGCGCGGAGCGGAGCTGGCCCGGACGGTGCTCGGCAGGCTGCGCACGAGTGAGCGGTTGTGCGCCCACGTCGCGGCGCTCGTCAGAAATCACCTGCGCGCGGGCTTCCTCGTCCATGAGCCCCAGCCCCTATCGCGTCGCACGGTGTATCGCTATCTGCGCGCCTGCTCCCCGGTTGAGGTCGACGTGACGCTGCTCTCCGTCGCCGACCGTCTCGCCACGCGCGGGGATCGCTCAGAGGAGTCGATCGACGCGCACATGCGCGTCGTCCACGGGCTGCTCACAGACGCGTTGCGCTGGCGCGCCGAGGGCCCGCCACAGCCGCTCCTGCGCGGTGACGAGCTGGCCGGAGAGCTCGAAATGCCTCTCGGCCCGCGCGTCGGAGAGCTATTGGAGGCGCTCGCCGAGGCACAGTACGCGGGCGAGATCTCGACCCGCGCTCAGGCGCTCGCCTACGCACGCGCACATGTCGGTACCGAATAGGCTTCCACGATGGCCGATCCAAACTGCGTCTTCTGCAAGATCCTCGCGCATGAGCTGCCCGCCACGATCGTCGACGAGGACGAGCGTACGATCGCCTTCATGGACATCGCTCCCGCCACGCGCGGGCACGCGCTCGTGATCCCACGCGCGCACGCTACCGATCTACTGAGCGTCGATCCCGAGGACCTGCGGGCGGTGGCGGTCGCCGCGCAGCGCTTGGCGGTTCGCGCTAAGGAGCGGCTGGGCGCCGACGGGGTGAACTTGCTCAACTCCTGGGGCGCCGTCGCCTGGCAGACGATCTTCCACTTCCACGTCCATGTGATCCCACGCTACGCTTCAGATCCGCTGCGGCTGCCATGGGTGCCCGAGCCCGGCGATCCAGGCGAGATCGCGGTCGCGGCGCAGGAACTCGCGCGCGGGTAGCGAAGTAAACGAACCGCTACATCGACGCTTCCGTCGTGTTCCATGGCCCATATGAGACGCACATCCACAGCGATCCTGCTCACAAGCCTCGTGCTAGTGCTGGCTCTGCCCGCGGTCGCGCCGGCGACACTCACCGAAGTAGGCGTGATCCCGCCTACGACCAGCCCGGAAACCGTTCCGAGCTGTCCTGCCAGTCCGTGTCTGGCCGTCAGCCGCACCACGGGCTTCCAGGTCAAGGTCGGCAAGGCGATCAACATCCTCTCCGCCCCGCGTGCCGGCACCGTCGTCGCCTGGACGATCATGCTCGGCAAGCCCAATGCCACCCAGATCAAGTTCTTCAACGCCAACGAGGGTGGTCCGGCCACGGCGGGCATCGCGGTCCTGCGCCCTGAACGCAAGCCGAACCTCACCTACAAGCTGATCTCCCAGAGCCCGATCGTCAAGCTCGAACCGTACTTCGGCAAGACCGCTCAGTTCCCGCTGGAAACGACGCTAACGGTCAAAAAGGGCGACGTCGTGGCGCTGACCGTGCCTTCCTGGGCGCCGGCGCTGGCACTGGGTTTCGGTAAGGACACCTCCTGGCGGGCCAGCCGGTCCAAGAGCCAGTGCTCGAGCACAAGCGCACAGACCACCCAGACACAGATCGGCGCCGCCGTGCAGTACTACTGCCTGTACCAGACTGCGCGCCTGGTCTACAGCGCAACCCTGATCTCCACTCCTTAAGGCCTAAGGAGCGCTGGCGCCGCCGGTGGGGCTGCTGGGGCCGGCAGCCGATTCGCTGCTTTTCCCACCAGTTTCAGAGCTCGAGGGTTTTTCTTTTTCCGCGGACGCCCCGCCGGATGCGCTTGTTTCGCTCGAGCTTTCTTTTTTGCTGGCTTCACTCGAGGCGGCTTCGCCGCCGGACGACGATTCTTCGCCGGTTGTCGTCTTCGGTGTGGTTGACGTCGTCGAGCTCGAGGTCGTCTGCACGGACGCCTTTTCGGCGCTCGTGTCCGTGGGCGGAGTGATATCGGGGGTGCTCTTTGGCACCGCGTCGGAGACGCTGCTTCCGCCTCCGCACGCGCTCAAAGTCACGCCGCAGAGAAGCGTCGCTGTCGCGGCGAGCAGGGTGCGGCCGATCATTCGCCGGTCAGGACGCGAGAGCGTGACGTGACGGACGCCGCTCACGTCCCGAGCGGTCCCATGCGGCGGCCGCAGGTGGGGCAGTCGTTCAGGTCCTTCTGCGCGAGCTGGTCACACCAGGGGCAGAGGCGCAGGTTCTCCACTGCCCACGGGAGCCGCGAAGGCGAGGGGGCGAGGGGCAGCAGCTTGCCCACGATCTCGAGTGGCTCGCCGGATTCGCGGTCCAGATAGATCTCATCGGGCCGCGCCTCGATCACCACCTCCCGCTCGCTGGCGGGATTGCGCAGGCGATAACGCTGTTGCGTGCTCACCCGTGGGACTTTATCGGAGCGGGTGGGCAGCACGCTCGGCCGGTCGCCTGGCTGGCAGGCTGCCTGGCCGACGCCCCTGCGACGTAGGCGCACGCGCGATTGGTTGCGAAGGTTTGGGGCGCTGGTCTTGGGATGACTTGGCGTACGCTGCGATCGCGGCGACTCGGGGCGAGCTGGCCGGTCTCGAGAAGCCGTGAGCGGGAGCTCGCGGAGTGGCGGTGGCCATGGCGGCGGCCGTCTCGACGGCCGCGCCTTCGGATAGAGTTCCGCCCGCTTATGCAAGCTTTCGTCGCTTCGGGGGGTCTCATCAGCAGGAGCCTGGGCAAGCTCGGCCTGCGTGTCGGCGCCGGCGTCCTATTGGGCGCCGTCGCGCTCGCGACCGCTGGCTGCGCCGGGGTCAAGAGCGCCGACAACCCCAACCTGATCGTGGGCAAGCAAGAGTTCGTGGCCAAGTGCGGCTCCTGCCACACGCTCGCACGGGCGGACACCAAGGGGACGGTCGGCCCCAACCTCGACGAAGCCTTCAGCGCGGCCGTCGCCGAAGCCGACGGTCACGACACGATCCGCGGCGTAGTCGAACACCAGGTGCTCTACCCCAACCCCGAAAACGTGATGCCCAAAGAACTCGTCCACGGAGCCGTGCTCACGGACGTCGCCGCCTACGTGGCTGAAGCAGCCGCCAAGCCCGGCTCCGACACTGGTCTGCTGGCCAGCGCCGTGCAGGCGCCCGGTGCGGGTAAGCCCGCGGTCGAGAAGGCCGGCAAGCTGGAAATCGACGCCAACCCAGCGGGTCAGCTCGCCTACACCACGACCACGGCCACGGCCACCCCCGGAGCGGTCACGATCACGATGGCCAACATGTCCGGCGTCTCGCACAATATCGCCGTCGAAGCGGGCGCCGGCGGAGCGACCGCGAAGGGCGCGCCGATCGGCGCGAGCTCGTTCATCACCAAGGGCAGCACCTCGGTGACGCTCAAGCTGAAGCCAGGCGCCTACACGTTCTTCTGCCAGGCCCCCGGCCACCGCGCCGCAGGGATGTACGGCACGCTGACCGTCAAGTAAAGAAGCTCAGGGGGCTCCGGCAGACGGCGCCACCAGCGGATGGCTGGCTGCGACGAAGAACCAGAGCACCAGAGCGGTGAAGGCGAGGATCACGACCACCACGATGAGAAGCTCGATCGCGCTCTGCCATTCTCTTTTCTTGGGGCTCATCAGTGTCGTGAATCGCAAGTTCGCACGTAATCTCGACGGGCCAATCCCGCGTCAGCGTGCGAAATCAGTGGCTGCTAATGCCTTCGAATTCATGACTCAAGACACTAGAAGATTGCCCGCAGGATGAGGATGAGGCCGACGATCACCGCGATTACCACGATCGAGTAGAGCAGGAAACGGAACGCCTCATCCTCGCTGCGCAGCGGGTTCAGCACGACAATGACGGTTGTGGATGGGCAGCGCGACCGAAGGTCGCGGTCGGGGCAAGGACAGCGGGAGCGAAATCGCAATCTGCTGCGCACATGAGCGACCGAGGACGCAGAATCCGCGGAGTGTCCATGGCCGTCAGAGGACGTAGACCGTCGTATACACCACGAGCCACATGATGTCGACGAAGTGCCAGTAGATCCCGGGCACCTCGACCCCGCGATGCTCCTCCGGGCTGTAGTGCCCGCGGAAAGCGCGGATGGTCACGAACAGCAGCAGCAGCAGCCCGATGAAGACGTGCGCGCCGTGAAGGCCCGTGAGCGAGTAGAAGATCGTCTGCTGGGCGTGGTCCTGGGGGGCGAAGCCGATGTTCGCGTACTCGTTGATCTGGACGAACAGGAAGGTGCAGCCGAGCAGAAAAGTCGTGAGCATGCCGGCCTTCAGCCCGAAGCGGTTGCCCTTCTTGATCGATGTCTGCGCCCAATGGACCGTGAACGACGAGGACACGAGGATCAGGGTGTTGACGCCCGCCACGTTCTCCGGCAGTTGGGTCCCAGGAGCGGGCCATGGCGAGCCTTGGGCGATGCGGATGAAGAAGTAGGCGGTGAAGAACGCCCCAAAGACCATCACCTCGGAGATGATGAAAAGCAGCATCCCCAGCAGCTGCGGCTCGACACGCGAGCTGCGGTTCGCGGGCGGCGGGCCGTGATGGTCGCCGTGAGGAGCGGCGTGGGCGGTGATGCTGGCTGCCTCCATCGTGTTCCTATGTGGCCGGCGTCGCCGTCGCCGCGGTGGTGTCGTGGATGTCAACGACTACGTGTTCGACGTTCGCCGAGGTGGCGTGACGCACGCGTTCGATCAGGTTCGAGCGCATCCAGCCGGACCGCTCGCCGGGGAGCGTGGAGATGATCACATCATCCACCCTGAACAGCTCCAGCGCGTTGAGCGTGGCCGTGTAGGGGTCGGGGTCTCCGATCATGCCCGAGCTGAGCATGCCGGCGGCGTGCAGGCGGTCGAGCATCGCGGCCAGGCGAGCGCGCGCCTCTTGCGGTGCGGAGCCGCTGCCGTCCTGCTGGGGGATGACGGCGATAAACAGCTGCTGCCCCGCTTGCGCTGCCTTTTCCTTCAGGTGCTCCAATAGCTCATCCCCGCCGGCGGTTTTACTGGCGACCACGAGCGTCACGTTGAACGGCAAACCCTCCTGCTCGAGGTCGGTCACCACGTGCTCCACCGGCAGACCCGAGGCGTTCTGAATGCGCTCGATCAGGTCACGGCGCAGCCAGCCCGACTGCAGGGCCGGATGGGTGGAGAGGATGATCTCATCAGGGCGGCGCTCGGCGATTGCGTCCATCGTGGCCAAGAACGGATCGGGATCACCGACTTCGCCGGTGGCCTCGATCCCCTCGCCGGTGACCGTCGAGATGGCGAGGTCGACTCGCACCTGGGCGGATTCGCGCACCGCCTCGTCGTAGATCACGAGGCCGGCCGTGGGCTTGCTTTGGGGCACGACGAGACGGAAGCGAGTCTCGCCGGCGGCGGCGCGCGCACGGACCGCGTCGAGCAGCTTCGACCCGCCGAGCGTGCGGTTGGCGACCACCAGGATCTCCTTCATCGGGCTCGCCCTCCGTCTGTCTGATTTCCGCTCATCCTGGGTTGTCTCCCGATCACTCGCTGGGGGCTCGAAGAATGCTCGACCCGGCGGCGACCGGCGTGGGAGCCGGTGCGAGGATGCCATGCACCGCGCCGGGCACGCCGTACTCGTACGGGCCACCCACCACGGTCGGGACCTTGTCGAAGTTGAAGATCGGCGGCGGTGAGCTCACCTGCCACTCGAGCGTCATTCCCCGCCACGGGTTGGCCACGCTGCGCGGGCCCCCGCGCCAGCTGGTGACCATGTTGTAAACGAAGATCAGCGTGCTCAGGCCAAGCAGCCAGCTGGCGATCGAGATGAACAGGTTCGCTTCGGCAAACTGGGTGGCGTAGGTCGCCACGCGCCGGGGCATGCCGTCCAGGCCGAGGAAGTGCATCGGTAGGAACGTCAGGTTGAAGAATATGAGGGTGCTCCAGAAGTGCCATTTGCCCAGGCGCTCGTCGAACATGCGCCCGGTCATCTTCGGGAACCAGTAGTAGACGCCGGCGAAGATCGTCATCAGTGAGCCACCGAAAAGCACGTAGTGGATGTGTGCGACGATGAAATAGCTGCTGCTCAGGTCGATGTCGGCCGGGAGCATCGCGAGCGCCACGCCGCTGATGCCGCCGAGCGTGAACGTAGCCAGAAAGCCCAGCGTGAACAGCATCGGCGTGTCCAGGTGCAGCACCCCGCGCCACAGCGTCGCCAGCCAGGAGAAGACCTTGATGCCGGTCGGCACGGCGATGATGCAGGTGGTGATCGCCATCGGGTAGCGGATCCAGGCGGACATACCGGAGGTGAACATGTGGTGCGCCCACACGGTGAACCCGAGCGCGACGATCGCCAGCAGCGAGAACGCCATCATGCGGTAGCCGAAGATCGGCTTGCGCGACTTCACGGCGATGATTTCTGAGATGATCCCGAAGCCGGGCAGCATCATGATGTACACCGCCGGGTGCGAGTAGAACCAGAAGACGTGCTGATACATGAGCACGTCGCCGCCCTTGCCGGCGTTGAAGAAGTTGAATTTGAGCGCGCGGTCGAGCAGCACGAAGAACTGCGATGCGGCGATGAACGGGGTCGCGATCACGACCAGCAGCGAGGTCGCGAAGTTCGCCCACACGAGCAGCGGCAGCCTGAAGAAGCTCATCCCCGGCGCCCGCATCGTGATGATCGTGACGAGGAAGTTGAGCGCGGTCATGATCGAGGAGGCGCCCGCGAACTGCACGCCCAGCGCGAAGAACGTCTGCCCAACCGGAGCGTTCGTCGACAGCGGCGCGTAGGCCGTCCAACCGTCGGCGAACGCCCCGCCCGGCGCGAGGAAGCTGCCGAGCATCAGCGCGCCGGCGACCGGTAGCAGCCAGTAAGAGAGTGCGTTCAGGCGCGGGAACGCCATGTCGGGCGCGCCGATCATCAACGGCAGCACGAAGTTCGCCAAGCCCGCGAACACCGGGATCACGAACAGGAAGATCAGCAGCGAGGCGTGCACCGAGAACAGGCTGTTGTAGGTGTTCGCACTCACGAATTGTGCGCCCGGCTGCGCGAGCTCGACGCGCATCAGCATCGCGAGCAATCCGCCCACGAGCAGGAAGAAGAACGACGTGACCGTGTACTGGATGCCGATCACCTTGTGGTCGGTGTTGACCCGGAAGTAGTCCTTCCACGTGTACGCGCCGTGGCCGGAGTGATCCTCAGGGCGGGTCGGTTTGCCGAGCGCCCAGTAGAACCAATAGTCGAAGCCGCCGATCCCAACCAGGAACAGCAGCGGCGAGGAGATCAGCGAGACCGTCAAGATCGCTTCGCCGTCGATGTAGTGGTGGAAGGTGCCATGACCGGTGGTCATCCGCACCAGCCAAGTCAGCCCGGTCGCGAACGCCACGCCGAGCACCATCATCCAAGCGGCGCGGTAGAAGCCCGGGGCACGCAGTTTCGCACCGAGCGACGTACTGCCTCCTCCGCGGGGTGACATGGCAGGGCCCGCTTGGGTGGGGGTCGGCGTGTGCAGCGCGGTCGCCATCAGCGTGCTCCCATCTGATGCCTCATCGTCGACATTATGATCCTCGCGTCTCGCCGGAGGTCGCGCCGGCGGTCGCACCACTCGTGCTCACGTTTGCGGGAACATAGGTCGTGGCGGAGACAGAGGCGGTGCTGCTGGGGGCGCTGGCGCCCACGCCGGTGGAGGCGGTGGCGACGGTGGAGCCCTTGCCTTCCTGGCTCTTCAACCATGCCTGGAACTGGGCAGGCGGCACCACATGGACGGTGGAGCGCATCAGCGAGTGTCCGACCCCGCACAGCAGGTTACAGACGACCGGGTAGTCGCCAAGCCTGTCCGGTGTCGCCCGGTAGTGAGTGGTGATGCCGGGCACGACGTCCTCCTGCAGGCGGAAGGCGGGAACCCAGAAGGCGTGGATGACGTCCTTGGAGTGCATGTTGAAGTCCACCGTGTCGCCCTCCGGCAGGTAGAGCTCATAGCTCTTCAGCGGCGCCCCGCCGGTGACCGACGAGGGATATTCATAGGACCAGAAGAACTGCTGGCCGGTCACGCCCACCTGGATTTCCGGCACGCCGCTCGGCTTCTTTTCGTTGTCGTGCAGGATCACAAACGAGTAGGAGACGAGCCCGAGCAGCAGGATCGCCGGGACCGCCGTCCAGAGGACCTCCAGGCGTGTGTTGCCGTGGATCGGCGGCCCGTCCTTGAGCTCCTCGCCGGGCTTCATGCGGAACTGCCACACCGAGTACAGGATCACCGTCACGACGAGCACGAAGATCGGAATCGAGGCGACCACGAGCACGTGGTCGAGCTGGTCGGTGTTGTGCGCCTGCGTGGACCCCTCAACGGGGAACCAGTTGATCTCATAGCTGAGGACGATGCCGATCGCGATCGCGATCGCCGCCACCACGCCCGTGCCGATCAGCGAGCGACGCCTATCCATGGGTTGTTGCCGCGCCCGCGGTCTGGTTGCCCGATGCCTTGTCCACAGCGATCCCCTCAATCACGACGCGTGATCCTAATGCCTTGTGCCGATGCGATGCCGGGACCTTGACCGCGCGTGCCCCCCGTACTAGATTGAGGCAATCGTTGCAAATGTGTCGGCAGTCAGCTTGACGAGCGGCTGAGCGGTAACTGAGTGGGAAAGGAGATGCCATGCAGGTTCAAGAAGGCATGAGTCAGATGGTCCTCACGGTCGGCCCGGACCATACCCTGCGTGCTGTCGCGCGACTGATGTCCGAGCGCAAAGTGGGCGCGGCCGTCGTCATCGATCCCGAGGGGCACGGCCCGGGAATCATCACCGAGCGGGACATCCTGCTGTCGCTCGGGGCCGGGCAGGACCCGGACCGCGAGTCCGTCGCTGAGCACCTCACGCGCGAAGTCGTATTCGCCGCGCCCGACTGGTCGCTGGAGGAGGCCGCGGCGGCGATGATGCGTGGTGGCTTTCGCCACCTGATCGTGCTCGAGCGGGGAGAAACCGTGGGCATCCTCTCCGTGCGTGACGTGGTGCGCTGCTGGACTGGCGACGGAGCGATCTGCCCTGTGCCTGTGAGTTCAGCGACGGACTAGAGGTCTCCACGGTGGAGAGCGCACGTGCTCATGGCGCTGTCGTCGGCTAGTTCGGCCCATGCTCGGCTTCCAAGGTGGATGTGGCTCCGGGAAGGCCTCAAGTATCTCGATGCCAATCGTGCAGCCTCCACCGCTCACCAAGCAGTGTCCACCATCGAGTCTTTCGCCTGTCGGGGTGAGAGATTTGCTCACTGCCGCGGAGCCGTTCGAGTCAAACCCCCAATGACCTGAGAGGATCGCTATGGCCAGGGCTGCGATGATCGCGACTTCGAGTGTGACCAGCGTCAGACGCGCGAGGCCCGACCTTTGCTTTTGCTGCCGCGGGACTCGCTGTATGAGCCGTGTGATCTCTGGGCTCGGGATTGGGGCTTCCATGGCTCTGCGAGGGGCTCGTTCGCGTGCGATCTGCGACCTCAAGCGATGCTTGGCACGATGAACGCGGAGCTTGGCTGCGTTCTCGGAGCAGCCGAGGGCTTTGGCCAGCTCGGGAACGCTCAGTTCCTCCCAAGCGATCAGGCCGAGCAGGTCTTGCTGCCTTCTTGGCAGGCGCGCGAGCGCCTGCCAAGTGCGGTCGACACCTTCGCGTTCGAAAAGCTCTCGAGGCTGAGGCGGTCGCTCGAGGCCCAGTCGAATACGTAAGTTGCTGCGCCGCTGCTCGGATCGGCGCTGATTTGCCAATACGCGACGCGCGGTGCCATATAACCAGAGTCTCGCCTCATCACCCTTGGGCACATCCGCCAGACGACGCCAGGCGATCAAAAACGTCTCGGCGACCACTTCGGCTGCATCCTCTGTGGAGGCTCGGCGCAACGCGTAGCTGCTTATCCGGGCATGGTTGGTCTGGTAGAGGACGTCAAATCGCCTCCGGGCGTCATCTTCTTTCTTGCCGCTCACAGCAAACTCCGCATAACCTCTCATGTCCGATCGGTCCCGGAAGTTTCGGCTCTCCGTGCGCGATGTGGAGCGTTGCTGGACCGATGACGGAGCGATCTGTCCAGTACCGGCGAGCTCGGCGGCGGCGTTCTAGCGCGGTGGCCTAAAGCAACGGCCTAGCGCGGTTGCATGGTCCGGTGCGGTGGGATGGTCGCTAGTGCGGGTCGAGCGGGAGCTCGTCGATTTCGTGGCGCGTGTCTTTGATCCAGCGGATGGCGCAGCCCAGCGTCAAGAGAACGCCGACGACCGTGAGCTCGATGAAGGTGGTGACGCCGACGAGCGCCAAGGTAATCCCGACCGCGGTGAGCATTGGCAGGATGGTCGGTCCCGGGAGGTGGATCTCCTCGCCTACCGGCGGGACCTCAGGGTCGAGCGGGCTCATGAGACGTACACGGCCGCGACGATAAACGTGATGCCGAACATGAACATGCAGATCGCGCATACGATCAGCCCGGTGCGAATGTTCTTGCGTGCGAGGCGTCGGTTCATCCGCGGCTGGTCATCGTGGGTGGCGAAGTCATCATCGTGGGGCCAGGGCTCATTCTATAGATGGGCGTCGGCCACCATCGCGCAGAACAACAGCGCCAGATAGGCGAGCGAGAAGAGGTAGAGCTGGAGCGCCGAGCGACGGTCCGCCCGACGGTAGAGACGGATGGCGCCGCCGACGAAGCCAAAGCCGAGCAGCATCGAGGCTACGAGATAGATGGCGCCGAAGCCGCCGGCGCAGAACGGCAGCTGCGTGACCGCGTATAGCAGCACCGTGTAGAGCAGGATCTGCCGGCGTGTCTCTGACTCCCCGCGCACGACCGGCAGCATCGGCACGCCGACCTTCTCGTACTCGTCCTTCATCAGCAGGCTCAGTGCCCAGAAGTGGGGCGGCGTCCAGAAGAAGACGATGAAGAACAGGATCACGGCGGTGCCGCTGACGGACCCGGTGACCGCCGCCCAGCCGACGAGTGGGGGGATCGCTCCGGCGGCTCCACCGATCACGATGTTCTGCGGTGTGCGCCGCTTGAGCCAGACGGTGTAGAGCAACACATAGCCGAGGAAGCCCGCGAACGACAGGCTCGCGGCGAGCACATTGACGGTCAGCGAGAGCTCGATGAAGGAGAGGGCCGCGAGTATGCAGCCAAAACCAAGGCCCGCTCCAGGGGATACCCTCCCCGAAGGGATCGGCCGATTGGCTGTTCGGCCCATGAGCGCGTCGATATCCCGGTCGAACCAGTGGTTCACGGCACCCGCGCCGCCCGCCGACAGGTAGCCGCCGAGGCAGGTCAGTCCGACCAGCGCCGCGGAGGGGTTGCCTGCCACATACATCGTCGCGATCGTCGTCAACAGCAGCAGCGACTGGACCTTCGGCTTGGTCAGCTCGACATAGTCGCTCAGCAGCTGGCGCGTACGCGGCGCCAGGCCGAGACGGGCCACGTCGAGCGAGGACGCGACGCTGGGCACCGCTAAACCCCGACCTGTGTGGCTCCGGCGGGAACGGTGGCGTCGCCCGAGACCGTCCCGCCGGTGCTCCGTCGCTCGATCTCGCGGCGGATGTCCTTCATCGGTTCCGCCGAGCGCACGAGCGGGATCGTGTCGAAGTTGTTCGCCGGCGGGGGGGAGGTCGTGAACCACTCCAGCGTGTTCGCTTTCCAGGGGTCCGGCCCGGCGATCACGCCCACCTTGAGACTGCGCGCCACGTTGATGATCGTCACGAGCACCCCGGCGGCGAGGATGAACGAGCCGACTGTGGAAATCTGGTTGTACAGCGCCAGATGCCCGACGTTGTCGTACTCGTACACCCGCCGAGGCATACCGTCGAGGCCAATCACGTGTTGGATCAGGAAGGTGGCGAGAAAGCCGAAGAACATCAGGTAGAAGCTCAGCTTGCCCAAGCCTTCGTCGAGCATCCGTCCGGTGATCTTCGGAAACCAGTAGTAGATCGCGGCGAAGATCGTGAACACCGAGCCCCCCACCAGCACGAAGTGGATGTGGGCGACGACGAAGTACGTTTCGTTCAGCTGCCAATCGACGGGGAAGACCGCGAGGAAGACCCCCGAGATCCCTCCGATCAAGAACAGCGCAAGAAAGCCCACGCAGAAGAGCAACGGCGTCTTGAATTCGATCGTGCCTCGCCACAAAGTGGCGATCCAGTTGAGCATCTTCACGCCCGTCGGTACGGCGATCAGGAACGAGCTGAGCATCACGAACACGAGGATCGCCTCGGGCAGCGGCGTGGTGAACATGTGGTGCGCCCAGGTGAGAAAGCCAAGGAAGGCGATCGCCACGGTCGAGGCGGCGATCGCCTTGTAGCCGAAGATCGGCTTGCGCGCGAACACCGGCAGGATCTCCGAGACCAAGCCGAAGCCGGGCAGCACCATGATGTAGACCTCGGGATGCCCGAAGAACCAGAACAGGTTCTGCCACAACAGCGGCGAGCCGCCCTCGGCCGGATCGAAGAAGTGCGTACCGAAGTGCCGATCGGTGAGCAGCATCGTCACCGCCGCTGCGATCACCGGCATCGCAAAGATGATCAGGACCGAGTAGGTGAGGATCGCCCAGACGAACAACGGCAGCCGGCCCCAGCTCATGCCGCGCGCGCGCATATTGGCGATCGTCGCGTAGAAGTTGACGGCCCCCAGGATCGAGGACAGCCCGGTGAGGTGGATCAGGTAGATCCACGCATCCTGCCCGCCACTCGGCGAGTAGATCGCGTTGGACAGTGGCACGTAGCTCGTCCAACCGGCTTCCGGGGGGTTCCAGAAAATCGAGGCGTAGAAGACAATGCCGCCGGCCAGCAAGAGCCAGAAGGAGAGCGCGTTCAGACGCGGGTAGGCCATGTCGCGTGCACCCACCATCAGCGGTATGAAGTAGTTCGCGAGGCCCGCCATCATCGGCACGACGAACAGGAAGACCATCGTCGTGCCGTGCATCGTGAACAGCTGGTTGTAGGTCTCCGGGGTGACCAGCGTGTTGTTCGGCGCGCCGAGTTGCAGGCGGATCATCAGCGCCTCGACTCCGCCGAGGCAGAAGAACACGAACGTGGTGACCATGTACATGATCCCGATCCGCTTGTGATCGGTGGTGGTGATCCAGCTCGTCCAGCCGTGTGCCTCGCCGTCCGACTGCCGATCGGCGGTGTGGGCTGCTACCTGTGGAACTGGGGCGACGTAGGTGGCCATTTCGTAGGTTGGTCTCCTCGATGTCCTAAGGGTTCTCGACCTGTCCGGCGCCGGTCTGGGCGTTCAGTTTCGCGCGGGCGATCTTCGCCGCCGTGTTGGCTTCGGCGATCAGCTGCTTCTGGTAGGCCAGCCAGGCGTCAAACTGCGCCGGCGGGACCGCCTTGACGGTGGCGATCATGCGCGCGTGGCCACGTCCACACAACGCGGCGCATTGGCCGCGGTAGACCCCGGGTTTGTAGACCTTGAACCACGCGTAGTTGTGATAGCCGGGCACTGCCTGGAACTTGCCACCCAGTTCGGGGATCCACCAGGAGTGCACGACGTCCTCGGAGACGATGTCGAGCGTGACCGTGGTGTTGGTGGGGACGACCATCTGCTCGTAGGAGTACGGCGCGCCCAGGCCATCGTGTTCGTTCGCGCCCGGGTAGATGTATTGCCAGATGTACTGGCGGCCGATGACCGTGATGTTCAGGGATTTGCCGTTGGGGGGCAGCTTGCGGTCGGCGCTGGCGTAGAGCAGGCCGCTATCGCCGGCCAGCTGGTCGCCGTTCGGCCCTGAGTTGGCGGGGTCCTGAATCGAGCCGAGCTTCGCGAAGGTGAGGATCGCGAGCCCGACCAGGATCACGGCCGCGGCGACTGTCCAGCCGACCTCCAGGCGAGTATTGCCCCGGATCTGCGCGGCCACGGCGCCCTTGCGCGCGCGGAACTTCCACAGCGCGTAGCCGAGTGCGCCCTCAACCAGGACGAAGATGATGAGCGCCACGTAGAGCGTGACCTTGTAGAGCGTGTCGATCTGGTTCGCGTTGGGCGACCCGCCCGACTCTGGGGTGAAGAAGGCAAATGCTCCCGGCGCGGACGCGAGCAGCCCGAAAAGCGCGACGGTCAGCGAGGCTGACAGCACACGCATGCGCCGACGCGTGCGATCGCCGACCGGCGCAGACCTCGAGGCGCGGTTCGAGGTGGTTGATGAGACGGGCTTGCTCAAGGCGGCGGGGATTCTATTCAGGCCCGCCCCGGACGCGCTTGATGACGTTTGCCACGAGCCCCGACTAGCTTCCCGAGAACCGTGCGGAGCGCTTTTCCACGAACGCCATAGCACCCTCCAGAAAGTCATTTGAGCCAGCCATCTCACGCTGGATCTGGGCCTCCAGCTCGAGCTGCTCGGCCATGCGCGGGTACAGCCAACTGTTCAGCTGGCGCTTGGTCCCTGCGTAGGATCGGGTCGGTCCGCCCGCCAGCTGTGCGGCGAGCGCGGCGGCCTCCTCGATCAGGCTGGCGTCGGGCGCGATGCGGTTGATCAAGCCCCACTCGAGCGCCCTGGCGGCCGGGAGGCGCTCGCCCAGCATCGCCAGCTCGGTGGCGCGGGCCATGCCCACGCGAGTGGGCACGAACAGCGAGGAGCCGCCGTCGGGGACGAGCCCGATGTTGACGAAGGCGAGCAGGAAGTAGGAGCTCTCGGCCGCGACGATCAGGTCGCAGCAGAGCGCGAGCGAGCAGCCGATGCCCACAGCGGCGCCGTTGACGGCGGCCACCACCGGCTTTTCCATCTCGCGGATCGCGTGCATGATCGGGTGGTAGCGCTCGGTGAGGGTCTTATAGACGTCGGGGCGCCCGTCGGGAGTGGTCTCGCCGCCGCTCACGTCCTTCAGGTCGGCGCCTGAGGAGAAGGCGCGCCCTGCGCCGGTGATGAGGACGGCACGGACGGTGTCGTCCTCGGCCACTTGGCGCAGCGCCGCCAGCAGGTCCGCGCCGAGCTGCTGGTTCCACGCATTCAGCGCCTCGGGCCGGTTCAGCTCGACGGTGGCGGCGCCGTTGGGGCCAATGGTCAGGTTGACGGTCTCAAGCTTCTTTTCGGTCGCGGCGATCTCGCTCATGGCGATGGTCCTCTCCTCAGCTCAGGCGCTACTTGGGTTGCAGGCGCCGGTGGGCTAGATGCTATGCGCAGCGGTTCCCGCCCCCCGGATGCCGGCTGGCGGCACGCCCGGCTAGCGTATGGCGCATGTCTCAAGCGCCAAGGCCCGTGATCGGGATGTGCACCGCGGTCGAGCAGGCGCGCTGGAGTGTGTGGGACCAGTCCGCAATGCTGTTGGGAACCAACTACGTAGAAGCGGTTCAACGCGCGGGAGGGCTTGCGGTGATGCTCCCGCCGGATCCGCGGGTCAGCGAAGACCCCGGCGAAGCACTCGAGCTGATAGACGGGCTGGTGCTCGCGGGTGGCGCCGACATCGACCCCGCCGCATATGGTCAGGCAGCACATGCCGAAACGGGGGGAACGGTGCCCGAGCGGGATGCGTTCGAGATCGCGCTCGCGCGCGCCGCGATTGAGCGGGACCTGCCAGTGCTGGGGATCTGCCGGGGGATGCAGTTGATCAACGTGGCCCGCGGCGGCACGCTCGAGCAGCACCTGCCCGAGCGCTTCGGTCACGAGGAGCACCGGCGCGTCGAGGGCTCCTTCGACGGCGCCGACCACGACGTCCAACTGGTCGAGGGCACGCTGGCCGCGCGCGTGGTTGGCGAGGCCCGCCACGCGACGAAGTCTCACCATCACCAGGGCGTCGAGCGGATCGGCGCTGGCCTTCAGGTGAGCGGGTGTGCGCCGATGGACGAGTTACCCGAGGCGATCGAGTGGGATGGAGGCCCGCCCGCCAAGCGCTTCGTGCTGGGTGTGCAGTGGCATCCCGAGGCGGACCCTCAGAGCCCCGTGGTTGGCGCCCTGGTGGAGGCGGCGAGCAAATATATGCATGCGCGAGGAAAGCGACGCTGAGTCCTGCCGGGCGGCTCGGCGCGCGCCGGCGACGGACCTATACTCCCAGCCCTGTGCGGCGATCGAGCGCCATTCGAGCGACCGCCTGGGGGGTGGTCGCGATGGGGGTGGCCGCGCCGCTGGTGCGTAAGCGGATCAAGGCGCCGCCGATCGTCACGCAGGCAGTCGCGTTCGGGGCGCCGTTTGGCTTGTGCGTGGCGATGCGCCGCTCGCGCGCACGCGACGTAGCTACTTGCTCCCTGCAGATGTGGGCGTACCTGGCCGCCTACAAGGCGCCTCACGACGACCCCGAGGCCCAGGAGCGCCGAGTGCATATCGACTACCCGATCGCCGTCGACCGGATGCTGGGGCGAGGCGAGCTGCCCACGCTGCGCTTGCAACGCGCGCTGGCCCGCTGGGGACCCGACGGTCCGCGCTGGCGTGTCCTTGACCGCGTGCTGGTCTGGACCCACTGGATGTGGTTCATGGTGCCGCACGGCTCGCTGGCTTACATCCTCGTGTGCCGGCCCGAGCGGTTTCCGCGCGCGGCGGTGATGACCTATGCGGTGTTCGACATCGGCGCGACCGTGTACTGGTGGTTGCCGACCGCGCCTCCCTGGTACGCGGTCTCAGAGGCTCCTCGTGATGCGATCGATCGGGGACGCCGCCACGGAGGGCAGCGGTCGGTGGTCCCACCAGAGCAGGACGTGGTCGAGGTCGCGGTGCGGCGGATGATGGTGGAGTACGGGGAGTCCTTCTGGCAAGACGGCTGGGGGCCGCTCTACAGTGTCTTCGGAGGCAATCCCTTGGCTGCGATGCCCTCGTTGCATTTCGCTACATCCGTGATGGCCGCGCTGCTGCTCTCAGAGAGCGGTCCAGTGGCGGGCGCGTTGGGTTGGGGCTATACCGCGACGCTGGGGTTCGCGCTGGTGTACCTGGGCGAGCACTACGTGGTGGACCTGCTCGCGGGAGTGGCGCTGACCGCTGCCGTGCGCCGACTGGGTCCGCGCGCGGGACCGGCGATCCGGTACGTCGGCCGCGCGGTCGCGGTGGTGGAGGCGATGGCTCACGAGACGATCTAAGTGGAGGAGGTGAGCGAAGCGGTGGAGCAGGTCGGCCGAGGAGCCGCGATGGCGGCCGAGGAGGAGATGCCGCGCGTCGTTCTCACGCGCCAGCGGGTAATTCTCTTTGTCGCGTTCATCCTCTCCGGCGTCGGGTTTCTGTACTTCGTGCTGCCCAAGCTCGCCGGGGTGGGCACGACCGTGCACCGCATTGAGGGCGGGGACACCTGGTGGATCGCGATCGGCGTCGTGCTGGAGCTGCTCTCGTTCGCCGGCTATGTTGTGCTCTTCCGTGCGGTGTTCGTCCGGAGGGATAGTGGCTCGCCCACCCGGATCGGCTGGCCGGAGAGCTACGAGATCACGATGGCCGGTCTAGCCGCCACACGCCTGTTCGCGGCCGCCGGCGCGGGGGGAGTGGCGCTCACCGCGTGGGCGCTGCGCCGCTCGGGCATGGAGCCAAGGCTCGTCGCTTGTCGGATGGTTGCGTTCATGGTGCTGCTGTATGTGATCTATGCGGGCTCGCTGCTGCTTGACGGCATCGGATTGGGAGCCGAGCTGTTCCCGGGGGGCGGCTCGTTTGCGATCACGATCGTCCCCGCGATCGTGGCCGCGGCGCTGTTCGCCGTAGCCGGTGCGATGGCGCTGCTGCCGGACGATGTCGAGCGGCGCCTGGGGCGTTGGGCGTCCGGCTCGGGTCGCCTTGCTCACTGGATGGCGCGCGCGGCGACGGTCCCCGCGCTGGCGGCGAGCGGCCTGCGTACCGCGATCGAGTTGATTCGCGCGCGCGATGCCGGCCTGCTAGGCGCGGTGGCGTGGTGGGGTTTTGACATTTGCGTGCTGTGGGCGATGTTTCATGCGTTTGGGTCCGCGCCACCATTCACCGTGATCTGGATGGCCTACTTCGTGGGCATGCTCGGCAATCTGCTGCCCCTGCCCGGCGGGTTGGGGGGTGTCGAGGGAGGCATGATCGGGGCGTTCGCGGCCTTCGGCGTCAACGTCGACCTGGCGGTGCTCGCGGTGCTGTCCTATCGCGGCATATCCTTCTGGCTGCCTACGCTTCCGGGCGCTGTGGCCTACTTCCAGCTACGCCGCACAGTGGCGCGCTGGCGTGACGAGCAGGGATCCTATCCCGCGGCGGCTGTGCCCGCGGGAGTGGTCGAGACAGCCGGTGCCCTGCAGGGTCAGTAGCCTCTGGCAGGGCTATGTAGCTCTGTAAGGCCAATGGCTGTGCTATACTTTACAAAGTAAAGCGGGTCTAGTGAAACGATCATTGGAGATGAGATGGCAGCCGACGTCGAGAACGTGATCATCGTGGGCAGCGGGCCGGCGGGGTACACCGCCGCGCTGTACACCGCGCGCGCCAACCTCAACCCGCTGGTGATCGAGGGCTTCGCCTGGGGCGGGCTCCTGCAGCAGACGACCGACGTTGAGAACTATCCAGGCTTCCCCGAGGGGGTGATGGGCCCGGAGATGATGCAGAAGTTTCGCGACCAGGCCGAGCGTTTCGGGGCACGTCTCATTACCGACCAAGCCGAGCGCGTCGAGCTGGCGGATGGATCAGATCCCGCCCACCCCGGCATCCACAAGGTGTGGGTCGGCGATACCGAGTATCGGGCGCGCACCGTCGTGCTGGCGATGGGCGCCGAGCACAAGAAGCTGGGCGTATCTGGAGAGCAGGAGCTGGCCGGTCGCGGAATCAGTTACTGCGCGACCTGTGACGCCGCTTTCTTTCGCGATGCGCAGACGATCATCGTCGGCGGCGGCGACTCCGCGATGGAGGAGGCGATCTTCCTGTCGAAGTTTGCCGCCAAGGTGACGGTCGTGCACCGTCGCGATGAGTTCCGGGCGTCGAAGATCATGCTGGAGCGCGCGCGCGCGCAAGAGAACATCGAGCTGCTGACGCCATACACCGTGCGCGAGTTCGTCGCGGGTGAGAACGGCGCGCTGGGCCACGCGGCTCTGACTAACGCGGAGACCGGTGAGGAGCGCGAGATCCCTGTATCGGGCACGTTCATCGCGGTCGGACACGAGCCGCAGTCGGCGCTCGTGCACGGTCAGATCGACGTCGACGAGAACGGCTACGTGGTCACCGAGGGTGCCTCGACACGCACCAACCGCCCGGGTGTGTTCGCCGCGGGCGACCTTGTCGACCACACGTACCGCCAGGCGATAACGGCGGCCGGCTCGGGCTGCCAAGCGGCACTCGACGCAGAGTGGTACCTCAGGGACACGCCCGGGGTGCCAGCGCCCGCGGGGATGCCCGTAGGCGATCCGGCCGTAGCGCAATGGGCACCGGCGGCCGACGTCACGTAGCTTCCCCTTCAGTCCTCGGCGGCGTCGCTTGACTCGAAGAAGCCCGCGCCCGTGGCGCGTCCCAGCCGGCCGGCTCGGACCAGCCGGCGCAGCGCGGGGGCGGGACGGTAGCGCTCCTCACGGTACTCCTCGCACAGGGTCTCGAGCACGGCAAGCACGCGGTCCAGCCCAAGCGCGTCGGCCCACACGAGCGGGCCGCGCGGATAGCTGAGCCCGAGCACCATGCCCGCGTCGATGTCCGCGGCCGACCCGACGCCTTCGCCGAACGCGAATGCGCACTCGTTGATGACTTGGCACACGATTCGCTGAAGGACGCCGGCAGGCGAGCGCTCCACGCGGGCGGTGTGCAGGCCAAGGCCCTGGAACGCCTGCTCACCCGCCTCGCCGGTCACCTCGACGAGCGCCAAGGGCGTGATCGCATAGAACGGCTCGCCCTCCACGGTGCCCCCGAGTCCATCGACGGCGATCGTGGGTCCGGCGTCGCGGACCCGGCCATCCGGGCCGTGTGCCCCCAAGTCGCGCAGGGCATGGGCCAAGGGACCGTCGCCCTGCACGATCGCGCCTGCGGTGCGCTTTAGCGGCTCGGAGTCCGCAGGGCGGTGGGAACCAGCGCCCGAGTAGTCGTAATAGCCGCGCCCCGTCTTACGCCCGTGCAGTCCGGCGGCCACATAGCGCGCGGTGATCGGCGAGGGTCGCCAGCGTGGCTCGTAGAAGCTCTGCTCATAGAAGCTCTTGGAGATCTCAAAGCCGGTGTTCACTCCGACGAGGTCCATCAGCTCGAACGGCCCCATGCGAAAGCCGCCCTCCAAGCGTACGATCCGATCGATCGTCTCGATGTCCGCGATTCGCTCCTGCAACAGGCGCAGCGCCTCCAGCCCGAACGGCCGGTTGCAGCGGTTGACCAGGAAACCCGGACCGTCGTGAGCTCGGATCACCGTCTTGCCCATCGCCTCTCCCGTGGCGTGGGCGAGCGTCAGGGCTTGCTCTGAGGACTGCTCGCCGGCGATCACCTCCAGCAGGCGCATGATGGGAGCGGGGTTGAAGAAGTGCATGCCCACCACCCGCTCTGGATTGCTCGCGCCCGCGGCGATTGCGGTTACCAGCAGCGACGAGGTGTTCGTCGCCAGCACGCATTCCTGATCCACGATCTCCTCCGACAGGCGCGCGTACAGCTCATGCTTGAGATCCAAGCGCTCAGGCACAGCCTCGATCACGAGCTCGCACGGCGCGAACGCCGACATGTCTTGCACCGGTTGCAGGCGCTCGGCGGCCGCCTCGGCCTGCTCTTTGCTCAGCCTGCCCTTGGCCGCTTCTTTGCCCAAGCCGTCGCGCGCGCTCTGCACCCCGCGCTCGAGCGCGTCCGGGAACGGGTCGTGCAGCAGCGTGTGCGCACCCGACCGCGCTGCGAGCTGGGCAATGCCGGCGCCCATCGTGCCGGCGCCGAGCACACCTATGACGCGTGCGGAACTCACCTACCTCACCTCACTCAGGACGGTACGAGCGCGTTGATGCCGGTCATGGCCCGTCCGATGATCAACTTCTGGATTTGCGAGGTGCCCTCGTACAGGGTCGTGACGCGCGCGTCACGGAAGTACCGCTCGACCGGATGATCGTCGACGTAGCCGGCGCCGCCGTGCACCTGGATTGCGAGGTTCGCGCACTCCAGCGACGCTTCGGTCGCGTGCAGCTTTGCGACCGAGGTCTCCAGGGTGTTTGGCCGGCCCTCGTCCTTGAGGAACCCAGCCCGCCACACCAGCATCCGCGAGGCGTCGGTCTTCAGGACCATGTCGGCGATCATCGCCTGCACGAGCTGGAAACTCGCGATTGGCCGCCCGAACTGCTCGCGCTCCTTGGCGTACTTGACGGACGCATCGACGCACCCCTGACAGATGCCCACGCAGCCAGCGGCCACGCTGTAGCGCCCGGAGTCGAGGTTCGACATCGCGATTTTAAAGCCATCTCCGACTTGCCCGAGCATGTCCTCGTCTGAGACCTCCACGTCTTCCAGCGCGATCGACGCCGTATCGGAGGCGTGCAGTCCCATCTTGTGCTCGATCGTCTGCGCTTTGTAGCCCGGCTGGTCGGTATCGACCAGGAAGCACGCGATTCCCTTGTGTCCGAGGGCGGGGTCGGTCTGGGCAAAGATCACCGCCAGCTTTGCGTAGTTGCCCATTGAGATCCACATCTTCGCGCCGTTGATCACCCAGCCGGAGTCCGTTTTCTTCGCGCGGGTCTTCTGGTTGGCCGCGTCCGAGCCGGTGTCCGGCTCGGTCAGCCCGAAGCACGCCAGCCACTCGCCCGAGCAGAGCTTCGGCAAGTACTTCTGCTTCTGCTCCTCGGTCCCGAACTTGACCAGCCCCGAGCACACGAGCGAGGTTTGGACCGAGATGACGGTGCGGATCGCGGAGTCTCCCCGGCCGATCTCCTCGACGACCAGGCCGTAGCTGAAGTAGTCCAGGCCGGCGCCGCCGTACTCCTGCGGGACGATTGCGCCCAGGTAGCCCTGTGCGGCGACCTTCCTAACCAACTCCGTGTCGAAGTGGTGGTTGCGGGCATTTTCGCGCGACTGCACCACGATCTCGTTGTCGGTGAACTCTTTCGCGGTCTTCTTGATCAGGCGCTGCTCGTCGGTCAGGTCGAAGTCCATGGGTCTCCTCTCAGCCCAGCTTGGGTGTTGTCCACGGCGCGGTCACGCGCCGCTCGATCTCCTGCGCCAGCCCGTCGATCGGCAGGCGCTCCTGCGAGAGCGAGTCGCGCTCGCGCACGGTCACGGTGGCGTCCTCGAGGCTCTGGTGGTCGATCGTCACGCAGTAGGGCGTGCCGATCTCGTCCTGGCGACGGTAGCGCTTACCGATCGATCCGCTCTCGTCGTACTCGACCATACCCACGCCCGCGCGTGCGCGCAGCGCGCGATGGACCTCCTGGGCGAGCTCGGGCTGGCCATCCTTCTTGACGAGCGGCAGCACCGAGACCTTGATCGGCGATAGACGGGGGTGCAGGCGCAGCACCGTACGGGACTCGGTGCGCTGATCGTCTCCGTCGTCGGTGGCGGCCGGCACCTGCTCCTCGTCGTATGCGTCGACGAGGAACGCCAGGGTCGCCCGGTCCGCGCCGGCGGCGGGCTCGATCACGTGGGGCACATAGCGCTCGCCGGTGCCCTGGTCGAAGTACTCGAGCTTCTCGCCGGAGAACTTCGCGTGCTGTGTGAGGTCGAAGTCACCGCGGTTGGCGATCCCCTCGAGCTCTGACCAGCCGATGGGAAAGAGGTATTCGACGTCGCTCGTGCCCGAGGAGTAGTGCGAGAGCTCGTCCTGATCGTGCGCGCGCAGGCGCAGGTGGTCAGGGCGCAGGCCGAGCTCGACATACCAGCGCTCACGCTCTTTCAGCCAGTGCTCGAACCACATCTGGGCCTCGTCGGGGGATACGAAGAACTCCATCTCCATCTGCTCGAACTCCCGTGTGCGGAAGATGAAGTTGCCGGGCGTGATCTCGTTGCGGAACGACTTACCAACCTGCGCGATCCCAAACGGAGGTTTCTTACGCGAGAACTGCAGGACGTTCTTGAAGTTGATGAAGATTCCCTGAGCTGTCTCCGGTCTGAGATATGCCGCCGAGCCGGACTCCTTGACGGGGCCGATCGTCGTCTCGAACATCAGGTTGAAGTCCCGCGCCTCGGTCAGGTCGCACTCGTCGGTTTCGCCCGGATGCTTCGATGGTTTGCGCCCGCAGGGCAGATCGCCCAGGTGGTCGGCTCGGAAGCGCTGCTTGCACATGCGGCAGTCCACCAGCGGGTCGGTGAAGCCGGCGAGATGACCAGAGGCCTCCCAAACCCGGGGATGCTGGAGGATCGCCGAGTCGATCGCCACAATGTCGTCGCGCTCCTGCAACATCGCGCGCCACCACTCGCTCTTGACGTTGTTCTTGAGCAGCACGCCGTAGTGGCCGTAGTCGTACGTAGAGCCCACCCCGCCATAGATCTCCGAGGAGGGGAAGACAAAACCGCGCCGCTTGCACAGCGCGACGATCTTCTCCATGGTCACTACGTCGGAGTCTGTGGAGGATGGCTCGGTCATGGCGGGCAGCGGATGGTAGTCGAGCCCCTTCAGCGCCGTGGGCGCGAGATGCTCGTGGCTCGGCGTAGGATGCCGCGCCGTGGCGCGGATCCTGATAGTCGGCGGCGGCTGCAGAGGCAGGCGGCTGGCCGCGGAGATGTCCAGGGAGGGACACGCCGTGCGCATCACCACCCGCACAGAGGGGGGTCGGGCGGCGATCGAGGCGAGCGGAGCCGAGTGCTGGATCGGCACACCCGATCGCCTCGCGACGCTGAGGGCGGCGCTCGAGAACGTCACGATCGTCTGCTGGCTGCTTGCGAGAGTGGAGGGCTCCGAGGAGGTGGTCAGCACGCTGCACTCCTCGCGCCTTCAGTTCTTCCTCGGCCAGGTAATCGACACGACCGTGCGGGGGTTCGTCTACGAGGCGTCTGGCCCGGCTCCGCGCGGGGTCCTCGCCGAGGGTGAGCGAATCGTGCAAAGGATTGCCGAGCGCAACGAGATCCCCGTCGGGTTTCTGCGGGCCGATCCCGGGGATGCGGATGCCTGGCTCGCGAACGCCCACGCCGAGATCGGCGCGCTGCTCGAGGGTCGGTAGGCGCACCCGAGATCAAGCCACGCGGCGATCGGGCCGATGATGAACCCACGATGACGGGCGATCGTCCCCGATACGGGCTCCTGGTTTCGGCGTTCGGTGCGATCGTGCTCGCGGTGGCTGTGTTCCTGCCGTGGTACGGCGTGAGCTTCACCGCAGCCGGCATCGCCTTCGCCCAGCAGGCCGGCGATCAGGCCGCCGCCCAGTTCGGGAACGCCACGCTGCAGAGCTACATGGGCGAGTACCACGCCACTTTGAGCACGCTCGCCGGCCATCAGTTCACGGCGCTCAGCGCCCACCAGGCGCTGAAGGACCTGAACGTCGTCCTTTTATTGCTCGCCGGCGTTGCGATCGTGATCGCGTTGCTGGCGCTAGCGGGCGCGGGGTTCTCTTCGGCCTCCTCCCCCGATGGCCATCGAGGACCGCTCGCGCTGCTCGGCCTCGTCGCGGCGGCCTGTGTGCTCTTCCGGATCGTCGATCCGCCCACGCCTGACGGCGGGGTGCTCGCGCTCTCACTGCGCGAGGGAGCGTGGCTAGCGCTGGTCGGTTCGCTAGCGATGGTCGCCGGCAGTCTGTGGCCACGCCATCTACGCGCCCCACAGGCGTCCGAGGTCAAGGTCGAGGGAGTCTGGTCGGGGCTTTCCGGCTGGACGCCCGAGGGCTGACGGCGCCGATTTTCCCGGGTCGATCGCTTACATCGTCCGGGGGCGACCGTCGTCGCTGGCTGTCGAGGAGCGTGGACGCGCTTGCGCTACCCTTGACAAGGAATCACCTTAAAGCTGATCAGGATTTGTAGAGGGCGGGTTCCCCTTCCAAGCTCGCGACGGCTATCTGCTGAGAAAGGAACACATCATCATGACGCTGCAACTAGGCGACACGGCCCCCGACTTCGAGGCCGACACCACCGAGGGCCGCATTAAATTCCACGACTGGATCGGCGACTCTTGGGCGGTGCTGTTCTCACACCCCAAGGACTTCACGCCCGTGTGCACGACCGAGCTCGGATACATGGCAAACGCCAAGCCCGAGTTCGACCGCCGCAACGTCAAGATCATCGGCCTGTCGGTCGACCCGCTCGACCGACACGAGGAGTGGGCCAAGGACATCGCTGACACCCAGGGCACGGCTCCCAACTACCCGATCATCTCGGACGGCGACTTCAACGTGTCAAAGCTCTACGGCATGCTCCCAGCAAGCACGTCTGGCGACCCGCTCACACGTACGCCGGCCGATAACCAGACGGTGCGCAATGTGTTCGTAATCGGGCCCGACAAGAAGGTCAAGCTGATCCTCGTCTATCCGATGACGACTGGCCGCAACTTCGACGAGGTGCTGCGCGTCATCGACTCGCTCCAGCTCACCGCAAAGCACAAGGTCGCCACGCCGGTCAACTGGCAGCAGGGCGAAAAGGTGATCATCGCGGGCTCGGTCTCAAACGACGAGGCCAAAGAGACCTACCCGGATGGGTGGGAGGAGCCCCGTCCCTACATCCGGATCGTGCCGCAGCCAGGGGAGACCTCCGAGCAGCCGTTGGAGCCCGCTGGGCACTCCTCCAGCTAACTCGCCGGCCGGCGCTACTCTATTCACCGCTCAGGGCTGGGGGCTCTGCTAGCAGCATCAGTGTTCGCTGCCCATCCTCTGGCTTGGTGCACAGCTGCTCGAGCAGATTCTCGAGGATCCGTGCGGTTGCGCCCCAGATGAGGTGGTCGTCCACCACATAGGCATCTGTCTGAAAGGAGATCCCGCGGCGTTCGATGCGCGTACGCGTCCGACTCTCTCGCAAAGCGCGCAACGGCAGCTCCAGCACGGCGTCGACCTCCACCGGAGAGACCCGCCAGGCAAGCCCGGCCGGGATCAGGCCGACGAACGGGTGGATGACGTAGTTGGTTACGAAGGTCGAGGTCAGCGGCAGCTCTCCGAGCGGGCTCACGCTGGCGCGAGGCAGCCCGATCTCCTCCTCGGCCTCGCGCAGGGCCGTGTCCTCTAGGGACGAGTCCCCGGGGTCCTGGCGGCCGCCTGGAAACGAGATCTCCCCAGCGTGATGACGCAGGTCGGCGCGACGCCTGGTGAGCACGACATGGGGCTCGCCCTCAGAGGACGGGAGGAACAGCGGGACGAGTACCGCCGCGGGAACCCGATCTGCCACCGGGGTCTGATCATCGGTGGCGGAGGGCAAGGACGGCTCAGGCGATCGCTGGCACGGTCGCCCGGAAGGCGCTCGGTGTGCTCACTCAAGGTAGGCGGCTGGATGCCGACTCGAGGACCCTCGTCTGCTCGACGCGCTCTTGGAACATAACCTCGCCGTCGAGCACGCGGTGGACAGGACACTTCGCGGCGATCACCCGCAGGCGCTCGACCTGCTCCTCGGGCAGGTCCTCCGGCAGGCGCATGACCAGCTCGAACTTGGTCGGGCAGCCGCGCTCGGCGGGGGAGTACTCGACGTCGACCTCCACGTGGCCGATGTCCCAGCCCTTGCGCGCCGCGTACATCTCCATCGTGATGGCCGTACACGAGGCGAGGCTGACCGCGAGCAGCTCCTGCGGGTCCGGGCCCGTGTCCTGCCCGCCGATGTCCAACGGCTCGTCAACCGTCAACTGGTGTTCGCGCACCTGCACGGTGTGCTTGAAGGCGCCCTCGTCGCGTCTCGCGGTGGCTCTCATCCTTGTCAGCCTTTCCGATCCCTGGGTCATGTCATCCCTCCGCCTCCGGTCGACCCCTCAACCCACATGCTACTCCCTCGACTGTGCGTCACGTGAGGGGATTGAACAGCAGACCGGTGAGCAGCTTGGGGTAAAAGTAGGTCGACTTGGGTGGCATGTTCTCGCCGGCCGCTGCCACGTCACGCACCTGTTGAACCGGCGTCGGGCGCATCAGGAAGGCCGCGTCGTACTCGCCCGAGCGGACCATCGCGAGCGCCTCCGCGGTGTCACGCGCGTAGAACATGCCGTTGAAGTGCGAGATGTCATCGTCGCTCAGACCGAGCGCGTTCTTCAGCAGCAATGTCTCCAGCACGCCCGTGTCCAGGTGGCGATAGGCCTCGGAGCGGTCTGGCAGCGCCGCGTCGGCGATCGCTTGATCCTTCAGCGTCAGCCGCAGCGCGCGCCCATCCCGTCCGTCCAGATAGCCGAGCTGCAGCGGCCCCTCGCCCGGGGATGGCGCGATCTCCTCGACGGGCACCTCCGTGATCTCGAAGTCCCGCTCGAGCGCCTGCGCGAGTTGCTCGCGGCGCTCGTCGTCCAGCCCTCTGACCAGGCGATGGGTTGGGAACACGGTGAGTCCGGGATCCTCGAGCGCGACAAGACACATAAGGATGTAGCGGTGCTCACCGTCCCCGCCGATCTCCTCGGCGTACGCTTGCATCGTCTCGTAGCGGTGGTGTCCATCGGCGATCAGTAGCTCCGCGTTGGATGTAGCGGCCTGGACGGCCGCGATAGCGTCGAGGTCTGCGATGGGCCAGAGGCGGTGGGTGGTGCCGTCGCCGTCCGTGATCTCCGCCCAGGGCGTCTGCTCAGTCGCCGGCGCGAGCGCCTCCCAGGCGGCATTCGTGGGGTCGGAGTAGAGCGAGAAGATCGGCGAGATGTTCGCCCGCGTGGCCCGCGTCAAGCGCAGACGGTCCTCCTTCGGGCCGGGATGTGTGCGCTCGTGCGGTCGCACACGCCCGGGTCCGTAGTCCTCGATTCGCACCCGGCAAAAGAAGCCGCGTCGCGTGCGCCGCTGGCCGTCGGGCCCTGTGTAGTCCTGCGTGTGCGCCCACAGCGCGGGCTCGCGATCACGGGTCAGCGCCCCCTGCAGCTGCCAGCTCTCGAACAGCTCGCGCGCCGCTTGGTAGGGATCCAGCGTGTCCGGCTCGCCCTGGGGCAGGTCGATGGCCACGACGTTGTATGGAGAGCGTGCGATCAGCGTGGCGCGCTGGGAGGCGTCGATCACGTCATAGGGTGGCGCGACGACGTCTGCGAGCGGACCGACGACGGAGGGGTTGTAGTGCAGCGCGCGCAGCGGTTGGACGTCGGCCATGGCGGTGGGGGAGGCTAGCAGCGGGAGTCGGCGACCGCCGTCACGGACCGCAGACATCCGTCCGCAACGATTGAGAACATGTGTTCGTAATGGCTCATGCAACGTACATGCGCGAGAAGGCACGCTTAATGCGCATCGAGCGGCAGTTCACGATCGATCAGCTCGCGGAGCGACTTGCGTTGCCGCGGACCACGATCTATTACTGGGTGCGCGACTTGCCGATCCCGGGCTCAGGGTCCGGCGGGGAATGGCCGGAGGCGGCGCGACGCAAGGGGACTGTCGCGATGCAGCGGAAGTACAGGCTGTTGCGGGAAGATGCCTACGCGGAGGGGATGCAGGAATACGAGGCGCTTGCAAGCGATCCGACGTTTCGCGATTTCGTATGCCTGTATATCGCTGAGGGGTACAAGCGAAATCGAAACACGATCGCGATCTGTAATTCGGATCCGGCGGTAATGCGAATCACAACAAGGTGGATCTGCCGCATGACGGAGAAGACACTTGAGTACTCAATTCAATACCACGCCGACCAGGACTTGAGCCAGCTATGCAAGTTCTGGAGCCTGACACTTGGTATCGATCCTGGTGTAATCAAGTTGCAACGCAAGTCGAACAGCAATCAACTCAAAGGTCGTCAATGGCGCTCCCGTCATGGTGTTTTGACTGTGCGCGCTTTCGACATGCTGGCGCGCGCTCGATTGCAGGCTTGGATGGATTGCTTGCGGGCCGAATGGCAGTAGACTCGGTATTTGCATCGGGGCGTGGCGCAGCCTGGTAGCGCGCACCGTTTGGGTCGGTGAGGTCCCGAGTTCGAATCTCGGCGCCCCGATAAATTCCAGCTACGCGAATAGTAGCGGAGGCGCGACCGAGGTCACCGGCGTGGCATGGCCGCTGTTCGCCGGTGCTCGTAAAGGGCACTCGTTGATGATCCGACCGCGCTGTTCACGGCGGGAGTGTTGGCGCCGCAGATGGTCTGCAGGAGAGGCGTCCGTTCGTCGCGCGAAGATGCGCTCGTGATCGCCCTACACGCTGTCTGGTCTCGAGACTCGCAGCTTTGCGTGTGGGGAGAGAGCTCCGACTTGCCCGCGCGGGCTCCGCGGCGTCGAGGGGGCAGGCCGGCGAAGCCGCGGGCGCGCCAGCACCCGTTTGCCTGTACGGCGCGGGATCTTGCTGGAGCGTTTGAGGTGTTGGGGGTTTCATTCGGACCAGGCACGCTGATCGAGCGTGAGCTGCATTTGCTGATGCCCTCCCACGACGAGGGCCCGCAGCATTCCCCGCAGCTTTTGCGGGAGGTGCAAGAGAGGCGCACCGGCAGTCCGGAGCTGCTCGATCCCTGGATGGTTCCGGCGCTCGGGCTGGGGCCGGCCGCCGCGCTTCAGCTGCTGCTCGCCCAGCCGGCCGGCGGCGCCACTAATCCCCAGGGCGTGGCGCTCGGCGATTCGTTGCGGTTTTTGGCCGAAGCGAGCAAGCTCGCGCTCGAGCTGGTCGCGCGCGGTCGCCTGCTCCCCGGGTTGGTGCGGCGCGATGAGGGATGGCTCGCGTGGTGGCGGGCGATGCCCGGCGATCCCAAGGACGCAGAGCGCATACGGATGCTGGTCGCGGCGATGCCGCCCCTCGTGCGGGCGGAGATCTCCTCCCCCTGGGAGGAGCCGAACGCGCCCGAGGCTGTCGTGGGCGATCTGCTGGGGACGTTCGTCGACGCGTGCGCGCGGAGTTTTCTTGCCGACGGCCTCACAGGACGCAGAGCGGGCCGGCGCTCGAAGCGCAAGCTCCCGGTCGTTGATGCATGGCTGGCGGCGCTGACGGACCCCGCCCCGGTCGCTGTCGATGCGCACGAGCGGGAGCTGGCGGTGCTCGCCGAGGAGCTCGACGAGTGGCGCCAGGCGGGGGAGCGGTATGCGGAGCACCGCATGTTCCGGACCTGTTTTCGCCTGTGCGAGTCGGAGCAACGGGCGGAGTGGCTGGAGGGCGAGCTCCAGGGCGAGTCGGGCGGCGACGAGCTGGGTGCGGATCGCGATGGGCTGGACCCCGATCGGTGGCGGGTCGAGATCCTGCTCCAGGCAAAGGACGATCCGAGCGTGCTGATCGGAGCCGAGGAGGTGTGGCGCTCCAACGGAGATGGGCTGCGGGCGCTTGGCCACCGGCTGGCGGACCCGCAGGAGCGGCTGCTCGGTGGGCTCGGTCATGCGCTGCGACTGTGGCCCGGCTTGGAGCCGGCGCTGCGTGAGGCCGCCCCGACCTGCGTCGATCTGACCCCGGAGGCCGCGATCGGATTCGTGCGCGACGCCGCTCCGGCACTGGAGCAGGCCGGGTTCGGAGTGCTTGTTCCACCATGGTGGAACAAGCGGCTGCGCCTGAATCTCAAGGTGGAGCCGTTCGATGAGATCGAGGAGGGCAGCGGGCTGTTCGGCCTCGACGGCCTATGCGCGTATCAGTGGAGGATCGCGGTCGGTGACGCGACGCTGACGCTGGCGGAGCTGCGTCAGCTGGCGGCGTTGAAGCTGCCGCTGGTGATGGCGCGCGGGCGCTGGATCGTGCTGCGTCCGGAGGACGTCGAGGCGGCGCTGGCGTTCTTCGAGCGTCGCGCCGAGCAAGGCCAGGCGCCGGCGGGGGAGCTGATCCGCGAGAGCCTCGAGCTGGGCGCCGGCGCCCAGGCGAAGACCGAATTGCCGCCTGTCGAGATCGAGGCCGGCGGGTGGCTGAGAGAACTGCTCAGCACCAACGGCGAGCGTAAGCTGCGGGAGGTCCCCACCCCGGCGACGCTCGACGGGGAGCTTCGTCCCTATCAGCAGCGCGGCCTTGCGTGGCTCTCGTTCCTGTCGAGCCTCGGCCTCGGTGCGTGCCTGGCGGATGACATGGGCCTCGGCAAGACGGTGCAGCTGCTGGCGCTGTTGCTCGCCGAGCGCGAGCACGCCGCAGCCCGGGGCGATCGGGGACAGTTCAAAGGATCCGCTCAAACGCCCGCAACAAAGACCAAGACCGTCACCGGCAATCCTCGGCCCAAGCGCCTAGCGCCGACGCTGTTGATCTGCCCGATGTCGGTGGTGGGCAACTGGGAGCGCGAGGCGCAGCGGTTCGCGCCGGGCCTGCGCGTGCATGTGCATCACGGTCCCGAACGGCTGGCGGAGAAGAAGTTCACGCGTGAGGCGCGCGCGAACGATCTGGTGATCACGACGTACGCGCTCGCGACGCGCGACCGCGAGACGCTCGGCGCGGTGAAGTGGGAGCGGATCGCGCTCGATGAGGCGCAGAACATCAAGACGATCGACACCAAGCAGACGCGCGCGATCCGCTCGCTGACGGCACGTCATCGCGTCGCGCTCACCGGTACCCCAGTGGAGAACCGCTTGACCGAGCTGCACTCGATCATGGACTTCCTCAACCCCGGGCTGCTCGGCCCGGCGGCGACGTTCAAGCGCTGCTACGCGAGGCCGATCGAACGCTACCGCGACGAGCACGCGACCGCACAGCTGCGCCAGACGACCGGTCCGTTCATCCTGCGCCGCTTGAAGACCGACAAGCAGATCATCGGTGACCTGCCCGAGAAGATCGAGATGCGCGTGGATTGCAACCTCACCAAGGAGCAGGCGAGCCTTTACGAGGCGGTCGTCGAGGAGATGCTGCACAAGGCGGCGCAAGCCGACGGGATCGAACGGTCCGGGATCATCCTCGCGGCGCTGATCAAGCTCAAGCAGGTCTGCAACCACCCCGCGCACCTGCTCAAGGATCGCTCTGATCTGGACGGGCGCTCCGGCAAGCTCGCGCGCCTGGAGGAGATCCTCGACGAAGCGCTTGCTGAGGGCGATCGCGCGCTCTGCTTCACCCAGTTCACCGAGTTCGGGCACATGCTGCGCACCCATCTACAGGAGCGTCTCGGTCGCGAGGTCATGTTCCTGCACGGCGGCACCTCGAGGAGCGCGCGCGATGAGATGGTGCGGCGGTTCCAGTCCCAGGACGGGCCGTCGGTATTCGTGCTGTCGTTGAAGGCTGGCGGCACCGGGCTCAATCTGACCGCCGCCAACCACGTGGTCCACTTCGACCGCTGGTGGAACCCCGCGGTCGAGGACCAGGCGACTGACCGGGCGTTCCGGATCGGGCAGCAGAAGAACGTGCAGGTGCGCAAGCTGACGTGTGTGGGCACGCTCGAGGAGCGGATCGACACGCTGATCAACCGCAAGAAGGATCTCGCCGACCGCATCGTCGGCACGGGCGAGGCGTGGATCACCGAGCTCGACACGTCGCAGCTGCGCGAGCTGGTGACGCTCTCGGCCGGGGCGGTGGCGGACTGACGATGGCCTCGTTCGACTTCGACCATCAACGCTTCTATGAGCGCTCGGTGCCGCTGCCCGCGGAGGACGGCATCGAGGCGCGCAGCCGACGCGGGGAGATCGGCGAGACCTGGTGGTCGCGGCGCTTCATCGAGCTGCTCGAGTCCTTCGGTGCCGGCTCGCGGCTGAAACGCGGACGCAACTACGCCCGCTCCGGCCAGGTCATCGAGCTCGATGTGGAGCACGGGGTGGTGCTGGCGAAGGTGCAGGGGTCGCGCTACACGCCCTATCGCGTCCGCATCCGCTTCAAGGCGCTCACCGAGCACCAGTGGCGCCGGGCGGAGAAGGCGATGGCGGCGCAGGCGCTGCCGCTCGCGAAGCTGCTCGCCGGCGAGATGCCGCACGACATCGAGGAGCTCCTCGACGCGGGCAAGCTGACGCTGTTCCCGCGCTCGGCAAGCGAGCTGGCCGCGACCTGCACCTGCCCGGACGGGGTGAACCCTTGCAAGCACATCGCGGCTGCCTACTACATCCTCGCCGAGCGCTTCGACGAGGACCCGTTTCTGATCTTCACCTGGAGAGGACGCGATCAGGATGAGCTTGTCGAGAGCCTGCGCAGGCGGCGCGCGCCCGCCGGGCGCCGCGCCAAGACGAGCACGACCTCGGCCGGGGCCTCCACCGTGCCCGAGCCAGGTGCATCACTGTCTACCACTGTGCTCGACTCATTCTGGTCCTGCGGGCCCGAGTTGGACGCCTTCCACGTGAGCCCGCTCGCGGGCGAAGCTCCCGACGCGCTGTTGCGCCAGTTCGGCCCCGCGCCGGTTGAGGTCGGGGACCGCAATCTCGCCGACGTACTCGCGGGCGTTTACCCGACACTGGCGCAGGCAGCGGAGCGGAGAGCGCTCGCCGAGTAGGACTCGGGGTAACACCAGACGGCGAGCTGCTGGTGGATGTACTGCGATACCGGCCGATGGCCGGCGAGACGCCCCGAAACGGCCAGTTGCTGCACCTGGGCAGCGACGGTGAGCCGTGCGTACTCAGCGAGGACGTCGTGTGGCCCAACGGCATCGGCGTCTCGCCCGACGGGCAGAGGATCTACCTCAGCGACTACGCCCGTCAGCTCGTGCTCGTCATGTCAGCGGACGGCGGGGACACGCGCGAGCTCTGCCGCTCGCCACGAGACTCGGCCAATGGGCTCGCGGTCGATTAGAGGGTGGCATGTGGGTCGCCCTCGGCGAGGGTGGTGGCGTCGCACGCTTTCTCCCCGACGCTCGCCTGGACGAGATTATCTCCCTCCCGGCGGTATTCGTCTCGAGCCTGTCCTTCGGTGGCTCCGACCTGCGCGATGTACTGATCAGCACGCCGACAACCACGTCAGCCCCGAGCTCGGTGGAACGCTGCTCCGCGGCCGGAGCGAGATACCTGGCCTCGGCGTCGGACTGGCGAGGGTGTGAGCGACGCAGCCCGCGCTCAGCCCCTATGCCCGACATCTTGAAAGAGGACCGAGGACCAGAGGGCTCGTTCGCATGGAACGCGTCAAAATCCACCGCAGAGAGCCAGAATCCCTTGTGCTGAGTGGATTGCTAACCGGCCGCCCGGGCTTGGGACCTTGTCCTAAAAATCCAGCAGAGCAGGCTTGGGCTTCGGCCGGCAGAATCAGCGCGCGAAGTCGCGCCTGCCGGCCGAACGTCCAAGATCCGGGAAGGATCATTCCGGCCAGTGGCCGTGCAGATCGAAGTAGTCGCGGGCGGCATCCTCCGCATCGCGCTCCTCCTCCCCTGACATTCCGATGCGGAACAACCAGTTGAGGAAGTAGATCGCCAGCCCCGCGCTCACGATCGCCGCTCCGCCCTCGAGGTCGCTTTCACTGCCGAATGCCATCACGACGAGGCCGCCAATCACGACAGCAGCTGGAAGCAGGTAGCGAATTGCGCCCAGCAGCCACCGACTCGAGGCGTCCTTGCGCACGGGCTCAGGCGATCTCTCCGGGGCGCACTGCGATCGTCTGCTCGCCACCTGGGCCTCCTCGAATTGGTTGACCGCGTCTCTCTACCGTACCCCTTGCCCATTCCCATGCTCACCCGGGCCAAGAACGATCACGGCTACCCCACAGTCGGCGAGCGCACACCCCAACAGGGTGGCGCGAGGAAGCGAGATGAGAGCCGGCGCCGGGTGCAGGGAGCAGAATTTGGCTGAGCAATGCGCCGCCAGCGTCCCTCTCAGTAGAGCAGGCTTGGACTTCGGCCGGCAGAATCAGCGCGCGAAGTCGCGCCTGCCCGGCCGAACGTCCAAGACCTGCGAAGGCTTCGCATGACTGTTTTGGGTCTTGGCCCTGCTGCCGGTCTCGTGCGCTTGGGCCACCGTTCGCGGAGACAGTGCGAGCAGCAGCAGGACCGTGATGGCTATCGATACGACCCAAGCGAGAATCGTCTTGATGTGGTTGGGCAGACCGGTGGTCAAGGGGAATCTCCGACTAGTGGAACGTGTTGCGCGACGCCCATGTCATCGTCCGCAGAGGGCATGCGCGCGAGCGCGTCGCGCGAGCACTGGACGAAGAGACCTGACCGCGACTACCTTTTTCGGATGCCCGCGCGCTCTGAGACCTCGGTCAAGCGCTTGACGCTCGTCGCATGCATCCTGGGCTCGGGCATCGCGCTGCTCGACGGCACCGTCGTGAACGTCGCGCTGCCGACCATTCAGCGCGCGCTCGGCGGTGGGTTGGCCGCGCAGCAGTGGGTCGTGAACGGCTATCTGCTGACGCTCGGATCGCTGATCCTGATTGGTGGTTCGCTCGGGGATCTGTACGGCGAGCGGCGGGTGTTCGCGCTCGGCGTCTCGGGCTTCGGGGTCGCTTCGTTGGGCGCCGCGCTCGCACCGGGCATCGCGGCGCTGGTAGCGGCTCGGGCCGTGCAGGGCATCTTTGGCGCGCTGCTCGTGCCGAGCTCGCTGGCGGTGATCGTCAACACATTTCCGGCGTCAGAGCAGGGAAAGGCGATCGGCAGTTGGACAGCGTGGGGTGCGATCTTCGGCGTGCTGGGGCCACTCGCGGGCGGCGAGCTGCTGGCAATTGCCTCGTGGCGATGGATCTTCCTCATCAATGTCCCGCTGGTCATCGGATGTGTCTCATTGATCCTGTTCGCGATCCCGCGCTCTGCTCCACACGAGCCGGGTGCCCGCCGGATCGACTATCCCGGCGCCCTGCTGTGCGCCGCTGGTCTCGCCGGACCGGTGTTCGCGCTGATCGAGCAGCCACGGCTGGGATGGTCGAGTTCCGCGGTGATCGTCCCCCTGATCTCAGGCGCCCTGCTGCTCGGCGCGTTTACGCTCTACGAGTATCGCGCCTCCGATCCGATGCTGCCGCTCGGCCTGTTCCGCCGCAGGAACTTCTCGGTGGGGAACATCGAGACGTTTGCGATGTATGCGGGCCTCTCGATCCTGTTCTTCTTTCTGGTGCTGTTCCTCCAGCAGATCGGCGGCTACTCGCCACTGAAGAGCGGCCTGACGATGCTGCCGGTGACCGTGATCATGTTCCTGTCCTCGCGTCGCTTCGGCGCGCTCGCGGACCGCTTCGGCCCGCGCTTCTTCATGGGGGCGGGCCCGCTCGTGGGGGCGGCCGGGCTGCTGCTGTTCCAGCGCGTCGGCCTGGAGGTCGATTACGTCTCCGAAGTTCTGCCCGCGCTGCTCGTGTTCGCGCTCGGGCTGTCGATGACCGTCGCGCCGCTGACGGCGGCGGTGCTCGCGGGAGCGGAGAAAGAGGCGGGCATCGCCTCGGGCGTCAACAACGCGATCGCGCGCGTGGCGGGACTGCTCGGCACCGCGGCCGTTGGCGCAGCCGTTGCGACGTCGTTCGGCTCGGCTCTGGACGAGCGGCTGAACGGCAAGGCGCTTGGAGCAGCGGCGCGCGCGGCCGTGAGCCAGGCCAAGAGGCTTCCGCTTGGCCGACCGGACGTGCACGGCCTGCCGAGTGCTCAGGCGCGGGTGCTCACGCGCGCCGCCGAGGAGGCCTCGCTGCACAGCTTCCACCTCGGCCTGGCGATTGCCGCGGCGCTGGTGGCCGTCGGAGGCATCGCGGGGGCGCTGGGGATTCGCAACCCGCGCCGCGAGGCGATTCACGCCAAGAGCTGCGCGGGTGGGCAGTTGGTGGGGGCCAGCTCGGAGATCGCTTAGGACGGCCGTGAGCGCTTCGCGGATGCTTTGTCCTGGTCGCTCGCGTGCTGGCCGATCATTGGAGATCCCGTCGATCTCCGATCGGTACGCCACGCTGGGTGGGCGGGTCTCATCCTCGCCCCGCTCGACTCACGACCGTCCTAGCAGTGGCAGGCATGTTTCAGCCGACGGGTTCGCCGGCGTAGGCGCGCATCGCGTCGATGATCGGACCCAACCTGCGTCCGCGTGAGGTGAGTCGGTACTCGACCGTCGGCGGGCTCGACGGGATCACCTTGCGCTCGACGAGCCCCGCCGCCTCGAGATCGCGCAAGCGCTCGGACAGCATCCTGGGGGAGATTCCGGCGACCGCGTCGGCGAACTCGTTGAACCGCAGCGCGCCGGTCAGCGCCGCGTAGATGATCGACAGCTGCCAGCGGCGCTCGAGGAGATGCGCGGTTTCGCGCACCTCCACGGGGACCGGCGCACATCTACGAGAGCGCGACATCGCGGGCCGGCTCCAAGGCGCGGTCGAGCACCTCCTGAACGGTCATCACCGGGTGGAAGGTCATCTGCGCGCCGACCTCCTCGGGGATGTCATCCAGGTCGCCGCGGTTGCGCTCGGGCAGGATCACGTCCGTCAACCCGGCCGCGTGCGCGGCGAGTACCTTCTGCTTGAGCCCGCCGATCGGCAGCACGCGGCCCTGCAGCGTGACCTCGCCGGTCATGCCCACCGTGTGCTTGACCGGGCGTCCCGACAGCAGCGACGCCAGTGCCGTGACCATCGTCACACCCGCGCTCGGGCCGTCCTTGGGGATCGCGCCGGCGGGTACATGCACGTGGAATTCGCGGCCCTCGAATGCGCTCTCCTCGATGCCGAGCTCCTCGGCGTGTCCGCGCACGTAGGAGAGGGCGATCCGTGCCGACTCCTTCATCACGTCGCCGAGCTGGCCGGTGAGCACCAGCCCATTGCCCGCCGCCGAGTCCCCGGCCTTCATCGCGGTGGCCTCGACGAACAGCACATCGCCACCCGCGCCCGTGACGGCCAGACCGGTGGCGACACCGGGCGTGGCGGTCCGCGAAGCGGACTCCTGGAAGAACTTCTGGCGACCTAGCGCGTCGCGCACGACCTCCAGGTCGATCTTCACCGGCGTTGTCTTGGTGGGTTTTGAGGGAGTCTTCGTCTTCGAGGTTGACTTCTTTGGGGTCGCCTGGTTCTTGTCTGACTTCTTCGCAACGGCAGGCTTCTCCGGCGGTGTGGCGGACGCCGGCTCCTCCTCGGACTCCGGGCGCTCGCGATCCCGTGGCTGGCTGGAGGCGATACGGGTCGCGGTCTTGCGCAGCACCGTGCCCAGCTCGCGCTCGAGGTTGCGCACGCCGGCCTCGCGCGTGTACTCGCCGATGATCGCGCGCAGCACATCGTCTGAGATCTCGACCTCGTCCTCGCGCAACCCGTTGCGGTCGCGCTGGCGTGGCCACAGATAGCCCTTGGCGATCGCGAGCTTCTCCTCTGAGGTGTAGCCGTCGAAGCGGATCACCTCCATGCGGTCGAGCAGCGGCCCGGGGATCGTGTCGGCGACGTTCGCCGTGGCCAGGAACATCACCTGGCTGAGGTCCAGCTCGACGTCGAGATAGTGGTCGCGGAAGGAGTGGTTCTGCGCGGGGTCGAGGACCTCGAGCAGCGCCGCGGAGGGGTCGCCGCGCCAGTCCGCGCCGACCTTGTCGACCTCGTCCAGCAGGATCACCGGGTTCATCGTGCCGGCATCCCTGAGCGCCCTGACCAGCCGGCCCGGGAGCGCGCCGATGTAGGTGCGCCGGTGCCCGCGGATCTCGGCCTCATCGCGCACACCACCCAGCGACATGCGCACGAACTCGCGGCCGGTGGCGCGCGCGATCGACTCGCCGATCGAGGTCTTGCCGGTGCCGGGGGGTCCGATCAGGGTCAAGATCGCGCCCGACTTGGGATCCACCTCGATCCCTCGGTCCTGGCGCAGCTTGCGCACCGCCAGGTACTCGGTGATGCGATCCTTGACGTCCTCGAGGCCCGCATGGTCGGCGTCGAGCACCGCGCGTGCCGCGACCGGATCGAGGTGCTCCTCAGAGCGCTTGCTCCACGGCACGGCGATCAGCCAGTCCAGGTAGGTGCGGATCATGCTCGACTCCCCCGTCTGCTCGCCCATGCGCTCCAGACGCCCGAGCTCCTTCAGCGCCTGCTCGTTGACGGCCTCAGGCATCTGAGCGTCCTCGATCTTCGTCCTGTACTCCTCGACGACCGAGGCGTCGTCCTCGTCGAGCTCCTTACGGATCGACTCCATCTGCTTGCGCAGGAAGTACTCGCGCTGCTGCTTCTCGGCGCCCTCCTGCACGTCCTCGCGGATGCGCTTGCGCACCTGCAGCTCAGCAAGGCTCTCGCGCTGCAGCTTGACGGCCAGCTCCAAGCGCTCGGTGACGTCGAGCGTGCGCAGCAGCTCGACCTTCTGCTCATAAGACAAGTTGGGCGAGTAGCCGGCGGAGTCCGCGAGCGCGCCGGGCTCGACGATCGCGCGCAGGAACGCGGATATACGGCCGTCGTCGCCACGCAGCTCGAGGATCTCCTCGACGGTCGCGCGGTACTCCCGCTCGAGCTCGCGCGTGCGCCCATCCACGGGCACCTCGTCGGGGCGCTCGTCCACCTCGACCCGCAGCTCCCCGCCGGGACCGGTCTGGGCGGCGCCGATCAGCGCACGGTGCTCGCCGGAGATGGCCACCGCGCGACCGCCGCCGGGCAGGCGGATCTGCTCGGAGACCTCGGCGATCGTGCCGACCTCCAGGAACTCATTCTCGTGGCGAGGCACGAGGATGACGCGCTCGTCGTCGCCGACGTCGATCGTCAGCGTGATGCCCATGTTCGGGAACACCACCGTGTCGTCGAGAGGGATCAGTCGCAGGCGCTGCTTAGGCTCCGACGGCTGGATTGTGGGCTTATCTGAGGTAGATGGCATAGGTAACCGCTCCATATGTGCTTACGAAAGTTTAGTTAGTATAGCCCGTTATCGTTGTGGGCGCAAGTACTTTTGGATGACCACGCAAACGCAATTGCAGAGCCAAAATCAGGCAACAATCCGGCGATCGTCAGCGAGCCTGATCGTTGAAGGTGACCTCGACGTTCTCCTCCTCGACGCGCTCCTCGACCTCGGCGGAGGAGGTGAGCGCGCGCCTGTCGGCCTCGAGCAGGGGGTCGGAGAAGAAGCTGCGCGGCCATAGGCGGCGAACTTTCACGACGTTGATCTCGGCGGCGAAGATCGTCAGTTGGGCACCGAGATACAGCCAGGCGAGCAGGCCGAGAACGAGCGCGAAGACGCCATAGAGCGGCCCGGTGCGCTTCAGCTCGTGGTTGACGTAGTAGCCGCCGAGGGCCTGGAGCAGCTGCCAGAAGACGGCCGCCGTGATGACCCCGGGCAGCAGCACGCGCCAGGAGACCTCGACCGCCGTGAGCAGCTTGAAGGCGGTCATGAAGAGGGCGAGGTTGAGGACGAAGGCGACGACGATCCCGGCGATGACGGCGGGCGCCGCGTGGCTGCTCGAGCCGACGAAGCCCGCGGCGGTCGTCGAGACGACGCTCAGCGTGCCGAGGATCGCGAGCATGCCGAGTCCCCGTAGGCGGGCGGAGATGAAGTTGGGCCGGTGCTTGAAGGGCACGCTCCAGACGCGGTTGAATGCATTCTGGGTTGCGCCGGTGATGCCCATGCCGGCGAGTAGCGAGCCCACCACGCCGATGGCCAGTGCCACGCTGCTGCCTTTGAGCGAGTGCAGCTTGAGCTGATCGCGCAGGATCGGGAACTGCCCGAGCGCGCCGTTGAGGATCCGCTGCTGCTCGCCCGGGTCGCCCTGCAGGACGAAGCCAAGAATGGTGACGAGGACCAGCAGCAGCGGAAACAACGAAACGAACCCGTAGTAAGCGATCAACGCCGCGAGCTGGCCGGCCTGGTCGTCTGAGAACTTCTTGACGACCGCGGCGAGAAAACCCAGCCGCGGGCCACGCTGCTGACGGTGGTCCAGCGCGCGCAGGCGGTCGCTGAGGCTCATCCGTGCACCACCGACACGAGTGCGCTCGCCCGCCAAGGTAATGCGCTGGCGCCGGCGGTCGACGGCGGAGTGGCAAATTGGGAGGGGGGTCTGCGCGCGGCTCGGATCGACATCCCTATGTGTCTACCCCATGTGAGACGGAAAGACGAGCCGTGGGCGGCGGCTGGCCGGCGCTTGAACCACCAAGGTGGGGCCGCCGTGACCCGGCCGAGGAGGTTGCGCTCGTGGCGCATGCCCGGCGCGAGCTGCTGCTGCGCGTACACCGCTGTCAGTTGCGGCGGGAGGACCTGGAGGACTGCTACAGCCAGGCCACGCTCGAGTTGGTGGCGCATGCGCGCAAGGGCGGTACGTTCTCCAGCCGGCTGCACCTCGCGAACGCGATCGAGCAGCGGTTTGTCTCGCGGATTCACGACCGCCGCCGCGCGCTGAGAGGACGCAGTCCGATGCAGGCGGCGCTGGAGGGCGCGATGTCGCTGGGGAGCAGTGGCGAGCAGGAGGTCGAGCTCGTCGACGTGCGCGCAGAGCTCGAGAAGCTAGTCATGTTGCGCCAGGACCTGCGTCGAGTGGAGAACCTCGCGCAAGAGCTGACTTCAGACCAGCGGCTGGTGCTGGCCTGTCAGGTTGGACTGCAGATGAGCCGCGGCGAGTTCTGCCGTCGGTATGGCTGGTCGCCAGAGAAGTACCGCAAGGTGGCCCAGCGCGCGCGAGCGCGGTTGACACGCCTGATGGCGAGTGACGAAGCGGTGAATGAGGTGGATGTCGTTCCGTCAGGCCGCCTCTAAGGGGATTCTCCGAAGGGCAGATGTGGATGCTGGAGGAGTCCTGAGCAGCCGATGCAACTCGCAAAGGACATCTTTCGCGCTTGCTGTGTCCCGTTTTTGGAGTGAGTGTCGGAACAGAACATAGGGACCCACCTATGAACATCTCTCCCCCCACTCATAGGAGCGTCCCCTGGGACGCCGGCAGTCGATCGAACGGACGACAGCACGGTGACGCCCATTCCCCAGCGGCCGGAAGCCGGGTATCTCCCCATCTCGGCTTCCGGTCGCCTGTTTGCTTGGCGGCGCGGTGGTGAGCGCGTGATGCTGCCGCGCCGAGCCCCGCGCGAGGTCTACCGCGTTTATGACGAGGACGAGTTCCTCGACGGCGCGGGGGATGGAGAGTTTTTCGAGCCGGTCGAGCCGGTCGAGCCGGTCAAGCTGGCGGAGCCGGCGGCGTCGGCGGGCACGGGAGAGCGACGACTTCGTCGGCTGGCCGGCGCGGCGATGCTGGTCGGGGCGGTGGGAACAGTGGGCGGCGCGATCGCAATCAACATTTCGCGGCCGGCGAGAGGCGCAGCCCGGCGAATCAGCCCAAGCTCTCCCGTCGCCACTCGCTCGTACATCACGACGACGACACGTGCGTCCGCGAGCGTTCATCCATCCGCCGCTGGACATCATGTCTCCTCGGCGCAGGTCCCGCCTTCCCATCCAGCGGCACATGCTTCACATGGTGGGGGTCGGCGCCGGCGCGCAGGGCGCAAAGACGTCGCTTGGCGAGGGCATGCCAGAGGCGCACGGCGGAACGCCGCTGTTGGGCAGGGTTTGGCGACGCCGGCGATGCTCGCGCGCTCTGAGGTGAGCGTGAGCGAGCCCGCCGCGCCGCCGCGCGCAGAACACGCCGAGTTCGGTTTCGAGCGCTGAGCGCAAGCAAGCAAGCGCGATGGCTCGCACATACGAACGGCCAATGGTGACGACGGTGACGCGGCCGTTGTGGCAGATACGCCTGACGCGCGAATTGCCCCGCTATCTATTGTGCGCGTTGTCCGTGGCGGGACTGGCGGCGAGCGCCCGCTTCGCGATCGCTCCACCGCGGCCGACGGCACTCAAGGCGACTCAACCCGGCCCCGCGCCGGCGG